>Ga0209415_10003102_pt1 | contig 30934 bp, 29 predicted proteins | sample PeaSoiSIISIP2007_FD_187696 | JGI IMG/M metagenome (GOLD analysis project Ga0209415, IMG submission 187696) | Peat soil microbial communities from Weissenstadt, Germany - SII-SIP-2007 (SPAdes) (version 2) | ecosystem: Environmental > Terrestrial > Soil > Wetlands > Peat | place: Germany... | reverse complement strand
GGCGTGGGCCCGCGCGACATGATCAGCATCCTGCAGGCGATCAAGACCGCGGGCGCGCTGCAGGCCGAGATCGAGCTGATGTGATGGACGCCAGCAAGCCCATCCTGCCGCCGCTGCCCGGGGCGCAAGCCCCGGCGGCGCCCAATCCCGCCGCCGGTGCACAGGATCCGTCCGGCGCGGCGAAGGTCGCGCAGGACTTCGAGGCTTTCTTCCTGGCGCAGGCCATGGACAGCATGTTCGCGGGCATCGAGAGCGACAAGCTGTTCGGCGGCGGCCAGGGCGAGAACGTCTACAAATCGCTGCTCAGCCAGGAATACGCCAAGGTCGCCGCCAAGAGCGGCGGCGTGGGGATCGCCGACGCCGTGCAGCGCGAGATCCTGCGCATGCAGGAGGCCCAGAAGAAATGACCGCCCTTGCCCAACGCAGCACGCAGCCGTGCTCGACGCCCGATCTGATCGCGGTATCGAACGCGCTCGCCGATCTCCTCGAGCGGGAGACCGCGGCGCTCGCCGCCATGCGTCTCAAGGACGCGACCGCGCTCAAGGACGAGAAGGCACGGCTCACGCGGCGCTACCGCGCTCACCTCGAGGAGCTGCGGGCCAAGCGGACGGCGCCGCCGGCGCGGCACTCGCCGGAGCACGTGGAACTGCTGACCGCGGCGACCCGGCTTGCCGATGTCGCCGCCGAGAACGAGCGCGCCCTGCGCGCTGGCCGCGCCGCGGTCGAGCGCGTGGTGGCCGCGATCGCGGAGGCGGTGAGCTCGAACCAAAAGCGGGTCGCGAGCTACGCCCCGCCCCGTCACGCACCGCCGCGGCCGCGTGCCATAGCCGGCGTCGCTTTCGATAGCCGGCTCTGACGGAGAGCCCAGCCCCATGGACGTCACGCTCTCGCTGCAGAATGCGCTGACCGGCCTCCAGGCCGCGCAGACCAATCTCTCGGTCATCTCCAACAACATCACCAACGCCCAAACTCCCGGGTATTCCCGGGAGATCGTGCCGCTCAGCAGCCAGATCGTGGGCGGGATCGGCGCCGGCGTGACGATCGGGGTGACACAGCGGCAGATCGACAACAACCTCGCCAACAGCGCGCGGCAGCAGGACACCACCACCAGCGCGGCGACGACGCTCAACACCTACTTCCAGCAGATTCAGGGCCTGTTCGGTCAGGTGAACGACGGCAACTCGATCGGCGACCTCTTCAACAAGTTCTCGAGCGCCTTGCAGACGCTCTCGACCTCGCCGGAAGATCCGATCGCCCAGCAGACCGCGGTCGCGGCCGGCCAGAGCATGGCCCAGAAACTCAATTCGACGTCGGCCGGCATTCAGCAAATCCGCGCCGGCACCGATAGCCAGATCGCGACCGACGTCCAGACCGTGAACACCGCGCTGCAGAACATCGCGCAGTACAACCAGGCGATCACCCACGCCAAGGCGACGGGACAGTCCACCGCCGCGCTCGAGGACCAGCGCGACCAGGCGCTCGGCACGATATCGAACCTGATGGGCGTGCAGGACTTCGTGCGGCCCGACGGGACCATGGTGGTGCTCACGACCACCGGCAAGATCATGGTCGACAGCAGCGCACAGACCCTGAGCTACACCCCAACCGGAACCGTGACCGCCACGTCGACACTGTCGCCGCTTAAGATCGGCAATATCGACGTCACCGCGGACACGACCACCGGCGAGATCGGCGCCTTGCTGTCGCTCCGCGACACGCAGCTCCCGAACCTCACCGCGGAACTGAACCAGTTCACCAAGCAACTCTTCAGCGCCGCACAATCGGCGAATCTCGGGACCACGAACAGCGGCCTCGGCGCCACGAACGACGCCCAGCATTTCTTCGCCGGCGTCGACCTCACCAACGGCGTCGACAACGCAGCCACGATCCAAATCCATCCCGATCTCGTCGGCAATCCGAGTCTGCTCGACGGTCCCGCCGCCAATCCCGACCCATCGATTACCCAGGCGCTGTCGAACGCCGTCAATGCGCCGATCGCGTTCGCCGCGGCCGGCAACTTCGCCAGCGGCACCACCGTGACGCTCTCGACCTACGCCGCGCAGATCCTGGGCCAGACCGCGAACGCCACCGCCGCGGCCTCCGACAATTCGAAGTTCCAGAGCAACCTGCAGACGTCCTTCAACGCGCGCGCCTCGAGCGTGAGCGGGGTCAACGTCGACCAGGAGCTCGCCGACCTGACCGTGTTCCAGAACATGTATGCCGCCTCCGCCCACGTCCTATCGGCGGTCGACAACATGCTCAACACGCTCATGCAGATCCAGTAACCGAGGCTGACGCCCCATGAGCACCGGCACAATCGGCACGTTCGCCCAGCAAAATCAGATGCTGCAGTCGATCCTGCAGCTGCGCAGCCAGGCCAACGATCTCCAGGCCCAGGTCTCGACGGGCCTCAAGAGCCAGAATTACTCCGGGCTCGGCCCCGCCGCGACCCAGGTCGCGAACCTGCAGAGTGCCGTGTCCCACCGCCAGGCCTATCTCGACACCATCGGCACGGTTCAGCAGCGCATCCAGGAGCAGTCGAACGTCCTCTCGACGATACAGGACCTGGCGCAGAAATTCAGCCAGCTGTTGCCCTCGGGCGCATTCAATGCAACGCCCTCGGACATTCAGACGCAGGCGAAGGCGTTGCTGCAGGAGCTCGGCGACTTCCTCAACACGTCGGATGGCAGCCGCTATCTCTTCTCCGGCAGCCTCACCAACACGGCTCCCTTCGTCGCCGCCGACCTGCCGAATCCGGGCTCGCTCGGTACCGCGGTGAACCAGCCGGCGCCAGCGGGCTACTACGCCGGCAACGACACGGCCCAGCAAGCCAAGATCGACGACAACGTCACGATCTCCTATGGCGTCACCGCGGACAATTCCGCCATCGAGAACGTCGTGCGGGTCGCAAACTACCTCGCGAACCTGCCGTCGGGATCGCCGAGCTCGAACAATCCCGCTGATGTCGCCGCCATGAATCAGGCGGCAAGCCTGATGACGCAGGGCGTCGCCGGCCTGCAGCAGATCGAGGGCACCCTCGCCCTGCAGTCCGCGCAGCTGCAGCAAGTCCAGCAGAACCACCAGAACTTCATCAACCTGACCCAGACCAACATCCAAAGCCTGGAATCCGTGGACCCCGCCACGGCGATTACCCAGCTGAATCAAGTCGAGACCAACCTCCAGGCCTCCTACCAGACGGTCAGCGCGCTGCAGCAGCTGAGTCTGGTCAATTACCTGAAATAGCTACCTGCGCTGAAACCCAGAAACTCGGAATTAACCGAGTTCCCCGACACTCCTCCTGGCGGCTCCCGCTTCGCCGCCAAGGCAAATAAGTAAGAAGGTCCCCCGTCCATGCCGTCGAGCCCCTCCGTTTCCCTCCTTGATCGCCCGCTCGCCAAGCGCCGTCCTTCGGGATCGGTGCATCCGATGGGCAACGGCGCGAGCCGTGCCTTCGACGACGGGTTCAAGGAGGCGATCCGGATTTTCGACAACGCCTCCGTGCTGATCACCGGCGGCACCGGCTCCTTCGGCAGGCGGTTCGTGGAGACGCTACTCCGGCACGGCAAGGCCCGGCGCGTCATCGTGTTCTCGCGCGACGAGTTCAAGCAGTACGAGATGCAGCAGCAGCTCTCGGAGCTGCCGAGCGAGACCATGCGCTATTTCATCGGCGACGTCCGCGACGGCGACCGCCTCGATCTCGCGACCCGCGAGGTGGACTATATCGTCCATGCCGCCGCGCTGAAGCACGTGCCCGCCGCGGAGTACAACCCCTTCGAGTGCATTCGCACGAACGTGTCGGGCGCCGAGAACGTGGTGCGCGCCGCGATCCGCAACGGCGTCAAGAAGGTGCTGGCGCTCTCGACCGACAAGGCCGTCAACCCGATCAACCTCTATGGCGCCAGCAAGCTCGCCTCGGACAAGATCTTCATCGCCGCCAACAACTTGAGCGGCTCGGTCGGCACGCGCTTCGCGGTCGTGCGCTACGGCAACGTGGTGGGTTCCCGCGGCAGCGTGATCCCGTTTTTCCGCAAGCTCATCGCCGAAGGCGCGGACCATCTGCCGATCACCGACGATCGCATGACCCGGTTCTGGATCACGCTCCAGCAGGGCGTGAACTTCGTCGTCACGTCGGTCGCGAGCATGCAGGGCGGCGAGATCTTCGTGCCGAAGATCCCGAGCATGCGCATGCTCGACCTCGCGCACTGCCTCGCGCCGGAGCTGCCGACCAAAGTGGTGGGGATCCGGCCCGGCGAGAAGCTGCATGAGGTGATGATCACCGAGGACGACTCTCGCCTCACGCTGGAGCTCGACGATCGCTATGTCATCGAGCCTGCGTTCCGCTGGTGGCAGCGCGAGTCTTATCTGGCCCGCGGCGCCAAGACGGTGCGCGACGGGTTCCGGTTTGCCAGCGACACCAACGAGGATTGGCTCGACGAGCCGCGCCTGACGCGCCTGCTCGAGGAGGCCGGCGCATGAGCGCGCTGCCGCCGCCGATCCTGCCCTACGGCCGTCACGCGATCGACGAGGACGACATCGAGGCGGTGCGATCGGTTCTCTGCGGCGACTGGCTCACCACCGGCCCCACCGTCCGCCGCTTCGAGACGGCGCTTGCCGAGCGCACCGGGGCCGCGCATGCCGTGAGCTGCGCTAACGGCACCGCGGCCCTTCATCTCGCCTGCCTCGCGCTCGACCTGAAGCCCGGCGAGGCCGTGATCGTGCCCGCCATCACGTTCGTCGCGACCGCCAACGCCGCGCGCCTCTGCGGCGCCGAGGTGGTGTTCGCCGACGTCGATCCCGAGAGCGGCCTCATGGAAGCGGCCCATCTGTCCGCGGCCATCGCCGAGGCCGAGCGCCGGGGCATGAAGCCGCGGATCGCGTTCCCCGTGCACCTCGCGGGGCAATGCGCGGATATGGCGGCCATCGCGAAGGTGGCGCGCGCCCACGGCCTCAAGGTGGTCGAGGACGCCTGTCACGCGATCGGCACGGTCGAGTGCCACATGGACGGCAGCGAGATTCCCGTCGGCGCCTGCGCCCATAGCGACATGACCGTGTTCTCGTTCCATCCCGTGAAGACTATCGCCGCCGGCGAAGGCGGCGCGGTCACGACGGAGAGCGCAGAGCTCGCCGAGCGGCTCCGCCGCCTGCGCGGCCACGGCATCGTGCGCGACGAGACCATGTTCGAGGACCGCGTCGAGGCCTTCGAGCAGGCCGTGGTCAATCCCTGGTATTACGAGATGGTCGAGCTCGGCCTCAATTATCGGCTGAGCGACATCAACTGCGCGCTGGCGCTGAGCCAGATGCAGAAGCTCGACCGCTTCGTGGTGATCCGGCGGGCGCTCGCCGCGCTCTACGACGCGCACCTCGCCCGCTTCGCGCCGATCCTGCAGCGCACCCGCCGCCGCGCGGGATCGATGCCGGCCTGGCACCTCTACACCGTGCTGATCGATTTCGAGGCGGCGGGCATCACCCGCGGGCAGCTCATGCGCGATCTCGAGGCCGACGGCATCCGCACCCAGGTGCATTACATCCCCGTGCCGCGCCAGCCCTATTACCGCAAGCTCTATGGCGACATCGCCATGCCCGGCGCCGACGCCTACTACCGCCGCACGCTCTCGCTGCCGCTCTACGTCGGCATGACCGGCCAGGACGTCGAGCGCGTGACACAGAGCCTGGAGCGGTTGCTGCTGCCGCGCGCGGCCGAGCGCCGCCGCGCCGCGCCATGACCACGGCCTGCATCGTCCAAGCGCGCATCGCCTCCACTCGTCTTCCGGCCAAAGTGCTGAAGGACCTGGCGGGAGAACCGGTCCTGGGTCACGTGCTGCGCCGCTGCAAGGCCATTCCCGGCGTCGACGTCGTGGTCTGCGCCACGGTCGACGGCGCCGATGGGGCGGCGATCGAGAGCCTCGCGAAGCACTACGACACGCCGGTCCATCGGGGATCCGAGACCGATGTGCTGGACCGGTATCTCGGCGCCGCGCGGCTGGTCGAGGCCGACGCGGTCGTGCGCGTCACCAGCGATTGTCCCCTCATCGATCCCGCGCTCTGCGGCGACGTGGTCGAGCGCCGGCGCGCCGAGAGCGCGCAGTATGCCGCGAACAATTTCACCTGGGGCTATCCGCACGGTCTCGACTGCGAGATCTTCACCCGCGAGGCGCTCGAAGCCGCCGCCGAGACCGCGACCGAGCCGTACGATCGCGAGCACGTCTCGCCCTGGATCCGCCGCCATCCGAGCTACCGGAAGACCGAGGTGCAGGGCCCGGGTGGGCCCGAGGCGAAATGGCGCTGGACGCTCGACTTCCCCGAGGACCTCGATTTCATGCGCGCGGTCTATTGCTATCTGCCGCCGCCGCCGGAGATGCCGTCCTGGCGCGAGATCGCGGCCGTCGTGGCGGAGCATCCCGAGCTCAGTGCCATCAACCAAGCGCGCTCGCAGCGCTGACCAAGCCGTTGGACGTTCCGACCATGAGCCATCCGACGCCGACCGCCACGCTGTTCCGCACCGACGCCATCCCGGCGACCGGCACGGGCCATGCCATGCGTTGTCTGGCGCTCGCGCAGGCGCTCGCGGTCCACGGCAAGAGCAGCCGCTTCCTCATGACCGGCGTGCCGCCGTTGCTTGCCCAGCGCATCTCGCGCGAGGGATTCTCCATCGAGCCTCACGATCGCATCCTCGGCAGCGACGCAGACGCGGAAGCGACCGTCGACGCCGCCCGGCGCATCGGCGCCGGCTGGATCGTGCTCGACGGCTACGCCTTCACCGATGCCTATATCGGGATCTTGCAGAGCTCCGGCATTCCCACTCTGGTGATCGACGACCTCGGCAAGCTCTCGCGTTATGACTGCGATATCGTCGTCAATCAGAACCTGCATGCGGAGCCGGCGCTCTATCCGAGCGTCGCCCCATCGACGCGCCTCTTGCTCGGAACGCGATACATGATGTTGCGCCACGAGTTCTGGCGATACCGGGCTTCCCGCGGCACCGCTCGCGCCGGCAACCCGCGCATTCTCGTGAGCATGGGCGGCAGCGATCCCGAGAACCACGCGAGCCGAGCCATCGACGCGCTCGAGCGGCTCGCGGGCCGCGGTCTGAAGGCGACCGTTGTGGTCGGCGCCGCCAATCCGCGGAGCGAGATGCTGCGTCGGCGCGCGCAGGAGAGCGCGGCTGACATCACCGTTCTGCACAACGTCGAGGACATGCCAGCGCTCATGCGGGAGGCCGATCTCGCGGTCGCGGCCGCGGGCACTACGGTGTGGGAGCTCGCCTATATGGGCGTGCCCATGCTGGTGGGCTCGACGGTCGAGGCCGAGCGCGTGCTTGCCCGCCGGCTCGCCGAGCACAAGGGCTGCGTCTACGTCGGAGATTTTCGCGACTGCGCGCCGGAGCAGCTGGCCGACGCGATCGAGAGCCTGATCGAGGACAGCGCGCTGCGCCGCGATCTCGCCGCGGCCGCGGGCACTCTGGTCGATGGAAAGGGCGGCGAGCGAATCGTCGCGGCGATGCAGCACGCTGCCCAGGAGGAAGTCACTCATGCCGCATAAGATCGTGGTCACCGGAGGCGCGGGCGTGATCGGCCGCGAACTGATCGGGCGTCTCGTCGCGGGCGGCGCCGAGGTGATGAGCCTCGACCGCGAGCCCATGCCCGACCGCCTGGCAAGCCGCGTCCGCCACGTCCAGGTCGACCTCTCCGAGGGCGGCATGAACGAGATTCGCGCCTTCCAGCCGGAGACCGTCTACCACCTCGCGGCCGCCTTCGAACGCTCGGAGGAAGAGAGCGGCTTCTGGCTGCCCGGCTATCGCGACAACATCGCGGTTGCGCACCGGCTGCACGACACCATCCGCGGGATGCCGGGGCTCAAGACCTATGTCTTCGCCTCGAGCTATCTGATCTACGAGCCCTCGCTCTATCTGCTGGACGCCCCCCGTGAGGTGCCTGTGGCGCTTCGCGAGGATCATCCGATCGCGCCGCGCAATCTCTGCGGAGCGGCCAAGTTCTACGCCGAGACCGAGATGCGGTTCCTGACCGAGGTCGACCGGCTGCCGCTGCGGACCGTCGCCGCCCGCATCTATCGGGTCTACGGCTGCGGGTCCCGGGACGTGGTCTCGCGCTGGGTGCGCGCCTTGATCGCGGGACATCCGATCGAGGTCTATAACCCCGAGAACCGCTTCGATTACATCTTCGCGGGCGACGTCGCCGAAGGGCTGCGGCGCCTCGCCGCGTCCCCCACGGCATCCGGCATCGTCAATGTCGCCACCGGACACTCGCCGAGCATCGCCGAGGTCGCGGCCGCGGTCATGAGCGCGACCGGCGCATCGCCGGCGCTCGTCCAGCATCGCGGCTCCACGGCGCCTTACGAAGCGAGCGGCGGCGCGATCGATCGCCTGATCGCTTTGACGGACTGGCGCCCGCCCACCAGCATCGACGCGGGCGTGGCGCAACTCGTCGCGCACGAGCGGGCGATCGCGGTGCGTGCCGCATGAACATCCTGATCCTCAGCGCCGCCGCCAAGGTCCTCCTGGTCGAGGCGTTCCGCGCCGCGGTCGCCGACCGCGGCGGCCGCGTCTTCGCCGCCGACATCGCGCCGGACAGCGCCGCGCTCCATGTCGCCGATCAAGGCTTGATCCTGCCGCGCTCGCAGGAGCCCGGCTTCATCCCGGCCCTCAAGCGCGTCTGCCGGGAGCACCGGATCGGGCTGGTGGTGCCGACGCGCGACGCCGAGCTGCCCGTGCTGGCGCCGTGGCGCAATGAATTCGCCGCCGCCGGCACCACGATCCCTGTCGCGTCTCCCGAGACGATCGCGCTCTGTCAGGACAAGCGGCGCTTCGCCGCATTCTGCGAGAGCGCGGGTTTCCCGATCGCGCGTACCTATGGGCCGGACGAAACGCCCGCCCGCTTCCCGATTTTCGTCCGCCCCACGACGGGAGCCGGCGGCGCCGGGGCATGGCGGATCGACGATGCCGCGCAGTGGCGCGATCTCGGCGCGGAGCGCGCCACTCTGATCATTCAAGATTTCGTCGAGGCCGACGAATACACCGTCGACACCTTGATGGACCTCGAGGGTAAACCAATTCAAGCGGTGGCGCGCCGACGCCTGCTCGTGCGCGGCGGCGAGGCGCAGAAGTCGCGCGTCGAGGACGTACCGGCGTTGACCGAGCTCGCGCTCGCGGTGGGCGCCCGGCTGCGTCTCGTGGGTCACAATGTGATCCAGTGCTTCCGCGACGGCGCGGGAGCGCTCAATCTGATCGAGATCAACCCGCGCTTCGGCGGCGCATCCAACCTCTCGATCGTCGCCGGCCTGGACTCGCCCCGTCGGCTCGTCGAGTTTGCCTCGGGCGACCGGAGCGCCGCCGCGCTGCGCCCGATCCGGTACGGTCTCGGCATGCTCAGATATTCCCGCGATGTCATCGTCGAGCCCGCGGACATCGCCCGGCTCGCGGCGGCCCGTTAGCGCGAGCGTCGATCATGGTCCGCGCCATCCTGCTCGACCTCGACGACACGCTTTACGACGAGGCCGCGTACATGCGGAGCGGCTTCGCTGCCGTGGCCGTGGGGATCGCTGGCATGACGGGCTATGCGCCCGCCGCCGTGCTCGAGGTGCTGCTCGATGTCGAGCGGCGCGAGGGGCGCGGCCGCGTGTTCGACACCGCTTTGACCGCCTTCGGAATGACCGCGGGTTCCGACGTCGTCCAGGACCTCGTGACGGTCTACCGCTCGCATCGGCCTCGGATCGAGCTGCACGCCGGGGCCCGCGAGCTGCTGGCGCGCCTGCGCCGGCGCGGACGGACCGCCATTGTCACCGATGGCCTGCCCCTCATTCAGCGGCGGAAGATCGCCGCGCTCGGTCTAGAGAGCGCGGTCGATGCCGTCGTCTACACCTGGGACCTCGGAGCGCCTAAACCCGATCCCGCCGGCTATCTCGACGCTCTCGCGAGGCTCGGCGCCACGCCCGCGGAGGCCGTGGTGGTCGGCGACAACCCCCGCCACGACCTGGTGGCCGCGCGCGCAATCGGCGCCCGGGCGATCCGCGTTCTGCGCGGGCGCTTCGGGAGCGTGCCCGCGCCCGCCGGCGCCGAGCCCGATCTGGAGATCGCCGACATCGGCGCGCTCGAACCCGCCCTCGACGAGCTCGAGGTCCCCGCCTCTGCGAACGCCGGTTATGCCGAAGGAGTTGCTGCCCATGCCTGAGCCGATGTCGATGACCATCGCGGGACGGCGGATCGGGCCCGATGAGCCGCCCTACGTGATCGCGGAGCTCTCCGCCAACCACAATGGCAACATCGCGCGCGCTTTCGCGATCATGGACGCCGCCAAGGCCGCGGGAGCGGACGCGATCAAGCTGCAGACCTATACGCCCGACACGATCACCATCGACCACGACGGTCCCGGTTTTCGCATCGACGAGGGACCCTGGGCCGGCCGCACGCTGCACGAGCTCTATCGCGAGGCGCATATGCCGTGGCCGTGGCACGCGCCGCTCTTCGCGCGCGCCCGCGAGCTCGGCCTCGCCATCTTCAGCAGCGTCTTCGACGAAACCTCGATCGACCTGCTGGAGGAGCTGGGTACGCCCGCCTACAAGATCGCATCCTTCGAGGCCGTGGACCTGCCGCTGATCGAGCGCGCGGCGCGCACGGGCAAGCCGCTCATCATCTCGACGGGCATGGCGAGCCGCGAGGAGATCGGCGACGCCGTGGCCGCCGCTCGGCGCGGCGGCGCCAAGGATCTGGCGCTCCTATATTGCGTCAGCGGCTATCCCACGCCCGCCGCCGAGGCGAACCTCAAGACCATTCCCGATCTCGCCGAGCGCTTCGGCACGGTGGTGGGGCTCTCCGATCACAGCCTCGGCATCGGCGTCGCCGTCGCGGGCGTGGCGCTGGGCGCCGCGATCATCGAGAAGCACGTGACGCTCCGCCGAGCGGACGGCGGGCCCGACAGCGGGTTCTCCCTGGAGCCCGACGAGCTCGCGGCGCTCTGCGCGGGCTGCCGCGATGCCCATGCCGCGCTCGGCTCGATCCGCTATGGCGACAAGGCCAGCGAGAGCACCAGCAAGCTGCACCGGCGCTCGGTCTACGCCGTTGCCGATATCGCGCCGGGCGAGATGCTGACCGCGCGGAACGTGCGGTCGATCCGGCCGGGCTTCGGTCTGGCGCCCAAGCATCTGCCGGAGATCCTCGGCCGGCCGGCGGCATGCGCGATCGCGCGGGGAACGCCGATCTCGTGGGACCTGCTGGCCGCGCCGCTGCGGCGGACGGGTTAACGAAGTGTTAGCGAGAACGCGGCAAACTGGCATGTTACCCGGTTCCGGAGCCCGCACGTGAGCTCGATACCCACCTTCAACAACAGCTCGACCACCACGAGCATCATGAACGTGCTGACGCAGGCCGCGCTCAACAACGCGGCCGCGCAGGAGAGCTATCGCTTCCAGCTCATCCAGACCCAGCTCAATAACCAATTTCAGAAGAAGATCGCGGCACTCCAGGCCAGCAGCGACACCACCGCCCAGGACGACTTCCTGAAGGTCGAGATCAGCCAGGAGAGCCAGCAGAAAGCCACGTTCAGCAACCTGCAGACGCAATACGGCTCCAACGCCAATATCCTCTCCGACATCACGCAGCAGATCACCGCGATGCAGAACGCCGCCAGCGCCGGCGATTCCGCTACCTTCGACGGCGCGCTCGCCACGGCCAACGCCGATGTCTCCTATCTCGCGGTGGTGCAGGATAACCCGGCGGTCCAGCCGGACGGCGTGGCGCAGCTCAAGACGAGCGGGCTCGGCGTCAACGCGAGCAGCAGCTACGATCTGTCCACGACCGCCGGCCAGAACGCGGCGCTCGCGGACCTGCTCAACGCCTCGAACCTGATCAACCAGGTGTACTCGGTGACCACGCAAAACCAGACCATCGCGGGAAGCCAAGCCACGGCGCTCGACTCTCAAATCTCGAACCTCCAGGGGACGCTGGAGAACGATCAGTTCAACCAATCCGCCAACGTCACCGTGCAGACCCTCAAACTCAAGACGCAGCTCAATACACAGACCCACTTGATCGAGCTCAGCTTCGCCAACGCTCAAGCTGCCGGCGCAAGCCTCCAGCAGCAGGAGCTCGCCGGCCAGGCAGCACAAAACCCGCCGCCGCCAGGGACGATCTTCTCTCTCTTCGGTTGATCGAGCGACCGCCCAGGAATTTGAGCCGGGCCCTCAGGGCTGACGCGAGATCAACCGGCGGATCTCGGGCCGCATCGCCATGTTCTGATCCTTCCTGAGGCGCGCCCGGAATTCGCGGGGCGTCTGCGCGAATTGAGCCTTGAACACGCGCGAGAACACCGCGGGATAGGAAAACCCGCAGGCGTTCGAAACAGCCTTGATCGAGAATTCCTCATAGAACAGAAAATTGCGCGCGGCCTGCAGGCGGATGCGCAAGTAAAGCCGCATCGGCGATTCTCCGAACACCTGCTTGCAGACATGAGAGAGGGTTCGCGGGGATATCTTGAGCTCCTCGGCCAGCTCCGGGAGGGCGAGCGGGAAATCCAGGTTTCTCTCCATGAGCGCCACCAAGCGGCTCGAGACGGAATTCCGTCCGGGCTCGATCGGCGGGTCGTTTCGTTGCTTGAGCTCCGGTGGCCGTCGCGTGTGAACGAGGGCATTGGCGACTTCGTTTGCCAGCGCCTCGCCGGCGAAGCGCGCGATGAGATCCAGCATCATGTCGAGGGTCGCCACGCCGCCCGCGCATTGCGCCCGCGTCTCGCTGAGAAGATAGAGCTGGTTCAATGGACGCGCCGAGGGAAAACGCTCTCGCAGCGTCGGCTCGGCTTCCCAGTGGAGCACGATATCGGGTTCGTCCTCCCGTCCGATCAGGCCGGCTTGAGCCAGCGCAAAGGCGCCCGTATCGACGCCGCCGATGATGGCGCCGAAGCGCGCCGCGAGCCGCAATTGGGCGAGGAGCTTGGGAGAGTTCCGCTGCGTGGGAAGATTGCCCGCGAAGATGAGATACGCGGTGCCCAGCGGCATGTCCTGGATCGCGCAATCGGCGCCGAACCACATTCCGTTGCTCGCCCGAACCGCCTCTCCCGTCTCGGAGACGAAGGACCAGGAGAAGAAGCGCCGTCCCGAGTTCTGGTTGGCGATCCTGAGCGCGTCGCTGGCAAGGATGAGCGCGTTCAGCGGGAATTCCGGCTGCACGATGAAATTGAACTGCGGAACCGGACTTCGTCCGCTCGATGCCGAGACTGCCAAGGATGAGGTCTCCCTGATGTTGCAAGAAAAGTATAGTTAATTGCCGGAAGCATCAACTCGGACCCTGGCGTGGGTGCGAGTCTCCGAGCGGGGGTGAGTTCATGAGCCCGGACCGTCTGAAAAAATTGCTCGCAGGCTGCTACGTCACGGTTCCGACGCCGTTCGAGGACGTGGACGGGCTGCCCGTGAACGAGCGTGCGCTCAGGACCTATGTTCGCTTCCTGCTCGACGCGGGCTTGACCGCCGACTATGCGACGCTTCTCGCCGGCGGCGCCGCGGGCGATTTCTCGACCATGACGTTCGACGAGCGGGCGCGGGTCGCCGGGATCGTGATCGACGAGGCCGACGGCGTGGTTCCGGTCGCGATGGGCGCGCAGACCACGAGCACGCTCGAGCTGGTCCGTCTCGCGAAGACGGCAAAGCGGCTCGGCGCCAGCTTCATCCAGGTGTCCTGCCCGTTCTATTTCACGCACACGGAGGGCGATTTCGAGGCCTATGTCCGGGCCGCGGCGGAAGCCGAGCCGGAGCTCGGCATCATCGTCTACAACACCTTCTGGACGAGCCAGAATCTCTCCTTCGGGATGATCGAGCGGCTCGCCGCGATCCCGAACATCATCGGGCTCAAATGGGCGACGCCGCGGACCGATGCGATGGAGTTCGAGGACGTCGTCTCGCATTTCTCCGACCGCTTCACGATCATCGACAACAACCTCTATTTCGCCCACAGCGCCATGCCCGCGCTCGGCGCCCGGGCTTTCGAAGTGCACAACTGCAACTTCTGGCCGGAATGGGGGATCAAACTGATCGACGAGGTCAGGGCCGGAAATTATCCCGAGATCGCCCGCATGCTCGTGAAGGAGGCGATGCCCTTCTACAAGCTCTGGGTCGAGATCGAGAAGAACTACACGAGCGGCGACGGGTATCTCGACAAGCTCTGCATGGAGCTTGTAGGGCTGCCGTCGAGCCGATGCCGTCCGCCGACCCGCGACATCCGCCAGAACTATCGCGACGCGACGCTGGCCATGCTGCGCGAGATCGGCGCTCCGCGCATCGCCGGCAAGGCGTCGCCGCGAGCGGATAGGAAATAGAGGACTCGCAGCACGAAGCAAGCAGGGAGGTATCTATGAGAGCTCTCGGAAAGATCTTGGCCGGCGCGGCGATTGTCGCCGTGGCGGGTGTGTCGACGGTCGCGCATGCCGCGGACGATGTTCGGCTCAGGCTGAACTGGATGTATTACGGCTCGCACGCGGGGTTCGCCTACGGGAAGGACAAGGGTTATTACAAGGATGCCGGGATCAATCTCGACATCCGCTCCGGAAACGGTTCGGGCTCGGCGCATCGGCTCGTCGCCAACGGCGACAGCCAGTTCGCCTACGGCTCTTGCGGGTCCATGGTCGATCTCGCATCCAAGGGCGCGCCGCTGATCTCGGTCGGCGTGATCGACGCGATGGGGACCGACGCCGTGATCGTGCGGCCGGACACCGGAGTCAAGACCGTGAAGGACCTCAAGGGCAAGAAGATCCTCACGACCGCCAATGCCGGCGTGAATACCTTCTTCCCGATCGTGCTCAAGACCGCGGGGCTCGCTGAGTCCGACATCACGCTGGTGAACGTGGCCGAGGGCGCGCTGGTCTCGAGCTATCTCCAGGGCGCGGGGGGCACCGTCGGCATGCTCGGCGGTCTCGACGACAAGCCCGCGGAGATCAAGGCGGCGGGCGGCGCGGCTCCCATCGGGCTCGCCTATTCCGACTATGGCGTGCACCAGGTCGGCTATTGCATGACGACGACCAAGGATATGGTCAAGAACAAGTCGGACCTGGTGAAGCGCTTCATGCAGGCGACGATCAAATCCTATGCCGAGACGGCCAAGAATCCGGATGCCGCCATCGCGGCGATGGCCGATGTCGTCGGCGGCACCATGGCCGATGACAAGGGCAAGGCGCAGGCGCGCGCGGTGCTCGACGTCACGCTGAGCGTGCTCATTTCGCCCGCGAACAAGGACAAGAAGATCGGCCTCAACGTCCCCTCCGATTGGGACGACATGATCGCGCTCATGAAGCAGTACAACGGCCTCGATCCCAAGGCCGATGCGAAGTCCTTCTACACGAACGAGTTCGTCAACTGATAAGGTGAGCGTAGGAGAGATGGAAGGCGGAGCCATCCGCCTTCCATCTCTCCCGAGGGCCTGGGTGGTTTGACCGATCTCATCGAGTTACGGGGCGTCAGCAAGATCTACGGCGCGGGCGACGCGGCCGTTCACGCCTTCGGGCCGGTCGATCTCGCGATCGGCGAAGGCCGGTTCATCTCGTTCCTTGGCCCCTCGGGCTGCGGCAAGTCGACCCTGATGCTGATGATCGCGGGCCTGCTCGAGCCGAGCGCCGGCTCGATCCGCGTCAACGGCACGGATGTCAAAGGCCCTCGGACCGACATCGGCATCATGTTCCAGGACAGCACGCTGGTGCCCTGGCGCACGGTGCGAGGCAATGTCGAGTTGCAGCTCGAGATGCGCGGTATCCCCGTCGCCGATTTACGCGAGCGGGTAACAGCGCTCCTCAAATCCGTGCATCTCGAGGATTTCGCCGACCGGCTTCCCTTCGAGCTCTCGGGCGGCATGCAGCAACGCGCGGCCTTCTGCCAGGCGATGATCCACGAGCCGAAGATCGTCCTGCTCGACGAGCCGCTCGGCAAGCTCGACGCGATGACTCGCGAGCATATCAGGGCCGACCTGCAGAGGCTCTGGATGCGGAGCCGGCCCACGGTGGTGTTCGTGACCCACTCGATCGAGGAGGCCGTGCAGCTTTCGACGGAAGTCGCCGTCATTACGCCACGCCCCGGCAAAATCGAGACGATCATTCCGGTCGAGCTGCCATTCCCACGCGACCTCACGGTGAAGAACTCACCGGAGTTCATCCGGCATGTGCAGGATATCCAGGAGATCTTCCATGGCTATGGCGTCCTATAAGCGCGACGCCGCGCTTGACCGGCTGTGGCGCTGGTTCGGCCAGTCCTGGATGTTCATCGCCTTCTTCATCGGCTTCTTCCTGTTCTGGGAATACTCGATCGTCCTGTTCAAGATCCCGCTGTACATCCTGACCCCGCCATCCCTGATCGTGACGAAAGGCTGGGCCGACATCGCTCGGCTCGTCCAGTACACCTACGTGACGGGCCTCGAGACGCTGCTCGGCTATGTCGTCGCGGTCATTGTGGCGCTTCCGATCGGGCTCGCGATCGCCTTCTCGTCGATCCTGCGGCGGACGATCTATCCGTTCCTGGTCTGCATCGAGATGGTGCCCAAGATCGCCTTCGCGCCGCTGTTCATCTCGTGGCTGGGCTTCGGGCTGTTGCCGAAGGTGATCATCGTCTTCATGGTCTGCTTCTTCCCGATCGTGCTCAACGCCATCCTCGCATTCAATTCTCTGAGCGAGGAGCTCACGCGATTCAGCCTGTCGACCGGCGCCGGCGTCTGGCGAACGTTCTTGAAGATCAGGCTACCGGCGGCGATGCCGCAATGCTTCGTCGGCTTCAAATACGCCGGCCTCAATGCCACCGTCGGCGCGGCGATCGCGGAGTTCATCGGATCGGATCAGGGACTGGGTTTCTACATCCAGATCACGACCGGCAACATGCGGCCCGAGCTGGCTTTCGCGGGCATTTTCTTCCTGACGGCGATCGGCCTGGTTCTCTTCGGCACGATCACGCTGGCGGAGCGCCTGATCATCCCGTGGCATATCTCCGTGCGGCGCACCCGGGCATGACGCGCGTTTTCGACCCGAGGAGACGGTGATGCCCAAGATTCGCAACGTGCGCTCAGTCCTGCTGAGCTCGCCCTATGCCGACCCCGACGATCCCGAGATCAAGGAATGCTTCCCGAACGGAGCCAAGCGCACGATCGGCATGGTCGAGATCACGCTCGACAACGGCGTGACCGGCCTCGGCGAGGGCTATCTCGCGGTCTTCGCACCGCTGGTCTTCACCGCGATCGTCGACCTCTGCCGGCCTCAAGCGATCGGCCTCGACGGCTTCGATATCGCGGGCGCGGTGCGTCGGCTCCGGAGCCTTTGCGACTACTGGTCGCTGCAGGGAGCGGCGCGCCATGTCATCAGCGCCTTCGAGATCGCGCTCCTGGACGCCAAGGCGAAATGCCTGGGCGTCCCGGTCTACGATCTGCTCGGCGGAGCCAAGACCGACAGCATCCAGATCTACGGCAGCGGCGGTTGCTGCGACGCCAAGGAGCAGTTTCTGCGCGAGCTCCATCTGTTGGGATCGAAAGGGATCGCGCTCTACAAGATCCGCTCGGTTAAGCGGGACATCCACCGGACGGCCTGGGTGCTGGACGAAACCGCCAAACGCGGCGTCAAAGTCGGCGTCGACATGTGCCAGAATCTGGCCGATCCGCCGCAGGCCGTGGACGACGTCGTGGCCTTCGTCGAGGCGGTTCATCGCCTGACGCCGCACCGCATGATCTTCCTCGAGGAGGCGATCGGACCGGACGAGCCCCGCGGATTCAAGGAATTGAGGACGCGGATCGACGTGCCGGTCTACGGGGGCGAGATCATCACCACGCCCAAGGAGATGATCGCGCGCATGCGGGACGGCGTTTATGACACGGTGCAGCCCGACGCCTCCGTGATCGGCGGCATCTCCGCCGTGATGGAGATTTTCGCCGCGGGGAAGAAATACGACACGGGCGTGGTCGTCCACGCCTGGGGCGGCGCGGCGGCGATCATGGCGAGCTATCACGCGGCCTTCGCCGCCGGCGGGCAGCTCGTCGAATTCCCGATGCTCGCCTTCCCCTTGGGCGAGGAGATGATCGGCGACCAGGGCCGGATCGCGAATGGGCGCCTCGCGCGCCCGACCGCGCCCGGTCTCGGCCTCACGCTGACGCCGGAGATGGAAGCTCGCTATCCCTTCGACGAAAGCGCCGTCTACTGTTGCGTCCTGAACGACTGGGGGCCGCCGCCGGACGATTACTGGAAGCGGCTGGGCTAGGCGGCCGGCGCGGTCTCGCCCTCGGCCGCAACCGCCTGCTTGGCGAGGCCCTCGAACAGAGCGAGCGTTTCCTGCTCCATCTGATCGACGATCTCGCGCGTCTCGCGCATGAATACGTCGAACACGGCGCGGCGGGTTTCGCCGGCCTCGACCCGATAGCCGTAGAACATGCCGATGCGCGGCAGCGCGAACAGCGTGCCGTTCAACATGGAGTCCGCCTCGCGGAACTTCTCGGGGGCCTCGTCCAGGAATTTCCGGATCGCGCGGTAGACGCCGGCGAAATCCGCGTCCTCGGGCTTGAACTCCGCCAAGATCTCGCGAAGCTCCCGGTAGAGGTCCTTGGTGTCGGCGACCATCGCGGAAAAGTCCCGCTCGCGCAGGATCTCCGCCGGCTCGAGGGCAAGCAACGCCCGCTTGAGATCGCCCATCAGCGCCTCGCGATCCACCGCGGGCGCATCGATCTCAACCGCGTCCGGCACGACCGGCCGGGCGCCAGGGATCAGCGCGCCGTCGCTGCAGTTGATCGGCGAGAGCCCAAAGACCTTGATCACCTCGCCGAGCATCCGGCGGCAGGCGTCATAGACCCAATCCGTCCTCGCGATGCCGCCGAAATTCCCTTCCACCTCGATCGGAAAATTGTCCCGCGCCTTCGCGATGCCGCCGGTGCCGTAGATGGTGCCGCTGGCATGATCTTGCCCGCCGACCCGAATGCCGCAATCCGTGCCGACCAGGGCGATCTCGGTGAAGCCGAGAGACGTCGCCGCCGCCAAGGCGGTATTGACGCAGGTCGGCGCGGCGCCTTGCAGCACGCGCAAATCGCCGGCGAGCAGCATCGATGAGCTCACGGAGTCTCGGAAGAAGAAGAAGCTCTCACGGAACATCGGCGGCACCCTCGGGTCCACCGTGGCCGAGGCGATCAGGCGGATCCGGGAGAGATCGCCGTATTTGCCGGCCTCCTTGAGGACGTCGACGACGATCGGCACGTTCTCGAGCTCGCAATGGAAATCCGGCACCAGACCGTTGCGCAGCAGCGGCCGGAGCGCGGTCCCGCCGGAGAACAGCACCACGCGGTCCCGGATGCGGTGCAGCGTGGGGAGCGCCTCGTCGAGCGAGGGCCCCGCGCCGACGATCACCGCCGTCTCCGGACGCTGCAGCCTGGCCTTGCCCTCGACGAGCCAATGCGGCGCGGCGGCGAAATTCGCCACCGCGTTCGTCATCATCTTGATCTCGTCCTCGAAGAATCCGCGGTTGACGAACGCGTATTGCACGGCGTCGTGCAGCTTGCTCCGCGCCTGCGCGAAGGACCACAGGGGATAGTGGGTGAAGACCCAGGCACCGTCGATGAAGGGAATACCGTGTTTGCTGACCTGCGCCACCACGCCGGCCACCATTTTGGCGGGATCGGCCTCGGCGATAAGGTACACGTTGCCGTCGCATGCATCGAATTCATCGAGCAACGCCGCCCAATCGAGTGCCTGGAACGAGTGCTTGATCAGCTCGAGCGTGGGCTCGACGATGATGAGCCAGCGCGCCTCGGTCCGGCGGACCAGCTCCATCACGTGATGTCCGAGCCCGAGTCCGAAGACGATCAGGAACGTCGGATTCCCCGTTGGGTGCCGCTGGATCTCGGTCATGCCCCGCGTGGTGAGCTCGTTCCCGACGGAGGTCAGCATCCGAATGCAGATCTCGCTGATGAGACCCGCCGAGCCCGGATGCTCCATGAAGAGCCGCAGCGGCTTCTTCATGAAGGCGCTCACCTGCTCCTCGGCAAAGCCACGGGCGTTGCCGCCGTAGAGGCGCGCGTCTCCGATGACGATGTCAACGGCGGCGCCGCCCTCGACCACGGCCGAGGTGACGGGAGCCTGGATTCGGTCGAGCTCGCCGGCTCCCCCCGGAAACCGCTTTGCGAACGCCGCGCGCGAGCGCTCGGCAAAGCCGAGATCGGTCACGGCGGGGCGTCGCCCGAGATCATTGCCGCGGCCTCGGTCTCGATGATCTCGGCAATGCGCCGGGCCGATTCCGGCCCGGACCGGGCCACCTCGGCGATATCGGCCGCCATCTGCTCGCGCGCGTGGGCGGAGCCGGCGAGACCGAGGGCGATAGAGACGTAGTCGCGCGCGTCGGCGGCCACCAGGGTGCCGCCGAAACCGAGCTGGCGCAGGAATCCGCCGTAGAGCTCGCCGGCGCCGTCGCCGTCCAGCGCAACCGCCGGCACGCCGCAGGCGATCGCCTCGGCCGCCATTCTGGGCGAAGCGCCTTTCGCCGGTGCGAGTGCCACATCGACGTCACGGTAGAACTCATCGGGCGTAGCGGCATCGATGAGATCGATCCGCGCCGACAGGTCCCGCCCGAAGCGAGCGATCAGGCGCCCGACGCTGGCGCCGGGCGCCATGTCGTTCGCGCGAAGCAACAGGGTGGCATCGGGACAGCCCGCCAGCACCGCGGACCAGAGCTCGACGGTCCGCGCGTCCAGCTGATTGAGCCGCACATCGCTGCCGAAGCGCGGGGCTGTGGAAGGCGTCCGCTCCATCGGGCGAACCCAGTCGCGCACCAGCGGCGAAAGGCCGCTCGGACCCCAGCTCGGGATTCCCTCGATGCGATGGCCGAGCGCCGCATCGTAGAGCGGCGCGCCGAGCGATCCCGGGACGGCCAACCATGAGACTCGGATGACGGAGCCGAGGCGGCCGATCGCCATCAGCTGAGGCGGCGCGGCGGCGCCGGAGCAATCCACGATGACGGCCAATCCGTCGCCCGCGAGAATGCGCGACAGCGTCGCGGGATCGAGCCCGGCCACGTCGCGCCACTTGTCGACGGCGCCGTTGAAAGCCACGTTCTCGCGCCAGCTCTGGGCGCCGATTCCGTAACCGATCACCATCGCGCACGATCTGTCGTGCGCCCGAGCCACCGCCGCGATCCCGGCGGCATCGCGGGGATCGGCGAGCGCCGACAAGGCATAACCGATGATCAGCCTCTTCTGCGCCGGCGCGCGCGCCGCGGGTTTGCGCGGCGGGCAGAAGCGCGCGACCCAGTCGGAGATCGAGCGCTCGGCGCCCGCCGGATCATCCTCGATCCAAAGCGCATCCGCGATTCGAGCGGCGGCGATGCCGGCGTCATCGGGTGCCGCCGAGCAGGCCTGCTCGTGAAAGGCTCGGGCATCCGCGCCCTCGCCGACGGCGGCCAGGGCACGGGCATAGAGGCTGAGCGCCGGCGGCGATGCGGCGCCGGTCGCGACCGGCGCGAGCACGGCCACCGCCGCGGCCGCGCCGCCGGCCCGCAGCAGGCCCTCGCCGAGGAACAGACGGGCTTCGCTGTCGCCGGGATTCAGCGAGACATGTTGCCGCGCGAGATCGAGGCCGTCGATCAGCTCGCCGCCGTTGACCATCATCTTCGCGCGCGCGAAGAGCGGCCGCTTGCGGATCGAGAGGAAAGCGGCACCGAACGACGGGAAATTCGGCGGCACGAGCTCGGAGAACTCGGCGATGGGCCCGAGCGCGGTCGACAGCTTGCCGAAATAGAGGCTCTCGGCGAGGTTGCCGGCTTGCGCATAGAGCGAGGCTAGGACCTCGGCGATGCTGCCGTTCATCGGCGCGTCGTCGTGGCATCCGCGCAGAACGGTCAGCGCTTGCTGAGCGTCGGCGAGTCGCCAGGCGATCAATCCGGTCACGAAGCGGAGCCGCAGCGAACTCGCATCGGCCTCGGCGGCGGCGTGCAAGGCCTCGAGCGCCGCCTCGGCATCGCCTGCGGCGAGATGCTGGGCGGCCGTGGTGACGGCGTCGGCCGCCGTCGCGGCCGGAACCGTCGCGGCCATCTCCGTGGACATGGCGCGCGACCTAGGCGGTCTCGGCGATGGCGCCAGCGCGTTGGCTGGGCTTCGGCGCCTGTTGCGCCGCAGCCCGAGCACCCGCGAGCAGGCCCTCTCCGATCTGGACGTTGATGTTGATGAGCGCGTCCACCAAGCCGGGCTCGGGCTTCGCCAGCAGCTGGGCCGAGCGCTTGTCGATGAAGTTCGCGAGTCCGATCAGGTTGCCGCGGATATCCGCCGGGAGCGTGCAGGCGGGATCGAGCAGGCTCGCCTGGAAGATGGTCCAGAGGCGCCAATTGCGCCGGAGCGCGGCGAGGAAACGATCGACGGGACCTGACTTGGTGTGGCTGAGGTCGCGGGCGGATTCGAGAAGCGCCCAGGCCTCGGTGCGCGCGGGATTACCGGGCGACGGCGTCGTTTGGTATATCTGTGCGGGATAGGCCATTCAGGATCTCCTGTTCGCGCGCGATCAGCTGTTTCGCCGACTTGAGCGCGTGATAAAGCGCGCCTTGGTCCACGTTGGCCCGGATCTCGCGCGTGAGCGCGACCGTGCTTGGCGCTGCCGATTCGAATTCTTGGATAAATTGATAAATGAGCGGTAAATACGCAGCATCTTTCGCCGGGAACAAGTACTTGCACTGTATGGCGAAATAGATGCGGCGGGCGGGCGTCGTGGCGTCCGCCTCGGTGATGATGTCCTTCTCGCGCAGGACCGACGCGTTGTTGTGGATGAGAAGCTTGGCGGCGGTTCCAGAGTTCTGGAGCACCACGCCGTTGACGATCAGCCTCTCGTTGGGCTTCAGGTTGATGGCGAGCGGCATTCTACTGCTCTCCCGGCTCGAGCGAACGCAGGCTATAACCCGGCGACGCTTACGATGGAGTTAACGAACCCGCGAACGGGCGGCCCGAGGGCCGCCCGCCGAGGCATTATCGCGATTACCGGAAGAGACGGAGGACCGCCTGCTCCGACTGGGTCGCGATCGACAGCGACTGAATAGCCAGAGACTGACGGGTCTGCAGAGTGACCAGGTTCGTGCTCTCCTGGTTCACGTCGGCGACCGTGAGCTTGCTGGCGCCGCCCTGCAGGGTGATGATGTACTGGCTGGTGAAGTCCAGCCGGGTCTGCAGGAACGTGACGTTGCCGCCGATAGACGCCGCCGCGGCCTGCACCGTATCGATTGCGTTCTGGAGCTTCTGGAACGCAGCGTCGAACAGCGAGGTCTTGTTGCTGACGGCGGAGAAGCCGACGGTCACAAGTCCCTTCGCGGCGTTGCTGACCTTGCTCGCCTTGCTGACGACGACGCTGTACAGCAAGTTCTGGCCATTGATGGTCAGCTTTGAGGCGGTCGAGTTGCTGAACTGCAAGGACAGGGAGGACTTCGTGGAGTTCACGAGGTTCAAACCCTGGTAGCTTGCGTCGTTGAGCAACGTGTCCAGCTGCGTGGCGAGCGTGTTGAACTGCGTGGCGGACGATTTCCGCTGAGCGGCGGTCTCGGTCTTCGCGGAGTTCAGGACGCCTTGCAGCTGCTGGATGATGGTCACCGCGCTCGACGTGGCGTTGGACGCCGCGGTGAGCGAGGAGATGCCCTGGTCGATCGAGTCCTTGCGCAGGGCAAGGTCGCCGGCCCTCTGGTTCAGCGACTGCGACTGGAAGAACTTGACCGCGTCGTCGAGCGCGCTGGAGACCGCGAGACCCGTGGCCAGATGGTTCTGGGTCTTGCCGAGGTCGGTGTTGATCTGCTGCAACGCGAGCAGGTTTTGCCGTGTCGCAGTACCGAGTACGATGTCAGACATTTGGAACAATCCTTTCTGGGGATGAGTGACGAGCCGCTTTGCGGCCCGGCGTCACGGGAGCAATAGGTGTGCCAGTAGGAAGCTTCTGCAGGAATTCGCCGAACCCCCGAAAACCCGCGTAAGTTTTGGCAAATCAAGTATTAATCGCGTGCAAGAGCGGCCCGGTCGGCAGGATTTGCCGGGTGATTCTTGCCGAGCCGGCAAAATCTCCCCGGTACTCAGCCGAGCAAATGCGAGTGTTCAGGCTTTGCTGTTGAGGCGCTGGCCGCGCGTAACGGTCGAGTCGGCAGGCGCCCCGACCGCAGACTTGAACGGAACTTGAAACACCACCAGGCCCGATGAATCTCGCGCCTCGATGAAGAAGCGATGCGTGGCTTGGTCGAACTGCAGGCTGACCGGGAAAGACGGCGGCGGCGCGGTTGTTGTAGCGGTTGCCGCAACGGCCGGCACGGGTTTGAGCTCGGCGCCGGGATGCGCTGGCGGCGCGGGCACAGCCGCGGCATCGCGACTCAGCGGTATCGCGACCGGCGCCGTTGCAAGAACTGAAGAGTCGGCGGTCATGGGAAGACCGTTCATCTCCACCAGGACAAACGTGCGATATCGAATATCGCCGCTTCGCGACGGACACCGCACTCTCTTAACGGGAAGCAAGAACTGTGCCCCGCAATGGGCGCGGCACCGCGTCGCATTCGACGGTACTCGCCCGCAGGCGGCACTATTTGCCCGCGACGGCGGGTAGCGCTTGCCGGCAGGGGCAGAAGCCGACCCGCCTCCGATCCTGCACGCTGGAATTTATACCTGCAAAATCAGTCTATTACCGGGAAGATCGCGGTTGGCATGGGAATTGCGCTTCACCTCGCACAGCGCCTTTCTACGCCCATCACGAAGAGTTCGCAGCAGGAGCCTCGATGAACACCGCTCCCATCACCGCATCTCCGAGCGACATCGGCGGCTTGCCCCCGTCGGCCACGCCGAGCGCGCCGGCCACGCCGAGCTTCTCGGACATCCTGGCCTCGGCCACCAGCTCGCTCGCCTCGTTTGCGCTGTTGCCGACGACCGCGAGCGATTCGCTCAGCGGCTCGGGAAATCCCGCACCCCCGGCGCCTAAGAAAGACCCCAACAGCGACAACGCCGCGGTGCCGATTGCACTCCCCGCCCCCGTGCAGCCTCCGCCCGCCGCGGGTTCGGACGGCGCCGCCGCGGGCTCGAGCACGTCCACGCCGCAAACGACGCCGGGTGCTTCGAACCAGCAGCAGACGCAGAATTCCCCGCAAGCAACCGCGGCCCAGAGCGGCTCCGCGGGGACCGGCGGCATCTCGAACGGCTCCGCGCAGAATTCCGGCGGCGTCACATTGCCGCCGATCGCCGCCGAACTCGGCACGCGCCTCGCGCTCGGCGCGCAGGCCCTCCTCTCGCAGCCGAGCCAGGCGCTCGCGACGCTGCCTCATGGCGCGCTGCAGCCAACGGCCACCTCGGCGCTTGCCCCCAGCCTCGGCGCCGCGGCCCATGGCGCAGCGACGCCGGATCCAACGGCGGTCTTGCCCAAGCTCGCGACCAGCGCGACGCTCGCCGCCGCCACGCCCAACGCCGCGACGCCGGGGTTCGAGGCTGCGCTGCAGTCCGCCGCGACGCAGACTGCGGCGACTCCGGCGGCAGCCGCCAGCGCCGATCTCGCGACTCTCGCGAATTCCGCCGACACGACGGCTCAATCCGCCGCCGATCCGAGCCTCGGCGCCGCGCCGGTGCCCACCGCGGTCCCGGTGCCGGCAGCCGATGCAGTGCCGGCCATGGAAGCCGCGCCGCCGCCCGTCGTAGCGGCAAGCGCGCTCGACCAGGTCGCCGCCAGCCTGAGACAAGGCAACAAGCTCGGGCTCAGCCAGATCGATATCCAGCTGAAGCCGGCTTCATTGGGTGCCGTCGATGTGCGGCTCGAGCTCACCCACGACGGCCGGGTCACCGCCGTGATCTCCGCCGATCGCAGCGACACGCTGATGCAACTGCAGCGCGGCTCCGGCGAGCTGCAGCAGGCCCTCAGGGATGCCGGTCTCCAGACCGACAGCGGAAGTCTCAGCTTCAGCCTGCGCGGCGACCCGCAGACCGGCGATCAAAGCGGCCGGCAGCCGAGCTATTCGTCGCAGCCTCCCGTCAGCGCCTCCGGCGATGACCTCTTGGCCGTGCCGGCCGCGATCGCCGGCGCGAGCCAATCCGCCCACAGCGGCCTCTTGAACATCCAGGTCTAAGGGTTCTCCCATGATCACGACGCCGGTTGCGACCACCACGCCGACGCCCACGTCCGGCACGACCACCCCGACGAGCACGGGCTCGACCAGCTCGAGCGATGCGTCGCTGCTGGGATCGAATCTCAACACGTTCCTGACGCTGCTGACGACGCAGCTCAAGAACCAGGATCCGACATCGCCGATGGACACCAACCAGTTCACTCAGCAGCTGGTCGAGTTCAGCGGCGTCGAGCAGCAGATCAACACGAACAACAACCTGCAGTCGCTGATCTCGCTGCAGACCTCGTCCGAGACGATCGCCGCCCTGCCCATGGTCGGCAAGACCATCCAGTACAACGAGAGCACGGCGCCGCTCAGCAACGGACAGGCGAGCTTCACCTACACCTTGCCGACCAACGCCGCGGCCGCGAACGTGCTGGTCGAGGATGCCAACGGCAACATCGTCTATCAGACCACGGCGGACACGTCCGCCGGCTCTCACAGCTTCCTCTGGAACGGTCAGAATGTCGCCGGCACGACCTCGCCCGACGGCGCCTATTCGCTCGCCATCGTGGCGGCCGACGCCACCGGCAAGGCGATCTCGGCGACCGTCACCGCCAACGGAACCGTCGACGGTGTCAGCGTCGACAACAATGTTCCCACTTTCAACGTCGGCGGCGTCAAGGTGCCGATGAGCGATCTGCTGACTGTCCAGCCGAGTTCCAATTAATCCCCGCGCGCAAGGAGCCAAGACATGAGCGTTTTCGGTGCACTCTACTCGGGAGTTTCCGGCCTGTTCGCCCAAAGCCAGGCGCTCGGCATGATCGCCGATAACATCTCGAACGCAAACACGACGGCCTACAAAGAGACCCACGCGGTGTTCTCGACCCTGGTGACGCAGAACGCGACCCCGACCACCTACACGCCAGGCGGCGTGCAGGCCTCGCCCTTCACCGGGATCGACCAGCAGGGCCTCCTGCAGGCATCGAACTCCGGCACCGACCTCGCGCTCGAGGGCAGCGGCTTCTTCGTGGTCAACAACAACGCGCTCGGAGCCAGCGTCAACGGCGCCTTCTCCTTTACGCGTGCCGGCTCCTTCACGATCGACGCCAACGGCAATCTTAAGAATTCGGCCGGGTTGTTCTTACAGGGCCAAAAGCTGACCAACGCGCAGGCGCAGGCGATCGATGCTGGCAACTTCAATCAGCTTACTGCGACGTCGCTGACTTCGCTGCAGACCGTCAATGTGAGTGGGCTCAGCAGCACCGCCACGCCGACCAGCACCATCACTCTGGCCGCGAATCTTCCCGCCGCCGACACGGTGGCTTCGCCTGCCCGCACGATGACCGTGCCCGTATTCGACTCGCTTGGCAACGAGCACGATATGACCTTGAGCTTCACCCGCGCCGTCGGCACGCCAGCGACGCCGTCGACGCAGAATTTCTCGCTCAGCAGCGGCACGCCGACGACGGGCGACGTGTTCCAGGTCACGATCGACGGCCAGACCTTCAACACGGCCGCGCTGGCTCCGGCTACACCGACGCTCACCGATATTGCATCGGCGATCAACACGGCAATGTCGGGGTCGACCTTCTCGGCTGCCGTTTCCGGCTCCAACATCGTGATCACGGATTCCGCCGGCAATCCCGTCACCGGCAGCGCGATCACCGCCACCACGGGCACCGAGGTGTTCGCGGGGGCTGCGCCGACCAACGGCACGCCCGCGGTGGCCAGCGCCAACACGTGGAACGTGGCCGCTTCCTTCGCCAGCGCCGGCAGCAGCACGGCGACCATTGCCGGCGGCGATAACATCGTGAAGTTCAATTCCGACGGCACGCTCAATTTGGCCGGCACCACCTTCGCGGCGACCAACGCACTGAGCATCGCCTGGGATCCCGGGATCACCGGCGCCACTTCGCCGCAGACGCTCAGCTTCAACCTTGGCACGGACGCCCAGGCAAACGGCCTGAGCCAGTTCGGCGGGCCCCTTTCGGTCTCGCGCATCGATCAGAACGGCTTGCGCTCCGGCACCTTCACAGGCGTCAGCATCGACTCCAACGGAATCGTGACCGCGAGCTTCGACAACGGACAGCGGACGCCGATCTTCATCATCCCGATCGCGACCTTCCCCAACCCGGACGGCCTCGCCGCGCAAACCGGCAACAGCTATCTGCAGACCGGCACCTCCGGCAACTTCCTGCTCCGGGAATCCGGCACCGGCGCGGCGGGCACCATTACCCCCTCCTCGCTCGAGGGCTCGACGGTGGACATCGCGACCGAGTTCTCGAATCTGATCGTGACGCAAAGGGCCTATTCCGCGGATGCCAAGATCATCACGACCGCCGATCAGATGCTTCAGGATCTCATTAACGCGAAGCAATAATTCCGCTGAACACTCTGACTCGATGGAAGTGAAACGGATTTGATGGAAATACTCGCGCGTGAGCTTGTGCCGCCAGGCGCAAGCCCACGCGCAACCATCGAGTCGGCTTGATAAATTTCACCAGCGCGCTTGTCTCAATATTGCCTCGCACCTTAGCGGTTTTTTAAGCCGGCGACCGCACAATTGGGGCGGTGCTCGGGAATTACCGGCACCCGAAACAGCGAGACCTCGCGACCCCCATGGACACCGCACCTTTCATCGCCGCCTCCATCGACGATCTGCCACCCCCCGACACCAAACGTTGGGTGATTCGCCGCAAGGCCGAGGTGGTCGCCGCCGTGCGCAGCGGCCTCATCAGCTTGGACGAAGCGTGCCGCCGTTACACGCTCTCCATCGAGGAATTTCTCACCTGGCAGCGCCTGATCGACAGTCACGGTCTCGCCGGGCTCCGGGTTACGCGGCTCCAGGACTATCGGAGCCTCGACCGGCCGCGCTCGGCGGCTCCGCCGCGGTAAACCCGAGGCGGCAAGAATTGCCGCCTGATAGGCAAAAAATTCCGAGGATTAACTACTCGTTCACGAGCACGCCCTAGGTTTTGCAGGCGGGTAAGGCACCCGCGGGCAAACGCAGAGGCGGGCAATCGTGAATGGTCTGATGCAGAGCATCGCGCGGCTCGGGGCAATGCGCCTCGTGGCGATCGTCGGAGTGGGCGCCGCCACGGTGGCGTTCTTCGTGTTTCTGACTACGCGGATCGCCACGCCCGCGATGAGCCTGCTCTACTCCGACCTCGACCTCAAGGACAGCGCCCAGATCGTCCAAAAGCTGGACGCGCTGAGCGTGCCGTACCAGCTGCGGGGCGACGGCGGTCAGATCCTGGTTCCCTCCGACCAAGTCGCGCGCCTGCGCATGGCGATGGCAGAGCAAGGCCTGCCTCGAGGCGGCTCGGTCGGCTACGAGCTGTTCGACAAAGCCGACAGCTTCGGAACCTCGACCGCCGCCCAGAACGTCAACCAAGTACGCGCCCTCGAGGGCGAGCTCGAGCGCACCATCACGGGGCTGGGGCCCGTCCAGGCCGCCCGCGTTCACCTGGTGCTGCCGCGCCGCGATCTCTTCGCCCGGGACAATCAGGAGGCCAGCGCCTCGATCGTGGTGAAACTGCGCGGGGCCGAGCGCCTGAGCAAGAGCCAGGTGGCGGCGATCCAGCAAGTGGTTGCATCGGCCGTGTCGACCCTGAAGCCGGCTCGCGTCTCCGTGGTCGATGGCGCCGGCACGCTGCTGGCGCGCGGCGACGGTCAGGACGCGAACACGGCCTCGGGGGTCGGAGCCGAGGAGCTCCAGTCCGACTACGAGACCAGGATCGCGCGCAACGTCGAGGGCATGCTCGAGCGCTCGCTGGGTCCCGGCAAGGCGCGGGTCGACGTGCGCGCCGACATGGATTTCGACCGCATCACCACCAGCTCCGAGAGCTTCGATCCCGACGGTCAGGTCGTGCGCTCGACCCAGACCGTGACGCAGAACGACGACAGCACCAACGGCAACGATCAGCCGGTGACGGTCACCAACAATCTCCCGAACAACCAGGCTGCCCAGACGGCGAACGGCGGCCGGAGCAAGACCGCCCGCAACGAGGAGACGATCAACTACGAGATCTCCAAGACCACCCGAAGCCAAGTGCGCGAGGCCGGCGAGGTGAAGCGTCTTTCAGTCGCGGTGTTGGTCGACGGCACTTATACGGCCAAGCCCGACGGCACCAAGGAATACGCGCCGCGTACGCCCGATGAGATCAAGCAGCTCAACACGCTGGTGCGCTCCGCGATCGGCTACAACGAGAAGCGCGGCGACACCGTCGAGGTGGTGAACCTGAAATTCGCGACGCCGGACGAGCCCGCGGCAGTGGCCACGCCCAGCAGCGGCTTCCTCGGCTTCGAGAAGGCCGACCTGTTCCGGATGGGAGAGACCCTGACGCTCGCCGTCGTCGCCCTCCTGGTGATCCTGCTGGTGGTGCGTCCGCTGATGTTCAAGCTCCTCGAGGGCGGCAGCGCGCCCCTTGGCATGGAAACCGCCGGTCTGCTCGCGGCTCCGGGCATGACGGCGCATCCGCAGCTCCCGCCGCCCGCGGGCATGCAAAACGCCATGGTGCAGGCGCAGGCCGCGGCGATGCCGGTTCCAATGCCCCGGCCGGCCGTCGACCAGATGATCGATATCGGTCAGGTCGAAGGCCGAGTGGCGGCCTCGAGTATCAAGAAAATCGGCGAGATCGTCGAGAAGCACCCCGAGGAAGCCGTCGCCATCGTGCGCAGCTGGATGTACCAGGCGACGTGAGCGGATCGCATGACATGACCACGGAGAGCCGCGACGATGCGCGTTCGTGAGGATTTTCGCTCTCTGACCGGCCCCGAGAAGGCCGCGATGCTGATGCTCGCGCTCGGCGAGGAGCACACCACGCGGCTCTTCGCGCTGATGGACGACGAGGAGATCAAGGAGATCTCCCAGACCATGGCGAACCTCGGCACGGTGAGC
>Ga0209415_10003101_pt1 | contig 30960 bp, 33 predicted proteins | sample PeaSoiSIISIP2007_FD_187696 | JGI IMG/M metagenome (GOLD analysis project Ga0209415, IMG submission 187696) | Peat soil microbial communities from Weissenstadt, Germany - SII-SIP-2007 (SPAdes) (version 2) | ecosystem: Environmental > Terrestrial > Soil > Wetlands > Peat | place: Germany... | reverse complement strand
CGCCAGGCGGCGCTGGACAAGGCCGCCAAGGTCCGCCGCGAGCGGGCTGAGGTGAAGGAGAAGCTCAAGATGGGGTCCATCACCCTGTCCGAGCTCCTCACGCGGGCCGAGAACGACGAGACCGTCGGCAAGATGAAGGTGCTGTCGGTGCTCGAGTCGCTCCCCGGTCTCGGCAAGGTCAAGGCTCGGCGTCTCATGGAGACCGTTGGGATCAGTGAGAGTCGTCGTCTGCAGGGCCTCGGTGCCAACCAGCGCGACGCCCTGCTGACACATACTTCGAAGTCCTGATCCTCGTCATCTCCGGCCCCGGCGGGGCGGGGAAAGGCACCGTCGTCGCCCGCCTGGTCGCACGCGACCCTCGGCTCTGGCTCAGCCGCTCGTGGACGACGCGGCCGCGGCGTCCCGGTGAAGCCGAGGACGCCTACACCTTCGTCGACCGCACCGCCTTCGAGGAGAAGATCGCCGCCGAAGGGTTTCTCGAGTGGGCGGAGTTCCTCGGCCACCTCTACGGCACGCCCGTTCCCGATGCTCCGCCCGACAAGGACGTGGTCCTCGAGATCGACCTGCAGGGGGCGCGCCAGGTCAGAGAGCGGCATCCCGACGCCCTGGTGGTCCTCCTGGTCCCGCCGTCCACGGCGGTCCAGCGCCAGCGTCTGCGCCGGCGTGGCGATGACGTCGCCGAGGTCGACCGCCGTATCGCCATGGGCGCCGAGGAGATGCGCCTGGGCAAGGAATTGACCCCGTTTGTGGTCGTGAACGACGAGGTGGACCGGGCAGTGTCCCAGGTGGCCGATATACTGGACCTTCACCGCCATGGCCCGCCGGACTCGCCGGCCGGTCCCCGCGGAGGAGCATGAATTGCCTCAGCGCCGCTCGACGCTCATGGACCCGCCCGTCGAGGACCTTCTCGACAAGGTCGACTCCAAGTTCACGCTGGTCGCGCTGGCGGCCAAGCGTGCCCGCCAGATCAATTCGTATTACAACCAACTGGGCGAGGGCCTCGGCTTCGTCGTCCCACCCCAGGTGACCTCGGTCTCGGGCAAGCCGCTCACGATCGCCTTCGAGGAGGTGGCGGCGGGCAAAGCCACCTACCACCGCATCGACCCCACCGAGGTGAGCGAGGAGGATGTCGAGGGCGACGTCGCCTCCGCCGGCCCCGAGCTCACGGCGCTCACCGGAGAGCTCGCCGAGGAGGTTGTCTCCGAGGTCGCCGAAGAGGTCGGCGCGGACCAGCCGGAGGCCGGCGAGTAGCAGGCGGGAGTGCCTGCCCGCCACCAGCCCGGGGAGCTCGGACCGTGACGCCAGGCCCCGCCGCGGGCAAGACCGTCGTCTTGGGCGTCACCGGCGGCATCGCCGCGTACAAAGCGGTCGAGGTGTGTCGTCGACTCGTGGACGCCGGTGCTCACGTCGTTCCCGTCCTCACCGACGACGCCACCCGGTTCGTCGGTGAGGTGACCTTCTCTGCGCTGGCGTCGGAGCCGGTGCAGAAGAGCCTGTGGTCGCAGTCCGACCCCATCCCCCACACGCAACTGGGCCGACGCGCCGATCTCGTGCTCGTGGCGCCCGCCACGGCGCGGTTTCTCGGTTGTTACGCCACCGGGATCTCCGACACGCTGCTCAGCGCCACGGTGCTCGCCACGCGTGCGCCGGTGATGGTGTGTCCCGCCATGCACACCGAGATGTGGGAACACCCCGCCGTGCAGGAGAACCTGGCGACGTTGCGCCGGCGCGGGGTGCACGTGGTGGAACCGGGCGAAGGGCGTCTGGCCGGCGGTGACGTCGGGGCGGGGCGACTGGCCGAGCCGATCGACATCGTGGCGGCGGCGCTCGCGGTGTTGGGCTCGACGACGCGCGGGCGCGACCTGGCCGGCCGGCGCGTGGTCGTGAGCGCGGGCGGCACGCGCGAACCGATCGACCCCGTGCGCTTCATCTCCAACCGGTCGTCGGGCAAGCAAGGTCACGCCATCGCCCAAGCCGCCGCCGCTCGAGGTGCCGATGTCGTCCTCGTGACCACGGCGCGCCGTCCGGTGCCTGCCGGTGTCGAGGTCGTGGGGGTGGAGACCGCGGCCGACATGGAGGCAGCGATGCTGCACCACTTGGCCGGCGCCGACATCGTGGTGATGGCGGCCGCGGTGGCGGATTTCAGGGTGAAGAAGCCCGCCGACGCCAAGTTGTCGAAGGCCGATGGCGTGCCCGAGCTCGTGCTCGAGCCCACTCCCGACATCCTCGCTGAGCTCGGACGGCGCCGGCACGAGGGACAGGTGCTCGTGGGATTCGCGGCCGAGACGCACGATCTGGCGTCGCGGGCGACGGCCAAGCTTCGCGCCAAGCACCTCGACTTCATCGTGGCCAACGACGTTTCCGCCCACGAAGTCGGTTTCGACCACGACACGAACGCCGTGACCGTGTTCGGGTCCGACGGCACGTGTCGGGAGGTCCTCTTGACCTCGAAGCTCGAGGTGGCCCACGCCGTTTTGGATAGTGTGATCGATCACCTGGGCGGACAGCGTCGGGGCGGGGCCATTCGGCGAGCCGATGCCCCTGGGGGGGACGACAACTCGAGGAGCGACTCGTGACCACGCGCCACACCTTCACATCGGAGTCGGTGACCGAAGGTCATCCCGACAAGATGGCCGACCAGATCTCGGACTCGGTGCTCGATGCGGTCCTGACGGCAGATCCCGACGGCAGGGTGGCGTGCGAGACGCTGCTCACCACCGGCCTCGTCGTGGTGGCGGGTGAGATCTCGACGAAGTGCTACATCGACATCGCCAGCTTGGCCCGCGAAGTCGTGTGCGACATCGGCTACGACAGCGACGCCCACGGGTTCAACGGTCGCACATGCGGAGTCCTCGTGGCGCTCGACGAGCAGTCTCCTGACATCGCGCAGGGGGTGACGGCGGCCCACGAGCTTCGGACCGGCTCGGGCGGAGAGGACCAGCTCAACGCGCAAGGTGCGGGTGACCAGGGAATGATGTTCGGGTACGCGTGCGACGAGACACCCGATCTCATGCCGCTGCCCATCTGGATGGCACACCGCCTGGCGCAGCGCCTCGCCCAGGTCCGACGCGTCGGTGTGCTGCCCTACCTGCGGCCCGACGGCAAGACACAGGTGAGCGTCGTCTACGAGTCGGGTCGGCCCGTGGCCATCGACACCGTGCTCATCTCCACGCAGCACGCCGCGGGCGTCGACATCGAGACCCTGCTGCTGCCCGATCTCCGTGAGCACGTGATTCACCCGCTCTTGCCGCCCGACCTCGACACCTCGGCGCTGCGTATCCTCGCCAATCCCACCGGGCGCTTCGAGTTGGGTGGACCGCACGCCGACACCGGGCTCACCGGTCGCAAGATCATCGTCGACACCTACGGCGGCATGGCCCGGCACGGTGGTGGCGCCTTCTCGGGTAAGGATCCGTCCAAGGTCGACCGCTCCGCGGCGTACGCGGCCCGGTGGGTGGCCAAGCACGTGGTGGCGGCGGGCGCGGCGAGACGGTGCGAGGTCCAGGTGGCCTACGCCATCGGGGTGGCCAGTCCTGTCTCGCTCATGGTCGAGACCTTCGGCACCGAGGCCGTGGACCCCGTGAAGATCGAGCAGGCCGTGCGCGAGGTGTTCGATCTGCGACCGGCCGCCATCGTCCGTGACCTCGACCTGAAGCGCCCGATCTACCGTCGCACCGCCGCCTACGGACACTTCGGGCGTTCGGACAAGGAATTCACCTGGGAGGCCACGCCCCGGGTGGACGACCTCAAGCGCTCCCTCGGCCTGTAGAGGGGTCAGGAACGGGGGAGGACCCTGACCCAACCCCGGGTCAGACTGCCGCCATGACGGCGCAGCCCATCGAACGCGTCGTCCGGGTGCTCCCCGACGTGAGCGCCCTGCGCAAGACCTTCGACTACACCGTTCCCGACACCCTCGCCGATCGGGTACGCGTCGGCACCCAGGTCCGCATCGCCCTCGGGGCGCGACGGGTGGGGGGTTGGGTCGTCGAAGACCACGTGGACCCGACGCCGGGAGTCGCGCTCCGACCGATCGCCGCCGTGCGCGGCTGGGGACCCCCGCCGGCGGTGCTGGAACTGGCCACCTGGGCGGCGTGGCGCTGGGGCGGCCCCGTCCCCGCGTTCCTGCGCACCGCCTCGTCGTCCCTGGCGGTGCGCGGCCTGCCTCCGATGGATACGGCGGTGAGGGTGCCGTCCACGCCCAGGACACCGTCACCAGCCCCGACGGGGCTCGAGGGGGGGACGACGGTGGTCCGCCTCGGTCCGGCCGGTGATCCGTGGCCCGTCGTCCTGGCCGCCGCGGCGCGCGGTGTGGGCGCCGGTGTGGAGGTCGGCACCCTGGTGCTGGCGCCGGGACTGCGGGCGGCGGGAGAAGTGGCACACCGGCTGCGGTCGGGAGGCGTCCCCACGGCATTGCTCCCGGGCGACTGGGCCCGGGCGCGCGCCGGTGGATGTGTGGCGGTGGGGACGCGCGCCGCCGCCTTCGCACCTCTGCCCCGATTGGCGGCGGCCGTGGTCCTCGATGCCCACGACGAGGCGTATCACGAAGAACGCGCCCCCACCTGGGCGGCGTGGGCGGTGGTCGCCGAGCGCGCCCGGCGCGACGGGGCGCCGTGCGCGCTGGTCTCTCCCTGTCCCACGCTCGAGATCCTGGCCACCGGCACCCTGGTCGTCGGGCCCCGCACGCTCGAACGTCGGGGCTGGCCCGCGGTGGAGGTCATCGACCGTCGCGGTGACGACCCCCGCACCGGGCTCTTCTCCGAGCGCGTGGTGCGACTGGTGCGAGACACGGCCGCGTCGTCCGAGGGGCGGGTGGTGTGCGTCGTCAACCGGACCGGGCGCGTGCGGCTGCTGGGGTGCGCGGCCTGTGGAGAGCTGGCGCGCTGTGAGACCTGTGGCGCCGCGCTCGAGCTCGTCGGCGAGCCAGCGCGACAGAAGGCGGCGCGCCACGAGGCGATGCCCGCGGTTGTTCCGAACGATGCGGGCGCGCCACCACGACTGCGGTGCCGGCGCTGTGGTGAGGAGCGGCCGGTCGTGTGTGCCCGGTGCGGTGCCACCCGCATGAAGGCACTGCGCCTCGGTGTCACGCGCGTGCGCGACGAGCTCGAGGCCCTCGCCGGCGCGGCCGTGGCCGAGGTGTGGGGCCCGGCCGCCGTCGAGGGGGAAGAGGAGCGGGTGCGGCGCGCCCGGGTGGTGGTGGGTACCGAGGCGGCGCTGCATCGCGTACCCGACGCGGCGGCCGTGGTCTTCTTGGAGTTCGACTCCGAGCTCCTCGCCCCCCGGTTCCGCGCCGCCGAGCAGGCCCTGGCGCTCCTCGCCCGAGCGGCCCGGCTCGTGGCACGGACCGGAGGCGGCCACGGCGGGGACCGCGCTCCGGGACGGGTGGTGGTCCAGACGCGCCAGCCCCGGCACCCTGCCCTCGTGGCCGCGGTGTCGGCCGACCCGGGGGTGCTCGCCACGGAGGAGGCGGAGGTGCGTCGCGCCCTCGGCCTTCCCCCCTTCCGCGCCCTGGCGATGGTGTCGGGTGCGGCCGCCGACGCCTACGGCAGCGCGTTGCGGGATCATGCGCCTGAAGCCGTCGAGGTGCGTGGCCCCGTCGACGGCGTGTGGTCGGTGCGGGCTCCCGGACACGCCGAGTTGTGCGACCTGCTCGCCAACGTGGCGCGCCCCCCGGGGCGCCTCAGGGTGGAGGTCGACCCGGTGCGGTCCTGAGCGGCGCCGGGGGTTGGGCCCGGCGTCGCCGCATCCGACCTTCAACAGCCTCAGCGCAGTCGACCCGGGTGCTCCCGGTACGATGGCCGGCATGTCGAAGTACTCCATCCGCCTGTACGGCGACCCCGTGCTGCGCCAAAGGGCGGCGGACGTCGAGGACATCGACGCGGCGCTCAAGCAGCTCGCCGACGACATGGTGCAGACCATGTACGAGGCGCCGGGCGTGGGCCTGGCCGCGCCCCAGGTCGGCGTGCAGAAGCGGATGTTCGTCTATGACACCGGCGACGGGGCGGGTCCGGTCACGATCGTGAACCCACGGCTCTCCGAAGCTCGGGGGGAGTGGACCTTCGACGAGGGCTGCCTGTCGGTGCCCGGACTGTCATGGCCCATCGTGCGTCCCAAGGAGGTCCATCTCACCGGGTTGGACCTCGACGGCAACGAGATCTCCATCGAGGCCGACGAGTACCTGGCCCGGGTGTTCCAACACGAGGTCGATCACCTCGACGGCGTGCTCCTCGTCCAGCGGCTCGACGACGATCAGCGCAAAGAGGCCAAGCGGATCCTGCGGGCGCGGGCCCTCGGGCTGCCCGACGCCGATCCCGACGGTTTGCGCACGCTCGTCGCCGACGACCGGCCCGCCACGCACTCCGGCCTGTAGCGACGCGCCGCCGCCGGTGGCCCGCCTGGCTTTTCTGGGGACACCCGCGGCCGCCGCGGTCGCACTCGAGGCTCTTGTGCGCGCCGGCCACGACGTGACGCTGGTGGTGAGCCGGGCCGATGTGCGGCGGGGACGAGGCGCCGCGCCCACCCCGAGCCCCACCAAGCAATTGGCGCTCGATCTCGGGCTCGACGTCACCGACCGGCTCGACGAGGTGGCGGCGACGGAGGCCGAGCTCGGCGTCGTCGTGGCTTACGGCCGCATCATCCCGGGCCGCATTCTCGACGTCCTCCCCATGGTGAACGTCCACTTCTCGTTGTTGCCGCGCTGGCGCGGTGCCGCACCCGTGCAGCGCGCCGTGCTGTCGGGCGACACCGAGACCGGCGTCTGCGTCATGCGCCTCGAAGAAGGTCTCGACACGGGGCCGGTGCTCGCGTCACAGCGTGTGCGCATCGGCGAGCGCGAGCACGTCTCAACGCTGACCGATCGCCTGGCCGTGATCGGTGCGCACTTGCTCGTCGACACCCTCGCCGCCGGCGTCGACGAGCTTCCGGCCGGCATGCCGCAGCGCGGAGAGGTGACCTACGCCGAAAAGGTGAAACCCGAAGAGCTCCGGCTCGACTGGGACCGATCGGCCTCCGAGCTCGAACGGGTCGTCGCACTGGACCGGGCCTGGACGACGTTCCGCCACGAACGCCTCCGGGTGCTCGAAGCCGTGGCCCGGGCCCCGGCGGACCCGGTTGCGCCGGCCCTCGACGCGAGGACGGCCCCGGGGGTGCTCCAAGGCACGTCGGTCCAAACCGGTGACGGCGTCTTGGAGCTCGTCGAGGTCCAGCCGGCCGGAAAGCGTCCGATGCCGGCTTCGGCGTGGTGGCGCGGCGCACGAGTGGAGGCGGGGGAGACGCTCGGGGACGACGGGTCACCCCATTAGGCTCGGCGCGGTGCTTCGGATCGCCCCCTCGCTGCTGTCGGCGGACTTCGGCAGCCTGGCCGAAGCAGTCGGCGAGGTGGCTCCCGAGGCCGACTGGTTGCACGTCGATGTGATGGACGGGCACTTCGTCCCGAACCTCACCATCGGCCCCCCCGTCGTGCAGTCGCTGCGCAGACACTCGGGCCTGTTCTTCGACTGCCATCTCATGATGACCAACCCGGGTGATTTCCTCGAGCCGTTCCGACGCGCCGGTGCCGACGGGTGCACCGTGCACGTCGAGGTGGGCGACACCGCCGCGCTCCTGGCGCAGGCCAAGGCGTTGGGGCTGCGCGCCGGGCTCGCCATCAACCCCGAGACCCCGTACGAGGCCATCGACCCGTTTCTCGACGACGCCGACCTGATCCTGTGTATGACGGTCCACCCCGGCTTCGGCGGTCAGCGGTTCATGGCCGAGGTGTTGCCCAAGATCGCCCGCACGCGGGCCGAGCTCGACCGGCGCGGGCTTGGCGCCGAGCTCGAGGTGGATGGAGGCATCGACGTGGACAGCGCCGGGGCGGTCGTCCGTGCCGGCGCCCGCGTGCTCGTGGCGGGGTCGGCCATCTTCGCTGACGACCGGCCCTGGGAGGCGGCGCGCCGGCTCCGGGAGGTCGGAGAAAAAGCCCTGCCCGGGGGCCGAGGAAGTGAGGCCAAGTAGACTGGTGGTCCCATGACGGCCTCTCAGGAGCCGCCCGGGGTGGCTATCCGGGACGAACATCTCGCCGCCATGCGTCGGGCCCTCGGGCTCGCAGCGTCGGTCCGGACGCGCACGTCCCCGAACCCATGGGTGGGCGCTGTTGTGATCACGTCCGAGGGTGACTGGTTCGAAGGAGCGACGGCACCCCCCGGCGGCCCGCACGCCGAGGTGGTCGCCCTCGAGGCGGCCGGGGAGCGGGCGCGGGGAGCGACGTTGATCACGACCCTCGAGCCGTGCGCGCACCACGGTCGAACGCCGCCGTGCACCGGGGCCATCCTGGCCGCCGGGGTGGCACGGGTGGTGGTGGGGGTGCTCGATCCCGACCCCCAGGTGTCGGGGCGGGGAGTGGAGGTGCTGCGCGAGGGCGGCGTCTCGGTGGACGTGGGCGTGGGGTCGGACGAAGCCGCCGAACTTCTGGCGCCGTATCTGAAGCACCGCCGCACCGGACGGCCCTGGGTCGTGCTCAAGCTGGCTGCCACCATGGACGGCAGGATCGCCGCGCCCGACGGCACGGCGCGCTGGCTCACCGGCGACGCGGCGCGCGCCGATGCCCATCGGTTGCGGGCCTTGTCGGACGCGGTGCTGGTGGGGGCGGGCACCGTCCGGACCGACGATCCCGAGCTGACGGTGCGCGTGGGACCGGTCCCCCAACACCAGCCCCTCCGTGTCGTCCTCGGCCAGGTGCCCGATGGTGCCAGGGTCCACCCCGCGCTCGAGGTGTCGGGGGAGCCCGGTGCCGTGCTCGACGAGCTCGGGGCCAAAGGTGTGTTGCAGGTGCTCATCGAGGGCGGGGCACGGGTCGCCCACACGTTTCACAGCTCGGGCCTCGTGGACCGCTACGTCTTGTACTTCGCCCCCGCCCTGTTCGGCGGCGACGACGCCGTGCCCATGTTCAGTGGGCCCGGCGCCCCGAGGGTCGAGGATCTGTGGCGCGGCCGCTTGGTGTCGGTCACACAGCTCGGATCAGACCTGCGCGTCGAGCTCGCTCCCGCCGAGGCCAGCCCCCCGGGCGCCGAGGTGACGGCGTGACGGCCTTCAGCGCCATCGAGGACGCCATCGAGGCCATCGGGAACGGGGAGATCGTCGTGGTGGTCGACGACGAGGACCGCGAGAACGAGGGTGACCTGATCATGGCGGCCGAGGCCGTCACGCCCGAGAAGATCGCCTTCTTCCTCGCCCACACCTCGGGCGTGATCTGCGTGCCCCTCCTGCCCGAGCGCGCCGACGAGCTCGAGCTTCCGCTGATGGTCAGCGAGAACACCGAGTCGCAGCGCACGGCGTTCACCGTCAGCGTCGACTACGGCCACGGGACCACGACGGGCATCTCGGCCGAGGACCGCGCCTCGACGATCCACGCGCTCATCGATCCGCACACCCGCCCGATCGAGCTCAACCGTCCCGGCCACATCTTCCCGCTCCGCTACCGGCAAGGCGGGGTGCTCAAACGGGCCGGGCACACCGAGGCGGCCATCGACCTCGTCTCCGCCGCCGGCCTCTACCCGGCCGGAGTGCTGTGTGAGCTCGTCTCGGCCGACAAGACCCGCATGGCGCGGCTCCCGGAGCTCGAGGATTTCGCCCAGACCCATGGGATGCGACTCATCACCATCGCCGATCTGATCCGATACCGGCGCCACAAGGACAAGTTGGTGAAATGCATCGCTGGACCGGCTCGCATCCCCACCGAGTTCGGTGACTTCGCCGGATACGTCTACGAGTCCGACATCGACGGCGAGCACCATCTCGCCGTGGTGCGCGGTGACGTCCGGGGAAAGAGCGACGTGCTCGTCCGGGTCCACTCCGAGTGCTTGACCGGGGACGCCTTCGGATCGCTGCGTTGTGACTGCGGCCCCCAATTGAGCGAAGCAGTGCGCCTCGTCGCCAAAGAGGGCACCGGCGTCATCGTGTACCTGCGCGGCCACGAGGGGAGAGGAATCGGCCTCGCCCACAAGCTGCGGGCGTACAACCTCCAGGAGCAGGGCCACGACACCGTCGACGCCAATTTGGAGCTGGGATTGCCGGTGGACAACCGGGAATACGGGATCGGCGCCCAGATCCTCGTCGATCTCGGTGTCACCACCATGCGGCTCATGACCAACAACCCCATCAAGTACGGCGGTCTGGAAGGATTCGGGCTCGACATCGTCGAGCGTGTTCCGCTCACGTTGCACTCGAACCCCGAGAACATCGCCTACCTGCGGACAAAACGCGAGCGCCTGGGCCACTTCATGGAAGGCCTCGACGACGACGTGCGCGATGACAAGCTCTGACGCCACTGCGTTGTCGCCGGACGCCGTCGACGAGGTGGCCCGTCGCGTCGGCACCTCGCATGTCGGCAGCGTGGCGAGCGAGGCCCGCGTGGCACTGGTTTGCTCCAAGTTCAACGGTGGGATCACCGAACGTCTGCTCGAGGGAGCCCTCGCCGGTCTCGAGGCGAGTGGCATCAAGGCCACCACGGTGACCGTGGCCTGGGTGCCCGGTGCGTTCGAGTTGCCCTTGGCGGCGATGCGGCTGGCCGGGTCCGGAACCGTCGACGCGGTGGTGGCCCTCGGCGCGGTGATCCGCGGCGATACCGCCCACTTCGATTTCGTCGCCGGCGAGTGCGCGTCGGGACTGCAACGGGCCGCCCTGGACAGCGGTGTCCCCGTGGTGTTCGGCGTGCTCACCACCGATACCGTGGAGCAGGCCCTGGCCCGGTGCGGCGCCGGAGAGGGCAACAAGGGCTACGAAGGCGTCATCACCGCGCTCGAGATGGCCGACCTTCTCCGAACGTTGCCGGGCTCGGCTCCGGCCACGGCTCCCTGAGCGCCACCCCGGGACACGCCGTGCTCAAGCTCGTCTTGCCCAAGGGTTCGCTCGAAAAGGCGACGCTCGATCTCTTCGCCGCCGCCGACCTCGCCGTGGTGCGGAGCTCCGAGGTCGACTACCGGGCCACCATCGACGACCCTCGCGTCGACGAGGTTCGAATCCTCCGACCCCAGGAGATCCCGGGCTACGTGGCCGAGGGCCTCTTCGACCTGGGGATCACCGGGCGCGACTGGATCGAGGAGACCGGTGCCGAGGTGCTCTCGCTCGGTGAGCTCGCGTACTCGAAGACCTCTGCCAATCCCATCCGTGTGGTCCTGGCGGTCGCCATGGATTCCCCCGTGACCGCGATCGCCGACCTGCCGTCGGGGGCGCGCGTGTCGACGGAGTACCCCGAGCTCACCCGGCGGGTGCTCGAGAAGCACGGCGTTCAGGCCGAGATCCGCATGTCCTACGGTGCCACCGAAGCCAAGATCCCCGACATCGCCGACGCCGTGGTCGAGATCACCGAGACAGGCCGGGCGCTGGCGGCGGCACGGCTGCGCATCGTCGAGACACTGCTCGTGTCCCGCACCGAGCTCATCGCCAACCCCCTTTCCGCCTCGGACCCCGACAAGCGACTCGCCATGAGCCATCTGTTGACGTTGCTCCTGGGGGCGCTCGAGGCCAGAGGCAAGGTCCTTCTCAAACTCAACGTGGCGGCGGCCAAGTTGGAATCGGTCGTGTCGGTACTGCCCGCACTCAAGTCGCCGACCGTGTCGGAGCTCTCGGGAGACGCGGGGTTCGCGGTGGAGACCGTGGTGCCCAAGACCGAGGTCAACGTGTTGATCCCGGCGCTCAAGGATCGTGGTGCCACCGACATCATCGAGCTGCCGCTCTCGAAGATCGTCCATTGAGGCGCTGACGACGCCATGGCCCATGCGCGCGGTGGTCCGGCGGCACCCAGGATCGGTGTCGTCGTGGAGTTCGATGCCCAGCGGGGGCTCGGCGTCGTGCGCGACGACGACGGCCCCAGCTACGCGTTCCACTGCGCGGCACTGGCCGACGGGACCAGGCAGGTGGAGCTCGGGACCAGAGTGGTGTTCTCGGTCGTGGCCGGGCACGGGGGCCGCGACGAGGCGCGGGCCGTGACCACCATCCCGGCCGCTTGACGGATCGAGTCGGCCTCGACGCCCGGGTCCCCGGACCCCGCGACACCCTGCTTCGCACCGGAAGCGCCCCGCCTCAGGGCTCGGGGTCGCCTGCCTCCCCGTCGTCGGCGGCGGCGGTGGCTTCGCTGATCTGGATGAAGGCGAGCCGGATCTGGGCCAGGGCGTCCTTGAGGGGACGCCCGGCTTCTCCCAGCCGTCCCTCCAGGCCCTCGACGAGTGCGGCCATGGCGTCGACGGCCAGGCGGGCCTGGTCGCGTCGGGGCGGCTGTTGTGACAGGTGGATGGCGGCCAGCTCGAACAAACCGTAGGCGTGGTTGGCCACGACAACCTCGGCCGGCGTGCTCAACAGCTGGCGGCGCAGCTCGTCGAGCCGTTCGGCGAGCTCGGCCTCCTCCTCGGGCCCGAGGTCGTCGAGATCGAGGTCATCGGCCCCCGCCGACCGGGGGGGAGCGCCACCGGGGCCCCCACCGGGTGCACCGGCGTCGTCGGCGCGCGATGGTGGACGGGGAGAGTCGTGGTCGTCGCCGGCGGGCCGCACACGGTGCTCGCCCTCAGGTGTCCAGAGGCTGCTCACGCCTGGTAGCGTAGAACGTTGAGCCAGCAGGGAAAGCGGGGTCACGCCGTCGGGCGAACCCCCACCCGCCACCGGCAACGGTGCGTCGGGTAACGCAGGGGTCCGTGTCGGGACACCGAGGGCAGCGACCGCGCTTCCGCTAATGGCTTCGGGGAGACCCGGAGCCCTGTAATGACGGGAGTGATGTCGGATCGCCACACCCACGACGACCAACGAGACCAGGATCAACGACCGCATTCGTGCGCGCGATGTCCGCCTGGTGGACCCGGATGGCCTTCAGCTCGGGATACGCCCGTTGCCGGAGGCCCTGGCCATCGCCCGGCAGCTCGACCTGGATCTGGTCGAGGTCGCGCCCCTGGCCAACCCGCCTGTCTGCCGGATCATGGATTACGGCAAGTACAAGTTCGACGAGGCGCAGAAGGCCAAGGAGTCCAGGCGCAAGACCACCAGCGTCGGGATCAAGGAGATGAAGTACCGGCCCAAGATCGGTCCCGGTGACTTCGACACCAAGACCCGGCAGGTGCTCAAGTTCCTGAACGAGGGGCACAAGGTCAAGGTCACGATCATGTTCCGTGGTCGAGAAGTGTTCCATCCCGAGCTGGGGAAGAAGATCCTCGACCGGGTGGCCGAGCACGTCGACGGGACGGCGAGGGTGGAGTCCGATCCGAGGCTCGACGGTCGCAACATGGTGATGGTGCTCGCGCCGGACAAGCGGGCCAAGCAGGCAGCGGCGGCAAGGGCCGCGCAACACAATGACGAGGTCCCCGGCGCCACAAGCGGGGAGCCGGCCGGACCCGTGCCGAGCGGGAGCCCGGGTGTGGTGGGGACAAACGGCGGATCGCCCGCCGAGGCACCAGCAGCGGCCACAGGGGATGCAGGGCCCGGTCGCGAGGAAGGAACCTGACATGCCGAAGATGAAGACCGACCGGGGAGCCGCCAAGCGCTTCAAGGTCACGGGCACCGGGCGGCTGCGTCGTCGCCAGGCCAACCGTTCCCACCTGCTCGAAAAGAAGAACAGCGTCCGCACCCGTCGTCTCGGACGCGAGACCGAGGTTGCTGCCGCAGACCGTCGCGAGGTGCGGCGACTGCTCGGTCGGTAACACACGGGCGGGCTCGGGCCCGCCACCGGAGTCGTCGCACCGGTTGCGGTGGCGCGATTCGAAGTCGTCCACGAAAGGAGCTGGTCATGGCCAGGGTGAAGCGCGCTGTCAACGGCAAGAAGCACCGTCGCGCCGTCCTCGAGTCGGCCCAGGGCTACTACGGCAACCGGAGTCGTACGTTCCGCTCCGCCAACGAGGCCGTCATGCATTCCCTGCAGTACGCGTACCGCGACCGGCGGGCGCGTAAGGGGGACTTCCGGCGGTTGTGGATCCAGCGGATCAACGCCGGGGCCAGGGCCAACGGCACCAGCTACAGCCGTCTGATCGCCGGGTTGCGCGAGGCCGCGGTCGTAGTGGACCGCAAGGTACTGGCCGATCTGGCGGTCACCGACCCCGAGGCGTTCTCGCGCCTGGTGGGTGTGGCGACCTCGGCTTTGGCCGACCGACCTTCGGCCTCGGTGGCCGCGGAGGCCGGGGACCGCTCCTGACCGCGGGCCTCGCCTTCCGGCACCAGCGGGTCCAGCGCCTGCGGCGGCTCCTGACTCGGCGCAGCACGCGCCGATCGGAGGGGGCGTTCGTCGTCGAGGGGGTCAAGCTGCTTGCCAGCGCGCTCGACGCCGGCGCGCCGGTCGAGGCGGTCTTCGTCGACGACCGGGCCCGGTCGCAGCTCGAGGTAGGGCCGGTCCTCGACGCCGCCCTACAACAAGGGGCCCGCGTTTTCGACCTCGCCCCCGGCGTGCTCGAGCGCGTCGCCGACACCGTCACACCGCAGCCGGTCCTGGCCGTGGTGGGGATGCCCACCGCCACGCTCGACGAGTTGGCGGGGACGACCTTCGTGGTGGTGTGCGTCGATGTCCGTGATCCCGGCAACGCCGGTGCGGTCATCCGCGTCGCCCATGCCGCCGGGGCGGGCGCGGTGGTGTGCAGTGAGGGGACGGTCGACCCCTTCAATCCCAAGACCGTCCGGGCATCAGCCGGGTCGGTCCTCCACATCCCGGTCGTGATGGCCGGGGAAGCCGGCGAGGTCCTCGACGCAATGCGCGGGCATGGCCTGAGATGTCTGGCCGCCGTGTCGAGAGGTGGTACGCCCTATTCCGACGTCGACCTGACCTCTCCATTGGCGTTGGTGCTCGGCAACGAGGCCAGCGGGCTTCCGGCCGAGCTCGAGGAACGGCTCGACGGCCGCGTGACGATTCCCATGGGAGGCGGCGCCGAGTCGCTCAATGTGTCGACGGCCGCCGCCGTCCTCTGCTTCGAGGCGGCACGCCGGCGTTCTAACCTGCACACCATGGAGGAGGCCCGATGACCCCGCCCCCGGCCGCGGGCGAGGGGCCCCCGACCGACATCGAACCGCAACAGCTCGTCGCGTCGGCCGCTGCGCAGGTGTCCACGGTCACCACCCTGGTGGCACTGGACGAACTGCACACCGAGCTCCTGGGCAAACGGTCGGCTCTGGCCCGGGCCCATCAGGGCCTCGTTACGCTCGACCCGGCCGAACGCCCCGAAGCCGGTCGGCGCCTCAACGAGGCACGTCGACAGATCGAGTCGAGCCTGGCCGACAAGCGACGCGCCCTCGAGCTCGTCGAACGCAGCCAACGGCTGCAGGCGGAACGACTGGACCTGACCGAGGTCGTCGCACCACCCGTGCGGGGGCGCCTGCACGTGGTCCAGCGCACCCGCGACGAGCTCGAGGACGTCTTCGTCGGGATGGGGTTCGTGGTCGCCGAGGGCCCCGAGGCCGAGACCGACTGGTACAACTTCGAAGCCCTGAACATGCCGCCCGCGCACCCCGCCCGCGGGATGTGGGACACGCTCTACCTCGACCTCGGAGAGCCCGAGACGGTGATGCTGCGCACCCACACCTCTCCGGTGCAGGTGCGCCTGATGGAGAGCCAGGGCCCACCCATCTACGCCGTCATGCCGGGGAAGTGCTACCGCCGCGACACACCCGACGCCCGCCATATCCCGACCTTCCATCAGATCGAGGGTCTCGTGGTGGACCGCGGCATCAGTTTCGCCGACCTGGCCGGCACCATCGAGGCCTTCACCACGGCCTATTTCGGTCCCGACATCCACAGTCGCTTGCGCCCGTCCTATTTCCCGTTCACCGAGCCGTCGGCGGAGTACGAGGTCACGTGCACGATCTGCAAGGGAGAGGGGTGCCGGACCTGTTCCCAAACGGGATGGATCGAGCTCGGCGGCTGCGGCATGGTCGATCCCGACGTGTTCGCGGCGGTGGGGCTCGATGCCGACGAGTGGACCGGCTTCGCCTTCGGGTTCGGCATCGACCGTTGCGCCCAGATGCGCCACGAGATCCCCGACATGCGGGTGTTCTTCGATAACGACGTGCGCGTGTTGCGCCAGATCTGAGAACCGATGCGCGTCCCTCTGTCGTGGTTGACCGACTTCGCCCCCTTCGAAGGCGACCCCGCCGACCTGGCGGCGGTCCTCGATGACCTCGGCCTCGTCGTCGAGGAGATCCGGCGCGTCGGCGAGGGCCTCGGCGACGTCGTCCTGGCCCGTGTCCTCGAGATCGGCGCCATCCCGGGCGCCGATCGCATCCGTCGAGTCGTGGTCGAGGCGGGCGGTGAGCCGGTGGAGGTGGTGTGCGGGGCCTGGAATTTCCACCAGGGCGACATCGTCCCCTTCGCCCCAGTCGGCTCGGTGCTGCCGGGCGGCTTCGAGATCAGCCGGCGCACGATGAAGGGCGTCGTCTCCAACGGCATGCTGTGCTCGGGACGCGAGCTCGGGTTGACCGAGGACCACGAGGGCATCCTCATCGTGCGCGACGGGCAGGGGACCGCCGGCGGGGACGTCGACGGCGACGGTTCTGACCGCTCGGCCGCGTTCACGCCCGGGGCCCACCTCGTCGACGCACTCGGGCTCGGGCCGGACACGGTCTTCGACATCTCGGTCGAGGCCAATCGTCCCGACGCGTGGTCAGTGGCGGGGATCGCCCGTGACCTCGCCGCCAAGCTGCACCTGCCGTTCTCGTTGCCCGAGCCCCCCCCGCCGGTCACCGATCCGGGCACGGCGGTCGGGACACTGGCCACGGTGGAGGTGCTCGATCAAGACCTGTGTCCGCGCTTCACGGCGCGCCTCCTGCTCGATGTCAGCGTCGGTCCGTCCCCGCAGTGGATGGCGCGACGCCTGACGCTGGCCGGGATGCGCCCCATCAACAACGTCGTCGATGCGTCGAACTACGTCATGCTCGATCTGGGCCAGCCCACCCACCCCTATGACCTCGACCTCATCGGTGGGTGCGGGCTGCGGGTCCGCGCTGCCGCCCCCGGTGAGGTGGTGATGACGCTCGACGGCGTCGAGCGCCGTCTGGGTGAGCGCTCGGTGGGGATCGGGGACGACCGGCGCGACTGTGTCATCTGTGACGGCGACGACGTGCCCATCGGCATCGGCGGGATCATGGGCGGGGCGACGTGCGAGATCTCGCCGGTGACGCGTCGCGTCCTGCTCGAGGCGGCGTACTTCGCGCCGATGGCGATCGCCCGGACCTCCAAACGGTTGAACCTCAGGTCCGAGGCCTCGGCGCGTTTCGAGCGCGGCTGCGACCCCGAGGGGATCGACCGGGCCGCCCTGCGCCTGTGCGACCTGCTGGGGGCGACTGCCGGGGTCGGGTATCGCAGCGCGTCCGGCGTGCTCGACGTGCGTGGGCCCGTGCCGGCGCCCCCCCGGGTGCGGGTGCGGACAGCCCGGGTGAACGCGGTCCTCGGGAGCGATCTCGACGATGCCCGGGTGACGGGGTACCTCGAGCCCATCGGGTTCACCTGCGAGCGGGAGTCGGTGGGTGTGATCGACGTCACCGTACCCACCTTCCGTCCCGACACCGAGCGTGAGATCGACGTCATCGAAGAGGTGGCCCGACATCACGGCTATGCCAACCTGCCGCGGCGGCGCCCGTCGGGCCCTCAGGTGGGCGGTCTCACCCGCTATCAACGCGAGCGGCGCCTGGCGCGCGAGGTCGTGGCCGGCCTGGGTGCCCACGAGGCCTGGACGCCGTCGCTGCTCGGTCCCGATCAGCAGCGCCGGGTGGGGATCGACGGCGGGGTCGGGGTGACCAACCCGCTCACGCCGGACGAGAGCGTGCTGCGTCAGAGCCTGCTGCCGGGGATGCTGGGCGCGCTCGCCTTCAACGCCGACCGCCGTCAGCGCGACATACGGCTCTTCGAGGTGGGCCATGTCTTTCCCCCTCCCGGTCCCGAGCGCGTGGCGCGGGCACTGGCGCGCACGGGGGACACCGTGATCGACGAGCGCGAGGTGATGGGGCTGGCCTTGGCGAGCGAAGGCGATGACGCCCGCACCGCCGCGGCGGCGTGGGTCGTGCTGGCCGACGCCTTCAGGATCCTCGACGTGGCCCTCGTGGCACCAGGGGTCGACAGCCGCCCCGAGCTCAGCTCGGTCCCTCCGGGACTGCACCCGACCCGATCGGCGCGCCTCGTGCTGCCCGCGCGCGAGGGAGAGCCGCCCCGGGTCATCGGCGTGGTGGGCGAGGTCGACCCCGAGGTGCTCGAGGACTTCGGCCTCGACGTCGAACGAGGCCGGGTGGGATGGCTCGAGGTGGACCTCGACGGGCTCTTGCACGATGGACCGCGGCGCGCCGAGCTCCTCACTGCGGTGAGCAGGTTCCCCTCCAGTGATGTCGACCTTGCCTTCCTCGCGGACGAGGCCGTCCCTGGCGCGGCGGTGGAGCGGACCCTTCGCCACGCCGGGGGCGACCTGCTCGAATCGGTGGTGCTGTTCGACGTGTATCGCGGGCCTGGCCCGCCGCCGGGTACGCGGAGCCTCGCCTACCACCTCCGCTTCTGCGCCCCGGACCGGACCTTGACCGACGAGGAGGTCGGCGAGTTGCGCGCCCGGTGCATCGCGGCGGTCGAGCAGGCTCACGGCGCGCGACTGCGGGGCTGAGGCTCCGTGTCCGCCCCGGCACGCCCTCACGACGACGCCCCGAAGGTCGAGGTGCTGCGCGCCACCGGCCCCCCGCCTCGGCGCGCCGACGTGGAGCGCGGCCTACGGGCCGAGGGACTCACGCCGCGCCCGTGGAGCGACGGACCCGACGTCTCCTACGGTCGCCACGAGCACGAGCACCACAAGGTCTTGCTGTGTATGTCGGGTTCCATCATCTTTCACACCGACGCCGGCGACGTGGCACTGGCGGCAGGGGACCGCATGGAGCTCCCCCGGGGGGTCGAGCACAGTGCGACGGTGGGCGCCGACGGTGTCGAGTGCGTCGAGGCCTACCGGCGTTAGCGGTCGCGGCCCGGCGGGGATGTGCGTCGGTGCGACCGCAGGGCTACCGTCGGGTCCCGATGGACCCTCTCAGCGGCGCTGTCGTCACGGCGGGATGAGGTTCGTCCACCGTGGTGCTCGCTGACGCCATCTCTCCTCCCATCCGCGTCCACACGCTGCTCACCGGCTTCCAGACTGACGGACTGAGCCTGGTCACACTCGCCATCGAGGTCGGGCTGGCGGTTTGGTACGTGGTGTCGGTGCGTCGTCTGGCCAAGCGGGGCCGGAGCTGGTCGCCGTGGCGCACGGCGTCGTTCCTCGGTGGCACCGTGCTCGTGATCATCGCCGTCCAATCGGGCCTGGCGGCCTATGACGACCAGGTCTTCGCGGTGCACGTGGTCCAGCACCTGCTGCTCATGAACTTCGCACCCATCCTCTACGCCCTGAGTGCCCCGGTGACCCTGGCGCTGCAGTCCTCGGACCGACGAACCCAGCAGCGTCTGCTCAAGGTCCTGCATCACCCGATCATCGAGTTCGTGACCAATCCCGTGTTGGTCGTCGTCGTGAGCTACGGCACGATGATCGCCTACTTCCTCACGCCGTTCTACAACTTCTCGCTCGAGCACCCCCTCGTGCACGACCTGACCCATCTGCACTTCCTCGTCTCGGGGTGCTTGTTCTGGTGGCTGGTGGTGGGGCGCGACCCGTCTCGCTGGCGACTGTCCTATCCGGCCAAGCTCGGGTTCCTGGCCATCGGCATTCCCGTCACCGCCGTGCTCGGGGTGAGCCTCACCGGCGCTCGCGAGTCGATCGCACCGCTCTTTCACACCGTGGCCGACACCCAGCGCGGGGGGTCCATCCTGTGGGTGATGGGCGAGCTCATCACCTTCGCGGCTATGGCGGTGATCGTCTACCAGTGGATGAAGTTCGAGGAGCGCGAAGGGATCCGGGCTGATCGGCTGCTCGACGCCCAGGCCGAGGCCCAGTCCCAGTCCTGAGTCGTGTCGATGAAACCGATGTCGTCGTCGGTGGCGGCCTGGGAGCGACGAGGGACCTACCGGGTGCTGGCCGGGTTCAAGACCTTTACGATCGACGTCCCCGCGGCCGGCGCCGAGACACTCGAGCCCCTCTTGGTCGTCCACGGGTTTCCGAGTTCCTCGTTCGACTACCACCATGTGCTCGACGCGCTCGCCCGACACCGCCGCGTGCTGCTCTTCGACATGATCGGGTACGGGCTTTCGGCCAAGCCCGATCGCGCCTACGCGATCGACCTGCAGGCCGACGTGGCCCAGGCCTTCGTGGCCGACGCCGGTGTCACGACGTTGGCGTTGCTCACCCACGATCTCGGCGACACGGTGGGGGGAGAGTTGTTGGCCCGCCATGGCGAAGGGCGGTGGCCGGTCGAGATCACGAGACGCGTCCTCACCAACGGCAGCATCTACATCGAGATGGCGCATCTCAGTGCGGGCCAGCAGCTCCTGCTGAGCCTTCCCGACGAGCGCCTCCCCGAGACCGCCGGCATCGACGGGCCCACCATGCAGGGGAGCCTGGCGGCGACGTTCTCCCCGCGGTCCCGTGTGGATGCGGCCGACCTCGAGGGGGAGTGGGAGCTCATCTCCCACGACCAGGGCCATCTCCTTCTGCCCCGGACCATTCGGTACATCGAGGAGCGGCGACGCAATCAAGCCCGCTTCACCGGTGCCATCGAGTCGCACCCCTCGGCGCTGGCGATCGTGTGGGGTACCGAAGACCCCATCGCCGTGGCACCCATGGCCACCCGGCTGCACGAGGCCCGCCCCGACGCCCGGCTCGTCTGGCTCGAGGACGTGGGCCACTACCCGATGCTCGAGGATCCCACGGCGTTCCTCGATGCCGTGGCCTCGGGTCTGTCCTGAGCCGAGATCACCGCGGCCCCGTCGCCGACGACGCGGTTCAGGACGAATCGGGGGGTCGGGGTTCGCGCCACATGGGCCACACCGTCGGTCCCCCCCGCAAGACGATCTCCCCCGTCACCTCGAAGCGATGACGGCGGTAGAAGGCGATGTTGCTCTCTTTCGAGGATTCGAGATAGGCGCCCATGCCGTCACGGTCGCAGCGTTCGAGCACCGGGGCCAGGAGGGCGGAGCCGATGCCCCTGCCCTGATGGATGGGATCGGTACCGAGGACGGCCAGGTACCAGTGCGGGACGACAGGGTGCCGGCGCTCGATGGTCGAGACCACGCGCAACGCTCTCGGCACGTGAAGACCGAACGCCGAGACCATCTGGGGCGATCCACGCAGAATCTGTCCGAAGCGCAGTCTCCAGTGGTGGGGCGGATCCCACAGAGCACCGCCGGCGCGGTCGTTGTCGGTGTAGCAACCCCCGTGGGGCAGATGCTGAATCTTGAGTGCGACTTCGAAGTATTGCGCGATGCGTCGACGGCGCGACGGCTCGTGGGGAATGAGGAAACTCATGACGGGGTCGTCGTAGAAGGCCCGTGCCAGGCTGGCGGCGAGAGGGCGGGCGTCGGCTTGATTGGCGACGCGCACGGGCCCGGACATGGCGCACACTTATAGTCGCCACGTCCCGCACGCGTCGAAGCGCGCCGCCGGGTGCGCCTGTCCCCGGTGACCTGGGAGACTCGAGCCCATGTCGCGAGCGGTGCCGTTCGTCCATCCCATCACCGTTCGCTACCTGGAGGTGGACCGGCAGGGCGTGGTCTTCAACATGTGGTACCTGGCGTACCTCGACGACGCCTTGACGGCCTTTCTGGACGCGGGCGGCCTTCGGTACGGAGACCTGCTGGCGGCGGGCTTCGACGTCCAGGTCGTCCACACCGAGTTGGACTGGCGCGGGCCCCTCGGTCTGGGTGATCAGGCCGAGGCGCGGGTGGTCGTGGTGCAGATCGGCCGAACCTCGTTCACGTTGCGGTTCGACGTGATGTCGTCGAATCGCACGGTGGTGCATGCCAGCACCGTGTACGTGGTCATGCGTACCGATGGATCGGGGAAGTGCGAGCTTCCTCCCGCCCTCCTCGGCGCGCTCGGACCGGTGCGGTAGCGGACCGACGTCTACGAGCTCGAGCCCGGCTCAGGGTCGACCTCGCGCAGCAGGGCGCGGGTGCGCGGGCCGAACCGCTCCATGAGGCGTCGCCGGTCGTCGGGGGAGAGGCTGTCGAGAAAGGCCCACGCCACCAGCTCCGCCGCGTCGTCAGAGCTCGCGGCCACGGACTCGACTCCCTCGAGGCAACGGGCCAGGAGAGGCGTGAGGTTCTCGATCTCGGTCACCAGGCCGGCCACGTAGTCGGCCAGCTCCGTGAGGGTGGCGGCCGCCCCGGGATCACCGTCGGCGGCTTCGGCGAGGTCGAGGTACCGGTCGACGAATTCCGGCGCCGACTCCAGCACCACGACCACTTGGGGATCCGTCATCATGGAAGGATATGAAACATAAGGAATAGCTGTCAAATATTCTGGAGGCGATACCGCAGAGGGGGTACGGCTCCTGGCCTCGGACCGTCGAGAGACCGGGGAATGGCATCGGGTGGGCAATGCCGGAAGCGGGACGGAGAGCGAAGCGGGGCTGACTCCGGGCGACGGGGGCGTCGGGCCCCAGCGGGGGTGAACGGGGCACGGACTGAGGGATCTTTGCCCGTGCCCCGCCGCCCCACCGAGTCACCCACCCGGGTTTGGGGTAAGGAGGGGGGTGCCCCGACCAACGGTACGCCCGCCTCCGTGACGGCTTTATGAAGCGGACGGCGCGGCTGGTCCAAGGGAACCGTCTGAGTCGTGGGGTAGGGATCCCGCTTCTCGGAGGGCCGAAGCGGGGCTCGTGGCCTCCACGGTGCCCAGGACTGTTCAGTGGGGGGCCGAGGGGGCCGATATTGGCTCATGGCCTGGTCACACTCGTTTTGCGAACGCACACAGCCCCTGCTTGCATATCCATGCAGCTTCCTGTATTTTCTTGCGATGCAAGTGGGGATCGCCGGTGCGTCCGGCTACGCCGGTGCCGAGCTCATGCGGTTGTGCGCCGGCCATCCCGACTTCGACGTGGTCCTCGCCGGGGGCGACTCCCAGGCGGGGCAGCGGGTCTCCGCGCTGTACCCCTCGTTGGCCGCCGCCTACCCGATGCTCGAGTTCTCGAAGCTGGGTGCCGACGAGCTCGCCGGCCTCGACGTGGTGTTCCTGGCACTCCCGCACGGAGAGTCCCAGACGGCGGCCCCCGGGCTCGTGGGCCGCGTCGGGCTCCTCGTCGACCTGTCCGCCGACTTCCGGCTGCGCGACGTCGATGCATACCCACGGTGGTACGGGCACGTGCACACCGCTCCGGCGCTCCTCGACCAGTTCGTGTACGGGCTGCCCGAGCTCTTCCGGTCCGAGCTCCCCGGGGCCAGCTTGGTGGCCGCCCCCGGTTGCTACCCGACGGCGGCGGCTCTGGCGCTGGCACCGTTCGTGCGCGCCGGTGTGATCGAAGCGACGGGCGTCATCGTGGACGCCGCCAGTGGCGTGTCGGGTGCAGGGCGAAAGCTGTCTCACACCACGCACTTCAACACCGCCGACGAAGACTTCACCGCCTACGGACTGCTCAACCACCGTCACACCCCCGAGATCGAACAAGCGTCGGGGGCCCAGGTCCTGTTCACGCCGCACCTGGCGCCCATGAACCGCGGCATCCTGGCCACCTGTTACGCGCGCCCTGCCGTCGAGCTCCAGACCGACGATGCGATCGGCATCCTCGGCGAGACGTACGGGGGCGAGGCCTTTGTGGTGGTGAGCGAGACAGCACCCTCGACCAAGGCGACGCTCGGGTCCAACTGCGCCCACCTCACGGCGCGCGTCGACCCCCGCACCGGATGGGTCGTGGCGTTGTGCGCGCTCGACAACCTCGTGAAGGGCGCGTCGGGCCAAGCCGTGCAGTGCGCCAACATCGCCCTCGGCCTTCCCGAGGGTGCCGGGCTCACGAACACCGGGGTGTACCCGTGAGCGTCACCGCGCCGAAGGGGTTCGTGGCATCGGGACTGGCGAGCGGGATCAAGGCTTCCGGCGCCCCCGACCTGGCCCTGGTGGCGTCGGTGGCGGGTGCGGTCCCGGCCGCGGGGGTGTTCACGGCCAACCTGGCCGCGGCCGCTCCCGTGCAGGTGAGCCGGGCTCATCTGGCGGCGACCTCGGGCCGTGCCGCCGCCGTCGTCCTTTCGAGTGGCAACGCCAACGCGGCGACGGGTGCGCCCGGCGTGACGGGCGCCGAGCGCATGTGCGCGCTGGTCGCCGGGGGCCTCGGCGTGCATCCCACCGAGGTCCTCGTGTGCCAGACGGGGTTGATCGGGATCCCGTTCCCCCTGGCACCGGTCGAGACCGGGATCCCCGCCCTCGTCGAGGCGCGTCTCGCAGACCGTGACGCGGCGCGCCGGGCCGCGACGGCCATCATGACGACCGACACGGTGTGCAAGGAGGTGACCGTCGAGGCGGTGGGGTTCTCGGTGGGGGGCATGGCCAAGGGGGCGGCCATGTTGGCGCCGAACATGGCCACCATGCTGGCCGTGCTGACCACCGACGCCCGTTGCGACCCCGGCACCCTGGCCGTGGCGTTGCACCGGGCCGTCGAGTCCAGCTTCAACCGGATGAGCGTGGACGCTTGCACGTCGACCAACGACACGGTGCTCGTGCTGGCGAACGGCGCCAGTGGGACGACGGTGCCCGTCGACGCCCTGGCCGACGCGTTGGGGCAGGGGTGCACCGATCTGGCCGCGATGATGGTGGCCGACGCCGAGGGGGCCACCAAGGTGTCCCACGTCGTGGTGACCGGTGCCACCTCCGACGACGAGGCGCATCGGGCCGCCCGCAAGGTGGCAGAGTCCCTTCTCGTCAAGTGCTCGCTCAACGGCGAGGACCCGTACTGGGGGAGGGTGGTGAGCGAGTTGGGGTCGGCCGGGGTGCCCTTCGACCTCGACCTCGTCGAAGTGGCCTACGGCGGTGTGGCGGTATGCCGGGGCGGCGTCGCCGTCGACCATGACGCCGACAAGGTGCGGGAGCACATGGCCGGCCGGATGATCGAGCTGCGCTGCGACCTCGGCCTCGGTACGGGGACCGGCGCCGTGATGAGCACCGATCTCGGTTACGGGTACATCGACGAGAACAGGACGACGTCGTGACCGAGCTCCCCCCCTCTGCACGCGCCGCCGTGCTGGTGGAGGCGCTGCCCTACATCTTGCGCTTCTGGGGGAAGATCGTCGTCATCAAGTACGGCGGCAACGTGTTGGCTCCCGTCGACGGGGAGCCGATGGGCGGGGGCGCGGCGTCGAGCGAGGCCGAAGCCCTGGCCTCGTTCGCCGAAGACGTGGTCCTCATGCGTTCGGTGGGCATGCTGCCCGTCGTCGTTCACGGCGGGGGCCCGCAGATCGGCGAGCTCATGGCGCGGCTCGGGAAGGTGCCGGAGTTCCGAGACGGGATGCGTGTGACCGATGCCGAGACACTCGAGATCGCCAGCATGGTGCTCATCGGCAAGGTGAACCGGGAGATCGTGTCGGCCATGAACGTGCACGGCTCGTTGGCGGTGGGACTGTCCGGCGACGACGCCAAGATGATCACGGCCATGCCCCGCGACGCGTCGCTCGGCTTCGTGGGTGACGTCGAGGTGGTCGACCCCTCGATCCTCCACCGCCTCCTGGCCGAGGGCATCATCCCCGTGGTGGCGACGATCGCCGGTGACACCACCGGCCAGTCCTACAACATCAATGCCGACGCGGTGGCGGGTGCGATCGCGGCGGCCCTGCATGCCGAGAAGCTCGTCTGCCTGACCGACGTCACCGGCCTCCGATCCGATCCCGACGACCCGAGCTCGCGCCTGGCGCAGGTCTCGGTCGACCAGCTCGACGCCATGGTGGCTTCGGGGGCGGCGTCCTCGGGGATGGTCCCCAAGGTCGAGGCGTGTGCCCGAGCCGTGCGCGCCGGGGTACGGCGCGCCCACATCCTCGACGGCCGGGTCCCGCACGCCCTGCTGCTCGAGGTGTTCAGCGACCGAGGAGTGGGCACGATGATCTACCGCGACGACGAGGTCTCTTGATGAGCGGCGTCCCCGATCGCAGCGCGCTCATGCGCACCTACGCAGAGCCGACGGTGACCTTCGTGCGCGGCGCGGGCTCGGAGCTGTGGGACACCGATGGCAAGCGCTACCTTGACTTCTTGTCCGGACTGGCGGTGACGGGGCTCGGCCACGCCCATCCCGCCGTGGCCGAGGCGGTGTCGGAGCAGGCCCGCACGCTCGTGCACGTCTCGAATTTGTTCGGCAACGCGGTGGGCCCCGAGGTGGCGGTGACCATCGACCGGCTCGTCGGAGGGGGCATCGAGCGCGCCGGAGGACAGGTCTTCTTCACCAACTCCGGCGCCGAGGCCAACGAGTGCGCGCTCAAGCTGGCGCGCAAGTGGGCCGGCCCGGGCCGACACGTCGTGGTGAGCACGTGGGACGCCTTTCACGGACGGACCCTGGCCACGCTGCACGCCACGGGCCAGCCCGAGAAGCACACCCCGTTCGCTCCCATGCCGGAGGGATTCGAGCACGTCCCCTACGACGACCTCGGCGCGCTCGAGTCGGCGTGTGACCCGACGCGGGTCGCTGCGGTGCTGCTCGAACCGATCCAGGGTGAGGCAGGCGTGATCGCCCCGTCGTCGGACTACCTCACCGGCGTGCGTGAGATGTGCACCGAACGCGGCATCCTGCTCATGGTCGACGAGATCCAGACGGGCCTGGGGCGAACCGGGCGGTGGTTCGCCTTCCAGCACATGGGTATCGAGCCCGACGTGGTGACCATGGCCAAGGCACTCGGCAACGGCGTGCCCATCGGGGCGTGCTGGGCGACGGCCGAGGTGGCCGCTGCATTCTCTGCGGGCGATCACGGCAGCACGTTCGGCGGCCAGCCCCTCGCCGCCGCCGCGGCCCGCGCCACCCTGGCGGTCATGGAGGCCGAGGACGTCCCGGCCCGGGCGCAGCGCGCCGGTGCGCGCTTGCGGGCCGGGCTCGAGACGGTCCCTGGCGTCATCGGTGTCCGGGGCGCGGGGCTCCTCCTCGGTGTCGCGCTCGACCACGAGCGGGCCAAGGACGTCGCGTCCGCGGCGTTGCAACGAGGACTCGTGGTGAACGCACCTCGCCCGGACACGATCCGGCTCGCCCCGTCGCTGCTCGTCAGCGACGACGAGATCGACGAGGGGCTGGCGTTGCTTTCGTCCGTGTTGGCCGACGTGGTCGCCAGCGCAGCCGCGAACGGGGGGACCTCGACCCGCGTGACGCCGTCATGACCCGGCACTTTCTCGATGTCGACGACCTGTCGTGCGACGAGCTCGATGACGTGCTGGCGGCGGCGTCGCTCCCGGCCGCCGAGGTCCCGCCCGTGCTGGCCGGCAGGGGTGCCGCCCTTCTCTTCGAGAAACCCTCGGCCCGGACGCGTAGCTCGACCGAGCTCGCCGTGGTCGGGCTCGGCGGGCACCCCGTGTACATCCAGGGGCCCGAGGTCGGCATCGACATCAGGGAGACGGCCGAGGACGTGGCAAGGACCCTGGCGTGCTACCACGCCGTGCTGTGCGCGCGCGTCCTCGATCACACCACGCTGGTCCGCATGGTGGGTGCGCTCGACGAGGCACACGACGACGACTTCCCGTTCCCGGTGCCGGTGGTGAACCTGCTCTCGGACCGGGCCCATCCCTGCCAGGCCCTCGCCGATCTGCTGACGCTGCGACAGGTGTTCGGCAACGTCGAAGGTCGCACCGTGGCGTACATCGGCGACGCTAACAACGTGTGGCGGTCCCTGGTGTTGGCGGCGGCGATGACCGGCATCCGGATCCGTACGGCGTCGCCCGATGGTTACGAGCCCGATGCCGACGACCTGGCCCGCGTGGCCCGGCTCGGCGGTGACGTCGAAGTCACCTCGGATCCCCTGGAGGCGGCGAGCGGGGCTGATGCCCTCTATACCGACGTGTGGACCTCGATGGGCCAGGAAGACGAGCAGGAGCTCCGTCGCAAGGCGTTCGCGGGCTTCACCATCGACGAGGACATGGTGCGGTGCGCCGCGCCGGACGCGGTCGTGCTGCACTGCCTGCCTGCGCACCGTGGCGAAGAGATCAGCGCCTCGGTCCTCGAAGGGCCCCGCAGCGTGGTGTGGCGACAGGCGGCCAACCGCATGCACGCGGTGCGGGGGTTGCTCGCCTGGCTGCTCGGCCCGGGGGGAGGTGGCCCGCGGTGAAGATGGGCAAGCCGCAGCGCCAGCATCGCGTCGTCAGGTTGCTCGAGACCCACGCCGTGTCCAACCAGGCGCAGCTGGTCGGGCTCCTCGCCGACGAGGGGGTGGAGGCCACCCAGACCACGGTGTCGCGGGACCTCGAGGAGATCGGGGCCATCAAGGTGCGCGTCCCGGGGGGCGAGACCGTGTACGCGTTGCCCGAGCTGCCGGTGAGACAGGTCGCGCCCGAGGACCATCTCCGTCGCATTCTGGGCGAGTGGGTGGTGGAGGTGGCGTACTCGGGAAACCTCGTGGTGCTGCGTACACCGCCCGGGTGCGCGCACGTGGTGGGGTCGGCCCTGGACCGCAGCGGCTTCGACGGCGTGATCGGCACGGTGGCGGGGGACGATACGGTCCTCGTTGTGGCGGCCCAGGACAGTGGGGGCGCAACGATCGCCACCCGGCTCTCCGAGCTGGCCGGGACCACGGTGACGAACGACCCCGACGGGAGCGCCCCGGTGGATGGCACCCGAGTGGGTGACCCAGATCCGGGTGACCCAGATGTGGGGGACACAGACGTGAACGGATCAGGAACCCGGATGGCACCGGAGATGAACGGAGCGCAGTGATGGCGAAGAGAGTCGTGTTGGCACACAGCGGAGGCCTCGACACGTCCGTGGCGGTGCGATGGCTCCAGGAGGAGCTCGGGCTCGAGGTCATCGCCGTGGCGTTGAACGTCGGCCAGGGTGGGGACTTCGAGGTCGTACGCAACCGGGCTCTCGCCGCCGGTGCGGTCGAGGCGGTGGTCGTCGACGCCCGCGCCGAGATGGCGGAGGACTTCGTGGTGCCCGCCATCGCCGCCAATGCCCGCTACGAGGGCAAGTACCCCCTCGTGTCATCGCTGTCGCGACCCGTGATCGTGCGCCACCTGGTGGCCGAGGCCCGCCGTCACGGTGCCGACGCCGTGGCCCACGGCTGTACCGGCAAGGGCAACGACCAGGTGCGCTTCGAGGTGGGGACCCGCACCCTGGCCCCCGACCTCGAGATTCTCGCCCCCGCCCGGACCTGGGGCATGACGCGTGCGGACTCTGTCGAGTACGCGGCGCGCTTCGGGATCCCCATCGAGGCCACCAAGGAGAAGCTCTACTCCATCGACGAGAACCTGTGGGGCCGGGCCATCGAGTGCGGCGCGCTCGAAGATCCCTGGGCGGCTCCGCCCGACGACGTCTTCACCCTGACCCGCCCCACCGCCACCGAGCCGCGCGATCTCGTGCTGGGCTTCGAGGCCGGCGTCCCCGTCACCGTCGACGGCCGGTCGCTCGGCCTCCCCGAGCTCATCGCCGAGGTGGCGTCGGTGGTCGGCTCGTACGGGTGGGGTCGGATCGACATGGTCGAGAACCGCCGGGTCGGCATCAAGAGCCGCGAGACCTACGAGTGCCCCGCCGCGTTGGCTCTCCTGCTCGCCCACTCCGATCTCGAGGACCTCACCCTGGAGCGTGACGTGGCGCGCGAGAAGGCGCGTCTCGAGCCGCGCTGGGCCGAGCTGGTCTACGACGGGATGTGGTTCTCGCCGCTCAAGGAGGCGCTCGACGCCTTCTTCGCCAGCACGCAACGCCATGTCACCGGCGAGGTGCGCCTGGCCCTGGCGCCGGGCAGCTGCATGGTCACGGGCCGGCGCAGTCCCGTGTCGCTCTACGACCACGACCTCGCCACCTACGACGCGTCCGACACCTTCGAGCACGCCGATGCCGCGGGGTTCGTGCGCCTGTGGGGTCTGGGCCTCGCCACGTGGTCGGCGCGCCAGGGTGGTCCCGCCCGGTCCGAGCCCAGACGCCCGGCCGACCGGCCGTGACCCTGTGGGAGGGCCGTCTCGGTGGGACGGCCGACGAGGTCATGGCCTTCACCGCCAGCCTGCCCTACGACCGGCGTCTGGCCGCCGACGACCTGGCCGGCTCGCGCGCCCATGTGCGGGGCCTGGCCCGCGCCGGGGTTCTCGAGAGTGGCGAGTCGGCCGTGCTGCTCACGGCGCTCAACCGCGTGGAAGAGGAGCTCAACGCGGGGATCTTCGTGTTCCAACCCGGGGACGAGGACATCCACACCGCTGTCGAACGCAGGGTGACCGAGCTCGCCGGTGACGTCGGGGCGAAGATCCACACCGGGCGCAGTCGCAACGACCAGGTCGCCACCGACCTCCGCCTCTACGTCCGCCGCGAGCTCCTGGCCGTCGCCGCGGCGGTCATCGAGCTCCAGGACACGCTGATGCACCGCGCCGTCGAGGCGGGCGATGCTTACCTCCCGGGCTACACCCATCTCCAGCGCGCCCAACCGGTCCTGCTCACCCACCATCTGCTGGCCCACGGGTGGGCCCTGGCGCGTGACCTCGACCGCCTGCTGCTCAGCGTGGTGCGCATGGACGTGAGCCCGCTCGGGGCCGGGGCGTTGGCGGGGTCGTCGTTGCCGCTCGACCCCGACGGGGTCGCCGAGGACCTCGGGTTCGGGAGCCGGTTCGAGAACTCGCTCGACGCCGTGTCGGACCGCGACTTCGCCGCCGAGGCCCTTTTCGACCTGGCGTTGCTGGGCGTCCACCTGTCGCGTCTGGGCGAGGAGTTCGTGCTGTGGTCCAGCGAGGAGTTCGGCTTCCTCACCCTCGACGACGCCTACGCCACGGGGAGCTCGATGCTCCCCCAGAAGAAGAACCCCGACGTCGCCGAGCTCGCCCGGGCCAAGGCGGGCCGGCTCATCGGGCACGTGGCGGGCATGCTGGCGACCCTCAAGGGCCTGCCCCTCGCCTACAACCGCGATCTCCAGGAGGACAAGGAGCCCCTCTTCGACGCGTTCGACCAGATCAAGCGGGCGCTGCCCGCCGTCATGGGGATGCT
>Ga0209415_10003100_pt1 | contig 30977 bp, 22 predicted proteins | sample PeaSoiSIISIP2007_FD_187696 | JGI IMG/M metagenome (GOLD analysis project Ga0209415, IMG submission 187696) | Peat soil microbial communities from Weissenstadt, Germany - SII-SIP-2007 (SPAdes) (version 2) | ecosystem: Environmental > Terrestrial > Soil > Wetlands > Peat | place: Germany... | reverse complement strand
AGCAGTGTCGTGATCGCAAAGCTGAACGTCATATCGAGCGCCCAGAGCACGGCCCGCCATTCCTCGATGAAGCTGCCGAGCCAGCCGCCGAAATCTCCCAGCGCGGCGAAGCCGAGCAGCGAAATCAACAGCAGAAAGCCAACGCCCAAGATCATGCCGAACGACAGGAAGCGCTGGCGCAGGAGCTGCCACCAGCGCTGCTTGGCGCCGTGGCGGGCCGGCGTATTCCAAATGACGTTCAGGGCGTCCTGCAGTTCGGCAAACACGCTGGTCGCTCCGATCATCAAAATCATGATTCCGGCCGCTGCGGTCCAACCGTTCCCTCGTGGATGATCGGCGCTTGCCAATAACGATTGAATCGCCGCCGCGCCGTTTTCACCAATCAGGGCGCGCATTTCCGCGAGCACATGGGCTTGCGCATTCCGTTCGCCGAGCACTGCGCTTCCCACGGCGACGACGACGACCAATATCGGGGCAATCGCAAACAAAGTGTAAAACGCCAACGCTGCGCCGCTGCTCGACGCGTTGTGCGAGATCCACGACGATACGCTCTTGCGTATGATCTCCAAGGCATCGACGCGGCGATCATGAATCGTCATGGCAGCCTTTATCGCACAGTTGCGCTCGCCGCGCTTCACGGCCTCGAAAGCCGGCGTTTGGCCGAGTCGCGCCGCAGCAGCGGTGTAGCTCAAGTCTACCCAAGCGCCCATTATTTCGGAAAGCGCCAATGTTCGCGCTTTCTTCCCACTAAACTAGCATGACAGCGGCGGTTATGAGGATGGGCGGGGATGAACCGGATCGACAAACTGATCGGCGACATGACGCTCGCGGAGAAACTGGGGCAGCTCACGATGACGGCCGCGGGTTACGCCGTGACGGGCCCAGTCATCGCGGGAGACTCGACCGATGCAATCAGGACTGGTGCGATCGGCAATCTGCTGAATCTGGTTGGTCCGGGCCCTGTCCGAGAGATGCAGCGCCTGGCGGTCGAGGAATCCCGTCTCGGTATCCCGTTGCTGATCGGGCTCGATGTCATCCATGGACACCGCACCTTGTTTCCGATTCCTCTGGCGGAGGCTTGTCTGTTTGATCCGCAGGCGTGGGAGCTGACGGCATGCGAGGCAGCCAAAGAAGCGGCCTGCGATGGACTCGCGATGACATTCGCACCCAATTTGGACGTCTCACGAGATCCGCGCTGGGGACGCACCGCAGAGGGTCCCGGCGAGGACCCATGGGTGGGATCGCAGTTCGCGCATGCCAAGGTTCGAGGTTTCCAGGGCGCGAGTCTTGCTTCGAGCGACACTCTGGCGGCGTGCGCGAAGCATTTCTGTGGCTATGGATCGGTGACCGCGGGACGCGAGTACGCCACCGTCGACATCTCGGAGCGAACGCTGCGCGAGGTGCACTTGCCGCCCTTTGTCGCGGCGGTCGAAGCGGGGGTGGCAGCGATCATGCCCGCCTTCACGGATCTCGCCGGCGTTCCGATGACCGCCAACACGGCGCTCTTGCGTCATTATCTGCGCGATCTATTGGGTTTCGACGGAATCTTGGTCAGCGACTACAACGCGATCGGCGAGCTGATTCGCCACGGCGTCGCTGCCGATCTCACGGCGGCGGCCACACTCGCGCTCAAGGCGGGCGTGGACATCGACATGATGTCCGACGCCTACCGCTACGGCCTGCCCGTGGCCTTGGAACGCGGGCTCGTCTCGATGGCGGAGATTGACGTCGCGGTGCGCAGAGTACTTAGTCTCAAAGAACGTCTGGGCCTATTCGACGACCCTTATCGAAGAGGCTCCAAGATCGAGTCACCCGAAGCGGTGGCCCACCGGCGCCGACTGGCCCGCTCGGTGGCAACGCGCGCCATGGTGCTGTTGAAGAATGACCACGACACTCTTCCGCTCTCGGACACGCATCATTGCTTATGCGTCATTGGCCCATTGGCTGACGCCGCGGGTGAGATGCCGGGGTGCTGGTCCACCTCTGCGGTGCCGGAAGGCCAGGTCAGCGTCGTCGCAGGTCTGCGCGAGGGTTTGCCGCAGACGCGGATTGCGACTGCGCCGGGTGTCGACATCGACGGCGCAGATCGCAGCGGAATCGCAGAGGCCTTGGAACTCTGCAACGGGGCGGACGCGATACTTTTGTGCCTCGGCGAATCTGCGACGATGAGCGGCGAGGCAGCGAGCCGGGCGTTCCCCGACCTCCCTGGGCAACAGCGTGCGCTTGCGGAAGCCGTTTTTGAACGCGCTAGGACGCAGCGCATACGCGTCACGGTGATTTTGTTCTCGGGCAGGCCGCTCGTCGTGCCCTGGCTGGCCGAAAAGGCGGATGCCCTGGTGGCTGCCTGGTTTTTGGGCAGTGAAGCGGGCAATGCAATCAGCGATGTCGTGACCGGGCGTGCCTCGCCGAGCGGGCGTATACCGATCACCTGGCCGCGCGCGTTGGGACAAGTACCCATATTCTACAGTGAGCGGCCGAGCGGTAGACCCGCGGACTCTAATGATCGCTTCGCGAGCAAATATTTGGATACGTCCAGTGCGCCGCTCTATCCATTCGGACATGGTCTCTCGTACGGGCGGTTCACGCTGGCAAATCTGCGAGTGACACCGCAACGCGTGGACGAAGCCGGCACGATTGCCATTTCCGTCGATCTCACGAATGGGGGCAAGCGTGCCGCTGAAGAGACGGTCTTCCTGTTCACGCGCGATAAATTGGCGACCGTTGCCCGTCCGAAGTTGGAACTCAAGGCAGTCGCCAAGATTACTCTGCAGCCCGGAGAGACTGGGACGGTCAACATGAATCTGCGCGCGTTCGACCTGCGCTTTTTGGGGCTGGACTTGGCGCCCGTGTTCGAGCCGGGCGACGTGGAGATTCTCGTCGGGCTCTGCGCCGACCGATCGCGGCTGCTGGTCGGATCCGTCTGTTTGACGGCCAAGCCGGCGCTCAAGGGCGCCGCGCAAGTGTCCGGCCGCGCCACGAAACGTTAAGTGCTCATCCCAGCCTCAGCCCGCTCGCCGGGTCGAACAGGTGCAGCGCATTGCAGTTCACGACGATGTCGATGAGCTCCCCGAAACGGGGTGCACGGTGGGCTTCGAGTCGCGCAATGAGCAGATCCGCGCCGATGCGCACATGGACGATCACTTCGTGTCCGATGGTCTCGATGATTTCGACGGGCCCTTTGGCCGCGGCCGAATTGGGCCAGGTGTGGACGCCGGGCTCGGCGACCTGCTCGGGTCGGATACCCATCAAGACGCTGCGGCCGACGTAATCCTTGAGCAAGCGCAGACATTCGGTAGGCGGCGCCGCGGTGAATCCCGAGCCAAGCAATCGGCAGTCGGATCCCACCGTCATCGTCAGCAGGGTCATCGACGGCGTGCCGATGAAGCGCGCCACGACGACGTTGTTTGGGCGGTCATAGACCTCAAGAGGGGTTCCCACCTGCTGCAGAGTGCTCTTAATGTCTTGCTGCAGAGGCGAAAATACCGCGATGCGGTGGCCAAGCGTCATCGCTTCCACTTGATCATGCGTCACGTACACGGTAGTTGTTTGCAGCCGACGCTGCAATTTCGAGAGCTCCGCGCGCATTTGCACGCGCAGATCCGCGTCGAGATTCGACAAGGGTTCGTCGAACAGAAAAACAGCGGGCTTTCGAACCAGCGCCCGTCCCAGTGCAACCCGCTGGCGCTGGCCGCCGGACAGTGCTCTCGGTTTCCGGTCCAAGAGCGGCATGAGTCCCAGCATGCCGGCGGCCTCATCGACCGTGCTTCGAATCTGCTCGGCCGGCAGACGGCGAATCTTGAGCGCGAACGCCAGGTTCTCGCGCACGGTCATATGCGGATAGAGCGCATAGTTTTGGAACACCATCGCCACGTCGCGATCCTTCGGCGGCAGGTCGTTGACGACCCGATCACCGATCAGCACTTGCCCCTCGCTCACATCCTCGAGACCCGCGATCATGCGCAGCGCCGTGGTCTTGCCGCAGCCCGATGGACCGACGAAGACCATGAATTCGCACTCCCGGATCTGCAAATCGAGGTGTTCGATGACGCGCACGTCGCCGAACCGCTTCCCGACGTTGCGGAGCGAAATGCCGTTCATGGATGCAACGGTTGCGTCCGCTGGGCCTCATGCGGGCCGAGCAGCACACGAACGGTATGCACCCGCTGGTCGTGTTCGAGTTTGATGCGCAAGCCCGCGGCGCCGATCGCGAGCGCGCTACCGTCCATGGAGGCGGCGCTGATCCGCTGCGCAGCGCGCTGCGGGTTATCGACTTCGATGTCGTACCAGGTACCGTCCGGTCGGCAATGCGAAAGCTTGTAACCGGACCATTCGTCCGGGATGCACGGCGCGAGCGTCAGCCACTCGCCTGATTCGATGCCGAAACCCAGAATCGATTCGATTGTCACGCGCAGCATCCAGCCGGCGGAGCCCGTGTACCATGTCCAGCCGCCCCGGCCGATATGCGGCGCGACGCCGTAGACGTCGGCGGCGATGACATAAGGTTCGACTTGATAGCGCGCGACGCCGGCCGCGCCCGCGGCGTGCGTGACTGGACTCAACATCTCGAGCAGTGCGGCGGCGCGTGAGCGGCGGCCTGCTTCCGCCATCGCGCGAACGACCCAGAGCGCCGCGTGCGTGTACTGTCCGCCGTTCTCGCGCACGCCGGCGACATAGCCTTTGATGTAGCCCGGATCCTCGGAGGTATTTTCGAACGGCGGCGTCAATAGCCGTATCAAGCGGTCGTCGTCGCTGATCAGATGTTTCTCGAGTGAATCGAGCGCCGACGCCGCGCGTTCCGGCGTCGCCACTTTCGAGATGATCGCCCATGCCTGCGCGATCGCATCGATCTTGCATTCGTCGCTTGCATTGGAGCCCAGAGGCACACCGTCGTCGTAATAGCCGCGGCGGTACCAATCGCCGTCCCAGCCGGCATCATTGAGCGCCGCGCTCAGTCGCACGCGGTACGCCTCGAAGCGCCCGGCGCGAATCTCGTCGCCGCGTTCGCGGCACAGCGGTATGAAATCGGCGAGCGTTTGCACCAAGAAGAAACCCATCCAAACGCTTTCGCCGCGCCCGTCGTGGCCCACGCGATTCATGCCGTCGTTCCAGTCGCCGCCGCCGAACAGCGGCAGGCCGTGCGCACCGCAGGTCATGCCTCGCTCCAAGGCCTTCACGCAATGCAGGTAAAGACTCTCGGTGGCGTCGCCGCGCGCCGGCAAGAAGTAGCGTTCGTCTTCTCCCGCCGCGAGTTCCAGGCCCGTGACAAAGGGCAGCTGTTCCTCGAGCAGTGCGCGATCGCCGGTCACGGCGACATAATGCGCCGCGAGGTAAGGCAGCCAGACCAAGTCATCGGCGAAGCGCGTTCGAATTCCGGTGCCTTCGGGCGGATGCCACCAATGCAGCACGTCGCCCTCGGGAAACTGATGCGTAGCGTTTCGCAACAGCTGTGCGCGTAGGACTTCCGGCTGCGTGAGCACGAGCGCCGCGGCATCCTGCAATTGATCGCGGAAACCGAAGGCGCCTCCGGATTGATAGAAGGCGCTGCGAGCCCATAAGCGGCATGCCGTAATTTGGTAGGCGAGCCAGCCATTGACCATGAGATCGATCGCCGGGATCGGCGTCTCGATCTGCATTTGAGAGTGATGCGCGGTCCAGAAGTTCTGAACGGCGGCATATGCATGCGCTACCGCACCGGGCGTGCGGTAGCGCACGAGCAGTTCATCGAGTTCTTCGAGCGACGCCGCGGCGCCGAGCAGCGCTGCAATTCGGACCTCGCACCCGGGCTCGATCGTGATCTCGACACGCAAGGATGCACAGGGGTCGGGCCCCGCGTCGCCGCAAAGCGGGCCGCCGGCGGCGAGTGCCGCGGGCGATCGCGCAGATCCGGGCGTGCCGAGGAAGCGAGCGCGGTCGATGCCTGCGTCGAACGCCGCTTGGTCCGCGCTGGCGAAAGCGGCGAAAGCAACCATATCGCTGAACACGCCGGCCGTCGGATTGCGCGCAAGGACCGCACGTCGCGCCGCATCGATCTCGACGCGCAGCTGTCCCAAGACCTCCGCCGGCGTCGCCCCGAGCACCCAACGATTGTAAGCGTAGATCGAAATGCGCCGCGCCGCGGAGTCTGTATTGCGAATGCGAATGTCCGCAACGCGCAGCGGATCGGAGCAGGGCACGAACACCACGACCGTGTGATCGAGTCCACGATCGTGGTGCTGCCAGCGCGTATATCCGAAGCCGTGGGCCACGTCGTATCGATGCGCCGCCGGAGCCGGGCCCGGCAGCAATGACCAGCATTCGCCGCTCGCGGCGTCACGAACATAGAATGCCTCGTCGTGCGGATCGATGAGCGGATCGTTGCTCCACGGAGTAATGCGGTAGAGCCGGCTATTGCCGGCGAACGTCGAGAGCGAACCCTTTTCACTCGCAATCAGCCCGAAGCGCTCGTTTGCCATGACGTTGGTCCACGGCATCGGCGGCAGGCGCAGAAATCCGTCGGCTTCGCGCCGGATTTGAATCAAATATTCGCGGCCGTCCGCTGCAAACGAGCCAAAGCCGTTGCCGGCGCAGTCGGCCGTGCTGGCGCAGTCGGCCGTGCCGGCGTCGGCGCGACCGGGTGCGACCTTGGACGACGCTGGGCCCGCGTTAGCGCTAACCGATACGGCCGTGGTAGCGGCAACCGGCGTCGTGCGGCCCAGCTGCAGTGCCAGCAGCTGCCGAACCAGCGGCGCATTCGCCAAGGCCGGCGCGGCCGCGTCCAGCACATGCGCGGGGGCCAGGGCGTCGGCCTCGGCCGCCGTGCGCACCTGGTCGATCAGTTGAGCGAATTCGGCGGCGGCCGCCGTGACGAACAGCAGAGCGGCGGTCTCGCCGGGCGCGAGACGCAGACGAGTGCGCAGCGCGAGCACGGGATCGAGCACGTTGCCGACGGTGTTGCTCAACGGTGCGAGAATCGCTCGCGCCTCGGCAAGGCGGCGCCCGCGGCCGAGAAAGCGCGCTCGATCCGTCTCCCACTGCGTCGCTGTGGCGCCGACGAGTGCTAGGGCCATCGCCGGGTGCGTCTCGCCGTTGGCGCGGGGCCGCCGGGCTGCAATCAAGACGGCCGCTTCTTCGTGCCGATGCGTTTGAACGAACAACTTGCTGAACGCCGGATGTGCCGCATGCGCGGCCGGGTAATTGAGAACGACTTCGAGAAATCCAGTGACCTCGATCTCGCGCGACTCCGTGCCGTGATTGGTCAACGTCAGACGGTGCCGCTCCACCGGAGCATGCTCGAGCACTTCGAGCTGCACGCGCGCGCCGAGGTCGCCGTGGCGTCGCTCGAGCACCGCAGCTCTAGGCTGCGCCGAGAGAACACCGGTATCGCAGCCTGCCAAGGCGGGGCCGCAGGCGGTCCATGCGGATCCGCTCGCAACGTCGTGCAAGAAGATGGTAAACCCGAGGTCGTCTTCGCAGGGATCGTCCTGCCAGCTCGTCAGCAGGTGCTCGCCGTACAAAGAGAATCCGGTGCCCGTTGCGGTCAGCAGAGCGCTATAGGCGCCGTTCGAAACCCAAATCGGTGCAGTGGTTGGCGATCTCAACGAGGGGTCTTCCATGGACGTCTTCTCCTGCTCTCAGCCCTTGACGGCGCCACTAGTCGTGCCCTGGAAGTAGAAGCGCTGCAGAACCAGGAACAGGATCAGCACCGGCAGCACGGTCACGACCGACCCCGCCATCATCATCTCGGTGTCCTGCACGTGCTCGCGCGACAGCGATGCAAGCGCGACGGGCAGCGTGTAAAGATGGCCGTCGTTGAGCATGATCAGCGGCCACATGAAGTCGTTCCACGCACCGAGAAATGTGAATACCGCGAGCGTCGCGAGAATCGGCGTGAGCAGCGGCACCACGATCTGCAGGAAGATCCTGATCTCGCCGGCGCCGTCGAGGCGCGCCGCCTCGAGTATTTCGTCGGGGACGGTCGCGGCATGCTGGCGCACCAGGAATATGCTGAACACGCCGGCAAGCCACGGGACCAAAACTCCGGCTAGCGTATTGACGAGCCCCATCGTCTTCAACATCAGGAACAGCGGCAGCATGGCAACTTGGGCCGGTATGACCAGCGCTCCGACCATGAGCCGCTGGATGCGCGCCCGACCCGGAAACTGCAGCTTTGCGAAGGCATAGCCGGCGCTCACATTGAAGGTCAGCGACAGCAGCGTCGCAGCGGTTGCGATGCCGAGGCTGTTCAAGAAGCGCCGTCCCATCTGCCCGTGGGAGAACAGCTCGTGATAGTTCTCGAGCGTGGGATGCGCGGGCCACATGGGCGGCGGATAAGAGCTCGCCGCACCGGGCGGCATCAGCGAGACCGAAGCCATCCACAGCAGCGGAAACAGCGTGAGCCCCGCGATCAGAATGAGCGCGCCGTTGACGGCCAGCTGCGGCAGCGAGCGCTTCATGGCGGCGCGACTTTGCGCGCGACGGCCATCTGGACCAGCGTGACCGCGAACATCATCAAGAACAACACGAACGCGACCGCCGAGGCCGTACCCAGGTTCCACCATTTGAAGCCCATCTCATACATGAAATAGAGAACGCTGACGGTGCTCTGCGCCGGACCGCCTTGAGTCATGACATAGGGTTCCGCAAATAGCTGGAAGAATCCAGCTATCGTCAGGATGCTGACCAACAGCAGCGTCGGACCCAGCATCGGCAGCGTCACATGCCGGAACCGAGCCCACGCGCCGGCGCCGTCGAGACTTGCCGCTTCGTTGAGAGTCTCGGGGATGCCCTGCAGCGCCGCGAGAAAAATGACCATGTTGTAGCCAAAGGATTTCCAGACCGTGAATAGGATGATCGCCGGCATGGCTATGTGCGGATCGCCGAGCCAATCGACCGGCGCGAATCCCAGCCGGCTCAAGCCGTAATTGATCAATCCGTAGCGCGTGTGCAGCAGATAGCGCCAGATGATCGCAACGGCGACCAGCGTCGTGACCACGGGTGCGAACAGTGCCGTGCGGAAGAAGCCTCGAGCCCACGCGAGGCGCGAGTTGAGCAGCAAGGCGGCCCCCAAGGAGGCGCCGATCGACAAGGGCACGCCGACGCTGGCGAAGTACAAGGTATTCCCGAGCGCTTGCCAGAACAGCGGCGTCGACAGCAGGTCGATGTAGTTGCGAAGGCCGACGAATCGGAGGTTCGCGATGTCGGCGAGCGCGTAGATGTCGAAATCGGTGACGCTGAGCGCCAGCGCAATGGCGACCGGAATGAAGAAAAACACGGCAATCACGCACAGTGCCGGCGCCGCTAGCAAGATTCCGGCGCGGGCGGGCGTCACAACACCGCTCCCTCGGACAACAATTGACGGCGCTTGGCGAGGATGGCGTCGGTGCGGGCGTCGAGTTCGACCGCGCCGTCATGCACCGTCAGATCACCGCGCACCACACGTTCCGTCATCAGCTGCATCTCGGTTGCGATACGCTCCCATTCCGCGACTTTCGGCCTCGGTTTGACGCGCTCCAATTGATCGCGGAACGCCCGCGAAAACGCGTCCGCCGCGATCTCGGGCGCATCCCACGACGAGCGGCGCGGCGGCAGATCGCCGGTCAATGCGTGAAACCGCTGCTGCACCGCCGGCTGCGACAGAAATTCGATGAGCTGCCACGCCGCGTCCAGGTGTTTAGAGCCCCGAAACACTGCGAGGCTGGAGCCGCCGGCAATCGAAGCGCCGGGGCCGTCGGGACCGGGCAGCGGCGCGGTCATCCACTTGCCATCGAGTGCCGCCGGTAAGCGGCGTCGAAATTCGCCGATGTTCCACGGTCCGCTGATGTAAAACGCGAAATAGCCGCGCCCGAATTCCGTCCAGACGTTCGAGATCTCGGATTCGCGCACCGACGGCGCGTACCGTTTGCGGAACATGTCGACGTAGAAGCCGAACGTGCGCTCGAATTCCGCGCTCGCAAAGTTGCCGTGCGTTCCATTGTCGCGCAGCATCGGCTGCGACTGCTGTAGCGCAAGCGCAATCAGCGGATCATACTCGTTGAGCGGCAACAGGATACCGTAGCGCTCGCCGTACGCGCGCTCCTTGATCGCCGACAATACGCGCAGCCACTCGCCCCAACTCGTCGGCGGAGCCGTGAAGCCGGCCTCCGCGATCAGATCCGTTCGATAGAACAGGAGCCGCGTGTCGACGTACCAGGGCACGCCGTAGATCGCGGCGTCCGCTACGTTTGAGTCCCAAATGCCGCTGAAATAATCCGCAGGGGTTATTGTTGCCGAAGCGGCGATGCGCTGCTGCAGGGGCGCGAGCGCCTTGAGCGCGACGAATTCCGGGATCCAGCTATTGCCCAGCTGGCAGAGATCCGGCGTCGAATCGCCGGCGACGGCGGTCAGCAGTTTTTGGTGCGCTTCGCTCCACGGCAGCTGTTCGACTTCGACATGGATGCCGGGATGCAAGCGCTCGAACTCGGGAAGCAACTCCTGCACGACCTCGCCTTCGCGGCCCATGGCCCAGAAGTGCAGTACGCTGCGTGTATCGCTTGCGCCACAGCCCGCGGATATGCATGCCGCACATAGGATCCCCAAGCCGCCGAGCGCCCGTTGCATCATGGATGGATCTCCAGCCACGCCTTCATGAACGTTACATCCTAATCGAAGCTCAGGTTGAACGCGCCGAGGAAGGCGAATTTTAGCTTGCCCGAGTCCCATGGAAACGATTACATTGATATACAGACCCATAACACCGATAGTTTGGTAAAAGCTAGGCCGCTTTTGGGAGACTTGTCCATAACGACCTCAAAAAATGTTACGCGGGGCTTATCCTGCGTGGCGATTGCCCGCTCATAGCGAAAAAGCGGGCCCCGACGCTCGTGGAATGGAGACCCGTGAGTCGCAATCACCGGCTTTCTGGCGCAGCGGTCGGTCTGCGCTTGTTGGCATTGTGGTACTGGTTTCTCGCACCCGCGGCGCCGGCGGAACCGGCTGTTGCCGCGGCTTCGCCGCCGACGTTTCTCGAAGTCGCGAACCTGGCGCATTACGCCGAGCTCAACGCCGCTCTGCAGCCGCCAAGGCCGGGCGAGCGCCGAGTGGTGTTCATCGGCGATTCCATTACCGAGAGCTGGCGCGACGCCGATCCGCAGTACTTTACATCGGCGCGTTCGATCAGCCGCATCGACCGCGGCATCAGCGGACAAACGAGCCCGCAAATGCTGCTACGCTTTCAACAGGACGTCATCGCCTTGCGCCCGTACGCGGTCCACATATTGGCCGGCACGAATGACGTCGCCGGCAACTGGGGCGCGATGCCGCTCGAGACCACGGAAAGCGCGATCGCCTCGATGGCCGAGCTCGCGCACGCCAATGGTATTCGCGTCATCATCGGCTCGGTCTTGCCGACCAGCGACTTCCCATGGCATCCGGGCTTGAACCCCGGCCCCGCGGTCGCCAGTCTGAACGAGTGGCTGCGGGCCTATAGCCGCTCGAAAGGATTCATCTATGTCGATTATTATGCGCGCCTCACGGACGGCAAGCTCGGCATGCGGCCCGAGCTGGCCGCGGATGGCGTACACCCCACGCCCACGGGCTACGCGCTGATGAAAACCCTGACCGACGCTGCGATTCAGCGCGCACTCCGGTCGCGCGGCCGGTGAAGGCGCCATGCGCATCATTGAATGACGCATCGGCGCAGAAGCGCTGACGCCCTCAAAGGAGGGATCAACGATGGCGAAAGTACCGATTGATTTGCGCAGCGACACCGTAACGAGGCCCACGCCGGGAATGCGTGCCGCAATGGCCGCGGCGGAGGTCGGCGACGATGTCTACGGCGACGATCCGACCGTCAATCGTCTCGAAGCGTCGGCCGCCGAGCGCTTCGGCTTCGAACGCGCGCTGTTCTTCGCAACCGGCACGCAAAGCAATCTCGCCGCGTTGATGGCTCATTGCGGCCGCGGCGACGAATACCTCGTCGGCAGCGAGGCGCATACGTATAAATACGAACAGGGAGGCGCGGCGGTACTCGGCAGCATCCAACCGCAGCCCTTGGATAACGAGGCGGACGGCACGATTGCGATCGAGCGAATCGCGCATGCGATCAAGCCGGACGACGTCCACTTCGTGCGCTCGCGGCTGTTGGCGCTCGAAAACACGATCGGGGGCCGCATCCTGCCGCTCGAGTATCAGCGCACGGCAACCGCGTTTGCGCATGCCCGGGGACTCGCGACGCATCTCGATGGGGCACGGCTGTTCAACGCCATCGTCAAATCGGGGGCCCCAGAGCGCGACGCGGTCTGCGGTTACGATTCCGTGTCGCTGTGCTTGTCGAAGGGTCTGGGTGCGCCCGCAGGTACACTGTTGCTCGGATCGCGCGACTTGATCGCGCATGCGCGGCGCTGGCGCAAAGCGCTCGGCGGCGGCATGCGCCAAACCGGAATCCTCGCGGCTGCGGGAATCTATGCGCTCGAACATCATGTCGCGCGGCTCGCCGAGGATCATGCGAACGCGCAGTTCCTTGCCGCCGGCTTGCGCGCGGTCGGGCTCGCGGTCGAGCCGCCGCATACCAACATGGTATTCGTCTCGCTGCCGAAGGAGCTTGTCGCGGGATTGGCGGCGCACCTCGCGTCGGCCGGCATACTCGCATCGATCGCCGAGCGCAGCCGGTTCGTGACTCATATGGATGTGTCGCGCGAGGCTCTCACAACGGCGCTTCGGGTGTTTGGCGCGTATTTCGACAGGCCCGAGATCGTCGCGCGATAGCGGCAACGCCGCAGCCGAGCCGCATCAGCGCAATCCACCCCATCACTGCGATCGACCGCCGTCAAGGACATTGACCGAAATCAAGGAAATCGGCCGGCCGGGGCGCCGGTTTTTACACAACCTTTACATCGTCCGTGAAATTCTGTGCCGGGTTTTTCCAGCGGCGCCCGTATCTTGCGTGCGATCGAGGCGATTGGAGTTCTTATGGATATATTGTTCTTGGGCATATTCATCGCGCTGTTCGTGTTGGCGACCGCGTTGGTCAAGGGCTGCGCCGTCTTGGAGCGCAAATCGGAGCGAAAGAAATGAATTTTGCCTACCTGCTGAGCGGCTTGCTGGCGCTCGCCTTACTGATTTACTTGTTGGCCGCGCTGATCTGGGCCGAGGATCTCTGACGTGACCGCTCAGGCATGGACCCAACTCGTCATTTTCCTCGCCATCTTGATCGCGTTGGCCTATCCGCTCGCCGCGTGGTTGACGCGTGTCGCGGATACCAAGCCGTTCGGCGGTATCGCCGGAAAGATCGAAAGCGCGATCTATCGCATCGCCGGAGTGGATCCTGCCGAAGACATGCCATGGACGAAATATGCGATCGCGCTGCTGCTGTTCAACGGCTTGGGAGTGATCATCGTCTACCTGCTGCAGCGCTTCCAGCTCGCGCTGCCGCTCAATCCCCAGGCAATGGCGAACGTATCCGCGGACTCGGCATTCAATACGGCGGTCAGCTTCGTCACGAATACCAATTGGCAGGGCTATTCCGGCGAGTCGACGATGAGCTACTTGACGCAGATGCTCGCGCTCGCCGTACAGAATTTTCTCTCGGCGGCGACCGGAATAGCGGTGGCCTATGCCTTGATTCGCGGCTTCGCGCGCCGCTCGGCGCAGGGTATAGGAAATTTCTGGGTCGATTTGACGCGCAGCGCGCTCTATGTGTTGCTGCCATTATCCTTGATCGTCGCCACCATCTTCATGGGGCAGGGGGTCATACAGAATTTCGACGCATACCGGGACGTGCACACGCTCGAGCCCTTGACCTACGGCAATCCGCAGGTCGATGCGGCGGGGCAGCCGCTCAAAGACGCGGCCGGAAACCCGCTGACGGCGAGCGTCACGACGCAAACCCAGACGCTGCCGATGGGTCCGGTGGCTTCGCAGGAAGCGATCAAGATGCTCGGCACCAACGGCGGTGGATTTTTCAACGCGAATTCCGCACATCCCTACGAGAACCCGACTCCGCTCAGCAACTTCGTGCAGATGATCGCGATGTTCATCATCCCGGCGGCGCTGTGTTTCGTGTTCGGTCGCATGCTCGGCGATTTGCGCCAGGGCTGGGCGATACTCGGCGCGATGACCGTGATCTTCGTCGTGATGGCGGCGCTCGCCCTGTGGGCCGAGCAGCAGGGCAACCCCGTGTTCACACCGCTCGGCGTCGATCAGGTGCAGAGCCCGCTGCAGGCCGGCGGCAACATGGAGGGTAAGGAGACCCGCTTCGGCATCGTCGCTTCCGCGTTGTTTGCGACGATCACGACGTCCGCGTCGTGCGGTGCCGTCAATTCGATGCACGATTCGTTCACGCCGCTCGGCGGACTCGTGCCGATGTGGCTCATAGAACTCGGCGAAGTCGTCTTCGGCGGCGTCGGCGCGGGACTCTACGGAATGCTGATATTCGCGATCATGGCGGTGTTCATCGCGGGACTCATGATCGGCAGAACGCCGGAATATGTCGGCAAGAAAATCGAATCCTTTGAAATGAAAATGACCTCGATCGTGATTCTGGTGACACCGCTATTGGTGCTGGTCGGTACCGCGATCGCGGTGATGGCCGAACAAGGCAGGGCGGGGATCCTCAATCCCGGTGCGCACGGCTTCTCCGAGGTTCTGTACGCGCTTTCCTCCGCGAGCAACAACAACGGCAGCGCGTTCGCCGGCATCTCCGCAAATTCGCCGTTCTACAATATTCTGCTCGGGGTCGTGATGTGGTTTGGCCGCTTCGCATTCATCGTGCCGGTGCTCGCGATCGCCGGCTCTCTCGCCAAGAAGAAGCGCATCGAGGCCACGGCGGGCACGTTGCCGACCCATGGCGCACTGTTCATCGCTTTGCTCGTCGGAACCGTCGTCTTGGTCGGTGCGCTGACTTATGTGCCCGCGCTAGCGCTCGGGCCGATCATCGAGCATTTGCAGCTGCACGCGATTCATTGAGGCATAGAAGATGGTCCGAAAAAATCTAGCGTTGTTCGATCGTGCGCTGCTGGGGCCGGCGATCATCGACTCGTTCCGCAAATTGTCGCCTGCGACGCAAATACGCAATCCGGTGATGTTCGTCGTCTATGTCGGCAGTATCCTCACGACGCTGCTGTTCGTGCAGAGCCTGCGCGGCGTCGGCGAGGCCTCTTCGGGCTTCATTTTCGCGATTTCGGCATGGCTCTGGTTCACGGTCCTGTTCGCCAATTTTGCCGAGGCACTGGCCGAGGGCCGCAGCAAGGCGCAGGCGGCTTCGTTACGCGGACTGAAGCAGGCCGTGAGCGCAAAAAAAATGCGCGTTCCGAAATTCGGCAACGAATGGATCGCGACGCCCGCGCCGGAACTGCATAAGGGTGATTTTTACTTGGTCGAGGTCGGCGATGTGATCCCGGCCGACGGCGAGGTCATCGACGGCGTCGCATCGGTCGACGAGAGCTCGATCACCGGCGAATCGGCACCGGTCGTGCGCGCGTCCGGCGGCGATTTTTCGGCGGTCACCGGCGGCACGCGCGTGCTGTCGGATTGGCTCATCGCGCGCGTCTCCGTGAACCCGGGCGAAGCATTCATCGACCGCATGATCGCAATGGTCGAGGGCGCAAAGCGCCAGAAAACACCTAACGAAATCGCGCTCACGATCTTGCTGATTGCGTTGACGCTGGTATTCCTGCTGGCCACGGCGACCTTGCTGCCGTTTTCGCTGTTCAGTGTGTCGGTCGCGAAGCTCGGAGCGCCGGTGACCATCACGGTCCTGGTCGCGCTGTTGGTCTGCCTGATTCCGACGACGATTGGCGGCTTGCTGTCGGCGATCGGCGTCGCCGGCATGAGTCGAATGATGGCCTCGAACGTGATCGCGACTTCCGGGCGCGCGGTCGAGGCGGCCGGCGACGTCGACGTATTGTTGTTGGACAAGACCGGAACGATCACCTTGGGGAATCGGCAGGCGGCGTCCTTCATTCCGGCCGACGGCGTGACCGAACAGCAACTCGCCGATATCGCGCAGCTCGGTTCCTTGGCGGATGAGACGCCGGAAGGGCGCAGCATCGTGATTCTCGCGAAGCAACGCTTCAATTTGCGTGAGCGCAACATGAGCGGGCTCGAGGCGACATTCGTGCCGTTCTCGGCGCATACGCGCATGAGCGGCGTCAACATCGGCGCGCGCGAAGTGCGAAAAGGCGCCGCCGATGCGGTCAAGCGCTATGTGGAGGCCTTGGGCTTCAGTTTTCCGGTGCGCGTTGCCCAAATCGTCGACGAGGTGGCCCGCAAGGGCAGCACGCCGCTCGTGGTTTCGGACGGCGGCCGCGTGCTCGGCGTCGTCGAGCTCAAGGACATCGTCAAGGGCGGCATCAGAGAGCGCTTCGGCGAATTGCGCCGCATGGGCATCAAGACCGTCATGATCACCGGGGATAACCGCCTGACCGCGGCCGCGATTGCCGCCGAGGCCGGAGTCGACGATTTTCTCGCCGAGGCGACGCCCGAGGCAAAGCTCAAGCTGATTCGTCAATACCAGGCGGAGGGACGGCTCGTCGCGATGACCGGCGACGGCACCAACGATGCGCCGGCGCTGGCCCAGGCCGATGTCGCCGTCGCGATGAATTCCGGGACGCAGGCGGCCAAAGAGGCCGGCAACATGGTCGACCTCGATTCCAATCCAACCAAACTCATCGAGATCGTCGAAGTCGGCAAGCAGCTGCTGATCACGCGCGGATCGCTGACGACGTTTTCGATCGCGAACGACGTCGCAAAGTATTTTGCGATCATCCCGGCGGCCTTTTCGACGACCTATCCGCAGCTCGAGGTGCTCGATGTGATGCGCCTGGCGAGCCCGAATTCCGCGATTCTGTCGGCCGTGATTTTCAATGCGGTGATCATCGTCTTGTTGATTCCGCTCGCACTCAAAGGCGTCAAGTACCGCGCGCTTGGTGCGGCGGCGTTGCTGCGAAGGAATCTGGCGATTTATGGCCTGGGTGGGATCGCCATACCCTTCGCCGGCATCAAGCTCATCGACATGATGCTAGCGGCACTGCGTCTGGTATAGAGGTGAATCGATCATGATCTCCATATTGCGCCCGCTGTTGGTGTTGTTCTTCGGCCTGAGCTTGCTGACCGGGATCATCTATCCCTTGGCTGTCACGGGAATCGGCAAACTCGCGTTTCCGGATCAAGTGGCGGGCAGCTTGATCACTGAGGGCGGCGCGGCGGTCGGTTCAACGCTGATCAGCCAATCGTTTCAGGATCCCAAGTATTTCTGGGGACGGTTGTCGGCCACGTCGCCGATGCCGAACGGCGGCACCGCATCGAGCGGCTCGAATTTCGGGCCCTTGAATCCGGCGCTCGTGGATGCCGCCAATGCGCGCATTTCGGCGTTGAAGGCTGCGGATCCCGACAACACGCTGCCCATTCCGGTCGATCTGGTGACCGCCTCGGGCAGCGGCCTCGATCCCGAGATCAGCCCTGCGGCGGCGCTGTACCAAGTGCCACGCGTGGCCCGCGCACGGCATTTGGACGCGGTAAAGCTGCGACAAATCGTGCTGGCCGCCGTACAGCCGCCGCAATGGCACGTGTTCGGCGAATCTCGCGTCAACGTATTGTTGCTCAACCTTGCCCTGGATCGCGCACAATAGCGGCAGATGCCGATATCGAGCGAACAACGCCCGGATCCCGACGTCCTTCTGGCCAAGGTCAAGCAGGAGGAAGCGCAGGCGCAACGCGGCAAGTTGCGAATCTATTTCGGCTCGTCCGCGGGCGTCGGAAAAACCTACGCGATGTTGGCCGCAGCGCGCAAACTGCGCATGGAGGGCCGCGACGTCCTGCTCGGCGTCATCGAGACTCACGGTCGGATCGAAACGGCCGCTCTATTGGCCGACATGGAGATCTTGCCGCCGCGACTGACGCTCTATCGCGGAAAGCAGCTCGGTGAATTCGACCTTGATGGCGCCCTGAAGCGCCATCCTGCGCTGATTCTGGTCGACGAACTGGCACATTCGAATATCCAGGGTGTGCGTCACCCGAAACGCTGGCAGGACGTCGAGGAACTGCTTGCCGCCGGCATCGATGTGTTCACGACGCTTAACGTTCAGCATTTGGAAAGCCTCAACGATGTGGTCGGCGGCATCACCAATGTGCGCGTCTGGGAGACCGTGCCCGACACCGTGTTCGACGACGCCGACGAGGTCGTGCTCGTCGATATCCCGGCCGACGAGCTGCTCGCCAGGCTCAAGGCCGGCAAGGTTTATATCCCGCAGCAGGCCGAGCGTGCGGCCGAAAATTTCTTCCGCAAGGGCAATCTCATGGCGCTGCGCGAACTCGCGCTGCGTCGCACCGCCGATCGGGTCGAGGGCGATGTGCAAGCCTACCGGGTCGGCAAGTCGATCGAGTCGGTATGGAAAACCGCGACCGCGCTGCTGACCTGCGTGGGGCCCGATCAGGGTGCCGAGCGAGTCGTGCGCGCTGCCGCACGGTTGGCGAGCCAGCTGAACGCCGACTGGCATGCAATCTACGTCGAAACGCCGGCCTTGCAGCGTCTGCCCGCCGCGCAACGCGAGCGAATTCTCGCGACGCTCAATTTGGCGCAGGAATTGGGCGCCACGACGGCCGTCATCCCCAGCGCCAATGTCGCCGAGAGTGTGATCGGCTACGCCCGCAGCTACAACCTATCGAAGGTCGTGATCGGCCGCGACGCCACGCGTCGGCTCTGGCCGTGGCAACGCTCGAACGGTCAGAGATTGGCCATGCTGGCACCCGACATCGATCTCGTGGAGATCGGCCGGTTGGACATCCATGCGGCGCCCAGCGCCAACAGCGGCGGGGCGCTTGCCGCTCTGCCGGTTCCCGAATCGAGCGAGCGGCGCAAGACCAAGAGTCTGCGCTACCTTTGGGCGGCGCTCGCGTGTATCGGCGTGACGATCGGGGTGGCACCGCTGGCGCTTCGATTCGATCGCGCCAATATCGTCGCCGTCTATCTGCTCGCCGTCGTGTTGGTCGCCGTCCGCTACGGCCGGGGGCCGGCCGCGCTGGCGGCGTTCGTCAGCGTGGCCTGCTTCGACTTCTTTTTCGTGCCGCCGCGCTTTACGTTCGCGATATCCAACGTGCAATACTTGTTGACGTTCGCCGTGATGCTCGCGGTCGCCTTGATCGTCGGGCAATTGACCGCGGGACTGCGTTTTCAAGCGCGAGTCGCCATGCACCGCGAGGAGCGTGCCGGCTCTCTTTATGAGATAGCGCGCGATTTGTCGGGAGCCGTGCAAATCGAACAAGTCGTCAAAATCAGCGACGAATCGATCGAGCGCACGTTTCGCGCCAATGCGATGTTGCTGCTGCCGGACGCAGTCGGCAAATTGACGATGACTCCGACGGACGCTTCGACGCCGCTCACCGTCGACATTGGCATTGCGCAATGGGCCTTCGACAAAGGCCAGCCGGCCGGTTTCGGCACCGACACCTTGCCGGGAAGCGAGGTGCTCTACCTTCCATTGCGCGCGCCGATACGCGCGCGCGGCGTTCTCGCGGTCCGGGCCAGCAACCGGCGCCTGCTGCGCATACCCGAGCAGCGCCAGCTGCTCGACACTTTCGCGGCGCTGATCGCGATCGCGCTCGAGCGCGTGCATTACGTCGGCGTTGCGCAAGACGCCCTGGTCCGTATGGAATCTGAGCGCCTGCGCAATTCCTTGCTCGCCGCACTGTCGCACGATTTGCGCACGCCTTTGACCGTTCTGGTGGGTTTGGCGGAATCCTTGGCATGGACCAAGCCGGCGCTGTCGAGCGCGCAAGTCGAGATTGCGGATGCCATGAAGGACGAGGCGCATCGTATGAGCGCGCTCGTCGGCAATCTGCTCGACATGGCGCGCATCGAGAGCGGCGACGTGAAGCTGAATCTCGAATGGCAGCCGCTCGAGGAAGTGGTCGGCTCGGCGCTCAACGCGACGCGCAGCATGCTCAAGCACCATACGCTCGAGGTGCGTCTGCCGCGCGACTTGCCGCTGGTGCGATTCGATGCCCTCCTTATCGAACGAGTGCTCGTCAATTTGCTCGAGAACGCATCCAAGTACACGCCCCCGGGGAGCCGCGTCATCCTGTCGGCGGAGGTGGTCGGCGATACACTCAATGTGACCGTCGCCGACGACGGCCCCGGCTTGCCGGCGGGCAGGGAAGAAGCGGTTTTTCAGAAATTCACGCGCGGTGAGCGCGAATCCTCGACGCCCGGCGTCGGTCTCGGGCTCGCAATCTGCCGCGCAATCGTCGCGTCCCATTCGGGAAAGATTTGGGGCCATAATCGGCCCGGCGGCGGCGCCAGTTTTACGTTCACGCTGCCCTTGGGCGTGCCACCCCCGGCGTCGGTTGAACTGGAGTCGATGCATGGGTGAGCCGAGTCCGGTAGCGATCCTGATCGAAGATGAGCGTCAAATCCGCCGTTTCGTGCGCACTGCGCTCGAGGGCGAGGGCTGGGTCGTGCACGAGGCGGATACCATGCGTCAGGGATTGACCGATGCGGGCACGCGCAAACCGGACTTGATCATTCTCGATCTCGGCTTGCCCGACGGCGACGGCGTCGAATTCTTACGCGACTTGCGCGGCTGGTCGGGCGTGCCGGTCATCGTGCTGTCCGCGCGCGTCAACGAACACGAAAAAATCGCGGCACTGGACGCGGGCGCCGACGACTATTTGACCAAACCGTTCGGCGTAGGGGAACTCTTGGCGCGCGTGCGCGCGGCTTCGCGACGCCGTCGCGAGCTCGCTACTTCGCCGGGCGCGGTGTTCGAGTTCGGCGACGTGCGCGTCGATCTGTCGCTGCGGCTCGTGCAAAAGGGCGGCGAGGCGGTGCACTTGACGCCGATCGAATATCGGCTGTTGACGCTATTGGTTGCCAATGCGGGCAAGGTCATGACGCATCGGCAGATCTTGCGAGAGGTCTGGGGCCCGTCGCATGCGGAACATGGGCATTATGTGCGCGTGTACATGGGACACTTGCGCCAAAAACTCGAGGACGATCCGGCCCAGCCGAAGCACATCGTGACCGAGACGGCGGTCGGCTACCGGCTCGTGCAAAACCCGACGAACTAATACCGACTTCGTGCGGCTGTCGCGGCCCATTTGCGCCGCGCCCGCGTCAGATCCTCGGCGCTATCCACATCGAAAGCCGCCGATGGCAGGTCGATCAGGACGCGTTGCTCAGGTGCCAAGCGAGCGATCATGTCGCGCAGCCCGATTTCACCCTTGCTGCTCGCCGCCGCCGCAAATAGCCATTTGGGGAGAATCACCGGCGTGCCGCCGCGCGCATCGCCGCGCGGGTCGCCGTGGATGCCGCCCGGCGTCCCGATGCGTCTGGCGGCAACCCGCCGTCGCGCTGCCTGCCAGCGCGCGATGAGGCGCCGCAGGTCGCGGCGCTCCAATGCCGCCAGGTCGACAGGCACGATCAACACACCGGCCGAGAATTTTGCGCGCAGCAGGCCGAGGCGAACGGAACTCGCCAGACCCTCAAGACGTCGTGAATTCCCGCACACGACCGCACCGATGCGCCGCAATTCGACGCGGAGCCGCCAAGCGCGCGGCGGCGCGATGACGATGAGTTCGGATTGGACCAAAGGCGCCAACACGAGTGCGGTCCGGCGCAGCAGGCTCGCGCCGTGCACGCGCGCGAGCGCTTTAGGCGTCCCCAATCGCCGCGAGTAGCCGGCGGCCAGGACGATGATGCGCAGTTGCGGCAACCCGGAGGCATTCATTGCTATCATGGTGACATGAACGATGAGCTAAAGAAGAGCTATGGCAGCCTCAAGCGCCGACCGTTCCTGACGCCGCTGTGGCTGGCGGCGTTTGCGGCCGCGATCGTCGCGAGCCTTGCCGCGTGGCTCTGGAGTATGGCCGGCGCCACGACGGTCGTCGTGGTTCGTCATGCCGAAAAGCAATTGGACGGTAGTGCCGATCCGCCGCTCGCGGCGGCCGGCGAAGCCCGGGCGGCAAGCTTGGCGCGCATGTTCGGCGAGGCGAAATCGCCCGGGCATATCGATGCGATTTACACCTCGCCGGCGCTGCGCGACCGGCTCACCGCGGCGCCCTTGGCGGCGCGCTTGGGGTTGACGCCGCTCGTCGTCGCGCAGGACGATCCGCGAGCGCTGGTAGGCCGCGTGCTGCATGAGCACTCGGGCGAGCGTGTGTTGATCGTCGGACACAGCGATACCGTTCCTGCGATGGTGGCCGCGCTGAGCGGTCGCAGCGATATTCCGGCCATCGGCGCCGAGGAATTCGGCACGATCTACGTCGTCACCGTGCCGCCCCTGGGGCATGCGATTCTTATGCGTTTGAGTTATTGATCGCTCAAACGATGCCTTGGCGCAGCATGATCGCGTGCTGCACGAATTTTGCGTGGCGCCCGATCCTGAAATCCGCGATGACCGCATCGCGAATGCGCCTTCCGGCGTCGATCAGGAACGTAGCCCTGCGCACGCCGACACCCAGCGGACCGTTGACGCCGTACATCTTGACGACCGTTTTGTGCTCATCGGACAGCAGCGTGAAGGGCAATTGGTATTTTTCGCGGAATCGCGCATGGGTCTCGGGATTTTGCGGGCTGACACCGACGACGTGCAGTCCGGAGCGCTGGATTTCCGTATGCAGGTCCCGCAGCGCGCAGGCCTGACTCGTACAGCCCGGAGTGAAATCCCGCGGGTAGAAATACAGTACGACGGCGCCGGCGCTCAATAGCTGGGTCAGGGAGCGATCCTGGCCCGTATGATCCGGAAGCGTGAATTCTGGCGCTCGTTCGCCCACTTGCAGCATTCTGACGACCCCCTTCCTTGCGACCCCATCCTTAGTGTAGCCGTATCTTAAGCCCTGGACCCCAGCGGCCAGCACCGGCGTATGATTTGCATAAATGATACATCGACCAATGGCAAAACTTTGGTTTGGAATGCTTTGCTGCTAGTATTCGTCGCCCTTTCCGGGGGAGTAGCTCAGTTGGGAGAGCGTCGCGTTCGCAATGCGAAGGTCGAGGGTTCGATCCCCTTCTCCTCCACCAGTTCGAAAGACCGGAGTACCGACTCCGGTCTTTATCCTCGAAGCCTCGGTAGCTCAGTGGATAGAGCGAATGCCTCCTAAGCGTTAGGTCGCCGGTTCGATTCCGGCCCGGGGCACCATATGTGGTTCAACGACACGACCGTTCCTGAACGCCGCGCCTTGCTGGCGGCCTTTGGCGGGTATGGTGTCGATGGCTTCGACACCATGATTTACACGTTCATCATCCCCACGCTGCTCGCGCTCTGGGGCATGAGCAAGGCCGATGCCGGTTACATCGCGACCGGCGCGCTGTTGACCTCGGCGCTCGGGGGCTGGGCCGCCGGCGTGCTCGCGGACCGTTATGGCCGCGTACGCATTCTGCAGCTGACCATCGCATGGTTTGCGTTGTTCACGTTCCTGAGCGGGTTCACCGATTCGTTTGTCCAACTGCTGATCGTCCGGTCGTTGCAAGGACTCGGTTTTGGCGGTGAGTGGGCCGTAGGCTCCATCCTCATCGCGGAAACCATCCGCGCGCGCAATCGCGGCAGGGCCACGGGCCTGGTACAGAGCAGCTGGGCCGTGGGGTGGGCCGGTGCCGCGTTTGCATTCTGGGGCGTCTATGCGGTGCTGCGCCCCGAGCACGCCTGGCGTGTAATGCTCTGGCTCGGGGTATTGCCGGCGCTGCTGGTCATCTATATCCGGCGCAAGGTGGCCGAGCCGCCCATCTATTTGCAGCTGCGCCGGCGTCCCGATGCGAAGCCTGCAGCGGCGCAGTTTCTGACTATTTTCCGGGGGCCGCTGCTGCGGACCACGGCACTCGCGAGCCTGATGTCCGCGGGCATGCTCGGTGCGTACTACTCCGTGACGACATGGCTGCCGACTTACCTGAACACGGAACGGCACCTGTCCGTCGCCGGTACCGCGACGTATCTGCTGGTGCTGATTGCGGGCTGTTTTGCCGGCTACCTCTCGAGCGCATGGCTGTCCGACGCGATCGGTCGGCGGGGTTGTTTCGTGCTGTTCGCCGTCGGCGGAATCTTTGCGGTGCTGGCATACACGCATACCCGCGCCGGCAATTCCTTAACCGAATTACTCGGCTTTCCGCTCGGTTTCTTCAATTCCGGTATTTTCGCGGGCACCGGCGCCTATCTGACCGAGTTGTATCCGACCGCGGTGCGCGGTTCCGGCCAGGGATTTTCCTATAGCTTCGGCCGTGCGCTCGGTGCCATTTGCCCGGCCCTGATCGGGCGCGCGAGCGTCCAGTATTCGTTGGGCGAAGCGATCGGCGCGATGACCGTCGCCGCCTACCTGGTCGTCATACTTGCCGTCTGGGCTTTGCCCGAAACGCGCGGTCGCGTGTTGACGGTGGAAGCGAGCGTCGTCGGCTGATGCAGGCGCGTCGCGATCGTTGGCAATTCTGGATAGACCGCGGCGGCACGTTCACCGACCTCATCGGACGTGCGCCGCAGGGAACCTTGCATACGCTAAAGCTGCTGTCCGAGAACCCCGCACAGTACTCGGATGCCTCGGTCGAGGGGATACGGCGGCTGCTCGAGCTGCGGAAGGAGGAGCCGATCAGCGCTGAGCGCGTGGAATGCGTGAAGATGGGCACGACGGTGGCGACCAATGCGCTGCTCGAACGCAAGGGCGAGCGCACGCTGCTCGTGATCACACGCGGGTTCAAAGACGCGCTGCGCATCGCGACGCAGGCGCGGCCGCGCCTGTTCGATCGGCGCATCGTGCTGCCGGAGCTGCTGTACGAACGCGTCATCGAGGCGGACGAGCGCATCGGTGCCGGCGGCGAGCTGATCACGGCCTTCGACGCCGCGGCGCTGCGGCCGCAATTGCAGGACGCGCATCGAGCGGGCCTAAGCGCCTGTGCGATCGTGTTCATGCATGGCTACCGCTATCCGGCGCACGAACTCGCGGCCGCGGAATTGGCGCGCGAGATCGGCTTTTCGCAGATCTCGGTATCTTATCGGGTCAGTCCACTGCTGAAGCTCGTGCCGCGCGGCGACACCACGGTCGTGGACGCCTACTTGTCGCCGATTCTGCGCCGCTACGTCGCTGAGCTCGCTCAGCAATTGAACGACGTACCGCTCTATTTGATGCAGAGCTCCGGGGGGCTCATCGAGGCGCATCTGCTGCAAGGCAAGGATGCGATCCTTTCGGGACCCGCCGGCGGTATCGTGGGTATGGTGCGTACCGGGCTCGCCGCCGGACATCAGAAATTGATCGGCTTCGACATGGGGGGTACGTCCACCGACGTCAGCCACTTCGCGGGCGAGTACGAGCGCGTCTTCGACACGGAAGTCGGCGGCGTGCGCGTGCGAACGCCGATGTTGAGCGTGCACACGATTGCGGCGGGCGGCGGTTCGATCATTCGCTTCGACGGCACGCGACTGCGCGTCGGGCCTGAGTCGGCCGGCGCGAATCCGGGACCCGCGTGCTACCGGCGCGCTGGCCCGCTCACGATCACCGACGCCAATGTGCTTCTCGGCCGTATCCAGCCGGATTTCTTTCCGAAGGTTTTCGGGCCGAGCGCGAATCAAGCGCTCGACCGCGAGATCGTCGTGGAGCGCTTTGCCGCGATGGCGCGGGCGATCAGCGATGCGAGCGGCCGCAGCGTCGGCATCGAGGAAGTCGCGAGCGGCGCGCTCATGATCGCCGTGGGCAGCATGGCCAATGCCATCAAGCGCATCTCGGTGGCGCGCGGCTATGACGTGAGCGCCTACTGCCTGCAGTGTTTCGGCGGTGCCGGCGGCGGGCATGCCTGCCGTGTCGCCGACGCGCTCGGCATGACTCGCGTCTTCATACATCCTCTGGCGGGCGTACTGAGCGCCTATGGCATGGGTCTAGCCGACCAGATTGCGATGCGCGAGTCCTCGCTCGAGCACGATTTGAACGATGGAGGATTGGCGCTGGCCTACGCCGCCGCATCCTCGTTGCAACGCGAGGCCGCGGCACAATTGCGCGGGCAAGGAATCGGCGAGGCGAGGCTGCGAACCCGAACGGGCATATTCGTGCGCTACCGCGGCACTGACACGGCGCTCGCTTGCGAACTGGGCGACGCCGGCGCGCAAAGCGTGGCATCGATCCGTCTGCAGTTCGAGCGCGCCTATCGCCGGCAATATGCGTTTCTGATGCCTGAAGCCGACTTGGTGATTGAATCGGTTTCGGTCGAATGCAGCGCAGCGCACGATGATCATGCGCCGCCGCGCGCGAAAATCGACGCGCCTGCCCACGCGCCGCCCGTTGGTGCCGCGGTATCGATGTACTGCGCCGACGATCAGAGATCCGGCGAGTGGTGTGCCGCGCGCCTGTATTCGGCCGAGTCGCTGCGGCCCGGCGCGCGCATCGACGGCCCGGCCGTCATCGCCGAACGCAACTCGACGACGGTCATCGAGCGCGGCTGGCGGGGCACCGTCGGCATCGACGGTGCGCTCGAATTGCTGCGCGTGAATCCGCGTGCGGACCGCTTTGCGGCCGGCACGCGGGCCGATCCCGTGATGCTCGAGGTATTCAATAATCTATTCATGAACATCGCCGAACAAATGGGTTCGCGGCTGCAGAGTACCGCCTACTCGGTCAACATCAAGGAGCGTTTGGACTTCAGTTGCGCGCTGTTCGACGCCGCCGGGCAATTGATCGCGAATGCACCGCACATGCCGGTGCATTTGGGATCGATGGGGGAATCCATCCGAACCATCATCGATCGCAATCCCCGCCCCGAAGCCGGCGATGTGTATCTGCTCAACGATCCCTACCATGGCGGCACGCACTTGCCGGATATGACGGTCGTCACGCCGGTGTTCGTCGATGCCGGCGATGCGAGCCCGCGGTTTTTTGTCGCTTCTCGCGGTCATCACGCCGATGTCGGCGGAATTACGCCCGGCTCGATGCCGCCGTTCTCGACGGTCATTTCCGATGAGGGCGTGTTGATCGATAATTTCAAGCTCGTCGAGCAAGGCCGCTTGCGCGTGGCGGAATTGCGCGAGCTGCTCGGCAGCGGTGCGCACCCGGCGCGCAATATCGATCAAAATCTCGCCGACTTGCAGGCGCAGATTGCCGCGAACGAGAAGGGCGCCGAGGAATTGCGGGCGCTCATCGAGGCCTACGGCTGGGAAACGGTCGAGGCCTACATGCGTCACGTCCAGGACAATGCGGAGGAGTCGGTGCGGCGTGCTACCTGCGCGTTGCGGGACGGTCAATTTACGCTTCGCCTGGACAATGGCGCCGAGATTCACACCCATGTGCGCGTCAACCATGCGGCACGATCGGTAACCGTCGATTTTTCGGGCACGAGCGCGCAATTGCCGAACAACTTCAATGCGCCGCGTGCGGTCACGATGGCCGCCGTTTTGTATGTGTTTCGTACGCTTGTGGACGACGACATTCCGTTGAATGCGGGGTGCTTGAAGCCGATCGAGGTGATCGCGCCGTCGGGCTCTATGCTCAATCCCAGCTACCCGGCGGCCGTCGTGGCGGGCAACGTCGAGACCTCGACCTGCGTCACCAATGCGCTATACGGAGCCCTCGGTGTCATGGCCGCAAGCCAGTGCACCATGAACAACTTTACTTTTGGCAATTCGCGCCATCAATACTATGAAACGATCGCGGGCGGTTCGGGCGCGGGTCCCGGTTTCGCCGGCGCAAGCGTCGTGCAGACGCATATGACCAATTCGCGGCTGACGGACCCGGAGGTGCTCGAATTGCGCTACCCGGTCAGAGTCGAGTCCTATGAGATACGCGCGGGTTCCGGCGGCGCGGGCCGCTGGCCGGGCGGCGACGGTGGTCAGCGGCGCGTGCGTTTTCTGGAACCGATGAGCGCGTCGATATTGAGCAACGGCCGCAAGTTCGGGGCTTTCGGAATGGCGGGTGGGCAGCCCGGCGAGGTTGGCAAGACCTGGATCGAAAGAGCCGACGGCCGGATCGAGTTCTTGGATCATATCGGTTCGGCCGAAATGGCGGTCGGGGACAGCATCGTGATCCGCACGCCCGGTGGCGGCGGCTACGGGGCTTGACCGCATCGCCGGTAGCAATCTACTGCGGCCCTGGTACATGATTGCGGGTATGCCGAACCCTTTGCGTATCAATCCCGATCGGCTCTGGTCCAGTCTGATGCAGATGGCCGAAATCGGCGCGACCGGCCGCGGCGGCTGTAATCGCCAGGCCTTGACCGATCAGGACAAGGCCGGCCGCGACCTGTTCGCGGCCTGGGGACGCGCTGCGGGCTGCACCGTCAGCGTTGATGAGATCGGCAATATCTTTGTGCGGCGTGTGGGTCGCTTTCCCGATGCGGAGCCCGTGCTGATCGGCAGTCATCTCGATACGCAGGCGACCGGCGGGCGTTTCGACGGCGTCTACGGCGTGCTCGCGGGATTGGAGATCTTGAGAACGCTCGCCGACCAAGGATTGCAACCCAATCGCACGATCGAGGTTGCGAGCTGGACCAATGAAGAGGGCTGCCGATTCGCGCCCGCGATGTTGGGGTCCGGGGTCGTTGCGGGCACCTATGACTTGGCGTTTGCGTACTCGCGCACCGACAAGGAGGGCCTCTCGGTCGGCGACGAACTCGAGCGCATCGGCTATCGAGGCGCGGTACCGGCGCGTGCACGCCGGTTTCGCGCGATGTTCGAGGCGCATATCGAACAAGGCCCCATCCTCGAGAAGACCGCGACGACGATCGGCGTCGTGACCGGCATTCAGGGTGCATATTGGTTCGACGTCACGTTGCACGGCGTCTCCTGCCACGCCGGTCCCACGCCGATGGAGGCACGCCGTGATCCGTGGCGGGCCGCATGCCCGCTGATCGAGGGCGTGTTCGAGTTGGCGAATGCGCGCGCACCCTGGGGACGCGCCACGGTGGGCGATATCAAGATTTCGCCGGGGTCACGCAACACCGTGCCGGAGCGGCTCGTGATCTCGGTCGACCTGCGTCACCCCGATCGCGAGGTGCTGCAATCGATGGTCGCCGAATTTCGAGAGCTCGTGAACCTGAGCGCGGCCCGGCACCGCATTTCGCAAAACGTCGAGCAGATCTGGCACATGCCGCCGACCACGTTCGACGAGGGACTCGTTGTACTCATCGATAAGTGCGCCGGCGATCTCGGATTCACGCACGCGAAGCTCGTCAGCGGCGCCGGGCACGATTCTCTGCACACGGCGCAGTTCGCGCCAACCGCGATGATCTTCGTGCCTTGTACCGATGGCCTGAGTCACAATGAGGCCGAAGCGGCGAGCGCCGCCGACCTCGCGGCCGGAGCCGACGTGTTGTTGCAAGCCGTGGTCGCGGTCGCGAACGAGGGGATCTGACGATGCAGTTACGCGCCAGACTCGAGGGCGGCGGCACCGCGCGCACCGAGCGCTGGGGAGTTGACAGCGAATACGGCACTCTGCGCGACGTGCTCTTGGGTCCCATCGATCATTTTACCTGGCAGGCCGGCAATGCGGTCGCGCAGCGCGCCGAGCGAGTCGGCTTGCGTTTCGATTACGGCGTGGCACGCAAACAGTACGGCGAAATGCTCGATGCGTACGCCCAAACGGGAGTCGGCGTTCATATCCTGCCGCCGGCGCCGGACCTGCCTTATCAGATCTTCGCGCGAGACAGCAGTGTCATGACCCCCTGGGGTGCGGTGATCATGCAACTCGAAAAACCTTACCGCCGCGGCGAATATGCGGCGTGTCTGCGTTTTTTCCTCGATGCCGGAATTCCGATCTACGATCTGGTCACCGCCGGCAATGTCGAGGGCGGCGATTTCATGGTCTTACAGCCCGGAGTTGCGGCCTGCGGCTATTCCGGCGAGCGCTCGATCGAACCGGCCGTGCGGCAATTGCAATCCTGGTTCGAGGCCGAGGGCTGGGAATTCCACACCTATGCGTTCGACCCGCACTTCCTGCATTTGGACGTGCAGATGGGCATGGTCGCCGACGGTTTGGCGGTGGTCTGCGTCGAGGCGGTCGAGCCGGAACTCGTCGATTGGCTGCGCTCGAAGCGCATCCGCGTGATCCCGATCCCCTATGGCGATGCGATGCAAATGGGCACCAATGTCGTCTCGCTGGGCAACGATCGGGTGCTCGTGCCGGCCTCCAGTAAGAACCTCATTGCGGCTTGTCGGGCCGAGGGACTCACGGTTTATGATCCGGATGTCTCGATGATCGGCAAAGGCGGCGGTGCGGTGCACTGCATGTGTCAAGCACTCAAGCGGGATTCGGTCGCTTAGCGCGGCCGCATGGCATTCCCATGAAGACCGTACTCGTGACCGGCGCCGCGCAAGGCCTCGGACTCAAGGCCGCCGAGACGCTGGCGCGCCTCGATTATCGCGTCGTGTTGGTCGACCTGCGGCCCCTCGAGGCGCAGCTTGCGCAACTTCGCGGCGCGGGCGCCCAAGTCGTCGGCCTGTCCGGGGATGTCACCTCGGAAACGTTCGTGCAGCAAATCGCCGCGCTGTTGCTCCGGGACTACGGCGGGCTCGATGCCTTGGTGAACAATGCGGGGGTCAGCTTGATCGCGCCGGCAGAACATACGACGGCCGCGCAGTGGCGGCATGTCATCGACGTCAACTTATTCGGGCCATTCTTGACGTGCAAATATCTCGGCGCACAGATGCTGCAGCGTCGGCACGGCAGCATCGTCAACGTCGCTTCGGTCGCCGGACTCGCGGGCATCAGCAACCGCAGCGCCTACAACGCCTCGAAACACGGGCTCATCGGTCTCACGCAGACGCTCGCGGCCGAATGGGGCGGCCGCGGCGTGCGCGTCAACGCGGTCTGTCCCGGCTGGATAAAGACCGAAATGGATATCGCAGACCAAGGCAGCGGCGCTTACTGCGACGCGGACATCGTCGGGCGCGTGCCGATGGCGCGATTTGCGAGTCCCGAAGACGTCGCCGGGGCGATTGCATTTCTGATCGACAGCAGCAAAAGCGGGTTCATCAATGGGGTCAGTTTACCGGTCGACGGCGGCTGGATCGCCGATGCCAGCAGGTCCCTCGCGGAGAGAGGCGTGGAGCATCGACTGCTGCACGTGG
>Ga0209415_10003099_pt1 | contig 30977 bp, 23 predicted proteins | sample PeaSoiSIISIP2007_FD_187696 | JGI IMG/M metagenome (GOLD analysis project Ga0209415, IMG submission 187696) | Peat soil microbial communities from Weissenstadt, Germany - SII-SIP-2007 (SPAdes) (version 2) | ecosystem: Environmental > Terrestrial > Soil > Wetlands > Peat | place: Germany... | reverse complement strand
TCGAACACCCCGACCCGCCGCTCCGCTTGGCGGCCGCCCCTCGGCCATTCATACGTCGCGGCGTCGTCGAGCAGGTCGACGACGGCCTCCACGCGATCTGGCCGGAGCCCATCGAGCGCCCGGCGGGCGGCGTTTCGCACCGCGCCGAGGCGGTCGCCGATCCTGGTGCGGTAGACGGCGATCCCGCGCGCGAGCGCGGCGCCGCAGCCGTCCTCCAGGCGGTCAGAAAAGATCGAGTTGCTTCGCCTGTCCCAGTGATAGACGCGGTGCGCCTTGGTAAGCATCAGTGTTCGCGCGCCGGCGGGCGCGCCGGACCTCGGATGTCTCCTCGACCACGACCTCGTACAGGCGGGCAGGCCGGTCTCCCGATCGCCTCAGCAGCCGTCCCAGCCGCTGGACGGCTTCGCGCGTCCCCTTCTCTCCACCCAGGACCACGCCGACCTTGACCGCGGGCGCGTCCCATCCCTCGTTCAGGACCTCGCACGCCGCCAGCGCGCGGATTTTTCCGCGTGCAAACAGGTCCAGCACCGCGGTCCGCTCGCGCTTGTCCGAGTGCGCGGTCAGCGCGGGGATGAGAAACCGGCTCGACACGTCGAGCGCCATCCGGTTGGACGCGGTGAAGACGACGCACTGGTCGTCCGGATGGAGCCGGAAGACGTCTTCCAGCACCCGCAGTTTCTCGGAAGAGCGGTGCGTCAGCGTAAGCTTCCGCCAGTAGCACCGCATGATCGTCTTCGCCTCGGGATCGGTGCGGGACAGCTTGGCAATGTCCTCTTTCCAATCGAATCCGCCGCCGTCTCGGCGGCGGCGCGCCACATAGGCGCGGATCTGGCGCGACAGCCGGTCGAACTCGACCTGCTCCGATTCGGAGAGATAGATCGGCACCCGTACGATGGAGTAGCCGGCGAGCGTCCGCCCCCGCGCGTCCTGGATGTGTTCCTCGAACACGCACGGTCCGATCAGTTCGTCGAGCATGCCCTCCCGTCCGTCCGCCCGCTCGGGCGTGGCGGTCAGGCCGAGCCGCATCGGGGCCAGGCAGTCCAATGCGCTCTCGTGGAGCGCGTGGCCGGGTAAGTGGTGGGCTTCGTCGTACACGAGCAGCCGGTACCGATTACCGATTTCCTTCATGTGGATCCAGGCGCTGTCGTACGTGGTCACCGTGATGGGCCATACTTCCCGCCGTCCGTCCCCGAGGATGCCGGCCTCGACCCCCAAGGCGTGCTTGATTCGCCGCTGCCACTGATACATGAGATCGCGGAGCGGCGCCACGATGAGGGCGGAACAGCGATGGCGCTCGATGACCGCGAGCGCGACCTCGGTCTTGCCCGTGCCCGTGGGCTTCACCACGACGCCGCGGCGGCCCGCTCGCTCCCAGGCGGCGACCGCGGCCTCCTGGTCGGGACGCAGCCGCGGCAGGGCGGGTGTCAGGGGTGGACAATCGAAAAACCGCGCCGCCTCGTCTCTGATCATCAGACGGGACGCGCGGGCGTCGTCTATCAGGCGATGATGTCGGAGCGCTTCGGTGCGCCACGCCTGCACGCGCGCGTCCCACATCAGATAGGCGGGGACCTGGGCCGAGGCCGGTGCCTCCAACCGCAGCGAGCCTCGGTCGAAATGAAGCGCGAACGGGGGTTTGGGCATAGTCTGAGCCCGGCCGCGCTCCCGCGCGGCCCGGCCGGCCCGTCGTGTGGTGCGCCGCGCGGTCGTCGCCATGTCGGGCGTCCTTGCCGCCTGTCCCGATGTGCTTGCCTCGCGGACGAGCGAACTCCTGCCGCGTCGGACCGGACGGCATCCCCGGACTGTGGCCGCCGCTCCCGCGGGAGTGACCTCCATGGTCCGGCCCGCGCCACGGTGGGCCGCACCCGAAAGGTTGATGTTTAGTTTTGCCGAAACACGGGGAACAACAAACCAGCCCACGACGTTGGCGCTGCGCGACGCCGTCCATGTGGATTTTCCACCAGCGCGTGCCTAACTCGCACGGACGTGGGTTACGACCGCCGCCGCTTGGCGGGACTGGTCGCAGGGGACCGGGGGCCCCTTTTACCGTCATGAGAGAACCGCATCGACGCACCGGGTCGCCGGTCGGCGAGGCACCGCCATCGTGGCCGGTGCTGATCTGCCTGCTCGGGGTGTTCCGGGTGCTGAAAAACGGTGCCCCCGTCTATCTCCGCAGCGGCAGCAAAGTTCAGTCCCTGCTGACGACCTTGTCGACGCGCCGCGGCTACTGTGCGCCCCGCGACGCGCTGCTCGAGGCATTGTGGCCCCGAAGCGCCGAGTCGTTCTCACGCCAGTCGCTGAACACGCTGGTGCACAGCCTGCATAAGCGGCTCGGCGACGCCCTCGACGGGGCGACGCCCGTGGTGCGCGCCGACGGATATTACCGGTTGAACGTCGAGGCCGGCGTACGCGTCGACGTGGGGTGCTTCGACTCCCTGGTATCGGCCGGTGAGCGGGAGACTCGGCTCGGCAACACGGTCGCCGCCGCGGGAGTCTACAGCGAGGCGCGGAACCTGTACCGCGGCGATCTCTGCGTCGGCGGGGACCCGTACGCGGTCGTCGAGCGCGAACGGGTGGGGACCGCTTACCTCACACTCCTCGCCAGCCTGGCCGACTCCTATTATTCGGCGGACCTCGAGCCGGTCGGGGAACTGTCGCGAACGCCATGAGCGCACACGACATCCGGGACACCCGATTCGATCCCCCCGACGCCGGGGCGGCGCGGTACTGGCCGATCATGATCTGCCTGCTCGGGGCGTTTCGGGTGATGCAGGGCGGGCGCCAGGTCCCGCTGCGCAGCGGCAGCAAGGCGCAGTCGCTGTTGGTCACGCTGTCGACCCGCCGGGGCTACGCCGCTCCCCGGGAGACCCTGCTGGACGCCATCTGGCCGGGGGAGCCCGAGAACCTCTCGCGTCAGTCCCTGAACACCCTCGTCCACAGCCTGCACAAGCGGCTCGGCGGCGCGCTTGGAGGGGCCCCACCGGTGCTCAACGCCGACGGTTACTACCGCCTGAACACCGAGGCCGGGGTCGGGGTCGACGTCGGGTGCTTCGACTCCCTCGTCCTCACCGGGGAGCAGCAGGCTCTCTCTGGGAACACGGTCGCGGCGGCCGGCGTGTACACCGAGGCGGCCGAGCTGTACCGGGGAGATCTGTGCGTCGCGACGGACTCCTACGCCGTGATCGAGCGGGAGCGTGTGCGCACCGCCTACCTGACGCTCCTGGCCCACCTGGCGGACTACTATTATATGGAGCAACGGTACGGCGACTGTCTTCGGGTCACGCTCGATCTCCTGGGCTCCGACCCGTGCCGTGAGGACGGTCACCGCATCGCGATGCGCTGCCACGTCCGCCGGGGCGAGCGCGCCCAGGCCCTCCGGCAGTACCAGCTCTGCGCAATGGTGCTCCGGGCCGAGTTCGACGTGGCCCCGGAGCAGGAGACGATCAACCTGTTCGAGCAGGTCCGCCTCTTCCCCGGCAGCATCTAGTCCTCACCGAAACTTCATCGAGACCTCATGCGCCGCCTGAGTCCGGCCTGAGCGCGTCCTCAGCCCCGGTTCAGCCTGCTCCGTATCATTACGTTAAAGGGTCACTTGATCCTTTGCGGGGGGCGCGGTGGGCACGGTGACGAGTGTCCCGTCCGAAGGTCTCCAGGAAAAGCGATACGTCACCGTGATCCTGCGGCTGCTGCTCGACAAGCATGGGGAGCTGGTCCACGGGGAGGTCGCCGACATGGACGGCCGCGTCGGTCCGCGCTTCGGCAGTTGGGACACGCTCGCGGCCGCGGTCGACAGCTGGCTGGCCGCCACCCCCCCCGGCGGGTAGCCGCGTGAGCATCCAACCGGAGATCGTCGCACTCGCAACGGCACGGCGCACGGTCCTTGACTCTGCTGTTGTAGAAAGGAGCCGCCATGGCGATTTCTCCGACCTATCCGGGCGTCTACATCCAGGAGCTTCCCAGCCCTGTCCAGACCATTGTGGGCGTCGCCACCTCCATCGGCGCGTTCGTCGGGTTCACCGGCCGGGGCATCGATAACCGCGCGGAGCAGATCTTCAGCTGGGGCGACTTCGAGCGGCTGTTCGGCGGGCTCGCGGCCGACAGCGAGGTGAGCTACGCCGTGCAGCAGTTCTTCGCGAACGGCGGCACGCAGGCGTACGTCGTGCGCGTGCCGCGGCATGGCGCGACCGACGCCCAGGTCGTTATCGAGGGCACGAACTTCACCCTGACGTTCTCGACGCTCAGCAGCGGGCAGTGGGCGAACAACGAGCTGCTGGTCGACGTCGACTACAACGGGGTCAACCAGACCGCGGATGCCACGGCGTTCAACCTGACCGTGACCAACCTGGTCGACGGCACCGTGGAGACCTTCCCCTCCGTCTCGCTGAACAACTCCTTCCAGAACTACGTCGTGGCCGTCGTGAACGACCCCGACAACGGTTCCCAGCTCGTGAGCGTCGCCGAGGCCACGACCGGCGCCCTCTCGTCGGCGCCCACGATCACCGGCGTCGTCGGCTCGGCGCTCACGACGTACGGCGTGAACAGCGCGCTGGGCGGCACCACGAGCGCAGGCACGGTATCCGTCACCCAGAACTCCACCGCCGTCGTCGGCGCCGGCACGACCTTTACGACGACGCTTTCGATCGGGCAGTGGGTCGAGACCGCAGCGGATACCGCCCACCAGTACCAGGTCAGCCAGATCACCGACGACACGCACCTCACGCTCTCGTCGCCCTACGTCGCTGCGACGAACGCCGCGACCGCCCTCACCGGGGCGAACGCCACGGCCAACGCCAACTACGGCCTGCTGCTGAGCGTGTCGTTTCCGGCGACCGCGCCGGCGCCGCTCCCGCTCAACGTCCAACTGTTCTCCAACGGAACCCCGCTGCCCCAGACGATGAGCGGCCTCGCGGCGCAGATGCAGAAGGCGATCAACACCGCGCTGCTGGTGCAGATGCCGGGCGCGTCCGCGGCGGTCTCGGTGTCAGGCACGGGGGTGAACCAGGCCATCCGCGTCAACCTGCTGCTGCCGCAGGTGCCGGACGCCGTCGCGACGTTCGCGGCGCCGACCAACGGGAACGCCGACGCCTCGTCGCCGCTCGGGCTGTCGGCGCCGCCGGCCGCCAACGTGAACGTCGCGCACTACACGCTGGGCAGCACCCACGGCACCGCGACGCCCTGGGGCGGATTCCAGTCGAGCGCGCCGGCCGGGGGCGACGGTAGCGGCCTGCCGCAGACCGCGGATCTGATCGGCGACCAGTCCCAGTACACCGGCATCTACGCGCTCGAGAAGGTGGATCTCTTCAACATCCTCTGCATCCCCGAGGCGACGCGCGCGCTGCCCGGCAACTCCTCGGCGCTCGATCCGAGTGTCGATCCGAACGCGGTCTACGCCGCGGCGATCGCGCTGTGCGACAGCGAGCGCGCGATGCTCCTCCTCGACGCGCCGCCGAACGTCAACACGATCTCGGGCGCAATCGACTGGAAGAGCACGCAGCTGACGGTGAACGACGCGAACGGCGCGGCGTACTTTCCGCGGCTGCGCCTGCCGGACCCGCTGAACAACTACCAGCTGCGCACGTTCGCCCCGTGCGGGGTCGTCGCCGGCGTGTACGCACGCATCGACTCCACCCGCGGCGTGTGGAAGGCGCCGGCCGGGACCGAGGCGACGCTGTCCGGCGTGCAGAGCCTGGTTTACAAGATGACCGACTCCGAGAACGGCGTGCTGAACCCGCTCGGCCTCAACTGCTTCAGGACGTTCCCGGTGTACGGCTCCGTGCTGTGGGGCGCGCGCACGCTGGTCGGCGCGGACGTCGAGACCAGCCAGTGGAAGTACGTACCGGTCCGGCGGGTCGCGCTGTACATCGAGGAGAGCCTGTACCGCGGAACACAGTGGGTCGTGTTCGAGCCGAACGACGAGCCGCTGTGGGCGGCGATCCGCCTGAACGTCGGCTCGTTCATGAACGACCTGTTCCGCAAGGGCGCGTTCCAGGGCCAGACGCCCCAGGAAGCCTACTTCGTCAAGTGCGATAGCGAGACCACGACGCAGAGCGACATCGATGCCGGCATCGTGAACATCCTCGTGGGCTTCGCGCCGCTCAAGCCGGCGGAGTTCGTCATCATCCAGATCCAGCAGATGGCCGGGCAGGTTCAGTCGTCGTAGACGCGCCGGGCGCCGGGGAGGTGGGCCGTGGCAGAGTTCGTCGTCAACGCGCAGCGGTTTGACCCGTACCAGAACTTCAAGTTCCGGGTCAAGTGGGACGGACGGTACGTGGCGGGCGTCAGCAAGGTCTCGGTGCTGAAGCGCACCACCGAGGTCGTCAAGCACCGCGAGGGCGGCGACCCCAGCTCGAGCCGGAAGTCCCCCGGCCGGACCGAGTTCGACGCGATCACGATGGAGCGGGGCGTCACGCACGACACGGACTTCGAGGCGTGGGCGGCCAAGGTCTGGCAGATCGGAGCGGGCCTGGGCAGCGAGGTGTCGCTCAAGGACTTCCGCAAGGACGTGATCATCGACTTCTACAACGAGGCCGGCCAGCTCGCGATCAGCTACAAAGTGTACCGGTGCTGGGTCTCGGAGTACCAGGCGCTCCCGGACCTCGACGCCAACGCGAACGCGGTGGCGATCCAGCACATCAAGCTGGAAAACGAAGGCTGGGAGCGGGATACGTCGGTCACGGAGCCGACCGAGCCCAGCTTCAACTCGACCTCGGCGTAGCGCGGGTCTCGCATGCCGACCGTGGCCCGAGAGTCCACCGCGGCGGGACGGGCCGGAGAGGCCGTGTCCCTCCGACCGCTGCGCCCGCTCGCCGGGGCGTCGCTACTGGACGCGTGGGAGCGGGGCGCCGACCAGGGCGACCTCGAGCGGGCGATCACGCTGCTCGCGGCCGCGTCCGGCGCCCCCGCCGCCGAGCTCGCGCGTCTCGACCTGCCGGCGCGCAACCGCGCGCTTCTCCGGCTGCGGTGGGTGAGCTTCGGTGCCGATCTCGCCGGCTTCGTGCCGTGCGAGCGGTGCGGGGCGCGGCTCGAGTTCGCGGTATCGGTCCCGCAGGTCCTCGCGCGCCTCGAGGACCTCGTGCGCGGCGGGACGACGGAGTGGACGTCGGGGTCGGTCCGCTGCGCGCTGCGTCCGGCGACGACGGAGGACCTGCTGGCGGCCGTCGCAGAGCCGGACGACGACGCGGCGCGCCGGCGCCTCCTCGAGCGCTGCGCGACGGCCCCGGGGACCGACGAGGCGGGCCTCGCCGCCGTTCGGTCGGACCCGGAGGTGCTCGCGCGGCTCGAGCGCCTGCACGAGGCGGCGGAGATCACGTGCGCGGTGCGCTGCCCCGGCTGCGGTGCATCCGATCTCGTCGACCTGGACATCGCGCGGTTCCTGTGGGACGAGGTGCGGCACGGCGCGCTGCGCCTGCTGCGGGACGTGCACGACCTCGCGAGCGCCTACGGCTGGTCGGAGGACGCGGTCCTCGCCATGAGCCCTCAGCGCCGGCGCGCATATCTCGAGATGGTGTACGCGTGAGCGGACCCCTCGACCGTCTGATCGCACGGGCCCGCGGCCCGCTGTCCGCGGTGCGGCCGGTCGTGCCGTCGCGGTACGAGCCGTCCGCGGACGCCTCGCGGACGGGACCCCGGCCCGGCGGCGCACCGCAGGACGCGGCACCGGCGGATGCCGCGCGCCCGGCCGTCGGGAGGCGCGCCACGGGCGATGTGTCTCGGGTGACGGTCGAGGCGGAATCCGTGGTCGAGGTGGGGGGGGCGTCTGCTGGGCCGTTTCGCGCGGCCGATGCGTTTGGGTCCGCGACCGGGTCGGCGCGGGTCGGAGCTGCCGGTGCCCTGCTATCCGGTGCGCCGGGAAGTGCGCCGGCGGTCAACCGGCAGGCCCGGCGCGAGACGATGGGCGGCGACAGCGGACGGGCGAGGCCGCCGCTTGAGGTCGAGGAGACCCGGCCCGCCGGGCGCGGCAACGCGTTCGCGGACGCAGCGGCGATCGCCCCCTACGGACCGGCGGGGGAACCATCTGACGCAGAGCCGGGAGGCCGCGATTTGACGAGAACCTCCGGGAGTCTGGACGGGCGCCGCGTCGCGTCGACGGACGGGGAGAGCATTCCCGTCTCCTGGTCGGCGGAGGACGCGACCCACGCGGCGCCGGGGGGGCGCCTCGCACGGATCGCACGCGCCGGTGAGCGCCGCCGCTCTTCCGAGCCGGAAGCGCGCGCCGCCGATGCGTCGTCAACGGCGCGCGTTGGGGGGACCGAGGTGACCATCTCGATCGGGCACATCGAGGTGCGCGCCGCGCCCCCGGCCGCTCCCCGCCGGCGACCGGCGGCGCGGCCGCGGGTGACGCTCGCCGAGTTTCTCGCGCGCGGATCGGGCGGACGATGAGCGACTACCTCGCGGTCGCGGGCGTCAGCGCGGTGCTGAAGTGGATGCTCAGCAACGCCCTCACCATGGGCGGGCCCACGACGATTCTGACGGGCGCGACCAGCATCACGGCGCTGTCGCCGGACCTCGTGTCGACCGGCGCGGACGAGCAGCCCCAGGTGAACCTGTTCATGTACTACGCGAGCTTGAACGCCGCGTACCGCAACACCATGCTGCCGTCGTTCGACTCCCAGGGCCGTCGCACGAGCAACCCGCCGCTTGCGCTGAACCTCCACTACCTGGTCAGCGCGTACGGCAAGAACGAGTTTGACGCGGAGATCCTGCTCGCGTGGGCCATGCAGACCTTCCACGACAACCCCGTGCTGTCGCGCGCGACGATCGAGAGCTCGCTCGAGGCGATGGCGTCGAGCGGGTCCCCGACGCCGGAGGTGCAGCTGCTGACCGGGACCACGCTCGCGGACCAGTTCGAGCTGATCAAGATCACGCCCGAGGCCCTGACCAACGACGAGATCTCGAAGCTGTGGATGGCGTTCGAGACGCACTACCGGCCGACGACGTCGTACCAGGCGACGGTCGTGCTGATCCAGGACACCCAGCCGTTCAAGTCCAACCTGCCGGTGCAAACGCGGAACATCACCGTGCTGCCGTGGCAGGCCCCGACGATTACCAGCGTGTCGCCGAGCATCATCGGGACGGGCGAGGTGCTGACGATCATCGGCCGGAACTTCATCGGCGACGCGGCGTCCGACACGCTGATCTCGTTCGACGGCGCGACGCCGATCCCGCCGGACACGGTCCAGAACGCGTGCCTCCGCATCACTATCCCGGCCAGCCTGCAGCCGGGCGTCCGCACGCTGCGCGTGATGCAGAACGTGCGGTTCGGGGCGCCGACCGATCCGCACCCCGGGTTCGCATCCGGGATGACGGCGTTTGCGCTGGCGCCCACGATCGTGACCCCGCCGGCCACCGCTTCCGTGGGGACGACGCTCATCCTGACCGTGTCGCCGGCCGTGGGGCGGGAGCAGCAGGCCGTGCTGCTGATCGGGGACAACGCCATCGAGCTGGACGCCAGGCCGCCGAGCGATCCCGACACCTCGACCACGCTCAGCTTTCCGATCCCGGCGGACTTCCCGTACCAGAAGCCGGCGGTGGCCGCGCCGCTGCGCCTGCAGATCGACGGCGCGGAGAGCCGGTTGACGCTCGACCAGAACCCGTCGAGCCCAACGTACGGGCAGTTCCTGCCCCAGATCGCGGTGAGCGGACCGTGACCCGGCAGGACCGGAACCACCGGGCGATGGTGCGCGCGCTCGACCGCGTGTACGGGGCGATCACGCGCGACCCGAAGGCGCCGGCGCAGCGCCGCCGCAGGGCGGGCCCCCGCGCGGCGGATCCGCCGCTCGCGCTCGACCGGCTGGTCAGCGTGCTCGGCCTCACGCCGTTCGAGGGGGATCTCCTGGTGCTCTGCGCGGGGATCGAGCTGCAGGCCCGGTTCGCGGCGGCGTGCGCGGCGGCGCAGCAGGATCCGCGGCTCGTCTGGCCGACCTTCAGCCTCGCGCTGTCGGCGCTGTCCGATCCGCACTGGAGCGCCATCAGCCGGGACCGTCCGCTGCGCTACTGGCGGCTGATCGAGGTGGGCCCGGGCGAGAGCCTGCTGCGCAGCCCGCTGCGGATCGACGAGCGGATCCTCCATTACCTGGCTGGCGTGCCGTGCGCCGACGAGCGGCTCGAGGCGGTCGTCCGCCCGCTGTCCGCCGCGACGTCACCGCTCGCCCCGACGCACGCGCGCGCGGCGGAGGCGGCGATCCGCTACTGGACGCACGCGGCGGGCGACGCGGGGGGACTGCGGCCGGTGCTGCTGATCGGGCGCCGCGGGGCCGAGCAGCTCGCGGTCGCGCGCGAGATGTGCCGCGCCGTCGGCATCCACCCGTTCGTCATGAACGCGTCGGACGTGCCGGCCCAGGCGGCCGAGCGCGAGCAGATCGCGCGCCTGTGGAACCGGGAGGCGCTGCTCATCGGCGCGGGGCTGTACGTCCAGACCGCCGGAGGAGAATCCGGGGACCTGGCGCGGTCGGTCGGGGCGTTCCTCGAGCAGATCCACGCGCCCGCGGTCGTGGAGGTCCGGGACGCCTCGCCGCTCGAGAACCTCGAGGGGTTCCGCGTGCAGGTCCCGCCGCTCGCGGTGCGTGAGCGGCGGGCGCTGTGGGTGGACGGGCTCGGACCGCTCGCGGCCCAGCTGAACGGCAGCCTCGAGCGGATCGTCGACCACTTCCAGTTCGACGCCGAGTCGATCCAGATCGCGAGCACCGCCGCGCGCGACGCGGCGGCCGCGGAGGGGGGCGCGGACGCCGCCCGCGTGACCTGGAACGTCTGCCGGGCGCACGCCCGGCGGTCGCTCGAGAGCCTCGCGGTGCGGGTCGAGCCGAAGGCGACCTGGGACGACCTGATCCTGCCCGAGCTGCAGATCGACACGCTGCGCCAGCTCGTGGCCCACGTCCGCCAGCGGGTGATCGTGCACGACGCGTGGGGCTTCGCGCAGCGGTACGCGCGCGGGCTGGGGGTCACCGCGCTGTTCGCCGGGGCGAGCGGGACCGGGAAGACGCTGGCGGCCGAGGTGATCGCGTCGGAGCTGGAGATGGACCTGTTTCAGATCGACCTCGCGATGGTCGTCAGCAAGTACATCGGCGAGACCGAGAAGAACCTGCGGCGCGTCTTCGACGCCGCGGAGGAGAGCGGCGCGGTGCTGCTGTTCGACGAGGCCGACGCGCTGTTCGGCAAGCGCAGCGAGGTGCGCGACAGCCACGACCGGTACGCCAACCTCGAGATCAGCTACCTGCTGCAGCGGATGGAGTCGTACAACGGCCTCGCGGTGCTGACGACGAACATGAAGCACGCCCTCGACACCGCGTTTCTCCGCCGCATCCGGTTCATCGTGCAGTTCTCGTTCCCGGACGCTGAGCAGCGCCGCCGGATCTGGCAGCGGGTGTTCCCGCCGGAGACCCCGCTCGCGTCGCTGGACTACGACCGGCTCGCCCAGCTGAACATCTCCGGCGGCATCATCCGGAACATCGCGATGCACGCGGCGTTTCTCGCCGCCGACGAGGGCGCCTCGATCCATATGGCGCACATGCTGCGCGCCTGCAAGGTCGAGTACGCGAAGCTCGACAAGCCGCTGACGACCTCGGAGGTGGGCGGGTGGAGGTAGCCTCGCGGCGCGGGAGCGGGCCGGGGCCGTCCACGGGGCCGGGGCGCACGGCCGTGCGGGTCGACATCGGGCGGATGACGCTCGAAGGGCGTCCGCGGGGCGACGCCGCACGCGTGAGCCGCGCCATGGCCGCCGCGCTCGCGCGCCTCGCCGGCGGCCTGGACTGGTCGGCGGCGGCGGCGGTCGGCCGGCTCGACGGCGGCGCGGTCCCCGCGGACGCGACGCCCGAGGCGATCGGCCGCCAGCTGGCGTCGCGGCTGCTGCGGAGGCTGGCCGTACGCGGGCACACACGAGGGGGCGACGATGCCTGACATCTCTCCGATCCTCCAGAAGGGCGCGATCGTCATGCTCGACCCGAACCTCGGCATTCCGCTGGGGAAGATCCCGTTGCAGTACAACCCGGAGTCGATCACGCGGTCGCTGCGGCCCCAGAGCATCGGCGACGAGCCCGACCGCACCGAGATCCTGCGCCTCAAGGGGCCGGCGATCGAGACGATCAAGTGCACGGTCGAGATCGACGCGACGGATCTGCTCGAGACCGGGGACGCGACGACCCTCCAGTTCGGCATCCAGCCGCAGCTCGCCCAGCTCGAGCTGCTCGTCTATCCGTCCAGCGTCGAGCTGATCGCGAACGAGGCGCTCTCGCTGCTCGGCACGATCGAGATCCTCCCGATGGAGTCGTCGCTGACGCTGTTCGCCTGGAATAAGACCCGCATCACCCCGGTGCGCATCACCGACATCGAGATCACCGAGGAGATGTTCGACCCGCAGCTCAACCCGATCCACGCCAAGGTCACGCTCGGCATGCGCGTGCTCAGCATCAGCGACGTGCAGTTCCTGTCGCCCGCGGGCGCCCTGTACATGGTCTACCAAGTCGAGAAGGAAGCGCTCGCGCTGCTCGGCTGAGGAGGCGGACGATGCCCAACCCACTCAATGCGCTGGTGCAGGCCGCCGCGGGGACCGGCGCGACGACGAACCCGAACAGCCGCTACTACGGCGCGGCGGTCGAGACCTACACGCGCCCGGACGGGGTGCAGGTCGTCTACCTGACCCGGCGCATCATCCCGCAGGCGAGCGTCTACACGTCGATCCAGAGCTACGCCGTCGTGGACGGCGACCGCCTCGACAACCTGGCGTTCAAGTTCCTCGTCGACCCGACGCTGTACTGGATGATCTGCGACGCGAACGTCGCGACCGATCCCGACTCGCTCACGGCGCAGATCGGTGCCAGCATCCTGATCCCCGTCGCCTCCAGCGTGCCGGCGAACGCGCGCAATGGGTAGCCCGCTCTACCTCACGCTGCTGATGGGGCCGGTCGCGGTGGCGCCGGTCCCGAAGCCGCTAATCGACGCGCTGACGTCCGTCGAGGTGACGGTGTCGGCGACCGGCCGCACCGGCTTTCAGCTCGCGTTCACCCTCGCGGACCGGTCGCCGCTCCAGACGTTCTTCCTCCTCGCGCAGGGCGCGCCGCTGCCGGTGTTCCGCGTGATCCTGGTCACGACGTTCGGGGGGCTGCCCGAGGTCCTGATCGATGGGATCGTGCAGCACACCGAGGTCTCGCCGGCCGGGATGTCGGGGTCGTCGACCCTGACCGTGACCGGGCAGGACCTCTCCGCGGTCATGGACCTGATCGACATGTCGGGCGTGCCCTACCCCGCCATGCCGCCCGAGGTGCGCGTCGCGGCGATCCTCGCGAAGTACGCGATGTTCGGCATCATCCCCGCGGTCGTGCCGACGTTCGCGCCGGACGTCGAGGTCCCGGTCGACAAGATCCCCACGCAGAAGGGCACCGACCTGGCCTACATCCAGCAGCTCGCGAAGGACTCGGGCTACGTGTTCTACGTGACGCCCGGCCCGGTCCCCGGCACCAGCCAGGCGTACTGGGGGCCCCAGGTCCGGATCGGCGTGCCGCAGCCGGCGCTGAATGTGAACCTGGACGCGTGGACCAACGTGGAGAGCCTGAGCTTCCGGTACGAGCCGCAGAACGCGGTGCTGCCGATCGTGTTCATCCAGAACCAGCAGACCAAGGTGGTCATCCCGCTGCCGATCCCGTCGGTCAACCCGCTCAGCCCGCCGCTGGGCGTGGTCGTGCCGGTGCCGCAGAAGATCGAGGAGCTCAAGGACACGGCCAAGCTCAACCCGGCCCAGGCGCTGATGATCGGCCTGGCGCGGGCGACGGAGACCGGCGACGTCGTCACCGGGGACGGCAAGCTGGACGTGCTGCGGTACGGGCAGACGCTCAAGGCGCGGTCGCTCGTGGGCGTGCGCGGGGCGGGGCTCGCGTTCGACGGCCTGCACTACGTCGAGAGCACCACGCACCACATCAAGCTCGGCGAGTACAAGCAGACGTTCACGCTCAAGCGGAACGCGCTGATCTCGAACACGCCGGTCGTGCCGGCGCTGCCCTACTAGTCGGGAGAGGACGCCATGGCGGACAAGCAGTTCGGCAAATACCGCGGGATCGTCGTCGACAACATCGATCCGATGCAGATCGGGCGCCTCATGGTGCAGGTGCCCGACGTCTCGAACGTCATCCCGTCGACGTGGGCGATGCCCTGCGTGCCGTTCGCCGGGATCCAGGCCGGCATGTTCGCCGTGCCGGCGATCGGCTCCGGCGTGTGGGTCGAGTTCGAGCAGGGGAACACCGACTACCCGGTGTGGACCGGCTGCTTCTGGGGCTCCGCGGCGGAGCCGCCGGCGCTCGCGCTCGCGACGCCGCCGGGCCTGCAGTCGATCGTCATCCAGTCGACCGGCCAGAACACGCTGATGATCAGCGACACCCCGGGCCCGACCGGGGGGATTCTCCTGAAGACGACGGCCGGCGCGATGATCGCGATCAACGACGTGGGGATCACGATCAGCAACGGGCAGGGGGCGACGATCGTGATGACCGGCCCCTCGATCACGGTCAACGGGGGCGCGCTCGAGATCGTCTGAGCGCCTGGGAGGACGCGATGGCCGGGTTTCTGCTGGATGTGAGCGCGACCGTGATGTGCAGCCACGCCGGGCAGGCGATGGCGACGGTGCCGAACCCGCGCGTCGTCCTGAGCGGGCAGCCGTCGGTGCTGATCACCGCGCCGTACATGGTGGCGGGGTGCGCCCTGGCGTCGATCCCGTCCCCGCCGTGCGTGACCGGCATCTGGAGCGTCGGCACGACGCGGGTGACGTCGATGGGCCAGCCGCTCGTCGTGATGAGCGGCGTGGCGACGTGCGTGCCGACGGGAACGCCGCTCATCCCGGTCGTGACGCAGGTGCGGGTGAGCGCGGAGTGAGCCGATGAGCAACCTCGCGCTGCCCTTCGCCTTCGACCCCACCGGGCGGACCGCCACGACCGATCTGGCAAGCCACATCCGCGACATGGTCCTGCAGATCCTGCTGACCTCGCCCGGCGAGCGGGTCAACCGGCCGACGTTCGGCACGGGCACGGCGACCCTGGTGTTCGCGCCGAACAGCGACGCCCTGGCCGCCGCGCAGCAGCAGCTCATCCAGGCCTCGCTGCAGCAGTGGCTCTCCGATCTGATTCGCGTGCAGTCTGTGACCGTGACCCCGGAGGACTCGACGCTGTTGATCACGGTCGTCTACACGATCATCCAGACGCAGCAGCAGCAGACCGAGCAGTTCGTCTACGGCGGGGCGTCGCAGTGATCTACTTCTGCGCCCAGCAGAACCGGCGGGCCCTCGTGCTCCAGCACGCGGGGCTCAACGGCATCGACTACCTCGAGGTCTCCGACGAGGACGGGCCGGACGGCTGCGGGACGCGCCTCCTGCTCACGCTGCTGAAGGACGCCCGCACGAGACCGCTCGCGCCCGCGCAGATCGTCGTCTCGGGCGGCGAGCCGACCGGGCAGATCGCGGTCGTCGACGTGACGTCCGGCAGCGCGGATGCGCCCCGCGTCGTGGTGATCGACCTCGCCGGGACCGGGGATTTCGCGCCGTACTCGCTGCAGCTGGTCGCCACGCCGCAGACCGACGACCCGCCGGACGGGTACGATCCGGCGCTGGCGTTGGTGACATTCTCGTTCAAGGCGGGCTGTCCCACGGTCGGCGACTGCGCGCCGAACCTGTGCTGCCCGCCCCCGGCCGCGACGGCCCCCGATTTGAACTACCTGGCCAAGGACTACGACGGGTTCCGGCAGGTGATGCTGGACCGCATGGCCGCGCTGACGCCCTGGTCGGAGACCCACCCCTCCGACGTCGGGGTGATGCTCGTCGAGGCGCTCGCCTATACCGCCGACCACCTGAGTTACCAGCAGGACGCGTCCGCGACCGAGGCCTACATCGGCACCGCGCGCAGCCGGATCTCGCTGCGCCGGCACGCGAAGCTGGTCGACTACCAGGTGAGCGAGGGCAGCAACGCGTGCGCGTGGGTGTTCGTGAGCGCCGCTCCCACGGCCGGGGGGACGCTCCTGCCGGCCGGCACGCCGCTGTACACCCGCGTGCCCGGGCTGCCGGTGTCGATCACGCCCGGCTCCGCCGCCGCGCAGATTCTGCAGCAGAGCCCGGTCGTGCCATTCCAGACGCTGCAGGACCTGTGGCTCGATCCGGCGCTGAACGACATCCAGTTCTACACGTGGAGCGACACGAACTGCTGTCTCGTCCCGGGGGCGACGCAGGCGACGCTCGAGGGGACGCTCACGAGCCTGGCCCCGGGCGCCGTCCTGATCTTCGAGGAGGTCAAGGGACCCGACACCGGCGATCCCGAGGACGCCGACCCGACCAAGCGGTGGGCCGTGCGGCTGACGAGCGTGCGGACCACCGATTACAAGGGCAACGTGCTGGTCGACCCGCTGAACGCCCAGGCCGTGACCCGCATCGCCTGGAACGCGGCGGACGCGCTGCCGTTTCCCCTCTGCCTGTCGTCGACGCTCGACGCCGCGGAGGGCTCGCGCGCGCTGACCGGCGTCAGCGTCGCCCGCGGCAACATCGTGCCGGCGGACCAGGGTCTCTGGCAGCCGGCGGAGTCTCTCGGCCAGGTGCCCGCGGCCCCGCCCGCGCCGGTGCTCGCGGCGAGCTGCACGTGCGGTTCGTCGGCACCGGTGGACGCGCCGCGGCCGCGCTACTACCCGCAGCTCTCGAAGTCGCCGCTGACGTTCGCGCGGCCGCCGATCCCCACGACGGCGCCGGCGTCGTCGCTGACCTCGACCGCGATCGCCGTGGCCCCGGAGCTCACGGTGCAGGACGACCAGGGGACGATCTGGACCGTGCTCGAGGACCTCCTGTCGACCAACGGGCTGACCCCCGCGTGTGTCGTTGAAATCGAGAGCACCGGCGCCGAGTTCATCCGGTTCGGCGACGGCCAGTACGGCGCCGCGCCGGAGACGGGCGCGAGCTTCCAGGCCACGTACCGCGTCGGCAACGGCACCGCCGGGAACGTCGGCCGGGAGGCGATCGCGCACGTGCTGACGTCAGTCGGCGGCGTGATCCAGATCCGGAACCCGATCGCGGCCGCCGGCGGCGTCGACCCGGAGACGATGGAGCACATCCGGCAGATCGCGCCCGTGGCGTTCCGCACGCAGCTGCGCGCCGTGACCGAGGAGGACTACGGGACGATGGCCGAGCTGGACGCGGCGATCCGCGAGGCGCGGGGAACGCTGCGCTGGACCGGCAGCTGGTACACCGCGTTCGTGTCGCTCGACGCGGCGGCGGGCGACGTGCCGACCCCCGCGCTCGTGGCGTCGACGACACAGCGCCTCAATCTCCTGCGCATGGCGGGCACGGACCTCCAGGTGGAGGGAGCGGTGATCGTCGGGCTGCGGATCGAGATGTCGATCTGCGTCGACGACGACCACTTCCAGGGCGACGTCGAGGCGGCGCTGCTGGCCCTGTTCATCTCGGGGGACCAGTGCGACGGCACGCCGGGCGTGCTCAACGCGGCCAACCTCACGTTCGGGGAGACGATCTACACCAGCCCGCTCATCGCCGCGGCGCAGGGCGTCACCGGCGTCTCATCCGCCCAGATCACCGTGTTCCAGCGGATGGACGATCCGTCGATCGACGGCGCGCAGGCCGGGTTCCTGACGATGGGCCGGCTGGAGCTGGCGCGCTGCGACAACGATCCCAACCGGCTGGACCACGGGGTGTTCGTGCTGCACATGGCAGGTGGCAAATGAACGGGCCCTGCGAACCCCAGGCCCCGCAGCTGTGCGGGTGCTGCGAGGGGATCGCCCCCGAGACGCCGCAGCCGGTCGCGAACGTCCCCGGGCTGTCCGCGATCGCGTACCGCGTCGGCACCCAGCCGACGTTCCTGGCCAGCATGCTCGCGGCGCTGTCCGACCCGGCGTTCCCGGCGCTCGCCGGGCTGCGGACCCGCGACGAGAGCGACTTCTCGATCGCGCTGCTCGACGCGTGGGCGTGCGTCTGCGACATCCTGACGTTTTACCAGGAGCGGCTCGCGAACGAGTCCTACCTCCGCACCGCGGTGGAGCGGCGCTCGGTGATCGAGCTGGCGCGCCTCGTCGGGTACCAGCCGTCGCAGGGCGTGTCGGCCTCCACGTTCGTCGCGTTCTCGCTCAACACCGCGCCCGGCGCGCCATCCAGCGTCCTGATTCCCGCCGGCAGCCGCGTGCAGAGCGTGCCCGGGCCCGGCCAGACCGCGCAGACCTTCGAGACCGCGAGCGACCTGACGGCCCTCGTCTCGCAGAACGCGATGCCCGCGCAGACGACCGTGCCGTTCGGACTGAACGGCAGCGACACGTCGATGTGGGTCACCGGCACCGCGAATCAGCTCAACGTCGGCGACATGCTCATCTTCCTCGGCAGCGGGTTCAAGATCTCGGATCCGCTGAACCCCGGCCAGTGGGACTACCACGTCATCACCTCGGTCACGACGAACCCGACATCCGGGAACACCTACATCACGTGGGACTCCCCCCTGATCGACTGGTTCCTGCCGAACGACGCGGGGGCCCAGGTCTACGTCTTCCGAAAGAAGGCGGCCCTCTTCGGCGTCCAGGCGCCGGACCCGCGGACGCTGCCCTCGAGCGTCACCGGCAATGTCACGGGCAAGCCGGCGGCCGCCACCGACGACTGGAACTACCAGTACGGGGGCGCCAACGGGGTGAACCTCGACGCCTCGTACCCCGAGGTGACGGTGCCGGCGAGCGGGACGGGGCAGTGGGTCCAGTTCGTCACGCCCGACTGGGTGTACCAGCCGTTCCAGGTGAGCTACGTCCAGGACACGTCCCCGCTCGCGTACACGCTCACGACGAAGACGACGCAGCTCGCGCTGACCGACTCGCCCTGGCTCTACCCCGACGGCAGCTCGCTGTACACGATGAACCAGCTGATGACGATGCTCGTCGCGGACACACGCAACGTCACCGCCTACGTGCAGAGCGCCCCGCTCACCCCCGCCGGTCCGCCGCTACTGCCCTGGAGCTACGACGGCACGTACGCGCGCGCGAGCGGGGTGCTGACGCCCGTCGGGGGGGGATCGCTCGCGATCGTCGGCGGGCAGGGCATCGCGGTCGGCCAGCCCGTCGGCATCAGCGGGGCGCGGCTGGGGCTGCAGGTGACGACCGGCGCCCAGGCGGCGTTCGTGCCGCAGGGAGCGTCGGCGGCGCTGGCGGTGTCCGACGGAGACACGTACGCGGTCGACGCCTTTCCCCCCGCGCCCAACAGCACGGTGGTCACGAGCGGCGAGATCTGGCAGGTGATCTCCGGGAGCGGGATCGCCGGCGCGCTCCACGTCGCGCCGGCGAACCTGGCGCTCCTCGGGTCGGGGAAGACCCCCCCGCTCGCCGGCGAGGCCGCGGTGGTCACCTCGGTGACCGTGGACGGCCCGCTCACCGCGCTCGGGTTCGACGGGCCGCTGACGCGCCTCTACGACCGCGCCACGGTCACCGTGAACGCCAACACCGTGGCCGCGACGGACGGCCAGACGACGCAGGAGATCCTCGGCAGTGGCGACGGTACGAACCTGGCGCTCATGTTCACGCTGAAGCAGAAGCCGCTCACGTACACGAGCGCCGCGAACGGGTCGGGCGCGCAGTCGACGCTCGAGGTCTGGGTGAACAACCTGCTGTGGCAGGAGGTCGACAACTTCCTCGCGTCGGGGCCGACGGCCCGGGTCTACGTGACCCGGGCCGACCAGACCGGGACGGTGACGGTCCAGTTCGGCGACGGGGTGCAGGGCGCGCGCACGCCGACGGGCACCATGAACATCCGCGCGACGTACCGCGTCGGCATCGGCAGCGCCGGGAACGTCGCGCCGGGCCAGCTGTCGCAGCCGATCGACCGTCCCCAGGGTCTCAGTTCGGTGACGAACCCCGGGCCGGGGACCGGGGGCGCCGACCCCGACACCGCCGCGGCCGCGCGGGTCAGTGCCCCGCTGCACGTGCTGACGCTCGATCGGGTGGTGTCGCTCGAGGACTACCAGAACTTCTCGCAGGCGTTCGCCGGCATCGCGATGGCGCTCGCGACGTGGACGTGGTTCGGGCGGACGCGCGGCGTGTTCCTGACGGTGGCCGGCGCGGACGGCGCCACCTTCCAGCCGGGCGACGACACGCTCGTCAAGCTCAAGACCGCGCTCCTGGCCGCCGGCAACCCGTACGTGCCGATCACGGTCGTGTCCTACGTGCCGGCGCTGTTCGAGGTCGGCGCCAACATCGTGGTCGACCCCGACTACGACTCGACGCAGGTGCTGGCGGCCGCGTGGCAGGCGTTGGTCGCGGCGTTCGCGTTCGGGCAGCGCGCGCTCGGCCAGGGCGTTGCGCAGAGTGAGATCGTCGCGCTGATCCAGGGGGTGCCGGGCGTGGTCGCGCTCGAGATGACGGCGTTCGGGCCGTCGGGCGCGCCGGCGCCCGCCTCCGGACTGCCGGCCGTGATCCAACCGGCCGCCCCGATCTTCAGCGGCAGCGGCACGCCGCAGGCCGCGCAGCTCCTGATGCTCGACCCGGCGTGCCAGGGCGGGCTCCAGGTGTGGACCACATGAGCATCGACGTCGACCAGCTGTACGCGCTGCTGCCGGCGCTCTACCGGACGCAGGACCAGGACGGCGGCGGGCCGCTGTACGCGCTGCTTGCGGTCATCGCCGCGCAGGCCGCGATCGTCCAGGAGAACATCGAGCAGCTCTATGACGACGAGTTCATCGAGACGTGCGCGACGTGGGTCGTGCCCTACATCGGCGACCTCGTCGGCTCGAACACGATCTACGACATCCCGGGGGTCGGCGCCGGCCGCCGGGCCGAGGTCGCCAACACCATCGCCTACCGCCGGCGCAAGGGCACGGTGCTCGCGCTCGAGCAGGTGGCGATGGACGTCTCCGGCATGCGCGCCGTCGCCGTCGAGTTCTTCAAGCGCGTCATCACCGCCGAGAGCATGCGGCACGTTCGGCCGCACCACGCGGCCACCCCGGACCTCCGGCGCGGCCTGAGGCTGGAGCGGCTCGACAGCGCGTTCGACCTCGTGAACCGCACCGTGGACGTGCGGCGCATCGCGCCGCGCGTGCTGCCGGCGGCCGACCCGGACCCCACGCCGCTCTCGCTGCACCTCCACGGTGGCGGCCGCTACAACGTCCCGGACATCGGCGTCTACCTGTGGCGGTGGATCAGCTTCCCGGTGACGCGGCAGCCGGCGTACCGGGTGGACGCGCGGCGATTCATGTTCAGCCCGCTCGGGCAGGACGCGCCGCTCTTCAACCAGCTGGCGCCCCGCGTGTCGTTCCAGGGCCTCATGGGGCGGATGGACGTGCCGCAGCCGATCCTGAGGCGCGAGTTCCAGGTGCACCTCGACCAGTTCTACGGGCACGGCAAGAGCGTCGAGCTGTTCGCGGACGGGGTCGCGGTGCCGCGCTCGGAGATCTGCTGCCGGGATCTGTCGGACGGGCCGGGCGGGTCCTGGGGCTGCACCGAACGCGGACGCGTCGCGATCGACCCGCTGCTCGGGCGCATCCAGTTCGCCGAGGACCTGCCGGCCCCGCGGGAGCTGCGGGTCAGCTACAGCTACGGCTTCCCGGCCGAGATCGCCGGGGGCCCCTATGACCGCTCAAGCAGCCTCTCGATCCCCGGGCCGTCCCTGCTCACGTTCACGGCGCAGGTGGGCACCGCGGCGACGCCCACGCTCGAGGACGCGGTGGCGGCGTGGAACGCCCAGCCCGCCGGCGCGGTCGGTCTCATCGTGCTGCCCGACTTCGAGACGTACACGATCGACCTCACCGGGACGGCGGCGCTCGTGCTGCCGTCCACGAGCCAGCTGTGGATCGCCGCGGCGCAGGTCCACGCGGCGGGCGCGCCGCCGACGTACGAGTTCTCCCGCGTGACGCTGCACGGTGACATCGCCGTCGAGGGCACGCTGCCGGCGGGGCCGCCGCCCGACGTTCCGCCCGCCCCGGGGCAGCTCGTCGTCAGCGGCGTGTGGATTGCCGGCGCCGTCACGGTCACCGGGGCGCCGGTGTGCATCCAGTTCCTCGACAGCACGCTGGTGCCGGGGCTCGCGCTCACCCGGGACGGCAAGCCCGAGCGCCCGGGCGAGCCGAGCCTCGCCGTCGAGTCCGAGGGCTCGACCGTGGTGCTGACGCGGTGCGTGACCGGGCCGGTCGGCGTCGCATCCGGGAGCAGCGCCCGGATCAGTTCGTGCGTCGTCGACAGCTCGTCGTGGTGCGGCGTGGCGTACGCGGGGCCGGATCTGTCGAGCGAGGGCGCCGACCTCCAGATCGAGGACAGCACCGTGATCGGCAAGGTCCGCACGCGGACGATGGAGCTCGCGTCCAACACGATCTTCCTCGCCCACCGGCCCGCGCGCGATCCGTGGGCCGCCGCGGTGTGGTGCAGCCGCCAGCAGTCGGGGTGCATGCGCTTCTGCTGGGTCCCCTCGGATGCGATCACGCCCCAGCGGTACCGCTGCCTGCCGGGCGACCCGACGCTGGAGGACGCGCTCCGCCCGGAGTTCGTGACGCTGCGCTACGGGCACCCGTCGTACGCGCTGCTGAGCGGGGACGTGCCGTGGGCCGTGTGGACCGGCGCGGACGACGGGGGGCAGATCGGCGCCGACCACCTGTTGAGCGAGACCCAGGCGGTGCAGAACGTGATGCTGCGCGCCCAGGAGTACGTGCCGTTCGGGCTCGAGGTCGGGGTGTTCCTCGAGCCGTCGCACGCCGTGGTGCTGCGCCGGCAGCGCTTCGCCTACGGCTACGGCGCGTTCGCAGACGTCGACTTCTGCCGAGAGGACGAAGACGACCTGTGGTTCATCGGCATCGGCGCGAATCTGATCTGACGCCCGGCGCGCGCGCAGGCGCACGGCCGGCCGGGCCAAAGGAGACCTGCACATGAGAGGCGACTTCAGTCGGATCCGGTTCGCCCCGCGGCGGAACTACACCGAGGTGCTGCAGCAGCAGGGGCGCGTCGCGCTCGACGCCGACCAGAACGAGCAGGCGGCGATCGACGCGTACCTGCGCGACACCGAGCTCACGGACGTCGTGGGCCCCTACGGCGGCCCGATCGACGACGCCGGGTTCGACATCACGGTCGTCGGCGCAAACCTCCGTATCGGGCGGGGGCGGTATTACGTGTACGGCCTCCTCTGCGAAAACGACAAGATCCTCAACTACAACCACCAGCCGTACCTCCTGAACCTGAGCGCCAGCGAGACCTCCGGCGAGCTCCTCACCGAGCTGCGCCGCGGCGGGTACACCGCGATCCGGGTGTACCTGGAGGTCTGGCAGCGGTTCGTGACGGCCCTCGACGACGCGTGCCTGCGGGAGCCGGCGCTCGGGCAGGCGGACACCACCGGGCGCCTGCAGACGGTCTGGCGCGTCGTCGCCGAGGGCATCCCCGCGAAACAGCCGCCGAGCCGGGGGAGGCTCGGGCTGCCGCAGGCGTTCACCGACCGCTTCCCGACGTTCGAGGAGACGAGCCGGTTCGTGGTGAGCGAGGAGGCGACGACCGAGGAGGCGCTGGCTCCCGGCGACGTCATCGGCAATCTTCCGATCGAGGAATCCTGCTGCGCGGAGATGTACCGGCCCGTCCTGCTGCCCCGCGGCGGCCGCATGAGCGCCCAGACGACCGGGGCCGGCGCCGACTGCACGTGCGAGCCCACGCCGGCCGCGGGCTACCGCGGTCTCGAGAACCAGCTGTACCGGGTGGAGATCCACCAGGGCGGGGACGAGACGACGGCCACGTTCAAGTGGTCCCGCGAGAACGGCTCCGTCGTATCGGCCGTGACGAACGCGTCGGGCTCGGTCCTGACCGTGGACAGCCTCGGGCCGGACGCGTACCTGGGGTTCGGCCCGAACCAGTGGGTCGAGGTGTACGACGACACCTACCTGTTCGGGATCCCCCCGAACCAACCCGGGGAGCTCGTGCAGATCCAGAACGTCACCCCCGAGGAGCTGACGATCACGCTGGATCAGCCGGCGCCGTCGGTGAATCCCGAGCAGAACGCGCGGGTGCGCCGCTGGGAGCAGATCGGCGCCTCGGCGGGGCCGAACGGGGTGCCGCTCTCCGCCGGCACGTGGATCGATCTCGAGTACGGGATCCAGATCCAGTTCACGGCGGGGCACTACAACCCGGGGGACTACTGGCTGATCCCTGCGCGGACCGCGTCGGGCCAGATCGACTGGCCGCCCTGCGACAGCGCGGACGGCGCGCCGTTTCAGCCGGCGCAGACGATCACCGTCTACCGCGCCCCGCTCGCGTGTCTGGAGGCGGAGCGGGAGAAGATCATCAAGCACGACTGCCGCCGGCTGTTCTCGCCGTTGACCGCGCTCACCCCGTCCGCGGCGGCGACGGCGATGCACGTGACGAAATTCAGCTGGACGAACGACGACGTCTGGACGCTCGACCAGCTGATCGCCAACGGGCTCGTCGTGACGCTCGACCAGGCCCCGACCGGGCAGATCGACGCGGCGACGTTCGCCGTCACCGTCGAGGTCCCGGCGCTGCTCAAAGACGGCCAGTACGGGTCCACCGGACTGGGGGAGACCAGCGTGACGCTGCCGCGCACCCCGCGCATTCTCGACGGGGTCATCTCCACGAGCGGGCAGACGGTCACGTGGGCGATGCCCTGGCTGGAACGGAACTACACGCAGCGGCTCACCATCGACGAGATCCAGGTCGCGCTGCTGCCGGGAGCCTTGTTGGGGCTGTTCACGCGGGCGCGGGTCCACCTGCTCGGCCGGATGTGGTACGCGTCGACCGGCGCCAGCCCGGCCGGGGACCGCGCCACGGCGGGCGGGATCAGCAGCACGCTGTACCTCGACGGCCAGACGTTCGGGGTGGCCGGCACGCGGGGGGACGGATCGAACCGCGTCGACCTGCAGCTGCCCTCGGGCGGCGGCGCCGCGGGGAGCGACTTCGAGAGCTGGTTCTACCTGGCGCCGGTCCTCACCATCAACACCCTGAGCATCAATCCGTCCGCGGTGGACGTCCTGCGGGGCGAGGGGCTGCCGATCATCGCGGCGCTCAACAGCTGGACCCAAGTCACCCCGTACGCGGTGGGCACGCAGATCCTCGGACCGGACACCCAGGTGCTGCAGGTCACCCGGGCCGGGACGTCGGGCAAGGAGGCGCCGCGCTGGCCGACCGCGGTGGGCGCCATGGTGCAGGACGGCTCGGTGGTCTGGCAGGTCGTCGCGCCGCCGACGGTCACCCCGCAGGGGACCGTCACGTTCAACTACCCGGCGATCGAGAAGACCAGCGTCTCGCTCTCGATCTCGGGGGGGACCGCCGAGATCGTGACGATCCCGGCGAGCGTGCCCGTGCCGGTGGGGAGCGCGACCGTGACATTCCCGGTGACCGTCAACGCCAACCCCGGGTCGACGGAGACGTTCACCATCGTCGCGGCGCTCCCGGACGCCCTGGGAGGTTCGAGCACCCAGGTCACGACGTTCACCGTGACCGGCTTCACCACGTAGGGGGGGCGGGGAGCGGTCGCGTGCGCGCGGTCTGGTCGTTCTGGAGCCGCCCGTTCCGTGCCTACAAGGGCGGGATCTGGACGAGCCCCCTGCACCACCTGCTGGCGTGGGGGCTGTCCGTGCACACGGCACGCCGTCACTATCCCGAGACGATGCTGGTGACGGACGAGGACGGACGCGCGCTGCTGGTGGACCGGCTCGGGCTGCCCTTCACGCACGTCTCGACCGAACTCGAGCGGCTGCGCGACGCCGACATCGGCTGGTGGGCGCTCGGAAAGCTCGTGGCCTACGGCATCCAGGACGGCCCGTTCCTGCACCTCGACAGCGACGTGTTCCTCTGGAAGGCGCTGCCTCCGGCCGTCGTGGCGGCGCCGGTGTTCGCCCAGTGCCCCGAGTACGCCCACGGCGCGGACGAGTGGTGCGCGCCCCGGGACATCGAGGGCGTGTTCGCCGCCGACGGGCGCCCGCTGCCCGCGGAGTGGGAGTGGGCCAGGTCCAAATGGGGTTCCGTGTTCAAGGAGGAGAACTGCGGCGTCGTCGGCGGGTCGCACCTGTCGTTCCTCCGGTACTACGCGGACACGGCGCTGGATCTCGTGCTGAACCCCTCGTACGCGCCGACGTGGGCGCGGCTGCCGGAGAAGGCCGGGTTCAACATGATCATCGAGCAGTTCATGCTGGCGGCGTGCGTCGAGTACCACCGGTTTCATCCCACCTCGCCGTACCGCGACGTCCGAATCCGGCACCTGTTCCGGTCGTGGGGCGACGCGTTCAACCACGAGCACACCGGTCGCACCGGATTCACCCACCTCCTCGGCGACGCGAAAACCAATCCGGTCATCGCGCGGCGGCTCGAGGCGCGCATGCGCCGCGAGGATCCCGGCTACGTCCGGCGCTGCGAGCGCGTCCTCGGCCGCGCCGGATGAGCGCCGTTCCGCGAGGACCGTGATGCTGTCGTCGAAGATCCCCAGGCCGCAGACGGGCGCCGCGGGCCCCTCGCCGAAGCACGCGGGCTCCAAGCGCGCGGTCCGTGGCGCGCGGCTGCCGGTCGGGGCCGTCCTGCCGAAATTGGAGGTCGGTGCGCCCGACAGTCCGCTCGAGGACGAGGCCGACCGCATCGCCGAGCGGGTGCTCCGGGCGACCGGTTCCGCCGGCGCGCCGTCCGGGAGCGACGACGGCGCGGTGCGCCGGAAGTGTACGTGCGGCGGCGCGGCGACCGAAGGCGGCGAATGCGAGGCGTGCAAGCAGAAGCGCGAGGCGGCGCTGCAGCGGGCCGCCAACTCCGCCTCCGCGTCTGCCATCGCGGCGGCCCCGCCCGTCGTGGACGAGGTGCTTCGCGCCTCCGGCCGGCCGCTTGATCCGGCGACGCGCGCGTTTTTCGAGCCGCGGTTCGGCGCCGATTTCAGCCGCGTGCGGGTCCACGACGGGGCGGTCGCCGCGGACGCCGCCCGGGCGATCGATGCGCGGGCGTATACGCGGGGCCATGACATCGCGTTCGCGTCCGGGCAGTTCGCGCCGCACTCGCACGCGGGGCGCCTGCTACTCGCGCACGAGCTCGCGCACGTCGTCCAGCAGGGGTCCGCGCCGCGCACCGGGACGATTCACCGTGCGGCCCATGACTTTGAGATCCGCGGCAAGTTCCCCCACTCGGCGGCGCTCCCCAATTTCATCTTCTTCGACCTCGGGAGCTCGTCGCTCGACGCGGTTGAGCAGGCGAAGGTCGACGCGCTCGCGCTGCCCGCCGGCGACCTGTTGACGCTCAACGGCTTCGCCAGCGAAGAAGGCTCGGCCGCGCCCAATCTCGCGGTCGTGAATGCGCGCCTCGACGCCGTCGCGGCGCGGCTCGTGGCCAAGGGCCACGACGCCGGCAAGATCCACAAGGTGCCGCTGCCCTCGTCCGGGGAGGGCCGCATCGACTACCGCCGCATGCGGTCCGTCGAGATCCTGAAGCCGGGCGGGGCGTCCGCGGTGCCGCCGGCGGCCGCGGCGACGACCGCGCCGTGCGCCGGGTCGAACGAAACGACCTTCACCGAGGCCGAGGGCGAGGCGGAGACGATGCTCGGCAACGCCGCGACGGCGCTCGCGGCGGCGCCGATCCCGGCGGCGATGACCGGGCCCCTCAACCGGCTGTTCTCGGGATGGACCGCGGCCGATGCCGCGAAGATCGGGAGCAACCTGACCGACATCAAGGCGCAGATCCACCTGCTGCTCGACGCGGGGCGCCACCAGTGCGGCATCATCAAGTACGCGGCGTGCGAGGCCGGCTCCGAGGCGGAGAACACGCACAGCGGCGCCGCCGCGATGATGACGCTGTGCCCGACCTTCTTCAACCCGGCCCACAGCAAGAAAGCGCGCGCCGGGACGCTCATCCACGAGGCGTCGCACGGCACGCCCGGCCTCACGACCGACGACAAGGCCTACGGGCACGAGCGGCTCATCGAATTCCTGAGCCTGCCCGACGCGCTCGCCAACGCCGACACCTACGCGCTGCTGGTGCGGCTCCACGACGGCGGCGGCGCCGGCGTGAACGTCGGTCCGGCGATGCCCGATCCGCTCACCGGCGGGATGACGCCCGGCGAGCAGACGGCGGCGCGCCGGTCGATGGCCTGGATGGAGAAGTGGCTGATCTGGTCGTACCAGGAGATGTCGTCCCTCTACGACGAGATCGAGAAGGCCCTGACGGGAGGGGCGTGGACCAACGCGTACTACAAGGATACGATGAGCCTGGCCGCGCCGCTGTTTGGGCTGACCGCGCCCCCGGCGCTGCCGACGAAGACCGACAAGGTCAAGGTCGCCGCCATCCACGACCGCTTCCACATCATGCGCGCCACCGAGTGGAGCACGGCGGTCACGCTCCACAAGGTCGCGGCGGGACCGGTCACCTGGGCCGCGGGGCCGGGCACATCGGTGGACCTGGGCCCGGCCTTCTTCGCCGACTCGCCGCGCGGACAGCTCGACCGGCTGCTGACGGCGATCGCCAAGGCGACGCCGGACGTCAGCGCCGCGCTCGTGCCGAAGTACGTGACGCTGGCCGACAAGATCCGCACGCACATGGGCGGCGGCGGGCCGTGAGGGCGCGGCCGGAGGGCCCTGTGGCGGTGTCGGGCGCCGCCGGCGGCGGGGGGAGGCGGATCGTGTCGATCGTCGATCTGAACCTGTCGCCCGAGCCGATCGCGCTGCCGATCGCGTTCGAGTCGCTCTACGCCGCCGTCCTCGGTGACCGGCTGCATCTCTTCGGCTTGGACGAGGTTCGCCGCGCGTGTCATCTGACGATCGAGGGGCCGGGGACGGCCGTCGGCATGGCCCAGGAGCTGCCGCTGGCCGAGGTGACGGGCGCCACGGCATGCGCCGGCGCGCTCATCGTCGCAGGCGTCGCGGACGCCGATCGCCCCGTCGTCCTCCGCCTCGGCCCCGGGGGGAAGGTGGCGTGGTGCGCGGAGATTCCGGCGGGCACACCCCTCCAGCACTGGCCGCGCCCGGTGTGCGCCGCTGGCGCGACATGGCTGTTTTCGACGACGGGCGGCACGCCGTCGGTCATGCGTCTCGTCCAGGCGGACGGTGACCGGCTCGGTGAACCGGTCCCCCTCGCGTGCGCCGACGACACGGACACGGTCGACGTCCTGGGAGACGCGGCGGGCGTGGTCGTGGCACGGGTCCACGCGGGAGACCGGCGCCTCGAGCTCGTACGGATCGCGGGCGGCCGCGCCGCCGCGCGCCGCGAGGTCGACGGCGCTCACCCCGCGGCCGGGCCGTCGGTGGCGCTCGTCGGAGACCGCGTGGCACTTGCCTGGATCACCGAGCCCGGCAGCCCTCGCCTGCAGTGGTTCGACGGTCGCCTGGAGCCGCTCGGCGCTCCTGAGGTGCTGGCCACGCCGCTGCGGCCGGGCGCGGTGAGGAGCGTGCGGCTGCTTGCGGCGCAGGACGGCGCCCTGGCGGTCGTGTTCCGTTCGCAGGAGATCGTCGGCGACGGGGGGACGGTGCATCAACCCGACGGCACCGTCGTGCGGCGCGAGCCGCGCCGTACGGCGCCGGCGCACCTCGCTGCGTACGACACCTCGGCGCACCGCCTGGGTCCGCTGCACCTGATCGACGCCGACGCGAAGCTCTTGGCGGGCGGGTGGCTCGGCCGCCGTCTCGTCATCGCGCACCGCGGCGGTAGTACGCGTGTGTCGATCTATGCCCGCGATGCACAGGGTTGACAACAGTTGTTGACTCCGTGGACGACTGGCGCCAAACAAGTGTGTTATACCGGTGGCATGAAACTCACGACTGCGGCTCGGCGCCGGCGATGACGCCGCGCACCTTCGCCACCCGGCTGTCGCGGGATCCCGCCCGGGAGGCGGTGCTGGAGGCCTACGCCGAGCTCTACGGGCGCGCGGAACGGACGCTCTTTGCCCGGTGGCACACCGGCCGGCCGCTCGCCGCGACGAAGCGCGAGTTCCTCGTGCGCTTCGGCCTCACGGCCCGCCAGTTCGGCGCGCTGGCGGCGAGTGTCCGCGGCAAGATCGCGGCGATTCACGCGCGCCGGCCCGGGCTGATCAAGACCCTGACGCAGCGGATTGCTCGGGCGCAGCGGGTCCTGGGCACGATGCCCGCGGGGACCACCGCCGCCCATGAGAAACAGCGCCGTCTTGGGACGCTCCGGCGGCGGCTCGAGCGGCTGACCGCGGAGGAGGCCGCCGGGACGGTGCGCGTGTGCTTCGGATCCCGCACACTCTTCCGCGCGCAGTTTGCGCTGGCGGCGAACGGGTACGCGTCGCATGACGCCTGGCGCCGGGCGTGGCGGGCGGCCCGCGCGAACCAGTTCTTCGTGCTCGGGTCGAAGGACGAGACGGCGGGCTGCCAGGGGTGCGTCGCCACGGTCGCCCCGGACGGCACGATCACGCTCCGCCTGCGGCTGCCGAATGCGTACGCCGGCCGCGGGAAGTACGTGGTGATGGGCGGGCTGCGCTTCCGGTACGGGCACGAGGCCGTCGTCGCGGCGCTCGGCTGCAATCTGTCTCCCAACAAGCACGACTGGGAAGCCCTCTCCTGGCGGTTTGTGCGGGACCGCAAGGGCTGGCGGGTGCTGGCCACGGTCTCGGTGCCCGGCGGACCGAGACGGAGCGTGGCGCACCTTGGCGTGGTCGGCGTGGATCTCAACGCCGATCACCTCGCGGTGACGGACCTGGACCGGTTCGGCAACCCGCTCGCCGCCTTCCGCGTGCCCTGCGCGACGCGCGGCAAGACCCATCACCAGGCGCTGGCGGCCCTTGGCGACGCGGTGGGCCAGGTCGTCACGTATGCGTGTCTCCAGCAGAAACCGATCGTCGCGGAACGCCTGCAGTTCGACAAGAAGAAGGCGGCCCTGGAGCAGCGCGGCCGGCGCTACGCCCGCATGCTGTCGGGCTTCGCCTACGCGGCGTTCCAGGCGCTCCTCGCCGCGCGGTGCTATGATGCGGGCATCGCGCTCCGGCACGTCAACCCCGCGTTCACCTCCGTGATCGGCGCGCACACCGTCGCCGCGCGCTACGGCCTCTCCCGGCACCACGCCGCCGCCTGCGCCATTGGGCG
>Ga0209415_10003098_pt1 | contig 30983 bp, 41 predicted proteins | sample PeaSoiSIISIP2007_FD_187696 | JGI IMG/M metagenome (GOLD analysis project Ga0209415, IMG submission 187696) | Peat soil microbial communities from Weissenstadt, Germany - SII-SIP-2007 (SPAdes) (version 2) | ecosystem: Environmental > Terrestrial > Soil > Wetlands > Peat | place: Germany... | reverse complement strand
AAGACGCTCGAGACCATGGGCGTCAACGGCGAGGTCATCGTCGACCCCGAGTACTACAAGATCCGGGCGCTCAAGGGCGCGCCGGGCATGTCGTCCGCGTAGAGCCGACTCCGGACCCCCGGGCCAACCCTTTCCTCCCCGCTTCGGTTCTACTTACTTTCGAGTTCAGGTAACGGTCTCGAACAGCGCGGCGCCCGCTTCCCGCCATCGGAGGCTCGCGGGCATCGACCCTTTCTTCTCGCGTTCGAGGCGGCGGTCGATCTCCTTCCAGACGGCGGCGGGCCGGACCGATCCCTTCGAGGAGGCGGGCGGCGGGGTGTCGGGATGTTGCGTGAGCCAGCGGTCGGCCGCTTCGATGTGCTTGCAGGTCCCGAGGCCCCGGCGCGCAAAGTCGGCGCACGTGCAGAGGGCCGTCGACCGGTCGGGGTACGTGGGCTGCATAACGAGATAGGCGGTCCGGTGGAGCGGGTTTCGCACCTCCACGAGAGGATACGGGTCGCGTTGGAGCAGACGAATGTCGAGGGGTTCCTCGAGCGCCCGGGAGCGCCGTTCGCTCCGCTCCTCCGCGAGGTCGCGCGGCTCCGGAGTCCGTGACGGCGGTGCTCGCGGCCGGTCCATGCGACGGTACCCGGGGAACGCTACTTAGGGATTCCCGACCGCCGGAGGGAGTCGCCCCTTCGGACCAAAGTTTGTTATCGTACTCCGCGGTCACGCGGTCGAAAGTAACCGGGTCCGCCGCTTCGCGCCCACGACCCCGCCGGGTCCCGAGGCGCCCAGCCCCGGAAGGTTCGGAGAACGCACGGACCCATGGACCCGACCACGGAGTTCATCGTCGGGCTCTTCCTCCTCGTCGCCGTCTCCATCCTCGCGGGCGAACTCTTCAGCCGCTTCGGACTCCCGGCGTTGGTCGGGCAGATTCTGGTCGGGTTGGTGGTGGGCCCGAGCCTCTTCGGCAACGCCCTCGGGCTCACCAGCATCTCGAGCGAGTTCCTGGGGATCCAGTTCGTCGCGACGTTCTTCATCCTCATGATGGCGGGTCTCGCCGTGACCCCGGCGCAGATCCGGGCGACCGGCCTATCCGCGGGCGCGCTCGGGATAGCCATCTTCCTCGTCCCGTTCCTTACGGGCGCCGGACTCGTCCGACTTCTCTATCCGGGGCTGCCGACCGACACCGTGTTGTTCATCTCACTCACGATCTCGATCACGGCGCTCCCGGTGCTCGGCATCATGCTGAGGGAATTCGACCTCACCGACACCCGGTTTGGCGCTTTCCTGCTCAATAGTTCGGTGGTGAACGAGCTCGCCGCGGTGGCGGTGTTCGCCGTCCTCCTTCGAATCCATTCCACTTCGGGAAATCCGTGGCTCGCTATCGCGATCGGCATTGCGACCGTGGGCCTGTTCCTCTCGACGATCCTCGCGGTTCACATGGGCCTCGAGAGCCTGCGTCATCTCCAGGTCTGGGATCGCTGGGTGGAGCGCTTTCGTCTCACCTGGCGCTCGCGCGAGGCAGGATTCGGGATCCTCATGGTGGCCGGTCTCGGCGCCGCGCTCTATTCACAATCCCTCGGGCTCACGTTCATCGTCGGAGCGTTCTTCGCGGGCCTTCTCGTCACGCCCGAGAGCGCCGGCCGCAGGGGCCACCGAACCTTTTCGCTGGTCTTCAGTGCTATCACGTGGGGATTCTTCATCCCCCTCTTCTTCGCGCTGGTCGGCTTCGGGATGGACTTCACTACCTTCAGCCTGGCCGACGATTCCGTGCTTGTCTTCCTCGCCCTCGTGGCCTTTGCGTTCTTCTCGAAGGTGTTTGTCGGGAGCGCGTTCACCCGCACGCTCGGATGGTCGGGGAACGAATCGCTGTGTGCGGGCATGCTCGTCTCGAGCCGAGGGGCGGGCCAGCTGGCCATGGCGGTAATCCTCCTCGAGCAGGGGATCTTCACGGTCCAGCTCTATACGGTCGTTGCCGGGGTGGGGCTCCTCACCACTCTGTTCGCCCCGATCGGGGCCAAGCCGTTCGTCCGGTCGATCACCGCGGAACGCCGGGCGTCGGTCGAACGGGCCCACGCGATCGCCGAGAGTCTGCCGCCCCGCAGTTTCTTCGCCGACGGGGAGACCGACCCTCCACGCTGACGCCCCGTAGAAAGCTCGGACCTCGGCCACCACGGTTATCTTCCGGCCGTCGACTGACCCGCTATGTCCGTCGCGGAAACGCCTCCGGCCCGCCGGAGCCGTCGGCCCGCCCTCTCAAAGTCCGCGAAGATCGGTCTCGGACTCCTCCTCACGCTGGTGGGATTGTTCTTGCTCGTGGTGCTCTTCCCCACGGACCCGGGCCGCTTCTCCACGGTCCTTCCCGTGGCAGCGGCCGGCATCGCGGCCCTGTGGGTCGGCGGCATCCTGATGGGCGTCGGCAGCCGATCGTAAGGGGTCGTCCGTGCAACGAACGTTCCCTTGGCGTCTCGTGACCGTCGACATCGACGGAACCTTGACCCTGCGCCACGGCTGGAGGGACCTCGCGGTCGCCTTCGACCGCCTCGACGCGTTCGAGGGGACGAACCGACGCTTCTTTGCGCACGAGATCGGGGAGGACCCGCACCTCGCGAACCTTCTGGATATCGCGACCGGTCATACCGTGGCCGAGGTCGAGGCCGTCGTGGAACGCACCCCCAAGCTCCGCGGGATCCGGGACGGGATTTCGCGACTGCACCGCCTCGGAGCTCGAGTCGCTTTGCTCACCCACAACCCGACCTATGTGGTGGACTGGTACCGTCGTACGTTCGGGTTTGACGACGCGGGAGGAGTGACCGGTCAGACCGTGATGGACGGGCGAATCGGTCCTCCGACGCAGGTTCGTGCCAATAAGCCGGGGGGGTTGCGTTCGCTGCTTTCCCGCTCGGAGGTTCCGGCCACCTCGGCGGTCCACGTCGGGGACGGCCGGTCCGACGCGGAGGTGTTCCGGCTGATCGGTGGCGGAATCGCTCTCAATTCACCGTTTCCCGACGTGAATCGAGCGGCGGACCTTGCGCTTTCCACCGAGAACTTCGAAGAAGTGGTGGACGGGCTCTCGCGCCTCCACCCCCGAACGTGAAGTACGACCCGCTGCGGTGCACAGAATTCTTATATCGCCGCTCCGTCGATTGACCTCGCGATGGAGTATGTCATCGTCCGCGCCACGCACCCGACCTGGCTCACGCTGCAGCTCCCGAGCGAGGTCGCGGAGCTGATCTGCTTCCGGCCCGAAGCCGGAACCCATCGGGACCAGAGCCGGACGATCTCCTTCCTCGCGCGGGGCTCGGGGGTCGCCCGGGTCATCGCCTCGCATCCCGCTCGCGAGGCGCTCGCGATCGAGACGGTTCGCAACCGCCTGATCGCGTCGGCCCGGCCCGGTGAACGCCACCTGTTCACCCTCCCCGCTCCCGTCGTGCAGCACCTGGGCCTGCAGGTCTACTCCCGCGGTCCGAAGCTTCGAGGCACGGACGACCGAATCCTCTGGTTCGTCCCGGCGCCCGAATACTACGAATACCGCTCGGTGGTCGAGGCCGGCAAGAACTGGAACGGCCCCTCGGGAGGTCCCTTCGCCCGCGTCTACGTCACGAAGTCGCTCTATCCGTTCCCCAAGGAGCTCGCACAACTGGCGGAGGTCGAGTATCGGATCGAGGAGGAGGAATGGCGGCCGGCCGTGGAGGCCCTTCAGCGCGTGGGTCGGGGCCGCCGGGTCGTCCTGTAACCTTCCCGGAGGTTCTTTTCCCCTAATTTCAGCGGTGAACCGAGACCCCCGGAAGCGGGACCCTCCCCCAGGGTCGTACTTCAGAGTCCCACGAAATTTCCATAGTTACATATACCGGTCCGAAGGATAGATTCCACCCATGCGGGGCACGGCCAGCGGGGCCTCGAAGGACCCCGGTCCCAGGCGGTACACCCTTCGCAACCCGGTGCCGCTCCGGACGGAGGAGGACATGACGACGACCCGTGCGGGGATCCCTACCGATACCGCGTTGTCGTATGCCGCCGGACCCGTCGATTTTGACTCGCTGGCGAAGGCGATCCGTCGCTCGGTGGGCCACGAAGGCATGCGACCCGAGGACGCCCGTTCGATCGCGGCCCACGTCCTGAATTTCTTCGGATTCAACGAGAGGATCATCGACAACGTCCTCGAACCGGACGACCGCGACACGTTCTACATGCTCGAGGACACGGGCATCCTCGAGACCGAGCGCGACGAGACGACGCTCTACGACGGCCGCGAGTGGAGGATTCATTATTGGATGTTCCGAAAGGAGCGGATCTTCGAACTGGCCCGTGAAGAGTCGGCCGCCATGGCCGCGGCGGGCGAGAAGGAGGTCGTCTACTCCTCGAACGCCAACCGATCGGGAGCGTTCCTGCTGCCGCACGGGGAGCTCGGGACGGGCATGGCCGCCCACGCCGTATATCATGAGCTCGGCGACGAGGTCTGGCTCGAACGTCGCCAGAATCCCTCCCCGGCGCCCCCTGCGCCGCCCGCCCCGCGCCGACGGGCCCACGTCGACGAAGAGTAGATTGGCCCCCTTCGGCCGTTCCGAACCGTTAACCTTCCGGGCGCGTCGTCCTTCGAGATGCGCCGGTTCCTCCTCCTCGCCCACCGGGTGCCCACGGGCGGCCAGTTCACTCTCAACGACCTCGCGGGCGGGGCCGGTCGCATGGACGAGGTGGCGCGGGCGGTTTCCACCGCCTTCACGACCTCGAACGACCTGCGCCGCGACACCGAGGTGACCGTCCTCTTCGTCGCCGACCCGCCTCCGAAGGCTCGGCGCATCGACCTCGTCGGGGCGAGACTTCGGTACCTGAACCCGGACGAGCGCTCCACGGCCGCGCTCCTCAAGAACGCCCTGGTCCGGTCGGTGGATTTTCCGCGTCCGTTCGAGTCCTCTCCCGGTCTGACAGTGAGCGCCGCCGAACCGACGGCGGACCTGCGGGCGTTCCTCTCCCAGCCCAACGCCGTCTGGCTGAGCGAGGACGGTCGCTCGATCGAGGAGTGGTCCTCGCCGGGCGGTCACATCGCCGCGGTCGTCTCGGACCCGTACGACCCAACGCCCGAAGAACGCGACCTCCTGACCGCGAGCAACGTTCCCCGGCTTTCGGTCGGTCCTCGCTCGCTGCGGACCAGCCAGGTGGTCGACCTGGTCCATCACGAGCTCGACCTCCGGGAGGCCGGGCGGCCGGCGACCGGAGCCTCAAGCCCATAGTGGACGAACATGGGCCGGGTGATCTCGGCCGTACTCTCGAGTGCTTCGCGCACCGACCTCGGTCGGAGGCCCCCGATGACGGCGGTCAGGTGGACGACTTCCCTCGGCTCGGGTCGGACCCGGGTCCCGAAGACGAGGCGGTCGGGGTTGTTGAGTCGCGCGCTCATCGTGCGCAGGACCCGGTCGAGCGTCCGCAGGGTGAGGTTCGAGCCGCCGTCCAGGTGGACGAGCGCCGACGACTTCTCGGAGAGGTGGAAATCGAGCAACGAGTCCGTGAGGGCCTGCTGGACCAGTCGCTCCGGCTCGGAGATGTGGTATTCGCCGACCAGCAGCGTCGAGAGCCCCGCGTCCCGGAGGTGATTCTTGAGGCTCGCGAGGTCGACGTTGAGCTGGGAGGGGTTCTCGATCATGTCGACAAGGCTCGAGACGAGCGAGTGAATGTAGGCGTTCCTCACGTGGAATACCCGGTGGATCGGCAGCGATTCGAAGCGTCGCAGCTTCTCGTTCGCGAGCGCCACGAGGAGACCGCCCATCTTCTCGAGCTCCGTGACCGTCTCCTCCACGTTGTCCCGACGGGTCTGGTTGTTGTCGAGCTCGAGCTGGAACGGAAGAAAGACGACGGGGACGGCGAGGGTCTCGGTCGAGCGGAGCGCGCGCGAAAGGAACGGCAGGAGGGCGCTCCCGGTCCCGCCGCCGAGACCGGCGAGCAGAAAGACGATCTCGAAGGGCCGAAGGCGACGGAGGAGCTCTTCCTTTCCGTCCTCGGCAGCCCGAAGGACGAGGGCCCGGTCGCCGCCGCTTCCGCGACCGCGCAGCTCCCGGTTTCCGATCAGGATCCGCTCCTCCACGCCGCTGCGCAGAAGGTGGGCCGCGTCCGTATTCACGGCGATCGCGCGGACCCCCGGAATTCCGAGGGCGATCAGGTCCTGGACCGCCTCGCTCCCCGCACCGCCCAGTCCGACAACCCCGACCGAGGGGTTCCCGGCGAGAGAGCTCCAATCGTTGGCGGAGAGCGGTTCGTAGCTCATGGTCCCCTCGCCGCTCAGGGCGGAGGGGATCCCTCTGCCGCGACCGGTTCCCCCTCCCGACGGTGGGTGCGGGCGGACGGGCCCAACTGCTCGATCCGGCTGCGAATGTACTCGCGGACGGCGGAGCGGACCGCGTCGTCGACGCTGACGGAGTTCCCTTCCCGGACGAACTCCTCGAGCCGGCTATTGTCCTGCCGGGAGAGCTCGACGACGACCTTGCGAATGTTCTGGGGAGGGAGGTTCAGCTCGATGTGCTGCTCGAGCCCTTCCCGGATCGTATCGGAGATCGTCGGCGTGCCCTTGAGCTGCTGAATCTGCTTCAGCTTCTCGAGCAGTTCCTGCGGGATGCGTACCGTCACCCGCTCCGACGTGTCGGCCATGTCCGTCAGACAAGACCCCTTTCTTTGTCTGACGAATGACATATCGGACTACTGGTATATGAAACGCTCTGGGAGCGCGAACTCGATGCGCCGCGCCCAAGGAAACCGGGGACGCTCGGCCCCCCGAGCGATGCTCGGCGAACGGCCTCAGCAAGCGCCGCGTTCGACGACCTCTTCGCAACTGGACGCCGGCAGGACTTCGAGGGAGCCGGCCTGGGCGAACGGTGCGAGCCAGGTCTTCACCGCCTGTTCGTTCGGACCGTCGACCACGAGGTAGAGGTGATGCTGCCCGCGGGCGACCGCCTCGCCGTGGATCTTCACCCCATGCTTCGCGGCCTCGGGGCTCGAGAGCAACTGCAAGAGGAAGGGGGCCATCTGCGGGTTCGCGGCCGGGCAGCGGTCGGAGGGGTGGCGGTGTTCGGCGACGAAGAGCGGCATGCCGTGCGGTAACGGGCCGGGGTCTACTCGCTGTCGGTAGGCGCACATTCCGGCGGACCCTGGGAGGATCCGCGCCGACGCTCCGCCTAGTGGACGCCGGTGATCTTCCCGTCGGCCGTGAGGTCGATCTCCTCGGCCGCGGGCCGGGTCGGTAGTCCCGGCATCGTCTCGATCGTTCCGAGGTAGACGACCGTAAAGCCCGCCCCGGCGGAGCGCGTCAATCGGTCGACGGTGACGTTGAAGTCGCGCGGTCGTCCGAGGACGTGCGGGTTGTCGGAGAGCGAGAGGGGTGTCTTCGCGATGCAGACGGGACCTTCGAGCTCCCCGATCCGCTTGAGCAGCTCGAGGTCGGCGAGGGCCTCCGGAGTCCGGTTCACGTGCGAGGCACCGTAGAGTCGCGTTGCGATCGCCTCGACCTGGCGGAAGATCGAGGTGCCCGGCGCGTTGACGGGCCGGCTCTGACGACCGAGCGACGCGGCGGCCTCGACCGCCCGGGCGAGGTCCTCTGCGCCCGTGCCGCCGTCGGCGAACCCCGTCGCCTCGACGACCTCCACGTGGCGCGCCTTGCAGAACCGCTGGACGAGCTGCGTCTCCTCCGCCGAATCCCCGGGGAACCGATTGAGTGCGACCACCGCGGGGACCCCGTAGGTATCGATGTTATCGAGATGCTGGGCCAGGTTTTCGAGGCCCCGCTCGAGCGCCGCGCGATTCGGTCGTCCGGACTCCTCGTCCGAAGCCCCCCCTTGATAGCGGAGACCCCGCTGGGTCGCTACGAGCACCGCCGCGTCCACGTTCCGGCCGAGCGTCGGGGTCACGATGTCGACGAACTTCTCGGCTCCGAGCTCGGTCGCGAAACCGGCCTCCACGATCGTGTATTCGCACGTGGCGAGCCCGAGTTCGATCGAGAGGCGGCTGCACGTGCCATGGGCGAGGTTGCCGAACGGTCCCGCGTGCACGAGGGCCGGAGTGCCCTCGGCGGTCTGGACCAGGTTCGGCTCGAGCGCGTCGCGCAAGAGGGCTGCCATTGCCCCGGAGGCGTTCAGGTCGGAAGCGCGCACGGCCTTTCCGTCGGTCGTCAGCGCGGCGATGACGCGTCCCAACCGGGTCTTGAGGTCCGCGTAGTCGCGCGCCAGCGCCAGAATGACCATGATCTCGGAGGCGGCGGTGATGACGAACGAGCTCTCGTGCTCCACGAAGCGAGGGTCGTGACCCTTTCCGACGGAAATGTGACGCAGCGCCCGGTCCTCCATGTCGAGGGTCCTCGGCCAGAGGATCCGATTCGCGTCCACCTGGAGCGAGTTGCCGTGAAAGATGTGGTTGTCGAGCATCGCCGAGAGAAGGTTGTGGGCGGAAGCCACGGCGTAGATGTCCCCCGTGAAACCGAGGTTGATCTCCGCGGACGGTTCCACGGTCGACCGGCCTCCTCCTGTCGCGCCTCCCTTCACCCCGAAGATCGGTCCGAGCGACGGTTGCCGGAGGCAGACGACCGCCGAGCGGTGCAGGCGAGAGAATCCGTCGGCGAGGCCGATCGCCGTCACGGTCTTTCCCTCCCCGTGGCGAGTCGGGGTCATTCCGGTGATCAGGATCAGCTTCCCGGAGGACTTCTTCGCGGCGCGCGCGCGCACCACCGAGACCGGGATCTTCGCGGCTCGCGGACCGGCGGGATGAAAGTCGTTCGGCCCCAGGCCGAGTGCGCCGGCCAGTTCGTTGAGATCCTTCATCGTCTCTCCCGGGCGCTTCGCACCTCGAGGTACGAAGGTCAGGATGCTAGTTCTATGGACGTCCTTTATAGGAGTCTATTGTGGACCCGGCGTGACCCTGAGCTTCGCTCCGTTCGCGCTCGACCAGCCGACGTCGCTCGCCTTCGCCGCCGAGGCGCTTCGCCGCCGGCTCGCCCCGGGCGAAGACCTCCGCGACCTACTCGAGCCGCAGGCCTCGGCAATCCGTTCGGCCCGCGCGATGGGCGGACTGGTCCGCTCCGAGGGAGAGGCACGCGGCATCGTGATGTGGGAGCGAGCAGGTCCTCTGGGTATCGCGGTCCGACTCCTCTACCTTTCTCCCCCGCGGGCGGACGCCGGCGGGTATCGCGACCTTCTCGCGTTGACCGAACGCGCGGCCGGTCCGATCGCGTTCCTCCCCGGACCGCTGGCGGGACTGTCGGCGGACGAAGAGGGGGCGATCCTGCGGGAGCGTGGGTTCGTGCCGTTCGGCCGCTCGGAGATGACGCTCCCTCCCGCTGTGTCGGTTCCCCCCGTATCGCTGCCCGACTCGGGCGTACTTCGACCGGTACGGCCGGACGATGAGCCCCTCTTGGCCCGGTTGCACGAACGTGCGTATCGCAACCACCTCGACCGATACCTTGCGATCGAGGACCTCGACCCTGGCCGGGACGCGGACCGCGGAGTGCGAGACTACTTCGCCGGACGTTGGGGCGAGCTCCTGTCCCCCGGCTCCTCGGTTCTCCTGCTCGACGGACGGATCGTCGCGGCCGTGATCGCGGTCCGTCGGGCAGCCCACGTCCTCATCATCGACGTGATGGCGGAGCCCGCGCTTCAGGGAAAGGGACTCGGCCGAGCGGCGCTCGCAGGGACGTTGCGGGCCCTGCGCGACCGGGGCGAGACCGCGATCGTTCTGAACGTCACCGAGGGCAACGAACGCGCGCTTCGACTCTACTCGGGCCTGGGTTTCGTGCGAAGCATCGGGCCAACCCAGGAGTGGTACGATGCCCGACGCATCCGCGTCGAGCCGCCGCCCGTCCTCGCGGGTCAGCCGGTGGGCGCGGCTTCGGATTCCGCGGGCCGATAGCCCAAGCGCCGCAACGCCCCGAACGCGGCCGCCATGATGAGGCCGAAGATGACGATCGCGCCCCCGGCGCCAAGATACGTCCCCTGAACTCCCACGGACAGAGTCAGGATTCCGCCGGTGTACTGTCCCGCGGGAACCAGGGCGAAGCTCCCTACCTCGTCCGCCGAGAAGACCCGACCCATCATCTCGTCGGGGACCGTGGCTTGGATCGTGGAGAGGAAGACCGTCGTGATCATCCCGGGCATGAGTCCGTAAAGGAAGACGATCGGCAGCGCCAGCCAGATCGATCGGACGAGCCCGAGGGCGAGAATGGCGAGGCCCATCGCGAGCGTGAACACGATGATGGCCCGGCCCGCCCGAGCCTCGAAACGGATCCGGGGCGCGAGGACGAAACCGACCGCCACCCCCACGGTCGCGGCTCCGACGATCGCGCCGTACCAGATCCCTTCTGTGAGGTCGAGCCAACTCGCCACGTAGAGCGCCAGTTCGACCAGCGCGACCGCCGAAAGGAAGTTCGTGACGAGGGCGGCGACCGTGATCTGGAGCAGCCCGCGTCGGCGGGCCAGGTAAGCGTAGCCGTCCACGGCCTCCTTGAAGACGGAGCGTGCCGGTCCGCGGCGACGGACCGAAAGGTCCGTGTGCACCAAGAGGAGGGCCACTTGGGCCCCGAAGAAGAGCGCGAACGCCACGCTCAGGGCGTAGGCCGGAGCCGCGACGGTGAGCACGACTCCGACCCCCACACTACCGACCGCACTCACGGTGGCCGCTACCGCGTAGATCGCCCCGTTGGCCTTGGGGAGGTCCGCGGGGTCCACGAGCCGGGGGACGGAAGCGTTGAACGCCGGTCGGAAGAGCGTGGTCGTGGCCGCGACGGCCGCCCAGCCCGGATAGAGGAGCAGGACCCAGAGCGGTAGGTAGAAGCCCGAAGGACCGGGAAGCGTGACGCGCGCGCTCGGAAGGAATACGAAGTCCGCCGCCAGGGCGGCCGTCGCCGCGAGGGACGCGAGGTTCACGACCTTGAGGATGACCCCTCGGTCGTACCGGTCCGCGAGGGCGCCCGAGAAAAACGCTCCCGCGAGCGTCGGGAACGCCGAGGAGAGTCCGAGAAACGCGAGAGCGAGGGCTCCGTAGGTAGTGCGCTCGTTCGCGGGATAGGCGAACGCGATTCCGTAGAGCAGAACGACCAGAACCGCCGAAGGGGCGGCGAACTGGAGAGCCCCCGCGCTCAGGAACGCGGCGAACGAGCGCTGCCGGAAGAGCGCCCCATAACGGCTCAGGGGATTCCTCCTCCCGGCGGCGTGGACCCTCGCCGATACCGATAAGCCTGTCGGCGGGCGAGTCGTCGTCTGCGAAACCCGCTTGTACTCCCCGCACGTCCTCGAACCTTCGGAGCCTTCCGTGCGCTTGATTCACCGCGACCCATCCACCGGCGTCCATCGGCTCCGCCTCGAGACGCCGAGCGACCTCTGGCGCATCGCCCGTCTCGTGCGTCCGGGCGACATCGTCGGCGCGTCCACGACCCGCCGCGACCCCGAGGCGCCTCAGGAGGTGGCGGGGGCGGAACGAACCCGCCGGCGCGTCTACCTCACCGTGCGCGCCGAACAGGTAGAATTCCATGGCTTCTCGAAGCACGTTCGCGTCACCGGTCCGATCGTCGAAGGGCCGTTCGACCTCGGCCGGCATCACACGCTCGACCTGACCGAGGGCGACGAGGTCACGGTCGCGAAATCCGCGTGGACCACGGGCGACCGGACGATCCTCGAGGAGGGGCTCGAGCGGAAAGGGGACCCCACGATCCTCGTCGCCGCGGTGGACTGGGGAGATTCGTCGCTCGTGCGTCTGCGGGGGCGCTCGGTCGAGCCCGTGGTCGACCTGCGTCGGACGATCGCGGGGAAGCGCTACGAGGGCGGGCAGGCCGAGAAAGACCGGGGGGCGTACATCGGCGAGCTCGTCGCGCTCTTGCGCCGCGAGGGAGCCGAGGCGAGCGCGGTCGTCGTCGCCGGTCCGGGCTTCCTCAAGGAGGAGCTCGCGCACCGCCTGACCGAAGAGGACCCGGCCCTCGCGAAGAAGATGCGCGTCTATCCGACGTCGGAATCCGGTCGCGTCGGAGTCGACGAGCTGCTCAAGAGCGGCCGCGCGACCGAAGTCCTGCGCGGCAGCGTGGCGGCAGAGGAAGCCGAGGTGGTCGAACGCCTCGTCCGCTCGCTCGCGGGCGGGACCCGGGCCGCCGTCGGACCGGTCGAGGTAGCGGAGGCGGTCGAAGCGGGCGCGGCCGAGACGATCCTCGTCTCCGAATCCCTCCTCCCCGAGCCCTCGGTCGCCCCGACCCTCGACCGGGCGCGCGAGGCCCATGTGCGACTGTTCGTCGTCCGCGACGAGGGAGAAGCCGGAAAGAAGCTCACGGCGCTCGGCCGGATCGCGGCGCTGCTGCGTTACGACTGGACGAGCCCGTCGCGATTTACGGGATCGCCTGGATCGCCTCGCGCAGTTCCTCGAACCGGCGCTTCAGGTCCTTGAGGGAAAAGCGCAGGGCCTCGCGCGCGGAGAGCGACCCGTCGGTCTCGAACCGGAGGAAGAAATCCTCCTCGTCGGCCGTGACCTTGATCGACCCGTGTTCGCAGGCCTCCTCGCACGCCTTGCAGAAGATGCACTTCGGTTCGTCCGTGACGGAAATCTTCCCACCGGCGAACTCGAGGATGTTGACGGGGCAGGAGGCGGCGGTGCGCTTGAGGCACGCGTCCGTGCAGCCTTCCTTCCTCGCGATCTTGACGTGGGGCCGCGGGAACATCCCGACCCCGTGGGCGACCTGCCATTTTGCGTGCTCGCGGGCCGTCCCGACGATCGCGGTCATGTAGGCGAGCAGCGCCTGGCGGGCCCCGAGACGGACGATCGGAACGTCCGGTTCGAGGATGGAGAGGGTGCTGTCGCCGAGCGGCACGACGTCCTTCGCGTAGACGGTGCACGGGCCCTTCTTGTCGACGGAGAACATCACCTGACAGTGCACGCAGCCGGCGCCCCCGCACTCGCATTCGGACTTGCGTCGGAACTGGGAGAGGTCGGTGGGGATCGGGAGCAGGCCGAGGCGGAGCGCGACCGCCTCGTCGAACATGCTCGTCGAGGAGTCGTAGTCCTTGCTGGTCCCCTCGTCCCGGATCGGCCCGAGGTGGAACTCGACGTCCTCGATCGCGAGCTTGGGAACATCGGCGAGGAGCGTGCGGCGGATCGCATTGACCTGGGACGCGGTCATGCCTTCGATCTCGAGCGCGGTCGAGCGCGGTTTCAGTTCCTGGACGGTGATCGTCATGCCTCACACCCGCCGGCCGCGGCGACCTCCCTTCGGCTTCGTGCCGTCGTGCGGCACCGGAGTAACGTCCTCGATGCGCTGGATCCGGACCCCCGCCCGGGCGAGGGCTCGGATCGCGGCCTGCGCGCCCGGCCCGGGAGATCGGGAGCGATTGCCGCCCGGGGCGCGGACTCGGACGTGGAGCGTGTCGTACCCTTTCTCCTTGATGACCGCGGCGATCTGGTCGGCGGCCTTCATCGCCGCGTACGGGCTCGATTCGTCCCGCGCCGCCTTGACGACCATGCCCCCGGTCGCCTTCGCGAGGGTCTCGGCGCCGGTGATGTCCGTGACGGTGATGTGGATGTTGTTGTAGCTCGCGAAGATGTGCGCGATGCCGATCTTCGCCATGGCCTACGAACCCTCCGCGGGCTCGGGGGCGGCCTCGACCGGGGCCGGTCGAGCGTTGAGCCGTTCCCGCAGAGCGACCCGAACCATGTGATCGTCGCTTGCGAGGGGACTCGTGGGGCAGTACGCGATCATCGGCTCTTCCGACGACGGCACGAGGTAGCCGGGTCGCGTGACCCGATGGTCCCCGATCGAGAAGTGGCCGTGGGCGATCCATTGGCGGGCACCGTTCGCCGTCGGAGCGAGACCGCGGTGGAAGACGATCCACTCGAATCGGCGCTGGAGAATGTCCTCGGTGTTGAGCGCGAGCACATCATCGATCGTGGCGGAGCCGACCGGCAGCAGCCCGAGGCGGGTCAACCGGCCGATGAGCTGGTCCGTCTCGCGACGGGCCTGCGGTTCTCCGGCTCGGAGCCGAGCTTGAAGGTCTCGGGCCTGGCCCCGGAATCCCCGTAGGATCGACTGGGCCTTCCAGAGTTCCCGCTTGTTCTTGAGACCGTATTTCACGAGCAGCTTGCGCTCCTCTTCCATCCGGGCGGCTTCCCACGGATGCTTCGGCGTGTCGTAGGTGCGCCGCAGGAACTTGGGGTCGCCCATGATGCTGAGTTTACACCTTCTTCGCGGCCGCGGGGGTCGCGGTCGCGGTCGCGGCGGGCTTCGACGCGGCGGCCGGGGCGGCGGCCGGCGCGGCCTCTTCCTTGCCTTCCTTGCCCGCGGCGGCGGCCGCTTCCTTCGCGGCCTTCTTGATGACGCCGGCGGCCATCCCCGTGCGGCCGTTGGAGCGAGTCCGCTGCCCGCGGACCTTCTGACCGCGTTCGTGGCGGACGCCGCGGTAGCTACGGATCATCTTCATCACGTTGATGTCGTCCCGGCGACGGGTCTCGAGGTCGGGACCGAAATAGTAGGGCGACTCGCCCAGGATGGGCTCGTTCGGATGGTTGACCATCCAGGGAGGAAGCTTGGTGGCGAGCGACCCGAGGGCCGTCTCGAGCCCGTCCACGGTCGGTTCGGGAAGGTTTCCGATCATCTCGCTCGCGTTGACGCTCGCCATGCGGCACGCCACTTCGGCGATCCGAAGACCCACGCCGCGGACGCCGGTGAGCGCGAGCGCGGTGGGCCGGGTGCCGTCGAGGTCGGTGTTCGCGAGTCGGACGATGTATCGGAAGTTCGGATTGTCGGGGATGATCTTGGTCGTCTTACCGGGCGCGCCGGGCTTTGACTTGCCCTTCGCTTCCTTGGCGTCCTTCGACTCCTTCCCCTTGCCCGGCTTTTCCTTGCGAGCCCCTTTCTCGGGAACGGGCGCGGGCCCGGCGTCCGCGGCGGGCGCGGCAGGTGGAGCCGGGGCCTCTTTCGTTTCTTTGGGCGCGATGGTCACTCCCCTTCGGGAAGCCTCATCGGAAGGGAGCGAACGGTCCGACGAGCGTCGGGTTCGACCCCCTCCATCGAGGGCGCGGCCGCCGAGAAACCCCCGCCTATTAACGGCTTCGGCCATCGAAACGGCAGCGCGGCGCGCGAGAGGTGGGGACGTCAGCGGAGCCGACCGGTTCCCGAGCGACGGGCCTCGAGAACGCGGTAGCCGGAACCTCGTCCGAGAACGGAGACCGGTCCGGGCCAGTGGGCCTCGAGCCACTCTTGGTAGAAGCGGATGCCTTGACTCCCCTTCCCGACGAGGACCAACCGTCCCTCGGAGACGAGATGCGTCGGGGTCCCGGAGAGGAGCTTCAGGACGAGGGGGCGGCCGGCGTGGAACGGCGGGTTGGTCGCGATCACATCGAACGTCTCCTCGGAAACCGGTTCGAAGAGCGACCCGACACGGACCTCGGCGTTGCGCACTCGGTTCCGGTCGAGATTCTCTCGAGCGAGCCGAGCGGCCCGGCGGTTGACGTCGGTGAGGATCACTCGCCCGTCGGGCGCGGACTTTGCGGCGGCCACTCCGACCGCCCCCCAGCCGCAGCCGAGGTCCAGGACCCGGTCGGTCGGACGAAGGTCGAGGTTCTCGATGAGCAACGCGGTGCCCGGGTCGATCCCGTGGGAAGCGAAGATCCCCGAATCGACCACGAAGCTGAGGAGCTCGCCCCGGTAGAGGAACCGGCGCTCCGCGCGGACCGACCGGGCGTGCGGCTGCTGCGTGAAGTACTGCTCCGCGACGGGAGCGTCCTCCTCGGGCATGATCAGGGGGACCGCCGCCGGAAGAACGAGTCCTTCTTCGAACTCGCCGGCACGCCGGCCCCGAGCGCCTCCCGCACGAGCTCCTTCTCCCTTCCCGAGAGCGAACGCGGAATCTCGACGTGCACCGTCACGATCTGGTCCCCGCGAGAGGAGCCGCGGAAGCGCGGGAAACCGTTCCCCCGCAAGCGGAACTGGGTCTCGGGCTGAGTCCCGGCCGGGATCTTGAGCGCGGCGCGTCCCTCGATCGTCGGGACCTCGACCTCGCCCCCGAGAAGTGCGAGCGAGAGAGGGACCTTGGCCTCGGAGTAGACGTCGGGTCCCTCCCGACGGAAATCGGGCGAGGGCTCGAAGACGACCTGGACGAAGAGGTCGCCTGCTCGACCCCCTCCGGCGCCGGCCGTTCCGTGGCCGGGAACGCGGAGAACGGAACCGTCATCGACTCCGGGCGGAACGGTGAGCTCGATCCGTTCGACGCTCGTCGTCCGGCCGGCTCCGTTGCACGTCGGGCATTTCTCGAGGATCCGTTCGCCGGTCCCATGGCATCGCGGGCATTCCGCGATTGACACGAGCTGGGTGTAGCCGCGTCGCTGCACCCGTCGAACCTGACCCTGCCCGTGGCATTCCGGGCACGTCTCGAGAGCGGTCCCGTCGCGGGCTCCGGTGCCTCGGCAGCTCGCGCAGGGGCCCGTGTGGGGCACGTCGACCTTGGGATGAGCCCCCTGGACCGCGGCGATCAGCGGTAGACGGATCGCGATCTCGACGTCGTTCCCCCGGTAGGCACCTCTCGTCCGGCCCCCGCCGCCGAACGGGCCTCCGAACCCGAAGAACTGCTGGAACAGCGGTGAGGCTCCGAGGAGGTCTTCGAGGTCCCCCATGTGGGTGAAGTTCTGCCAATTGAACCCTCCAGGTCCGAAGTCGGTCTCGACTCCCGAAAAGCCGAGCTGGTCGTACTTCTGGCGCTTCTCGGGGTCCGCGAGAACCTCGTACGCCTCCGAGAATTCCTTGAACTTCTCCTCGGCGGCCTTCGGGTTCTCCTTGGCCACATCCGGGTGATACTTACGGGCCAGGCTTCGGTACGCCTGCTTGATCTCGTCCGGGCTCGCGGTCTTCGGCACGCCGAGAACTTCGTAGTAATCCCGCTTGGCCATGAGACACTCCCCCGGAAAGAAGGGCGCTACCGCTGTTTCCTAGGCCGCGCGGTATTAGCCTTTTCACTCCGGGTCGCGGAACGCCTCCGCCACGCCAGCACAACGGGGTTTCCGACCCCGGCCCGGAGGAGGTCCGAGGCACGGCCCTCTCCGACCGCCACCTCGAGGAGGCCGAAGCTCGAGCCGAGGAGACCCAACGCCCCCCGGCCGAGCGATTCGTAGCTCGTCACGAACGGGGCGGGTCGTCGTCGGGCTCGGCCCAAAGTGAGTTCGACGCGCAGGACTCCCCTCGCCAGCCCTCCGGTCGGAATGTTGGTCACGAGGTTCCCGAACCGATCCCGGTGGATCACTTTCCCGCGGATCCCGGTCGGGCTGGAGGTAGGCTCGGGGATTGCGTAGGCCTTCGCGGTCGTGGGCGCGCCCAAGGAGGCAGCGCGACGACCGTTCGCAAGGGTCGCGGCCGCGGGAGCGAAAAGGTCGCGCCCGTCGAACGTGTTGCCCACTCGAGTCGGTCGCCCGAGTTTCGATGCGTCGATTCGATACGCGCGCTCGAGCCCGAGCTCCCGGGCGAGGGGCATAAGGACGCCGTTGTCCGGCCCCACCAGGATCGGGCCGGCCCGGGTTGTGATCGCGAGCGGCTGACGTTGACCCCCCACTCCCGGGTCGACGACGGCGACGTGGACCGAGTTCGAAGGAAAGGCGCGGGCCATCTCGCGGAGGAGGAAGGCCGCCTCGTCGATGTCGTGTGGCGTAAGGTCGTGGGCTAAGTCGACGATTCGGCCCGGGTCCACTCCGCTCGAGATCAACGCGGCCTTCATCTGGGCGGCGTAGGCCGAGCCCACGTCGCTCGTGAGGGTGACGATCCGGCCGCCGCGCGACCGGGGCGCTGGCGCCAACGGGCCCCGACGAAAGGCGCTGCGCCGCCTACGACTTCATGATCGCGACCAGGAAGATCCCGATCGCCACCAGGGCGCCGATGACGGCGGCCACGATCACTAGGAGCGACTGGAGCACGAGCGTGCCGAGTCCTCCCCCGTTGGGTCCGAAGTCCCCGATGTGGTAGAGATAGGCGATGAGGATGCCGACGACCAGTCCGACCACGAGCAGCGCGACGCCGATGGTCCGGCTCTTCCCGCTTCCGAAGTAGGCCGTGAAGATCCCGGCCAGGATCAAGAAGAGCGCGAAGACGAGCAGCAAAACGACCAAGAACGCGTTCCACTGAGTGAAATCCACCGCCGAAGCTACCAGATCGAACATTTACTTTCCATCCTTCAGAATTTGATGCCCGTGAGGGTCTTCGTGTCGATCACGCCCGACACCGACCGAATCTTGTCGACCACCAGCTGCCCGAGGGCGTTGAAATCCTCGGCTTCGACCTTCGCGATGAGGTCGTACTCCCCAAACAGGGGGTGGAGCTCGACGATCCCCTTCACCCGGAGGAGCTCGGTGTAGACCTCGTGCTCCTTGGCCGGAGCCGTGCTGATCAGGACGAAGCCTATCGCCAAGCGGAAACTCCCTCGAGGGGCGGCAAGACGTCCCCCAGCTAATAAGCGTGTCGAGGAAGGAGAGGCCGTGCGCCCTCAGGGAACTGCCTCCCCGACCCCTGTCGCCACTCGAATGAGGGCCGCTTAAGTAAGCGTCGTTTAGCGAACAGTTTGGAGATGGCACTTTCGCTGCGGACCTGGCCGAGTCGGCTGCTGGCCCGCCCCTGGTTGCTCGCGTTCGTTCCGATCAACGCCGCCACGGCCGGATTCGGAGTCGTGCTACCGCTCGTCATCCTGATCACCCTGCATGGCACGTGGGCCGACGTCGCGCTCGCAGCGACGCTGTTCAACAGCGCCGTCATCCTCATGTCGGTGGTCTGGGGCCACCTCTCGGACAAGTACCCGGTCCGCCGTACCTTCCTCGTCATCAACTTCGCCGGGTACGGCCTGCTCTACGCGTTGCTCTCGGTCGTGCACACGCTGCCAGACCTGTTCGCGATCTACGCCGTCATCGGCGCGATCGCCCCCGCCGGTGCGAGCGCGTCCAACCTCCTCATCCTCGAGAAGTTCAGCGAGCGGGAACGTCCGAACGCCTTCGCGTCGTTCCAGGAGATGAGCATGATCGGCTCGATCCTCGGGGTGCTGCTCGGCTACTTCTGGACGCTGGCCTCCGACGCCCTGCTCAACCTGTTGCTCCTCATGGCCGGCCTCGCCCTCGTCAGCGCGGTCGCGATCTGGTTCGGGATCAAAGAGGGACCCCGGACCCTCAAGACCCTGAACGTCGCCCGCCACCCCGAGAGTCTGCTCTCCCGAATTCGGGAGAGCACCGCGTTTCGGGTCGCCATTCCCTTCTTCCCGACTCGACCGGCCCTCGGCCCGCGCCCGTGGAGCCGGTTCCGCACGTGGGTGCGGGCCGAGGTCCACCATGAGCTTCCCCTCATCATGGCCGCGTCGTTCCTGTTCAACCTCTCCTCGAACCTCTTCAACATCTCCTACACGCCGTACCTCTATTCCGCAGGGCTCGCGGCCTCGTCGATCTTCCTCGTGAACGTTTCCAACAACTTCGCCCAGACGCTCATTTTCCCGTTCACCGGCGGATTCTCCGTCCGTTCGGGTTCGGACCGTCTCGTCCAACGGGCGACGTACCTTCGCGCGATCGGTTACCTGGCCACGGCCGGCTTCACGTTCGCGGTCTTCAGCGAACCGGCGGCGTTCGAAGCGAACCTCGCCATCTACGCCCTCCTCGGCGGGGCGATCGCGGTCTACACGACCGCGAGTTCCCTCATCCTCTTCCGGGGGTTGGTGGGCCGGGACGCCGGCAGCATCATCGGCGTCAACACCGCGCTCGGGGGCGTCGCGGCGGTCGCCGGCGCGGGGCTCTCGGGGGTTCTCGCCCTCTTCGGAAGTTTCCGCCTCGTGTTCCTCGTGTCGGGCGGCCTCTTGCTCGTCTCGCTGCCGCTTTGGACCGCCGCGACGGTCGCGTACACCCGACGCAAGTACGGCTCGCCGATCCGGGTGCCCGAACAGCCGGTCACGCCGGCCGTCGACGCCGGCGCGGCCGCGAAGGCCCCTTGAGGGAGCGGGCGGACCCTGCTCTCCCCGAGGCAGCGCGTCCGGGGTCGTCCATCCGGACGACCTTCATCAACGGGTATCGGAGGTCGGGACGATGCTGGAGTCGCGCCTCGACGCCCGTCGGGCCGTCCACGAGCCGTACCCGGACGTCCAGCATCTCGGGAGTGAGGTATCGGTAGGCGAACCGCCCCCGCCCGAGCGGTCCTCCGCGGTCCGGCTGGATGTGCACCGTGACCCGACGGACGAACGGTTGCAGCCCAACGGCCGCCTCGATCGCGCGCGAGAGCGACCCGGCGGTGCGATTCGATACCGGGATGCCGAGATACTGGTGAAACACGCCGCCGAGCTTGATGCCGGCCTCGAAGAGGAGCGTCTCCCGACGCGAGAGGCGCGGGGCGCGACCGGAATCGGATGCCGTCATGGTTTCGCGGGAGCGTTCGCGGGCTCTCGAGGAACGGTGAACGGTCCGAGGAGATAGTAGCTCGCCACTCCGACGAGGAACACGACGGCGGCCGCATACGTCACGTTGTAGAGGAGCGAGCCCGCCGAAAGCTGGAACTGGAGGGGCACGAGGGCGATCGCGGCCGCGATGGCGGTGGCCGCCATCGGAATGCGGAGAGGGTTCCCGCGTCGGATCTTCGGGTAGCGCACCGGGACCACCATCATGACCGAGAGAACGGCGACGCCGACGAGGAGCCCGATCGGCTGGACGCTCTGGAAGGCCGGAGTATCGTGGAAGAGAAGTGCGACCACGAGCGCGAGGGCGCTCTGCGGCGTGGGGATGCCGAGGAAGTACGGGCGGTCGAAGGCCCGGAGCGTGAAGTACACCAAGCGGGCGACGGCGGCGATGAGATAGGCGGCCGCGAGGGCGAGGGCCACCGGTTCCCACGGTTGCCATGTCCCGACATCGCCCGTATGGACCGCGATCAGGAATGCCGGGGCGACTCCAAAGGAGACCGCGTCCGCGACCGAGTCGGCGATGCGGCCGAATCGACTCGGTGGGGCGGCGCTGCGGCGCGAGAAGATCCCGTCCAGTCCGTCGAACCCGATCGCGCAGACGATGAGCAGCATCGCCCAGAGCTTGTTGCCGGCGAGGACGTAGAGGACCGCCGCGATCCCGAGCACCGCGTTCGACAGCGTCGCGAGATTCGCCGACACCCTCCAGCGGTCGGTCACGGCGTCTCCCGAGCGATCGAGCTCGACCCGGCCCGCACCCGGTCTCCAACCCGGACCACCGGTGTGGCGCGGTCCGCGGGAAGCAGGACGTCGACCCGAGAGCCGAGAACGATCATCCCGAGCCGATCTCCCTTCCGTCCACCGGAACCCACCTTCACGAAGGAGACCAGCCGTCGCGCCACGACCCCGGTGATCTGAACGACCTCGACGGGCCCGAGGGCGGTCGCGAGACCGTAGCGTCGCTGAACGTTGCGGTCGGCGTCCGGTCGGTACGCGGCCCGGAAGCCGAGTCCGCTGCCCTCGATCGCCAGCACCTTTCCGTCCACCGGGAATCGGTTCACGTGGACGTTCGTGACGTTCATGAACACCGAGATCCGCCAGAGGTTCCCCTCGCGCTCGACGGCGCGGACGCGGCCGTCCGCCGCGGAGACGATGCCGTCGCCGGCCGAGCGCTCAGGGTCCCGGAAGAAGACCGCGAAGAACAACCAGACCGCAAGGCCGGCCGCGAGTAGCGCGACCCACGCGAGCGACAGCGGAACGACGCCGACCACGGGGAGCGCCGCGAGGACGAGAAGAACCGCGGCCGCGGCCCCCAAGTAGCGGCCCGCGCCCGGCGCGAACACGCGCTTAACCGGTGAGCACGATCTCGATGTTGACGCCGTCGGGCACCTGGATCCGCATCACCTGGCGGAGCGCACGCTCGTCGGCATCGATGTCGATCAGCCGCTTGTGGATCCGCATCTCCCAGTGGTCGATGGTACTGGTGCCACCGCCGTCCGGGCCTTTGCGGACCGGAACCTTGAGCTTCTTCGTCGGGAGCGGGATCGGCCCGGCGATGGCGACCCCGGTCTTCTGGGAGATCTCGCGGATCTGCTTGCAGATGGAGTCGACCTTGCGGGAGTCGGTGCCGCTCAGCGAGATCCGGGCCTTCTGCGGCATCGATAGCCCCTCCCGCTCGCCCGCCCGTCCGCCCCCAAGAGGCTTACTCGCGCTTCTTGAGGTCGACGACGACGCCCGCCGCGACCGTCTGACCCATGTCCCGGACGGCGAAGCGTCCGAGCTGGGGGAACTCTTTGTACTTCTCGATGACGAGCGGGCGCTTCGGCGTGATCTTCACGACCGCCGCGTCCCCGGTCTTGAGCGTCTGGGGGTTCTCCTCCGCGACCTGGCCGGTCTTGGGGTCAAGGCGCTTCAAAAGCTCGGTGAACTCGCAGGCGACCTGCGCCGTGTGGCAGTGGAAGACCGGTGCGTACCCGACCGTGATGACGCTGGGGTGGTTGAGCACCTGGATGTTCGCGGTAAAACTCTCCACGACGGTCGGAGGGTTCGAGACCGGCCCGGCGACCTCGCCGCGGTGGATATCGTTCTTGTCGATCCCGCGGACGTTGAAGCCGATGTTGTCGCCCGGAACGGCCTCCGTGACCGCCTCGTGGTGCATCTCGATCGACTTCACTTCGCCGGACTTGCCGCCGGGGAGGAAGATGATCTTGTCGCCGACCTTGAGCGTACCCGTCTCGACGCGACCGACGGGGACGGTTCCGATACCGGTGATCGTGTAGACGTCTTGGATCGGAAGCCGGAGCGGCTTACCCGTGGGCTTCTCGGGAACCTTGAGCGCGTCCAGCGCCGCGAGGAGTGTGGGGCCCTTGAACCAGGCCATGTTCGGGCTCGCCTTGTTGATGTTGTCGTCCTTGAACGCCGAGATCGGGACGAACGCGACCTGATCGGCGACCTTGAACCCGACGTTCTTGAGGAGCTTCGTGAGCTCCTCCTTGACCTCCTCGTACTTCTTCTCGGAGTAGGCGACTTCCTGCCGGTCCATCTTGTTGATCGCGCAGATGAGCTGGTTGACGCCGAGCGTACGGGCGAGGAAGATGTGCTCCCGGGTCTGCTCCTGGACCCCTTCGGCGGCGGAACACACGAGCACGGCCGCGTCGGCCTGGCTCGTCCCCGTGATCATGTTCTTGACGAAGTCGCGGTGACCGGGCGCGTCGATGATGGTGAAGTAGTACTTCTGGGTGTCAAAGCGACGGTGCGCGATGTCGATTGTGACGCCGCGTTCCCGTTCTTCCTTGAGGTCGTCCATGACCCAGGCGAACTCGAACGTCGCCTTCCCCTTCGCTTCGGCTTCCTGACGGTACTTGTCGATCTCCTCCTGGCGAATGTAGCCGGTATCGAGGAGAAGGCGACCGACCGTGGTGGACTTCCCGTGGTCAACGTGTCCGATGAAGACGATGTTGAGGTGAGGCTTCTGCGCCATTTTCTGAGGGCTCCGCGCGCGGCCAGTTGGTCCCCCTATATAGGCATTGTCTCCGCGCGCCTCCGAGAGAGGCCGTCGTCCGCGTTTCCCCGGCGGTGAGGTGCCGCGGGGGCGAGTTCTGCTCGAAGGCCCGGACCTCGCTGCGCCTCGAGGCCCGGCCGTTGAGTCCTACAGGTCCGGCGCGAGGAAGATCTCGTTGCCGTCGGGGTCACGAACCGTCGCGAACCAGCCCCACGTCTCCTTCTTTGGTCCTTCTACGAACTCGACCCCGTTCGCCTTCAGTTCTCCGCAGGCGGCGACAAAATCTCGTCCAGGAACTCGAAGCAGGATGCCGGAGTTGCCGGGTTCGAGCGGAGCCTTTTCATCAAATTCCCCGACCGCGCACAGGTGCAGCATCCCGCCCTTCCCTTTGCGGCCGACGACAACCCAGTGGTCCATGCTCTCGACCACCTCGAGACCGAGATTGCGGGTGTACCATTCGGTCGCCTTCTTGCGGTCCGAGACCACGACCGCTACGGTGGATACTGCGGACTTCGGCAACGCGGACTTTCCACGGACCGGCGACTTTCCCTTCCCCTGCTTCTTCGCGGGCATGATGCGACCTCTGCGGGGGGATGCCGACTCCCTCTTCTTGAAGGCGAGGTAGGATGCTGAAACGGTCCAGACTCACGGGCGTCACAGAGGAAAAAGATATATCGAATAAACGATATCGGAATTTCGAGTATGTGGGCGTACGGTTGGGGTTCGAAGCGGCATCGCGGCCTCCGGGTCTGGGTACTCCAGCTCCTCGGACGGGGACCGATGAATGGGGCAGAGATCATGGAAGAGATGGACCGGATGACGATGGGCTGGTGGCGGCCCTCTCCCGGCTCGATCTATCCTCTCCTCGAGCAGCTTGTGGAGGAGAAGCTCGTCCGCAAGCGGGACGATGGCCGCTACGAGGTGACGGAAGCAGCCCGACGCGGTCCCGACTGGACCCACGGTCCGATGCAGCGCGGGCCTCGGACTCCCCAGGACGCCCTCGCAGAAATGGAATCGTACCTGGCGTTCCTGGAGGATCTGGGAAGCGGCGGAAGGGCCAATCTGAGCGAGTTCGTTCCTCGCCTGAAGGCGGTATCGAAGCGGCTCGACGACCTCGCCGGTCGGGCGAGCCAAGGGAGTTCTCCATGATCACTCCGCCCCCGCCGATCGCGGATGGGCACGGAGGGGGCGCATGAACGGTCCGGAATTCCTTTCCGGACCGGAGGAATCGGGACACTTCTTCCGGGGTCTCAAAGCGCGCATCGTCGCCACCGTCGCGCTGCTCGTGGGAGGGCTTTGCTGGGTGATCCTCTACCTCGCGTTCCTCGCCGGTCATTTCGCCTGGTACCAGAATCTCGCGATCGTCCTGGTCTCGTTCCTGGTCGTCCCGGCGGTCGTGGTCGTGATGTGGATCTACTGGGGCGTCTCCGTGGGTCGCCGATTCGGCCACGCATTCTGGCACGACGATTTCCCCTGAGGGCTCGACGACCTTCGAACCCGGACTTCGTCCTCGAGGGGTCGCCATGGGAACCGAGTATCGGCCGTCCGCCCGAGACCGGCTGCGAGTACGCGCGCGGCGGGCGCTGCTCGAGCGGATTCGCTCGCTGCTCGCCCCCGAAGGTTTACGCCTCCTCGACCTCGGGGGAGGTACGGGAGCGGCCACGGTGGTCTTTGCCGCGGGGGGCCAAGAGCGAATCGTTCTCGAGCCGGAGGAACGAAGGGTCGCCCAGGGACGCGCGGCGCACGCTCCGGTGACGTTCGTGAGCGGGGTGGCCGAATCGTTGCCGTTCGAGGACGGTCGCTTCGACCGGGTGGTCTCGTTGATGTCGTTCCACCATTTCACCGATGGCGACCGCGCCCTCCGCGAGGCCTTTCGAGTCCTAGCGCCGGGAGGCCGATTCGTGCTCTATGATTTCGACCCCGCTACGCCCAGGGGTCGGTGGATTGCGTTCTTCGAAGGACGGGTGATGCGCCATTCGTTCGCCTTCGCGGCCCCGGTGGACCTCGAACGTCGAGCGCTGGCCGCTGGCTTCCGAGCAGCGCGGAGAGAATCGTTCGGCTCGGGAGCCTTCGTGATCGCGGAGCGCTAAGATCGGCCCCGTCGGCGAAACCGCTTTAGCGACTCCCCCCGTCGGTCGGTCCTCCTCGGGGCGGAGCTCGTGCCGGACCCAGTCTCTTCTACGGTCAGCGCGTCGCGCGCCTCCACGGCCCGACTCATGGTGCCGACGGACACGAACTTCATGGGCAACGTCTTCGGAGGGCACATCCTCGACGAGATCGACCGGGTGGCGTACATCGCGGCGAGCCGCCACGCGAAGGCGACGTGCGTGACCGCCTCCTTCGACCGCGTCGACTTCTTGGCGCCCGTCCACGTCGGGGACGTGGTCGATTTCGACGCCGAACTGACGTATGTGGGGACCTCATCGATGGAAGTCTGGGTGCGAGTGCGCGCGGAAGCCATTCAGGGCGCGGAACCCCGCGCCGTCGGGGAGGCGTTCGTGACGATGGTTGCGGTCGACCCCAACGGCCGCCCTCGGCCGGTCCCCCAGTTGATCCTCGAGACCGTGGAGGAACGTCTGAGATTCGAGGAGGGGCGACGGCGCATGGAAGAGCGACGGCGCACTCGTCATGCCCGACCGGAGTAGGAGGCCACGATGCTCTGCGAAATGTGTGGGAAAGAAGTCCCCCTGACGACCCGGACCCGTCTAGAGGGGTCGGTCCTCTCGCTCTGTCCCGATTGCTCTAAGTTCGGGACCCCCGTCGACCCGGTGCCGAGTCCCCCGACCGCCGCGCCGCCGGGCGCGCGGTTCCGGCCGGGGATGGCTGTGACCCATCCCTCGGGACCCGGACGACGCCTCGAGGAACGGGACCTCTACCAAGAAATCGGCGAGATGGAGCTCGCGGCGGATTGGAACAAGCGGATCCGCGTGGCGCGCGAATCCCATTCATGGACTCCGGAGGAGTTCGGCAAGAAGCTCAACGAGAAGAAGTCGGTCGTCCTCAAGATCGAGTCCGGTTCGTTCCGGCCTCCGGACGCTCTGGTGCGCAAGATTGAGCACCTGCTCAAAGTGCGTCTGCGCGCCGAGCCGGAACCCGCCGGTCAGCGCTGACCCGAGTTGGCCCCCGGCGCGACGGCGGGATCTTCCGCGATTTCCCGCGACCCCGGGGCGCGCCGACGGGCGTGGGGCGAACGGGCCGTGGGTCGATGGAGATCCCGGTCCGGCCGAGCGGCGGAACGGAGTTCGGCCCGCAGGAGGCCGTGGACGAGCCCGCCTTCCTGTTCGGTACGACGGTCTTCCGAGTAGCTCTCGAGGAACCGTTCCGACCAGACGACGTATCCGACGCCCAAGACGCCGAGACCGAGGACCCCGAGCCACCCGGCGAACCAGTATGGCACGGCGACCGCGAAGACCACGAGCGCGAAGGTGAGCGACACCAACGTGAAGAACGACCGGTCGACGTCCCGTTCGGCCCGTCGGTCCCGGTGGGAGTATTCCATCACGGCTCGGACCGGCTCCGGCGGAATCCGTTCACCCGGTGCGACGCGATTTGCCGCGACGCAGGAGGAGGTACTCGAGGATCGCCTTCTGAGCGTGCAAACGGTTCTCGGCCTGGTCCCACACCGCGGCCTGCGGTCCGTCCAGAACCGAATCGGTGATCTCCTGGCCGCGGTGGGCGGGTAGGTCGTGAAGGACGAACGCCGTGGGTTTCGCCAAGGCGACGAGCGCGTCGTTCACCTGGAATCCTCGGAACGCTTCTTCGCGGGCGGCGGTCTCGGCCTCCTCGCCCATCGAGACCCAGACGTCTGTGTAGATCGCGTCCGCGCCGTGCACGGCGTCTCGAGGGTCGTTGGTGAAGGAGAGGGCGGACCCCAAACGGCGAGCGAGGACCTCCGCGGCCCGAACGTACTCGGGTTGGGGTCGGTAGCCGGCAGGGGTCGCGACGGCCAGGTCGAGACCCATCGCCGCCGCGCCGAGGAGGAGCGAATGCAGGACGTTGTTGCCGTCTCCCACCCACGCGAGTCGGCGGCCGCGGAATTTGCCCTTCCAGCGCTCTCTCATCGTGAGCAGGTCGGCGGCGATCTGGCAGGGGTGCTCGAGGTCGTCGAGCGCGTTGATGACCGGGACCGTGGCCCACCGAGCGAGTTCCACCATGTCCGTATGCCGGAACGCGCGGTAGCAGACCGCATCGACGAATCGGGAGAGCACCCGGGCCGTGTCGGCGATCGTTTCGCCCCGACCGAGCTGCAGGTCCTTCGAGGAAAGGTAGAGGGCGTGGCCTCCGAGGTCGTTCATCGCGACCTCGAAGGAGGTTCGGGTTCGCGTGGAGGGCTTCTCGAAGATCATCGCGAGGTTCTTTCCAACGAGGGTCGGGCGTCGCACCCCTTGAGCCCGCTCGGCCTTCAGAGTCGCCGCGCGCGCCAGGACGTGTTCGAGGTCCTCGCCCAGGTCGGAGATCGACAGAAGATCCTTGGGAGCGGTGGGAGGCGCCATCCCACAGAGCACCGTCCGCTCGCGTTAAACGGTTCTGGGAGCCGCCGGTTCCGAGCGGCCGTGCGAAGGTTATGAAGGCGACTCGATTGGCCCGGTACGAGGGAGATCCTGTGCCGGCCCGTCCCAAGAAGAAAACCGATAAAAGTCGCCCGGCCCAGCCGACCCGAAGCCGAACGTCCCCCTCCCGGGGCCGCCGGGTCTACATGGTCACCGGAGGTGTCACGAAGTTCGCGAAGGCCCATCCGTCGATGGACTTCCGGCTGATGGTCAAGCGCGCTTACGACTACGCCCTCAAAGGAATCCCGAACCTCACGGTGGACCGGATCGACGGGACACGGATCTCCTACTTCTCGGACCATTTCGCGCGCCAGCTCAAGGCCGCCAGCATGGTCCAGGATTACCTCGGCATGAACCCGAAGGGCTCGGTCCGCATCGAATGGGGCGGCGCCACGGGGGGCGAGTGCTTCCAGGCGGCGTACGAGGCGGTGGCCAGCGGTCGGATGGACGTCTGCCTTGCTGCGGGATTCGAGACGATGAGTCGCGTGCCGACGTGGAAGGGGAACGAGTTCATTGCGCTCGCCTCCGACACGAACTTCGATTTCCCCCTCGGCGGGTTCTACAGCGGATACTACGCGCTCATGGTCATGCGCCACATCTACGAGTACCTGCGGCTTCGCAAGTTCGCCGACATCAAGGATGAGCGCGAAGCGCAGCGGCGGGCGATCGCGGAAGGGAGCCGCATCATGAGCCTCGTCTCGGTGAAGAACCACCGCAACGCGCTCTACAATCCGTACGCCCAGTACCCGAAGCGACTGACCGTGGAGGACGTGTTGAACTCCGAGATGATCAGCTACCCGCTCACGCGCGAGCAGATCTGCACGATGAGCGACGGCGCGGCCTGCGTCGTCCTGTGCGACGAAGAGCGGGCCAAGGAGTTCACCGACCGGCCGGTGCGGGTCACCGGCGTGGGATGCGGCACCGACACGATGCGCCTCGCCGACCGACCGTTCGGAAGGGTCCCGTTGCTTCCGCACGAGCGGGCGAAGACGTACGAGGACCTCCCGTACCCGGGCGTCCACTCCTTCCGCGCCGGTCGCGCGGCCGGGATCGAAGCCTACCGGATGGCGGGGATCACCCGACCGAACGAGCAGCTCGACTTCATCGAGCTCCACGACGCGTACGCTTCGAGCGAGATCCAGACCTACGAGGACCTGGGCCTGTGCCGGTACGGGGAAGGCTACTCCTTCGTGGAGCGGGGAGACCCGTTCCTGAAGGGCATCGACTACGGCTTCCCGGTCGCCCGCGCGGGCATTATGCCGGTCAACCCGTCGGGAGGCCTCATCGCCTGCGGCCACCCGGTCGGCGCGACCGGTCTCATGCAGGCGGTCTTCGCGTTCTGGCAACTCCAGGGCACGGTGCCCAAGCATTTCGGGGACCCGACCCTGCAGCTGAAGAACCCCCGGCGCGGCGCCATCCATAGCCACGCGGGCACCGGTTCCTCGGTGACGGTCTCGATCATGGAACGGGGGTTCCGATGAGCGTGCGTCCCCGCAGCTTCTCGAAGTTCCGAGAAGTGCAGAGCGAGCTCGAGCGAACCGGCTCGGCGATCTTCCGCGATGCCGAGGGCGTCGAGAGCCTGATCGTCCGGAGCCCGTATTCCATCAACTACATCCACAGCTACGCCGAGGATTCGGCGTTCTTCCTCGGGCTCGCCGACGGTCGACTCCGGGGCTCGAAGTGCCGTCGACCCAAGTGCGGATTCGTCTACGGAACGCCCCGGGGCCACTGCATGGTCTGCGGTGCTCCGACCGAGTGGATCGACCTCCCGAGCAACGGCCGGGTCCATTCCTGGACCACCTGCCATTTCGGCAGCGAAGCGTTCCTGAAGGAAACCCCGTACAATCTCGCCCTCGTGGAGTTCGACGGGGTGGGCAGCCTGCTGCTGGTCCGGCTCAAGGACTGCGTCGAGTCCGACCTCTATGTCGGGATGCCGATCGAGGCCCGCTTCGACCCGAATCCGAAGTATTCGATCACGGACGTATGGTTCGTGCCGTCGCGATAAGCGGCCGCGTACTCAGTCCATCGGCGACAGTCCGATCAGCTCGAGGACGTCGCCCTGCCCGCGGGCGATCTCCGAGCGCCGAGTCTTGGGAACGTCCACGAAGGAAAGCTCCTGCCACAACCGATGCGACGGCGGGGTCGAAGTGGGCCAGCGTCCGTCGAAGACGAAGTGAAAGTCCCAGTGAGGGTCGCGGTGCTCGGAACCGGGCCGGCGCGACGGGTCGGAGAACACCGCCGGCGCCGATACCGTGGGAAGTTCCGCGCCCAACTGCTCGCGCGCGATGACCCGGGCGGCCTCTTCGGGGCCCTCGAAGAGGAGCAGCTGGCGGGACGGCAACATCCAAGACCGGCCGACCCGCTCGAGACGTCCGGGGTCGAGCCCTCCGAACTCCCACCACGGTGCCGAAGGATTCGCCCGACCCATGAGGACCCGATGAGGGTCCTCCGGGGAACGCAGCACGAGGAAGACCGAGAGGCACATTCCGGCGTCGGGGACCGCCGACGATCCGGGCGGCAGCGGAGTGGCCGCGCTCAACCGAGCAAACCGCCGCTCCATGTCGGTCGACCGGTCAGTACGTCGGAGGTTTTCAAGCTGGCTCTGCCGGCGGAAACAAGTTTGGCCTCCGGCGAAAACGGTCGAAATCCGCCGCCCGAGTCCCGCTCAGACTTGGTGGGTCGGAACGATTAGCGGATATGCGGGAGGCCGGATTCGGACTCCCATGTTCGTGTGGCCAGCGGGGGGTTTCAGGGTCTCTAAAGTGGGGGTTTTCATGGCCGGTATGGTCATCTTCGTGATTCTCGCCGGCCTTCAGGCTAATGCCGCAGGCGTCAACCAGGGGGCCTCTCTCGTGGTGCTTCTCTTCGCGGCGATCGCGGCCGGTTGCGGCTACGGCTTGGGCGCGTCCCGACAGTGGCGAAAGGACCATGGTGCCGATGCGGAATGACAGGTCCGTTCCGCTTAGAGCGTGGGAGGTGCCGCGGGCCGGGCTTGAACCGGCGGCTTCAAGATCTTCAGTCTTGCACTCTCCCAAACTGAGTTACCGC
>Ga0209415_10003097_pt1 | contig 30995 bp, 32 predicted proteins | sample PeaSoiSIISIP2007_FD_187696 | JGI IMG/M metagenome (GOLD analysis project Ga0209415, IMG submission 187696) | Peat soil microbial communities from Weissenstadt, Germany - SII-SIP-2007 (SPAdes) (version 2) | ecosystem: Environmental > Terrestrial > Soil > Wetlands > Peat | place: Germany... | reverse complement strand
CTCAAACTGAGTGGGCACCTGCCGAAGGAGCTCATCTTCGAGCGCGAGCTGCTCGTCTGCCGCCTGTGAGTGGGAGGGGCGCTCCCCGGCCGGCTCGGTGGAGCCGATCAGATCGGTGAGGAACGCGTTTGGAAGCCTCGATCGGGCACTGCTGATCAGTTGCGCACATGTCGGATCTGACATAGCACCAGTGGGCGAAGCGACTGCGAGGCTACGACGAGGCGGCTGGTCTGCTCCTCGGTCATCCTCCGCCGCGCTCTCTGCTCGCGCAGCGCCTTCGCAAGCTCGAGCTTCAAAACGGGGGGGCAAGTCAAAACACAGCGACACGCACAGAAGCGCGAGCCGTTCTTCAAATCCGCGCCGGTGACACTTGCGGTAGCAGGAGCCCCTTCCCGCCCTCAACGCAGGGCGGGAGCGCATTTTGGCCGCTGAAAAGACGGTGCCCAAGGCGCGACTCGAAAGCGCGACCCCAAAATTAGGAACGCGTCGAGAGCATCTTGCCAGGTGGTGGTACGCTGCGCTGTGCAGTTTCACAGGGGTTTGAGGCCCTACCACTGCACTGCAGAAGACGGTAGAATGTTGAGCGCGGTCGCAGCAATGGTAGCAGTTCGGTGCGGAGACTGACGTGGCGATAGTTCTTCTCGGTGCGGGCGCATCAAGCGAAGCGGGGGTCCCGACCGCGATCGACATGACGCATCGGATGATCGCTGAGTTTCTGCAGGACGCGAGCCTGGAAGACGGTGTTCGGGTCCTCTACTTCGTGGTAGGAGGCCTGCAATTCAAGCGCGGTGTCCAGGGGAAAGATCCGTTCGGTGGCGTCGACATCGAAGAACTGTTTGCGGCAATGGACATGCTCGCAAAACGTACAGAGATAGATGCCGCGCCATTTATCGGACAATGGCACCCGGCCATTGCTGACCTGGAAACCTACCGACCGAGCCATGTAGACCAATACTTGCTGCGCCAAAAGCTGAAGCCGCTCCTAGCCCAGGGCCGGTACACCCAGAGTGCATACCGAGCGAGTCTCGGAGCCAATTCAACGGACGTCGAACGTTTCGTTGACGAACTGATTGATGTCTTACAGAAGATCACCACGCCTGAAGTTGGGGGCTACCTCGCACCGCTGGTCCGACAAGGAAAGACACGGTTGTTGACTGTGGCTACCCTGAACTACGAGCCCGCTACAAAAGGTCACGCCGGCAGCATCGCACGCGAGTTCAACTGTGTCATCGATGGTCGACCAGCGGCGCTTTTGTGAAACCCGAGATTGGTGTTGAACTCTTGAAGCTCCATGGGTCCGTCGATTGGTCTATACACTCGGAAGGTCCGACCCGTGAGAATCCCATTCGCCACGACGTCGTCGTGCAGGTTTCTCAGGATCAGTTCTCAAAGACTGCGTACCGTCCGGCATTGGTTTTTGGCGCGCGGAGTAAGCTCACCGCCAAGGGTCCCTTTCTCGACCTGCTGCACACTTTCCGCAACCGCTTGGGTGAGCAGCAGGAGCTGATCACGATCGGGTACTCCGGCCGTGATGAGCATGTGAATGAGGTGATTACTCGGTGGCTGGTCGGCGATCGGCACCGTCGGCTCGTCGTTGTAGACAAGAGCAGTTCTCCAGAACACCTGACAGAACTCGATCGTCGCTATTCCACTTTTGCCGGCAGTAGGTTCGAGATCCGCGATGAGGGAGCGCGGCAGGCATCAAGAAGAAATTTCCGGAAGGCTGAAGTGCTCCACCTCGTCGCTGTCGTGCGCCAGAAGTATCGGGCGCGCTCAGTATCCCCCGAGCCGACTGTGGACGGGCGCGCAACGCACCCGCCAGCTTCTCGCGTCCTCGAAGAGCCACTGGGCACAAGGCCTCATCACGAAAGCGGTACGATCGGCTGTGCCGGGAACCTTCCCTCGACTCTTCGGCGCTCATCGCGCTCTGGACCTAGCCCGAGAGTAGACCCACTCGCGCAGACGAGATAGGCACCGCGAGGGTCACGAAGATGCAATTCGATGGGTTGTCTCGGGGCTTGCCCCGCCTTGCGGTGACGGCTTAGAATCCGTGTCATGGCGGTCGTCGCACGCAAGCAACGTGTCGCGGATCACATCGAAGTGACCCCGGGGGTTTGCGGTGGCAAGCCCCGCATTGCTGGGTCGCGTATCCGCGTGCAGGACATCGTCGCGTGGCACGAGCGCTTGGGGCAATCGCCCGAAAGTATTGTCGAACAGTTCCCTCAACTGTCGTTGGCCGATATCCACGCGGCACTCACCTACTACTTCGATCACCGCGAAGAGATCGAGCGGCAGACCGCCGAGGATATCACCTTCGCCGACACCGTGAAGGCACACGCTCGTCGCAACCGCAAGCCGGTCGGGAACGGCAAACATGGCCGCAAGGATGCGGCTGCACCTCGATGAGCACGTGCCACGAGCGATCGCCCTTGGCCTGCGACGCCGAGGCATCGACGTCACAACGACCGTAGAGGTCGGGCTCAGCTCGGCTTCCGACGAAGAGCAGCTCGAGTTCGCCCGCACCGAGGGGCGCGTCCTCTTCACGCACGACGCCGATTTCCTGCGACTCCACCAGCGCCGCGTGCCACACGCCGGCATCGTGTATTGTCACCAGGGACAGTATGCCCTCGGCGAGATCGTCCGACGCCTGGCCGCCCTTGCCGGGCACCGCCGAAGGAGCGATCTGCGCGATCGCATCGAATTCCTGTAGCCTTCTTTCGACCGCTACGCGAAATGGCCCCGCGCCAGCGGCTCGTGAACCTGTACGCCCTTCCCTACTCGCCGTTGCGATAGACACCTACACGCTCAGCGCGGCAGGACGAAGATGTCGGCGGCGATTTCGGGTTCGAGCGCGATGTCGGTTGCGCCGACCCGGACGACGAACGCGGGTTGCCGTTGATGCAGGTGCAGCTGCGCGCCGGGCACGACGCCCAAGGCACACAAACGATCGAGACGGCGGTGCGAGCGCGAGGCGATGAAGACGATGCGGTAGTCCGCGCCGATGGCACCCTCGCTCAGCGGCGTCACCAGCGGGCGCACTTCGTGCGAGAATTTCTCACAGCAGCGCCCGCGCGGGATGGCGCGGTCGTGCGGGCACGTCGGCGGATGCCCGAGGAAGGCGCAGACGCGGTCGGTGGCCTCCTCGGAAACGGAATGCAGACGATGCGGGCCAGGCCTTGAAAGTAGAAGTAAGAAGTAAGGAAGTAAGCCGCCGGCTCTCGCCGATTGGCGCGGGGATCACACGGCTCGACGCAAATGCCCTCGGCGCTCAGCCGCTCAGCCATCAGCTCTGAACGGTTCAGGTCCGCCGTGAAACATTGCCACGCGAATGAGTGCCAAATAGAATGCAGAAGTCGAGGGGTCACCGATGGACAGCAGGGACGCGTACGAGAAACAGATCGCTAGCGAACTGCGCGCGCTGCCGCAGGCGGCGCTGGCTGAAGTGCTCCGCCTCGTCGCCGTGGTGCGCGAGAAGTATCGGGCACGCTCAGCATCCCCCGACCCGACACCGGACGGGCGCGCATCGCATGAACGCACCCGCCAACTCCTCGCATCCTCGAAGAGCAACTGGGCTCAAGGCCTCATCCGAGAGCGGGAAGATCGGCTGTGACGGGAACCTTCTTTCTCGACTCCTCGGCGCTCATCAAGCTTTATCACCAAGAGCCTGGCACCGAACGAGTCGAGGAGATCTTCGCTGCAAGCAGCACCGCGCTGTTCATCTCCGAGTTGGCGGCCGTAGAGTTGCAGTCCGCCCTGGCGCGCAAGGTGCGGACGGGCGAGATCACCGTGCAGGCGGAAGAAGAACCCGTCCGTAACTTCGAGCAAGACTGTGCGGACCGCTTCGTGATCGAGCCGCTCACGAGCGCCGTCGTACAGCAAGCGAAAGACCTCCTGAAAAAGCACGGGCACCAGAGAGCCCTCCGTTCTCTCGACGCCCTTCAGGTGGCCACCTTCGCGATCGTTCGCGCACGCGAGGAGGCGGTATTCGTCTGCGCCGATGGCCGCTTATGTGGGGTTGCGAAGGCAGAAGGATCCTCTGCTCTGAATCCCGAAGAGCCCGTCGCCTGATCCAACTGCACGCTCAGCGCGGCAGGACGAAGATGTCGGCGGCGATTTCGGGTTCGAGCGCGATGTCCGTTTCGCCGACCCGGACGACGAATGCGGGTTGCCGTTGATGCAGGTGCAGCTGCGCACCGGGCACGACGCCCAAGGCACACAGCCGGTCGAGGCGCCGGTGCGAGCGCGAGGCGATGAACACGATGCGGTAGTCCGCGCCGATAGCGCCCTCGCTCAGCGGCGTCACCAGCGGGCGTACCTCGTGCGAGAATTTCTCACAGCAGCGCCCGCGCGGGATGGCGCGGTCGTGGGGGCACGTCGGCGGATGCCCGAGGAAGGCGCAGACGCGGTCGGTGGCCTCCTCGGAGAGGATGTGCGCGTGCTCCAACTCGCAAGCGCCCGCCTCCATCGCCTCGTTGTCGACGTGGATGACGTCGAACAGCAGGCGCTCCGCCAGCCGATGGCGGCGCATGACGCCGGCGGCTCGTTGCTCGCCCGCGGCGGTGAGCTCCAGGCGGCCGGCGCGCACCGCAACCAGGTTGCGCTGCTGCGCCGCGGCGACCGCCGCGTCCGGATCGAAGTCGAGGGCCTGCCCTTCCAGGCCCGCGCTCACCGCGGTGCCGCGCTCGCGCAGCGTCCACAACCGTTCGAGCACTTCCTCGATCTGTTGGTCGATGGGCATGACTCAGACGCGATTCACGCCGAGCCAACGCGACAATCGACGCGTCAACCGGCTCGGCGCCGGAACTTCATAGGCACAGTACGGACAGCTGAGTAATCGACACTGGCGTTGCAGCGGACATTCGACATGGCACACACGTCCCTCCGCTTCGCTGTAGTGCGTGCCGCAGAAGGGACAGGTGATCTCCTGCTCGTTCGTCGGGTTCATTGCAAGCCGACCGCGCGCAGGGCCAGGTTGACGGCGCCGCCCACCGCGAAGGCGAACGGGAAGATGAAGGCGCTCATCGCCACCGCCGTTCGCAGCCCGTGTTCCTTCACGATCACGAAGAAATTCGCCACGCACGGCACGAACAGCGTGATGGTCACCAACGCGACGACTGCCTGCACGGGCGTCAGCAGGCCCTGCCCGAACAGCGCATAGATGCCGGCGGAGCCGTAGTCGCGCCGGAAGAATCCCACCAGGAATGCTTCGGCGGCTTTCGGCGGCAGGTTCAACAGACCGACCACCGCGGGCTCACTGGCGTGCACGATGCGGGCGAGGCTGCCGGTGGCGTCGAGGACGAACAGCACGAACGTCCCCAAGACGAAGATCGGCACGGCTTCCTTGAGGTACCACTCGAGCCGGCCCGCGGTCTTGACCACGATGTTCCCCAGCTGCGGACGGCGGATCGGCGGCACCTCGAGGATCAGATCCGAGCGCTCTCCCGGCAAGAGCTGCGCGGCGAGAAATCCGACCCCGAACAGCGTCCCCAACACGACGCCGCCCCACACCAGCGGCGCCCATGCCGGCAGCGCCCCGAACAGGCCGAGGATCACGCCGAGCTGCGCCGAGCACGGCACGCCGAGCGCCAACAGCAAGGTCACCAGCACGCGTTCCTTACGCGTCTCCATGATGCGCGCCGTCAACGTCGCCATGGTGTCGCAGCCCAAACCCAAGACCATCGGCAACACCGCTTTGCCGTTGAGTCCCATGCCGTGAAAGATGCGATTCACGATGATCGCCAAACGCGGCAAGTAGCCGGAGTCTTCGAGGATCGAGAAGGCGAGGAAGAACGCGGTCACGATCGGCAGGATAATAGCGAAGGCGTAGGTGAGCGCGACGGTCACCAACCCGTACGGCCCCACCAGCATATCGCGGAACAGATGCGCGGCGCCGGCGCCGATGCCCGACGCCGGGGCGACGGCGGCGACCACGCCGTCGATCGCGGCGGTGATGGCTGGGCTGATGTAGCCGCCGAAGACCGTATGCTCGAAGAAGTCGACGGCGGTACCGGCGGCAAAGCCGCCAACGAAGCGGTAGACGACGTACAGCACGACGAAGAGCACGGCGAGCCCACTGCCCCGCCGACTGGCCCAGCGCCCGAGCGCGGCCCGCATGCCCGCCGCACGGTAGGCGGTGAGCCCGGCCAGCCCGACGCCCAACCACCCGATCCCTCGCACGACCGGTTGCGCCGGCAGCGGCATGAGCTTGAGGTCTCCGGCCAACAGCGCAGCGCATCCGACCACCGCCGCCCATCCAATCGCGCGCCACACGGCGTCGTCCGTCGGGGCGGTCGACCGCGCTTCGGAGTCGGTACGCGCGACGCTGCGTGCCAATCGTTCCGCCTCACGCACGCGGCAGCGCTGTAACTCGTAGCCGACGTGCGCGCCCAGCTGCTGCTGCACGGTGCGGTGCGCTTCTTCGATCGTCGCGAGCCCCGCACCGGACACGTGTTGCACCAACCACGGGCGCAGGGTTTCATCTCCGGCGAGGCATGCCAGCGCCAGCGCCCGCTGGCTGATCGGCAGGCCGGCGAGCGAGCGCTCGATCAACAACAGTGCGGCTTCGACGCCGGCCGGGTAGTGCACACGACAATGACTGGGCGCGGCGGCACGCAGCGCCGTCCGCAGCGCCGGCAGGCCGAGGCCGCTGACTGCAACGGTTTCGATGACCGGCACCTTCAGCGCCGCCGATAGTTTCGCCGTATCGATGCTGACGCCGTGCGCCGCCGCTTCGTCCATCATGTTCAGCGCCAGCACGAACGGAACGCCCGCCTCCGCCAGCTGCAACGACACCACCAGCGCCCGCGGCAGATTCTTCGCGTCGGCCACTTGCACGACGCAGTCGACCCCGTTCAGCAGGATGTCGCGTGTGACCCGCTCGTCCTCGGAGCTCGGGGTGAGGCTGTTGACGCCGGGGGTGTCGATGATCTCGGCGCCCGGTTCGAAGCGTGCCGCCGCGCGCGTCACCTCGACCGTCGTTCCGGGATAGTTGCTGACGGTCGCGTACGTCCCGGTCAACGCCCCGAAGATGACGCTCTTGCCGACGTTCGGGTTGCCGACGAGGGCGATGCGGCGGAATCGTGGCTCGCGGCGGCGCTCGTGTGCGCCAGGGTCGAGGCGAGGTTCAACGATTCGCAGCTCCGCACGGCGCGTTGCGGTCATCGCTCACTCAGGCCGCGTGTGCGTGCCGAAGCGGCTGATAACCGCACCACGGATCGGTTGCCAGGTAGTTGCCGGTGAGCGCATACGCGCGCGAGCGCGAGCCGCCGCAGATCTGGCGGTACTCGCAACGCCCGCAGCGGCCCAGCAGGGCGTCGGCATCGCGCAGCGTCTGGAACAACTCCGAGGTTCGATAAATCTCGCTGATCGATTGCTCGCGCACGTTGCCGGCGCGGATCGGCAGGAATCCGCTGGGGAAGACGTCGCCGGTGTGCGACACGAAGGCGAAGCCGTTGCCGGCGTTGACCCCACGCGGCGCCAGGCCGACCGTATGTCCCGGCCCCTCGGAGCGCGTGAGCAGGTCCGGCATCGCGCCGTCATGCCCCGATCCATGCGCACCCGACTGTGCCGCTTCCTGCTGTGCCACGTAGCGGCGATAGTGTGGGGCTTCGGTGACTTTCACCACGAAGCGTGAACGTTTCTGCACGCGGTAGAGAATCTCGAACAGATCTTCGCACTGGCTCGCGGTCAGCCCGCCGAGCGCCGTGCCGCGGCCGACCGGGATGAGGAAGAACACCTCCCAGAAAACAATGCCCAAGCGTTCGACGAGATCCGCCATCTCACCGAGATACGGCGCCGAACGGCCACACACCGTGGTGTTGATCTGCAGCGGCAGGTCATGGCGATGCGCCCAACCGACGGCGTCCATGGTCCTGTCGAAAGCGCCGGGGACACCGCGGAAGGCGTCATGCAGATCAGCAGTGGGGAAGTCGAGGCTCAACGCCATCTGATCCAAGTCTGCGTGCTTCAGCTGTCGGACCAGATCGTCCGTCAGTGCCGTTGTGGCCGCGGGAATGGTCCCCATACGCAGCCCGCAATCCTTGCCGGCGCGGATGAGCGTGAACAGGTCGGGCCGCTTCACCGGATCGCCGCCGCTGAGGATGAACACCGGCGTGCCCATGCCCGCGACATCGCGGAGGAGCTGTTCGCCCTCGGCGGTCGTCAGCTCGTCGGGATGACGATGCGGCTGGGCCGAAGCGCGGCAATGGCTGCAGGCCAGATCGCAGCCCTGCGTGGTTTCCCAGATCACCAGGAACGGAGCCTTGGCGAAATCGACTGCAAAAGGTGGGCGCATGACCCTTACCGATGCAGAATCCATGCCTTCACGCCGCATTCCACCCGGTTAGTACACCGACCGATCAGATTCTCAGTGGTGAGAATCTCAGCTTCGCTTTCCTACCCAATACAGCGGTTCGTAGGATCATAGCTACACCGCCATCTTGCCGTAGTCGACAGTGAGCCAACGCTCCGGCGCGACCGACACCAGGATGCTGTTAGTGCGCTCACTGGCTGTGGTTTGCAGGTACCAGTCGCCCAGCTGCTCGCCCAGATAGCGGTGGGCGATGGCGCGCACGTCGCGTTCGAAGTTGGGCGTGCCGATGGTCGCCGGGCCTTCGACGCTGACGTACTGGTACGGCGCCGTTTCGGTCTGCACGCACAGGCTCAGGCGCCCCGCCGCGCGGATGCATGTTGCTTTCTTTGACGCGCCGCCGGTCACAAAGCGCACCACGCCGCCCGGTTCGTAGGCGTACCACACCGGCACCGTCAGCGGCCCGCGCTGCGGTTGAGCGATGCTCACAATCGCCACGTGCATGCCCGCAAGAAACGCCTCCCGCTCCGCCTTCGTCATCGCCATGGACATCGGAACCTCCTCAGCTGTAACGTGCCTCGACACCACGCGACCGACCGGGCTTGGCAGCGGCGTCGCGCAGGTCGGCGAGGAATGGGGCCACGACCGTGGCGTGATTCGGCGTCACCATGAGGTGCAGCGCCGCCGGATTCTGCTGCCGATCGAGGTGCCAGCCGCGCTCGTCCATAACGTCGCCGACCGCCATGATGTCGACGTCGTCCGAGCCGAAGGCCATCAGACTGGCGTCCGGATCGCCCCAGATGTGCAGCTCCGGAATCACCGCGATCCCGTCGCGCAGCTGCCGGGTCGTCTCCATGACAATCGCTGCAAGCCGTCGATAGCCGTCTTCGCCGAGATAGTTCATCACCGCCCACGCCGCCGCGATCGGCGCGGCCGGGCGGGTCCCGGCCATCGCCAACGACCCATAAATGCCGCCCGGCCACTGATCGTAGAGAAACGCCTGGTACCTGACGGTGTCCTTGCTCCGGTGTGCGAGCACCGAGGCGCCCTTCGTACAGTAGCCGTACTTGTGCACATCCGCCGAGATGGTCGTCACACCCGGCACACGGAAATCGAACGGCGGCATGCGATAACCGAGCGGCTCGATGAACGGCAGCAGGAAGCCGCCGACGCAGGCGTCGGTATGGAACGAAATGTTGCGCGCAACGGCCAACGCAGCCAGCTCCGGAATCGGATCGATCACGCCGTGGGGATAGTTGGGGGCCGAGCCGGCGACTAGCACCGTATGGTCATTGATAAGCGCCGCGGCCGCTTCGACGTCGGCTCTCAGATCTGGGCGCAGCGGGATCTGCTTCATCTCGACGCCGAAGTACTTCCCGGCCTTGGCGAACGCGGGGTGCGCCGACAGCGGAACGACCATTTCAGGCTGCGTCACGCCGCGCTCCTCGCGGGCGCGATCACGTGCCGTCTTCACCGCCAGGAGAATGCTTTCGGTGCCGCCGGAGGTCAGACAGCCTCCCGACTCGTCGCCGCCGTGCAAGAGACCGGCCGTCATCGACACCACGTCGCTTTCCATGTGCCGCAAGCTCGGGAAGCGAAACGGGTTGAGGGCGTTCTCGAACAGGTAGAGGTTGTTCGCTTCGCGCAGCACGGCATCGACGTCTTCGCCGGCCGGGTAGATCAAGCTCCACGTGCGGCCGCCGCGCCAATCGGCGTCGCGTGCCTTGCGAGCGCGCATCTCGGCGAACAGCTCGTCTCGAGGAACGCCGCGCTTGGGGAGTTGCACGTGATCCGTCCTTCCGCCGGCTCAGGCGTGCAGCGGCGGCCAGCGGTGCGCCCAGGGGCGCGCCTGCTCCAACTGCGCGGCGACGCGGATGAGAACGTCTTCGCGTCCGTACGCCGCGCTCAACTGCACGCCGATGGGCAGGCCTGCACCGTTCCAACACAGCGGCAGCGAGATCGCCGGCTGGCCGGTGATGTTGAACGGCACGGTGAACGGCACCAACGACAACGCGCGGTCGGTGCCGAGCGGATTGTCCGGTGGCGGCACCATCTCGCCGAGCAGCGGCGGTGGTTGCCCAAGCGTCGGCGTCAGCAAGAGGTCATAGCCGGACGCCCACCAGCTCGCCATCCGCCGCGTGTACGCATGCAGCCACTGCACCGTGCCGAGGTACTCTGCGGCGGATACGGCACGCCCCATCTCGGCGAAGGCCCACGTCGTCGGCTCGACGCGGTCGCGCGGCACCGTCTTCCCGGTGCGCTGACTCCATTCATCCAGGCTCGCAGCCACCCAGGCCATGAGCAGCCGCGAAAAGTGGAAGACGCACGTGTCTTGCTCATCGAGCGCCGCAGAATATGACTCGTCGACGTGGTGACCAAGCGATGCGAGCAGCCGCGCGACGTCCTGTGCCGCCGCCACGCAGTCGGGGTGCAATGCGCCGTTGCCTCCCGGCATCCGTGTGGTCATGCCGATGCGCAAACGGCCCGGATCGGCACCGACCTCGGCTGCGAACGCTCGCGCCGGCGGTGGCGCGAAGTACGGATCGCCCGGCATCGGCGCGGCGACCGCATCGAGGATGGCCGCGCTGTCGCGCACCGAGCGTGTCACCACGTGCGAAATCACCAGCCCATGCCAGTACTCGCCGTAGTCCGGACCGAGCGAGACGCGGCCGCGTGACGGCTTGAGCCCGACCAGACCGCATTCGCTCGACGGGATGCGGATCGAGCCGCCGCCGTCGCTGGCGTGCGCCGCGGGAACCATGCCCGACGCCACCGCCGCCGCCGAGCCGCCGCTCGATCCGCCGGTGGAATGCGCGGTGTTCCACGGGTTGCGGCTCGCGCCGTAGGCCTGTGGCTCGGTGGTGACGCTGCAGCCCAGCTCGGGAGTATTCGTCTTGCCGAGGCACACGAGCCCCGCGGCGCGAAACTTCTCGACGAGATAGGAGTCGTGATCGGCAACCCAATTCAGGTCACGCAAGAACCGCATCCCGGCATGAAACGGATCACCGGCGGACAAGACGTCGAGGTCCTTGAGAAGAAACGGCACGCCGCGAAACGGCCCGTTGGGAAGCTGCGGCGACGCCGCTTGCCGGCGCGCCTTCTCGAAGAGCGGGATGATCACCGCATTGAGCTGCGGGTTCACGCGCTCGATGCGGGCGATCGCCGCATCGACCAGCTCCAGCGCCGACACCTTCCCGCGGCGCAGCAACTCCGCCTGCGCCGTCGCGTCCAATCGTCCAAGCTCATCCGTCATGGGCGAACGCTATGACGGAGCCGGTGGAAAGTCCAGTGAGCTGCAGATGGTGTTCGGCCGGCGCGGGCAAGACAGGTCATCAACCTGACGTCCGTCGCCGTCGAGCTGGCACCGGACAAGATTCGCGTTAACGCCATCTGCCCTTCCAGGACGGGCGCCAGGGCGTCCGGGCTGCCGCGGTGCAGCAAAGGCGTGCGAATGCCGCCCAAATGGCAACCTGTCGGACTTGCGGCCTGGAGCGAGCCAACGGCGGGCGGCTCACCCCAAAGATGCCGGCCGCAGGCCCTAGCGGCCGTGCGACGAGTTGCCGGTGCGGTCGCCGCCCCAGCGAACCGCCGGCCACACATCGAGATCGTCGTCGGTCGCCTCGGCATCGTGCGCAACCGCACGATCCATCGCCGGCGTTTCCGTCGCCACGCTGTCACGGTTGAAGTCGGCCAACTCGGCGAGCACGTCGCCGTGACACGGCAACGGCGCACAATCGCATCCGAGCACCTTGCCGCGCAGGCTCCAGACGTCGTGCAGCAGCCCGGGCTGTCGGACGATCCAGCGGCGGTATTTGGCGATGATGTCTTCGCGGCCGCCGTCGCGTCCGAGGAAAAACGGCCCGGCCCAGCGCGACGGACGTCCGATGAACACATCACAGTCCGCGTGCCGGCAATTCACCACGCGCGTCGGTGGGCTTGGGTGGCTCTCCTGGCCTTGCGCCGCATAGCGCCACGCCGCTGCGAATGCCTTCCGGTAGGGCGCGTTTTCGAACGTCCATGCCAACGGCAGCTGACGCCGCGCCAGCGCCGCGGCCACTTGCTTGGCGGTGAACCGTAAGCCGGCGAAATACGCCACCGGCGGGCCGTATGGGTTGACGCGCGGCGCATAACTCGGATCGACGATGCGCGCATCCACCTCGCACCACCCGTGCTCGATGACGAATGGGTCGCTCGGGTCCGTCACCACCCACCCTTCAACGTAGGCGGCGTAGCTGCCGAGGTGGCCCACCGCCATCGCGGCGTTGCGCCAGCAACGCCACGCCTTGGCGCGCACTCGGCGCGCCACCACGGCAGACAACTCGTTATCGACTCTCTGCACCAAGACCCCCGCGGGTGGCACACTACCCGCTCTCCCGAGGATTCGTCAACCGTGCCGTCAGAAACTCGGGGAAGCCCTACCCTCTGCCACGCATCACTGTCGTTTTCGGACTACACGCTAATACAGTGCCCGTCTTACCGCAATGAAATTCGGGCGTCACCTTGATCCGCCCTCCGGCTGGCTGCTAGGCACTTCGCCGATGCGCAGTCTGCCGCCTCAACCTGGAACGTCGCCACCCGTGCGGCTCGGCTCGCTGAGCCTCGACACACCGGTGCTCGCGGCGCCGATCGCCGGCTTCACCGACACCATCTTCCGTCAGATGGTGCGCGACTTGGGAGGGTGCGGCCTGATTTTCACCGAGATGGTTTGGGCGGGCGGCTGGGTGCAAGGCAAGATCGAACCCGAGCGGCTGGACGGCGTGGCCGATGAATCGCGGCCGCTCGGCGTGCAACTGTGGGATCGCGATGCGGCAATGATCCGCGAAGCCGCGGCGCGCCTGGCGGACCTCGATGTGTCGCTCATCGACTTGAACTTCGGCTGCCCGAAGAAACGCATCATGGGCCGGCATGCGGCCGGCGCCACGCTGCTGCGCGACCCGGCGACGATCGGCCGGCTCGTCGCCGCCGCCGTCGACGGCGCCGGTACCGTGCCGGTCACCGCCAAGATCCGGCTCGGGCCCTCGGTGGACGCCCGCACCGCCCCGGACGTCGCGCGCAGCATCGAAGCCAACGGCGGCGTCGCGGTCACCGTCCACGGCCGCGCCGCCGATCAACATTACGGCGAGCCGTGTCATCTCGAGATGATCGCCGAGGTGGTCCGCGCCGTGTCCATCCCGGTGATCGCCAACGGCGACATACGCGACGCCGCGTCGGCGCTGCACACGCTGCGAACCACCGGCGCGGCCGGGGTCATGGTGGCACGCGCCGCACTGACCCGGCCGTGGGTATTTCGCGAGATCACGACGGCACTGCGCGGCGGCGCGCTCGCATCGCCGCCGACGTTGGCCGAGCAGAAGGCGCTGCTGCTCAAACATCACGCCGCGTTGGTCGCCCGCGTCGGCGATCCGCGCGGCACCATCCTCATGCGCAAGTTCGCCTGCCGTTACGTCGCCGGTGCGCCCGGAACGCATGCCTTTCGCGATGCGGTGTCGCGGGCGGTGGACGGCGACGACTTCCAAGACATCGTCGAGCGGCTCTTCCCCACCGTGGATGACGACGGCGCGGCCGACGGCGCCGCCGATGCCGCGTTCGACGAGCCGGCGTGCGCATAACCGCGCTTCAGTTCGTCAAGCGGCGCCGCACCCCGCGGCGGGCCCACGCCAGCAGCAGCGCCGACACGATCACGATATACGCCAGATCCCACAGGAGCGCCGGGGATGCCTCGCCGCGAAACGCGGCGCGCGCCAGGCGCACCGGATGCAACAGCGGCAGCGCCTCCGCCACCCAGAGCCACCCGCCGCTGAGGCGCTCCTTCAGCGGAAAGAACACGTCGGAGAACAGAAACAGCGGGGTCAGGAACAGCGTGAAGTAGAAGCTGAACAGGTCGATGTTCGGAATGCGCAACGAAAACGCGATACCGACCGCGGCGAACAGCAACCCGGCAAGTGGAATCGCCGGCAGCGCCAACAGCGCACCGGGCAGCGGCGCCAACCCGAAGAGGCAGATGACGATGAAGAAGCAACCGCCGTAAATGCACGAGCGCGTCAACGCCCACAGCACCTCGCCGGCGAGCACGTCATCGGGCTGAATCGGCGTCGTCAGCATCGCATCGTAGGCATGCTCGAAGGTGAGCCGCACGAAGATGTTGTAGGTGACCTCGAAGCTGGCGCCGTTCATCGCCGCCACGCACACCAGCCCGGGCGCCAGGAACCCTGCGTACGACGTGCCGCCCATCTGCGTAATGTACGCCCCGACGCCAATGCCAAGCGACACCAGGTAGAGCACCGGCTCGAAAAAGTTCGGCAGGATGTTCAGCATCCATGTCCGGCGGTACATCGCGGCGTTGCGCCGCCACACCGCCAGCGCGTGCGGCGCCGACACGCTCACGCGTCACCCTCCAGGTGCGTGCCGGTGAGCGCCAGGAACACGTCTTCGAGATTCGTCGGCCGCACGATGAGAACGCGGCGGTCGCCGTGGTCATGCCGGCGGATATGGTCAACGAGCGGAGTGGCGTCGTCGACATACAGCATGATCCGCCCGCCGGCACGCAGCCGATGCGGCGGCAGCTCGATCCCACGCAGCAGCGTTCCTTCGTCGTCCGGCGTGCACTCCAGCTCCAGCGTCTCGGACGCGAGATGCGCGGTGATCAGGTCGGCGGGCGCGCCGGTGGCGATGATCCTGCCGTTGTCGACGATGGCCACCTGGCCGCACAAGCGCTGTGCTTCATCCATGTAGTGGGTGGTCAACAGCACCGTCGTGCCGGCTGCGCGCAGCTCGCGCACTTTCGACCACAACGCCAGCCGCACGGCCGGATCGAGGCCGGTGGTCGGCTCATCGAGAATCAACAGCTCGGGCTGGTTCATCAACGACAGTGCAATTGCCAGACGCCGCTGAAAGCCTCCGGAGAGGATGCGCACCGGCACGTGCGCGTGCGAGCGCAGCTCGAGAAAATCGATCAACGCCTCCACCCGCTGCGACAGCAGCGGCTCGCGCAGCAGGTGATAGCGGCCGAAGACGCGCAGATTGTCGGTCGGTGACAGGGCTTCGATCAGCACGTTCTGCTGCAGCGTCACGCCGAGGCGGGCCCGGACGCGGCGGGGCTCACGAGCGATGTCGACGCCGAAGACGTGGATCGTGCCGCCGCTCGGCCGCGTGACGCCGTAGATCATGCGCAGCGTCGTCGTCTTGCCGGCGCCGTTCGGTCCGAGCAGGCCAAAGCACGCGCCGGACGGCACCTCCAGCGACAGGTTGTCCACCGCCGTATAGTTGCCGAAGCGCTTCGACACCGCGCGGACCGCGACGATGCTCACCGCGCCGCCTTGGTGCGATCAGCTGTGAGAAGGTCGCACGTTGGTCGCTACTCCTGCGGAATGGCTTCCCACCACTGGCACCACCAGGCGCCGCCGACCAGGATCCGCAGCTTCGGATGCCAACAGTAGGTCAGATCCTCATCGGGATTGAGATAGAAGAGGCAATTGGCGCAACGCTCTTCGCCGTTGGGCTTGCCGCGCAGGAGGGCATCCTCCGCCAAGTGGCGCAGCTCCAGGGAGAGCTTCTCGTCGATTTCCTTCGGTTCCGGCTTCGGCAGTTCGTCCATCGCATCATCGGCCATACGTCGCTCCTTCTTCAAGTCGGCGGTGCCGTCATCGGCCGGTTGTAGCAGGATCACGAGAAGCGCGCACGAGACGCCACACGGGTTCGATGCGGCCGCTCGCCGTTCCAGGTTGACCCGCGCGCGCGTCTCCGCACATAGTGTGCGCCGCAGCACACGAAGGAGACGCGGCGATGCAGACATGGTTCGAGGGCCCCGGCTTCGGCATGTTCATCCATTGGGGGCTGAGCAGCGTCGGCGGGTGGGAGCTGTCGTGGCCGATGGTGGGCGGCGTGCCGATCTTGCCGCAGTGCCAGAGCGTTTCGATCGCCGAGTACTATGCCGCCGCCACGGCGTTCAACCCGGAGCGCTACGACCCGCGCGCGTGGGCACGGCTGGTGCGACGGCTCGGCATGCAGTACGCCATCCTCACCGCGAAGCATCACGACGGCTTCGCCCTGTTCGACACGAGTCTCTCGGACTTCTCGATCATGTCCGCGCCGTACGGCCAGGACATCGTGCGCACCTGGGTCGACGCCTTCCGCGCCGAGGGCCTGCACCTCGGGCTCTACTTCTCGCTGAGCGACTGGCACCATCCGGACTACCCGGCGTTCACCGAAGCCGACAAGCCGTACAACTTCTTCGCGCTGCCGCAACCGACGCCGGCGCAGTGGGCGCGCTATCTCGACTTCATGTTTGGTCAAGTCCGCGAGTTGCTCACCAACTACGGCCGGGTGGACATCATCTGGTTCGACGGCGGCTGGGAACGCCAGCCGACCGAGCGTTGGAAGCCGGCCGAGCTGCGCCACATGATCAAGTCGCTGCAGCCGCAGATCCTCATCAACGACCGTCTCACCGACCACGGCGACTTCGACACACCGGAGCAGTTCATCCCGGCGCAGCCGCCGAGCCGCCCGTGGGAAACGTGTATGACGATGAATGAGAGCTGGGGATACAGCCCGAGTGACACGCACTACAAGTCACCGCGCCAGCTGATCCATGCGCTGTGCGAGGTCAGGGGCAAGGGCGGCAACCTGCTCTTGAACGTCAGCCCGATGGCGGACGGCACGCTGCCGCCCGAGCAGCTCGAACGGTTGGAAGTCATCGCCGCATGGATGGCGGCGCACGCCCGGCTTGGACGCGTGGCAGTTCTACGGCCCATCGACGCGCCGGGGTGAACGGATCTATCTGCCTTTGCTCATGAAGCCGTACGACACCGTTGCGGTCCGCGGCGTGCCGATCAAACGCATCCGCTCGGTGCGCGCGCTGGCAAGCGGCGCCGAGTTGCCGTTCGCGACGCGCTCCGCGCTCATCGACGGCATGTTCAACGCCGACCCGATGGGCGAGCTGACGATCACCGTCCCCGAATCAATTGTCGATCCGTACGCCACGGTGATCGCGGTCGACATCGCACCGGCGACGTGACGCGCGGTTCTTCGGGCGGTCGGCTAGCAGACTGTCGGGCTTGGCACTCAACAGCGACCAACGGGAGCGGGCCATAGAATTGACGCTGACCGCAGGTCCTAGCGGCCTGTCGGGCTTGGAAGCCCGCAGCGAGCCGACGGCGAGCGGGCCATAGAATTGACGCCGACCGCAGGTCCTAGCGCTTGCCGCCGAGCTCGTCATACATGGTGATCGCCGGCCGGCCGTCGAGCAGCGTGCCGACGGCGCCGAAGAACTCTTGCATGGGCGCGCTGCCGCCGTGCGCCGCAAACGCCGCCTGATCGGCGTAGATCTCGTAGAAGACGAACTCACCCGGATGCGTGGTCGACCGGTTCAGCGTGTACAGCAGCGTTCCGGGCTCGTTGGCCTTCACGTGAGCGATCATCTTTTCCGCTGCTTGAAGAAACGCCACTTCGCTCCCCGATTTTACCGTCAGTTTGGCAATCACAGTCATCACCGTTCTCCTCTCTTGTCTGTTGTCTGTCGTCTGTTGTCTATCGGTCTCCGACGGCCGGCAGCTCCGCCAGCGCGGCATCGATCTGTTCCTGGGGCAGCGCGAAGTCTTTCAGCTCGCCGGCCAGGTACTGGTCGTAGCTCGTCAGATCGAAATGGCCGTGCCCGGACAAGTTGAAGACGATGCACTGGCTCTTCCCGGTCTGTTTGCAGCGGAGTGCCTCGTCGATCGCCGCCCGGATGGCGTGCGCGGTTTCCGGGGCTGGGCAGATCCCTTCGGTGCGCGCGAAGGTGACCGCGGCTTCGAAGACTTCATTCTGCCGGTAGCTCACGGCCTCCAGCACGTTCATGCGGCGCAGCAGCGACACGATCGGACTCATGCCGTGATAGCGCAGCCCGCCGGCGTGGATGCCGGACGGCACAAAGGCATGACCCAAGGTATACATCAACGCCATCGGCGCCATGCCCGCCGTATCCCCGTAGTCGTAGGCGTAGCGGCCGCGGGTGAGTGATGGACACGCCGCCGGCTCGACGGCGATGAGGCGCGGGCCCTTGCCCGCCAGCGTGTCCTTGACGAACGGAAAGATCAGCCCCGACAAATTTGATCCGCCGCCGGCGCAGGCAATCATCACGTCCGGCTTCTCAGCGGCCAGGGCGAGCTGTTTCTGGGTCTCGAGGCCGACCACGGTCTGATGCAGGCACACGTGGTTCAGCACGCTGCCCAGCGAGTAGTTGGTATCGGCACGGCCGGCGGCGTCTTCGACGGCTTCGCTGATGGCAATGCCGAGCGAACCGGAGCACTCCGGGTCCTTGGCGAGGATGGCGCGACCGGCCTCTGTGTCCTTCGACGGCGACGGCACCACCTCGGCGCCCCACAGCCGCATCAGCGAGCGGCGATACGGTTTCTGTTCATAACTGACCTTGACCATGTAGACCTTGCACTGCAAACCGAACAGCCCGCAGGCGAAGGCCAGGCTCGAGCCCCATTGGCCGGCACCGGTCTCGGTGGCCAAGCGCGCGACGCCGGCGAGCTTGTTGTAGTACACCTGCGGCACGGCGGTGTTCGGCTTGTGCGAACCCGCCGGGCTGACGGACTCGTTCTTGAAGTAGATGCGCGCCGGCGTACCGAGGTGTTTCTCCAAGTTTCGCGCCCGCACCAGCGGCGTCGGCCGCCACAGCGTGAGCTGCTCGCGCACCGCGTCGGGAATCTCGATCCAGCGCTGCGTCGTCACCTCCTGTTCGATCAACGCGAGCGGGAAGATGGCGCTCATGTCCGCCGCCGTCACCGGCTGGCCGGTAACGGGATGCCGATGCGGCGGCACGGGCTCCGGCAGATCGGCGGCGAGGTTGTACCAGGCTTCAGGCAAGTCCCGAGCAGAAAGCTGAATGCGACGTTCGTCCACGGTGACAGCTCCTTCCGCGCCGATCTTACACGGGGAGAGCGGAAAGGCGAACGCCGAAACCTCAGCGTTTGCCGCGGCCGATGGCGCGCAGCTGCTTCGGCGTCAGGAACCACAGCAGCGCACCCGCCGAACGCGGCGGCAGGGATGTTACTTCGATCGCTGCGGTCCCGCCCTTCTTGAAATCCAGCCCCAGCAGACCGGATGAGCCGGTGAGGAGATGCGACGCCAGTTGGCCGAGATCGGGCTGATGGCCGACGAGCAGGAGGTGCTGCGCCGCGCGGTAGCGGTGGAGCCCACTGATCACGTCGGCGGGCGCATGACCGGGAGCCAAGCGCAGATGAATCTCCACGGCCACGTCGGGGGCGAGGACCGCAGCCACCAACGCGGCGGTCTCCTCGGCGCGTCGCAACGGGCTCGACAGCACCGCGTCCGGCACGATGCCGAGGCGCTTCAACCCGATCGCGATCCGATGCATCTTGCGCTCGCCGTCCGGCGTCAAGCGCCGATCGGGGTCCCCCATGCCCGCCGGCGGCGGTCCGGCGATCCCGTGGCGCATCAGATAAATCGTCCGGCTCATGACCCCTCTCCCGCTGCGCTGCGTCTGCCGGGCACCGGTCCCGAGCGCTCGACCGGGCGGGGCGCGGCATGCCGGACTGCGACCGGCGCTGGGGCCGGCAACGCCAGCATGCGCAGGCTGCGCAGTACGTCCCGGAACGCGTTGCGGGTGCGCTTGCGGGCGAACTGGCGCCACGTGCGTTGGAAGTCGGCGCGTTTGTCCTCGGCGACCCGCAGGGCGGCGCTGGCGAGCGCCCCGAGCGTCAACAGGCCGGCCGCATCCAGCTCCGCCCCCGGCCCTTCGACGTACTGGCGCACGAAGTCCGCCGCCACCACGGCGTCGTGGTACGCGCCCAGCAAGTCTTGCAGGCGCACCAGCCGCTTGACCAAACGGCGACCCGGCTTACCGATCACGTCGTCCAGGAACTCGAGCAAGTACCGCAGCCGCTTGGCGCGGATGCGCAGCGCATGCAGGTCCTCGGGCGTCGGCGCGCCTTCGATCTGGTCGCCGCGTTTGAGCAGCCGCCGCAGCGCGCGTTTGATCCCTTGCCGGCCGGCGCCTGCAATCGCCTCCTGCGCCGCCGCGTCACCCAGGCGCGGCCGCGACCGGCCGAGCACCAACGCTTCCATGCGCAGCAGCAGATTGAAGTAGCGCCGCGAATCGAGGCCGGCGAGCAGCTCCGTGCGCCGCCGCGCGCGTTCGCTCTCCATGAACGTCCGCAGCGTCACCAGGCCGGCGCGATGGCCGGCGGGCAGCGTCGCGCTGTACTGACGCAGGTTAGCGAGCTGCACGTCGAGGTCGCGCACGCCGCCGGTGATCTGGCCCAACCAGCGCAGCTCTTCCGCGAGGTATTTCTCCAGGCGCGGCGGCAGGCCGGCCGCCAGCGCGCGCACGGCGGCGCGCAGGCGGCGGACCGCAACGCGCATGTTGTGCAGCGCCTCCGTGTCTTCGCCCAGCCGCGCGCCGGGATCGTGCGCGCGCAGCCGCCGCAGATGCCGGCCGACGATCTTGTGCGCCGCCGCCTCGACCGGGTCCTGCGCCAACACGCGCGCGTCGCTCATGGCCGGCACGGACCCGTAGACGAGCACCAGACCGCGCGCAAATTTCGACTCCTTCGACGGCGTCAGGTTGAAGGCGCGTTCCAGCAGATGCGCGATGCGGCGGATATCGCGGCGCTCGCCGTGCAAGCGCTCGACCTCCACCTCCAGGTACGCTTGCTCGCGCGGCGCCTCCGCCGGCGCCGTCGGCGCCCGCAGGTGGACGCGGTCGAGCGCCAGCTCGGCGAGCGGCTGCGCGCTGTCCGGCACCCCGGCGGGCACGATGTCGAAGCGGCGGCGGTAGATGTCGCTGATCAGGATCGGCTTGAGCGGGCGTCCGGCCACCAGCGCAACCAGGTGGACCCGCAACGGTCCGTCGGGCAGCACAAACGGCGTCGGTGGGACCCGATCGAGCGGTACGGTCAGCTCCGGGCGTTCGTGCACCGCCTCGTCCACCTGACCGGCCCACTTCGCGGTCGCTTCCCAACGGCCGCCTTGCCGGCGCAGGCGCAGGGCGACGCCGTGGGCGGCGAGCGTGAGGTCGGCGGTGTCGAGGTAGAGCGAATGCAGGCGCACAGCGTCGCGCACCCGTACCGGATACGGGCCAATAGCCGAAAGCCGCGCGATGGCGCGCAGGTCACTCTCGCGCGCCACCAACAGCTTGGCTTCAAGCTCTGCCGGGACAGGGCCGTCGGCCATGCTGCCTATTGCTCGTCGAGGCTGCCTGCCACCGGCATCGGCGGCATACGCTTGCTGCGGTTCAAGTACACCAAGATGTGCCGGCGCAGATCCGCCTGGATGGTCTCGACGGGACGGCAGGCATCAACGGTCGTGAAATGAAACTCTTGCGCGAGGCGGTTGTACTCGCGGATCAGGCGGGATTGATAGCGTCGAAATGAGTCGAAGATGTCGCTGCCCAACGCCAGGTGCATGCCGGATTCCCAGTAGTCCATGCCTTTGCCTTCGAGGACGCGCGGGATGAGGTGGTCGACGTCGACCTTCAAGTAGAGCACCAGATCGGGCACCAGCGCATAGCCGAACAGTTCGCGCGTCCACTGCCGGTCGGCGCCCATCACCGCGTTGCGGGCGAAAGCCGTGTACATGTAGCGATCCGCCACGACGATGAAACCGGCGCGCAAGGCGGGGATGATCTCGTTCTCCAGGCGGTCGGCGAAGTCGGCGGCGTAGAGCAGGCTGAACGTCGTGACCGTAAGCTCATGGCCGGCTTTGGCTTCGTTGATGGTTTCGGACAGCAGCGGCGAGCGCGTCCATCCGGTGTTGGTGACCGCGTATCCCTGCACCTCGAGCCACGGGGTGAGCTGCTCGATCTGCGTCGACCGTCCCACGCCGTCGGTGCCTTCGATGACGATCAGACTGCCGCGCAAACCGGCGGCTTTGACGTAGGGCAAGCCGTACCCGTAGAACGCCTTGTCCTCGTCGTGCATGGCTATTGCGCCTCGCGCAACGGCGTGGCGGTGTCGGCGACGGTGCCGGGGTAGTCGCGGATCACGCGCCGCACCATGCGCCGCACCAACTGTTGTTGGCTATTGATGTCTCCCCGCGCATCGACGACCTTGAGGCCGAACTCTTTCACCAAACCTTCGTAGCGCTCGAGCACGCGGCTTTGGAACAGGCGGAAGCTCTCGGTTGGATCGCGGCTGAGGCCCATGTCCATACCGGCCTCGTGATACTTGAGCTTGGCGCGGCCGGCAAGCAAGCGCTCCAGCGCCACGTCGATGGGCACGCGGAAGTAGAGCACGAGGTCCGGCCGTAGCGCGACGTTGTACACCGCGCGCACCCAATCCGGATGCACCCCGCGCGCCACGTCGCGCGCGAAGGCCGTGTAGGCGTAGCGGTCCGCCAGCACGATCATCCCCGCCTTCAGGGGCGGGACGATCTTGTAGGTGAGGCGGTCGGCGAAGTCGACGGCATGCAGCAGGCTGAACGTCGTCGGCGTCAGCAGATCCTTCTTCTTGCCGCGTCGCATCGAGCGCCGCACCAGCACCGACGAATTCCATTCGGTGAAGAAGACTTTGTAGCCCTGCGCCACCAGCCAGCGGTGCAGCAGCGCCAGCTGCGTCGACTTGCCCGAGCCGTCGATGCCCTCGACGACGATCAGTTTACCGGGATACGGATGCGGCTCGATGAGCATAATGGACTTCGGGCTCGGTCACGACCTGGAAGTCGACCTCGACGCCGAGCACCTCCTCCAGCAATGCGGCGCGCCGCCGCGCTTCCCAAATCTCCAGCTCCGCGTCGTCACCCTCGGTGAGCAGCTGCAGCACCAGACGCTCGCCGCGCGGCACGACGGCGAGATCGCGCACCACGCCGTAGTGGCTGCGGTCCAGACCGTCGGCGATGCGCAGGATGGCGCTCAAGGCGCGCACGGTGCGGCGATCACCCTTCGCCAACAACGCATAACCCTCGTCGGCGTCTTTGGGCGCGGCCTTGCGATGGTACCCCGCCGTCAAGCCGATGATCTCGAGCTCGTCACGCCGAAAGCCGAGGAGCTCGCCGTTGGTGATCAAGTAGTACGAATGTCGTTGATGGTCTTTGTGGCCGATGTGATGCCCGACGTCGTGCAGCAGCGCAGCAAACTCGAGCCAATCGCGGGCCTCCGGCGGCAGCTCCAAGTCGTCGCGCAGCCGGTCGAAGAGCTGCAGGGCGAGCCGCGCCACCTGCTCGCCGTGCCCGCTCGTCTCCCCTAGATGGCGGGCGAAGCGCGCAACGTTGAGCCGGCGCGGATCGGTGAAGCGCTCGGTTTCTTCGATGCCTTTGCGGTGGCGGGCGATGAAGTCGAGCAGCACCCCCTCGCGCAGCGCCCAGGTGCACGCCACCAGCTCCTTGGCGCCGGACCGGCGCAGGATGTAATCCACCAGGCAGGCGCCGGGTACGATCAAATCGACGCGTTTGCTGTCCAGCCCTTTGATACGCAGGCGTTCCTCGCGATCGGCTTTGGTCACCAGGCGGCGCACGCGAGCGATCTCTTCCGCGCTCACGGCGAAGTTGTTCAAGTGGCCGTCGGGTGGCTCGCCGCGCTGATAGCCCGCGATGGCAATGAGGGTGAGCATCGTCCCCGACGTGCCCACCACCCGGCGCACGCGATGCTTGGCATAACGGCTGAGGATCGGATCCAGCTGCTCGCTCAGATAGGATTCCAGTTCGAGCACGCTTTTGCCCGAGGCCCGATCACCGACGGGAAACGCTTCACTGAGGCGCGCCACGCCGATCTTCAGGCTGTGCATCGCCACCGGCTTCTCGTCTTCGGTGCAGATCAGCTCGACGCTGCCGCCGCCGACGTCGACGATGAGAGTGCTGTCGCCGCGTAAATCGATGGCATGACGGACGCCGAGATAGATCAGCCGCGCCTCTTCGCGGCCGGGAATGACCTTCACCCGCAGCCCGACCTCGTGTTTGACTCGCTGGATGAAGTCGCCGCCGTTCTTGGCTTCGCGCACCGCGCTGGTCGCCACCGCGTTGAAGCGCTGGACGCCTTGGCGCTCGGCCAAGGTGTGAAAGGCCCCCAAGGTGCGGATGCCGACGTTCATCGCATCGGCGGACAATCGCCCGCTGGCCAGTGTGCGATGGCCCAGGCGGACCATCTCCTTAGCGCGATCCAACACGCGGAACCGCCCGTCCGATTCTACCTGAGCAACCACCATGTGTATGGAGTTGCTGCCGATGTCGATTGCAGCGATGCGCATACCTCGTCTCACCACCCCACCTCACCCGCCTCCGCGTCCCGTACTCTAGCACAATCATCATCAGCATCGGAATCACCCACCGCCGCGCGCTCCGGGGCCCCGGGTCGATGGAGCGCGCCGGCAGCACCCGCCCGGTAGAGCGCCTATCGCAGAAATATTACATCATGATGACGCGCCGGTGACGAGTTCATGACAGAACGTGTTCCCCCTCACAACCGGACGCGTTTCAGCTGTTTTCGCGACAGCGCCGGTTTCGGATATTCGCAGCCGAGCGCTTCGCCCGCGTCAGCCAGCACCTCGGCCACCACCAGATTCCGGTACCACTTGTGGTTGGCCGGCACGATGTACCACGGTGCGTGCGGCGTGCTGCAGTGCGTCAGCAGCCGCTCGTAGGCCTTGATGTATCGCGGCCAGAGCCGGCGCTCTTTCACGTCGGCCTCCGAGAACTTCCACTGCTTCGTCGGGTCCTTCAGCCGCTCGCGCAGGCGCTTGCGTTGCTCGTCTTCGCCGATGTGCAGGAAGAACTTGAGCACCAGGGTGTCGTTCTCGATCAGGACGCGCTCGAACGCATTGATCTGGTCGTAGCGCCGGCGCAGGACGTGGCGCGGGACGGTGCGGTGCACGTACGGGACCAACACGTCTTCGTAATGCGAGCGGTTGAAGATGGTGATGTGCCCGCGGCGTGGCGCAAAACGGTGCGCGCGCCACAGAAAGTCGTGATCCGCCTCTTCCTGCGTCGGCACCTTGAACGGCGCCACCTCGATGCCGCTGGGATTCACGCCGCTCATGACGTGCTTGATGGTGCCGTCCTTGCCGGCGGTGTCCATGCCTTGGAGGACGATCAAGACCGCACGCCGATGCTCGGCGTACAGCTTGTCCTGGAACGCGGTGAGGCGCTCGAGATCACGCGCCAGCGTGGCGCGCGCGGCGGCTTCGTCGCGGTGCGTACCGGTGCGGTTCGGATCAAACTCCGCCAGCCGCACGCGCTTTCCCGGACGAACACACTGCGGATGCATGCCGTCCCGCTTATAGGACAAGCACGCGTCGGTTGGCAATCCGGACGGTGGGCGTGCCGCTCAGCCCCGCGGCGGAACCTTCTGCACGTATTCCACGACGCGGTACGCCGCGGTGCGGCCGATGAAGTGCGCCATGTCCTCGCGGATGGCGCGCTCGCCGGCGGCGGAATCGAACCGTCCATCCACGTACGCCTGCTCACTTCCGAAGTGCAGCTCGGCGAAGCCGTCCCACGGTTCACCGCTCGGCGACAGCTGAGCGTCGACCACATTCGTTACGTACTGGATCAACCCCGGATGGTGCTGCAGCGCCAGCGGCACGTGGCGGGTGAGCCAATGGTCCACGAAATCGGCGTGGCTCATTCCCGCGCGTCGCGCGACCGGACACACCAGCTTGATGCCGGTCGTCCGGGTTCCGAGCGGTGCAGGCGTCGGGCGCATCTTCTGCACGTGCTCGGTCGTCGCATACGCGTGCGCGCCGCCCATGAAGCCGCTGACGTCGCGCTCGACAATCTTCCGCCCTTCCTCCGAATCGTAGAGCCGTTCGCGGAAATCATCGAGCGTCGCGAAGGAGAGCTCGCCGATGCTGTCGAGCGCCTCTTCTCCGTGCGGTGACTGCTCGACGATGTTCACGACGTACGTGCGCATCGCCGGATGATGGCGCAGGGCGATCGGCACGTGTCCGTCGAGCAACAGCGTGGCATAGCGCTCGTGGCTGATGTCCGGCCGGCGCCGGCACAGAAAGATGAGCTTGACCATCTCGTCTTTTCCCGATCAGCCCTGTCGCTCGAGCGCCAACGTTTCGCGCAAGGCGTCGACGTAGGGGCGGTTGTGCCAGCCGAGGTCGGCGGTGACGCGACTGTGGTCGAACGACTGGCGCACCGGGATGGGCAACGGGATCGTCAGCCACGGCGCTTTGCCGCCGGCGCTCTTCCAGGCCGCCGCGAACGCGGAGAGCGCATGGTCGTCGCCGGTGGTGTTGTAGGCCTTGCCAACGGCCAACGGGTTCTCGAGCGCCAACGCAATCGCCTCGGCGACGTCGCCGGCATACACCAACGACAGGTGCAGAAGAGCCGGGAACACGGTCACCGGCAACCCCAGCAGACGCCGGATGATCGGCATGAGGTTGGCATCGAACGCGCCGTAAATGGCGCACGGCCGCACGGTCGTCAGCGCCAGCCCATGCCGCGTGGCGCGCCGCCAGGCGAGCTGCTCCGACAGCGCCTTGGAGATCTGATAGGCGTTGATCGGCGTGCGTCGCGACTGCTCCGTGAGCTGCGGATGATCTTCGCTGATCGTCGGTTGCGTGCGTCGGTCGTACACCGCCACCGAAGAGACGTGCACGACGCGTTGGACGCCGGCGGCGGCGATGGCCTCGAAGACGTTGCGGGTGCCTTCGATGTTCGTGCGGTGATGCTCCTCCCAGCCGCTGCGGCCCAGGGAGAACATCTTACCGACGGCAAACAGCGCGGCATTCGACACGACGGCGTCGGCACCTTTGAAGCCTTCGATCAGCCGATCGGGTTCGGCCAGATCGGCCTGGCGCATCTCGACTCCGCGCTCGATGAGCTGGCGCACCCGACCGGGGTTGCGCACCACGCCGATGACATGCGCCCCGCGCTTCAGGAGCACGTCGACGATGTAGCGCCCGAGAAAGCCGGTGGCGCCGGTGACGGCGATCGTCTGATCCTGTACTTGCATCGCGAACCGCGCGCCGCCCGGCGCCGACGTACCACTCGGATCGTGCCCACTCAGGGGCTACCCGGGCAGCCGTTCAGCGCGTTGTGGACGGCCGCCAGGATCTCGTCGACGGTGATTAGCCGGTTGCCATCGGCGTCACCGGCCAGGCACGCCGACAGTGGAGTGTTCTCCAACGAGATGCCGACCATGGTCAGTATCTCGTTCACCGTCACGGTCCCCGAATGGTCGCAGTCACCCACGCACGCCACCGGTGTCGGGCTCGGTGTCGTCCCCGCGGTGCCCGACGGCGTCGGCGCCTCGCTTGGCGTACCGGTTGCGGGTGCAGTCTGGGTCTCCGACGGCGTAGCCCTGGGTGTCACTGTGACCGTAGCGCTCGCTGTTGCGGTCGCCGCATGCGTCGGGACGACGCTCGTGGTCGGTGTCGCAGTCGAGATTCCGGTGTGTGACGCAGTGGGCGTCTTGGTTGCGGTCGGCGTCACCGTTGCGGTCGCTGTAGAAGTCGGCGTTGGGGTTGCCGTCGCCGTGGGTGTCGCCGTCAGCGTCGCGGACGGCACCGACGTCGGCGTCCCGGCGACGACGATGGTCCCGTCGGTCGTCACGATTTGGCTCACGCTTTGCGCGCTGCTGCACGGCGGCATTCCGGCGTTCGGGACGCACGTCTGGTCGACACGCAGGCTGTCGCCGACGGAGAGAAATGCGGTGTCGGTTGGATGATCCGCATCCGTCCACTGGGTGAAGACGTGCAACGGGAGTGTGCCGCCGGCGCCTGCCCCGAGCATCAGGTCAATCGTCAGCAGCTCCCCATTCGGAAGAATCGGAATGGTGACCGCGCCCTGCCCTGGAGTGGGAAGCGGATTGGGCCCGTAAATCGCCAGATTGACGAAGTTGTCGGGGATGATACCGCTCACGGGGTTGGGGCACAGACAATGCGTGCGCCCGGTCGAGCACGCCAGGTTTTCGACCGCCACATTGAGGGCGGCGACGGATGCATCCGGTTTGATGGCGGCCGGGAGTCCGTTCGCGCCCAGCGTGCAGTCGGTCAGCCGCAGCGGCGTGCTCGACCCATCGCCGAGGCGCAGTGTCAGCGCCACGGCGGCCAACTCGTCGATGCCCCCGGGCTGACCATCGTTCGGTCCCTGCGTAAAGGAAAGCGCGACTCGCACCGTGGCACCGGGCATGCCGGTGCCGCCACCGACGCTCAGCTGCGCGCAGCCCGGTGGATTGGGGCATGCCGCCACGCTCCCCGCCGCACCAAGCCGCGGAGCAGCCAGCAAGCCGACCACGGCCCCGGCAACAATCAAAACAGCGCGCGCCATCAATGCACCCCGTTAGTTAACCGCACAACGCGGACCAATGTATCTGCCAAACTGGAAAAACTTGCAAGAGCGAGCCGCAATACCCCCACGGCAACCATAACTTCCACCGGCCGCCGGAAGTTCCGAAGAGGCGCCTATCGGGGTCCGGCATGATTCGACAGTGCGCGTAAAGAGGATCATCCTGGTATGTGGACCATGCCAAATGGCTTGTGGGATTCGACCATCCGCGATACGCCATCAGCCATACGCGCGAGCCGCGGGGGAGGCAACTATGCACAAATGGCGCATCGGCGACGTCACCGTCACGAAGATTGTCGAGCTCGAAGTGATCGGCGGCACCCGCTTCGTGCTGCCGGAAGCGACCTACGAAGCCTGCCGCCCCATGACCTGGCTGAAGCCCCACTTCATGGACGACGACGGCCGGCTGAAGATGAGCATCCATGCGCTCGTGGTCGAGACGCCGTCACGCCGGATCGTCGTCGACACGTGCCTCGGGAATGCCAAACAGGGTCGCACGGTGCCCGGTTGGAACAACCTGCAGGGCCCCTTTCTGCGCGATCTCGCCGCCGCGGGCTGTGCGCGCGAAACCGTCGACACGGTCCTGTGCACGCACCTGCATGTCGACCACGTCGGTTGGAACACCATGCTGGTGGACGGCAGATGGCTGCCGACGTTTCCGCACGCCCGTTATCTGATGGGCCGCACCGAATTCGAGTACTGGCGTAACCAGCGTGAGGTGGCCGAGCAGGTCACCGTGTTCTCGGACTCGGTGCAGCCGGTCTTCGACGCGGGCTTGGTCGACTTGGTGGCCACCGACCATCGCGTCTGCGATGAGGTGAGCCTGGTGCCGACGCTCGGCCACACGCCCGGGCACGTCAGCATCCGGATCGAATCGAAAGGCGAGGCGGCGCTGATCACCGGAGATTTCCTGCATCACCCCTGCCAGATGGCGCGTCCCGAATGGGCGGCGGCCGTCGACCATGACAAGCGCCAGTCGACCCAAACGCGCCACGATGTTTTCGCAGCGCTGGCGGGCACGCCGACGCTGCTGATCGGTACCCACTTCGCCGGCGCCACGGCGGGACGCGTGGTCCGCGACGGCGATGGCTACCGGCTCGTCACCTGACTCGGCAGTCGAAAGTCGATGGTTCATTCCGGCTCTGAGCCCGAGCGTATCGTGCGACAAAGACGCGCTCGACGAGCCGAGTCGTGAGGGTTGTGCCTCGTCGTGAACGGTTGCGGTAGCATGGCGACAACTGGTCGCAGTGTCGCGATCGCTGATCTCTTCGGGCGGTGGCGCTTCAACGGCGTGCTGGCGTGACTGTTCATCCACCTGATGTATCCTACCTCAATCTCTCGGTGGGCGAAGCCTCGTGTCACGCGTAAGACGTTGCGCCGCTTCTTGGCCGGATGCGTAGTCATGACCGCGGGACACGGTGATGGGAAGGGCTCGCGATCACGTTGTTGCGGAGAGGTCCGTCCCTCAGCGGGTGACGTCTGGAGCGGCGAGCACTTCCCAGTCTTCCACGCGCAAGTCGGGCACGCGGGAGAACTCACCGACGTTGTGGCTCACGAGCGTAAGGGCGTGGGCTCGTGCGGTCGCCGCTATCATCAAGTCATTGGGACCAATCGGTGTGCCAAGCCGAGCCAGGGAGGTGCGAATCAGCCCGTACTCCTCGGCGCACCGGTCGTCGAATGGCAGGCAGACGAACGGTGCGAAGAAGCGCGCTAGCAACTCCATGTTTTCCTCAACGCGTTCGCTGCGGCGCGCGCCAAAGAGGAGCTCCGCTTTGACGACCGAAGAAAGCCGAATCTCCGAAGGTTCGTGCTGCGCCAGCCGCTCGATGAGCGGGAGCGAACTCTTATTGAGGATGCGGATGCAGGCGTTGGCGTCGAGCAGGTACACCTACAGCTCGTCCCGTGCTTCCGGCTCACCCAGCAGGGGTCGCTCCAAGGGCGTGCCCTTCCATCCCCCAACCACGTCTTCAAAGAACCGTGGTGGCCAGCCGGCCGCGACATCTCGGCGCACGATCTCCGCAACGTATCCTGGAACGCTCATCCCAAGCTTCTCAGCGCGCTCGCGCAATTTACTCGCGACATCGTCGGGGATCTCCAGCTGAACGTGCGTCATGGTGCTTCGGACAATACCTCATCAGACGCGGAGCCACCAGCGGCACGCCTGTGTTTTCACCGCGCCGATCGGTTATTCCTTGAAGTACATCTGAGCCGTCACCAGCGCCAATTCCTGAGGCGTGTTACCGTGGTCCTGAATGTCGAACTCGAGTTTCGCGCGGTCGTAGATGTCATACGGCTCGAGCTCCCTCGCTGTCAGCAGGATTACCCGTTGGCGATACTTGTCGTTCAAGCTCTTTGCGCACCCCAGTTCCTCCGGGGTGAACGGAGAGAGTTTTGCAAGCAGCACGAAGGTCTTGAATCGCTTGCGCGGCAATGCATCGGCAACCCGACGGAGGTT
>Ga0209415_10003096_pt1 | contig 30997 bp, 23 predicted proteins | sample PeaSoiSIISIP2007_FD_187696 | JGI IMG/M metagenome (GOLD analysis project Ga0209415, IMG submission 187696) | Peat soil microbial communities from Weissenstadt, Germany - SII-SIP-2007 (SPAdes) (version 2) | ecosystem: Environmental > Terrestrial > Soil > Wetlands > Peat | place: Germany... | reverse complement strand
TCCCCCCAGCCGGTCGTCGACGTGGCCGAGGTGCTTCGGACCTCGGCGGCCGACGTGCTCGTGGCGTACCTCCCGGTCGGCTCCGAGGAGGCCCAGCGCCACTACGCGTCGGCCGCTCTCGAGGCGGGGGTCGCCTTCGTGAACGCCATCCCGGTCTTCATCGCTTCTGACCCGACGTGGGCGCGGCGGTTCCGCGATGCCGGGGTGCCGATCATCGGCGACGACATCAAGAGCCAGGTCGGATCGACGATCGTCCACCGCGTACTCACCCGGCTCTTCGAGGACCGCGGGCTCGCCCTCGACCACACCTACCAGCTGAACGTCGGCGGGAACATGGACTTCCGCAACATGCTCGAGCGCGACCGCCTGGAATCCAAGAAGGTCTCAAAGACCCAGGCGGTCACGAGCCAGATCGAACACGCGCCGCTGGCGGCGGACGACGTGCACATCGGCCCGTCGGACCACGTGCCGTGGTTGGCCGACCGCAAGTGGGCCTACATCCGCATGGAGGGTCGGAACTTCGGCGACGTCCCGCTGAACCTGGAGCTGAAGCTGGAGGTCTGGGACTCCCCCAACTCCGCCGGGGTCATCATCGACGCCGTTCGCTGCGCCAAGCTCGCCCTCGACCGCGGCATCGGCGGCCCGCTGGTCGGGCCCTCCGCCTACTTCATGAAGTCGCCGCCCGTGCAGTACCACGACGACGAGGCGCAGCTGCTGGTCGAGCAGTTCGCGGCCGGCGAACCCGGACCCAGCTGGCCCGCCGGCTAACTCGGGCCGGCCAACTCGGGCCGTTCTTCGGACTGCTCGGCTCGCCAGGCCAGCAGGCGCCGCTGCGCCTCCTCGGTGCCGAGCGGTCCTTCGTCCAGGCGGAGCTCGAGGAGGAAGGCGAGCGCCTTCCCCACGACCGGACCCGGCGGCACGCCGAGCAGCGTCATGATCTCGTTCCCGTCCAGATCCGGTCGGATGGCGTCGAGCTCCTCTCGCTGGCGCAGGTCTGCGATGCGCGCCTCGAGCTCGTCCATGCGCGTGGCCAAGGCGCGGGCCTTGGCCGGATTGCGAGTCGTGCAGTCGCAGCGCGTCAACTCGTTCAACCGGTCGAGCAGGTCCCCGGCGTCTCGTACGTAGCGGCGCACCGCCTTGTCGGTCCACCCGAGCCGGTACGTATGGAACCGGAGGTGGAGCTCCACGAGGCGGGTCACGAGGTCGATCTCCTCGGTCGGATAGCGCAGCGCCAGCATGCGCTCGCGCGTCATCCGCGCGCCGACCACCTCGTGGTGGTGGAACGACACGCCGCCGGGTCCGAACGCCCGGGTGCGAGGCTTACCCACGTCGTGGAACAGTGCGGCCAGGCGGAGCGGCCGGTCGCTCCGTGATGTCTTGTCGACAACGGCCAAGGTGTGCGCCAACACGTCCTTGTGCCGGTGCACCGGGTCCTGCTCGAGGGCCAACCCGGGCAACTCGGGCAGGAACTCCTCGGCCAGCCCGGTCTGCACGACGAACCAGAGGCCGACCGACGGCCGCTCGGTCACCATGAGCTTGTCCAACTCGCCGCGAATGCGCTCGGCCGAGACGATCTCGAGGCGCGCGTGTCCGTCGCGCACGGCCTCGGTGATCGAAGGATCGGGTTCCAGCCCGTAGGCGGCCTGGAAGCGGGCGGCGCGCAGCATCCGCAACGGGTCGTCCCCGAAGGAGATCTCGGCCGAGAGGGGGGTCCGGAGCCGACGTGCGGCGAGGTCGGCCAGACCGTCGAAGGGGTCGACCAGGCTCAGGTCGGGCAAGCGCAGCGCCATCGCGTTGACGGTGAAGTCCCGCCGGGAGAGATCGACGTCGATGTCGGTGCCGAAACGCACCGAGGGCTTGCGCGAGTCGGACCGGTAGGCCTCGGCACGGTGCGTGGTGATCTCGAAGACCTGGTCACCGCGCCGGCAGCCGATGGTGCCGAAGGCCTTCCCCTGCCCCCAGACGGCGTCCGCCCAACCGCGGACCAGCCGCTCGATCTCGTCGGGTGAGGCGTCGGTGGTGAGATCGAGGTCCGGCAGGGGCGAGGCGTCCGAAGGGGCGGCCGGCTCCGAGGAGTCCGCCAAGAGCGCGTCCCGGACCGAACCCCCGACCAGGTAGAGCGTCCGCTCGGCTCGCGCGAACCGCTCGGCCAGTTCCGTCGTGGCGTGGACCAGGTGCCGGAACCGCTCGGGAATGGTCGGCAACACCCACCCACGGTAGTTCGCCCCGATCCGCAGCCCGGCCACCGATTAGCGTCGGGCGGTGTCGATGCGGGGTGTTCGGTCGTCGCTCGCGGCCGTGCTCGTGCTGTCCGGCGCCGCCTCACTCGCGCTGATGACCCCTGAGTCGGCCGCGGCATCGGCGACCGGGCCCGCGCTCACGCTCCTCGATCAATCGGCGTACGTGATGCCCCCGCTCCCCGGTGGGCCGGCGCGCTTCCACATCGAGGTCGGCATCGGCGCGGGGGTGCCGAGCGATGCGCAGCTCGTGGTGACCGTCTACAAGCATCTGCAGACGCGGTCGAGCTTCGAGCGCACCCTGGCCGATCCGCCCCAGGGCGTCCTCCAGACGCTGGATGCGGTCGCGCCGTCCTCGTTGCCGGTCGGCCCGACCGGCGGTCGGCGCCTCAACCTGGCGGTCGTGCCACAGCGCTCCTCCACGGCCGGCGTGCAGTCACCCACGATCGACCTCAATTGCGCCTCGCTCTCAGCCAGCTGCTCAGGCGTCTACCCGGTCGTGGTCGCCCTGGAACGACCGCAGGCCGGCATCCTCGGGCACTTCACGACCTACCTCACCTACACGCAGGGCAACGCGGATCCCTTGCTCTTCGCCTGGGTCGTGCCCTTCGCCGCCCCGCTCCACTTCAGCGCCAAGACGGGTCCGCTCACCCAGGCGATCCTTCCGCCGTCGCCCGCCACGCTGTCGAACCTCGCGCAGCTGGCCGGCCTCCTGCGCGAGATCCCACAGGTGTCGGTCACCGTCGAGGCGGCGCCCGAGACCCTGCAGCTCCTCGAGCGGACGGCCGCCGGACGACAGGTGGTCGACACGCTCTCGCAACTGTCGCTCACCCCGACCACACACCAGTTCCTCCGCCAGCCGTATGTCCCCATCGACCTGAACGCGCTGGCCGCCGCGGGCCTCACCCAAGAGATCGTCGACCAACTGGCCGCGGGCAGCGCCGCCACGCCGCCGACGATCCATACCGAGCCCCCGGTCAACCAGGGAGGAGCCACGTGGGTCGCCGCCGGCTCGGTGGGGACGGCGCTCGAGCGCGGGCTTCGGCTGGCCCGGGCCACCCGGGTCGTCGTCCCCGACGCCGACCTCGGTGGCGGCAGCGACCGGGCCACCTGGTCCCAGCCCTTTGAGCTCCCGCTGGCCAAGGGGAAGAGCGTGCTCGCCGGAGCCTCCGACGGCGAGCTGGCGGCGCACTTCAGCGCCGGCGCCTCGGACCCGGTGCTCGCCGCCAACCAGCTGCTGGCCGACCTGTCGGTCATCCACCTGGTGGAGGAACCCTTCCCCGCCGACCCCCGGGGCGTGATCGCGGTGCCGCCACCCGGCTGGGTCCCGAATCCCACGTTCGTGGCCACGATCTTGAAGGGCTTGAACGGCAACCCCGTCGTCCAGGCCACCACCCTCGACGGCTTCTTCTCGCGGGTGCCCAAGGGGGGAAACCAATCCCCCACCACGCGGCACCTCCAGACGCCGGGCCCCGGGCCCAGCCTCGGCGCGGCACAGACGGCCGCGGTCGTGCACACCCGGGGCCGCGTCGAGGCCTTTGCCGGCGCGGTGGTCGGACGGTCGACCGTGAAGAGCCAGCTCGACGATCTCCTCCTCACCACCGAGTCCGACGAGCTGAACGCGACCGGCCAACGCGACGCGCTCGGTGCCTTCGAGCACCAGCTGACCGGGCAGCTCTCCTTGGTCCAGGTGGCGAGCCGGACGATCACCATCACGGCGCGCAGCGCGTCGATCCCGATCACCATCACCTCGTCCGCCCCCTACAGCCTGCGCGGCACGCTCTCGCTGTCGAGCGGCAAGCTCCAGTTCCCCCGCGGCCGGACCCGCGCGGTGTCGATCGACCACCCGACGAACTCCACCCGGGTGGAGGTGCGCGCGCTCACCTCGGGCGATCTGCCGCTCGAGCTCACCCTCACCTCGCCCGACGGCAGGCTCGTCCTGGCGCGGGGCCGGCTCACCGTGCGCTCGACCGCCACTTCGGTCGTCGGCATCGCGTTGACGGCCCTGGCGGTGCTCGTCCTGGCGGTGTGGTGGGCCCGCACCTGGCGGAAGCGGCGCCGCGACCAGAGGGGACGTCCGCCCCGGGGGCTCGGGGCGCACGCCAGCCCGTGAGCGAGGGCACACCCGGCTCCCCCGCCGCGGCACCCGGACGCTTGAGCCTGCGGCGAGCGACGGTCGGCATGGCCGTGGGCACCGGGCTGTCGCGCCTCACCGGCGTCGGCCGCTTGTTCGCCCTCGCCTATGTCCTCGGGTTCCACCGGCTGGCCGATGCCTACAACCTGGCCAACACCACGCCCAACATGCTGTTCGACATCATCTTGGGCGGCGTGCTGTCGGCGACGTTCATCCCGGTGTTCGTCGACCGGCTGACGAACCGACCCGAGCGCGAGGCCTGGCGCTCCATCTCGGCGGTCCTCTCGCTCTCGATCGTCGTCCTGGCGGTCGCCACGGTCGCCTGCTGGGTGGCCGCGCCGTGGATCATCGACGCGCTGACGGCCCTCGACCGTTCCCATGGGGTCACGCTCGCCACCTTGGGACGCGAACGTGGGGTCGCCACCAGCCTGCTGCGCTGGTTCGTGCCCCAGGTCTTCTTCTACGGCACCATCAGCCTGGCCACCGCGCTGTTGAACACGCGCCGGCGATTCGCCGCGCCGATGTGGGTCCCGATCGCCAACAACGTCATCTGCATCGGCGTCCTCCTGTGGTTCCGACACGTCGTCGGGTCCTCGCCCTCCCTCGGCGGCGTGCAGCTGCACACCAGCCAGATCGTCCTGCTCGGGCTCGGCACCACCGCCGGAGTGGGCGTCCAGGCGTTGCTCCTCTTTCCGAGCCTCGGCCGGGCCGGCCTCGGGCACATCCATTGGCGTTGGGAACCCCGCAACGAGGCGGTGCGCACCATGGCGCGCCTCGGCGGATGGACATTCGGCTTCGTGGTGGCCAACCAGGTGGCCCTGTTCGTGGTGCTGGCCCTCGCCGGCTCGGTCGGTCCCGGGTCGGTCTCGGCCTACACCTACGCCTACACCTTCATGCAGATGCCCTACGCCGTCGTCGCCGTGTCGGTGATGAGCGCGGTGGCGCCCGACCTGGCGCGGGCGTGGTCGATCCACGACCGCCGCGCCTTCAAGCAGCGCCTGCAGAGCGGGCTGCGGGCGGAGCTCGCCATCATCGTGCCGGCCGCCGTCGGCATGGTGGTCCTGGCCCGCCCGGCCGTGGCGCTGCTCCTCGGCCACGGCACCACCCGGCTGACCTCGACGGCGGGCACGGGGCCGGCGCTCGCCCTGCTGGCCCTCGGACTCCCGGGGTTCTGCACCTTCCTCTTCGTGGTGCGCGTCCTCCAGTCCATGCAGCGGACCCGCCTCGCCTTCTGGCTCTACGTCATCGAGAACGGCCTCAATGTCGTGCTGGCTTTGGCGCTCGTGCACGCCCTCGGCGTCCGCGGTCTCGCCGTCTCGCTCTCGGTCGCCTACAGCGTGGCGGCGGTCCTCGGCCTGCTCGTCCTGCGCAGCTGGCTCGGCCGCCTGGCCGCCCCGGGCGCGTGGCAGCCGCTGCGCGGCGTGCTCATCGCGACGGCGGTCATGGGCGTCGCGGTGCTGGTGGTCTCCAACCTCTCGGGCTCGGCCACCGGCTACGGCCTCCTGGTGCGGGTCGTGCTCTCGGTCGTGACGGGTGTGGTCGTCTTCGTCGGGACGGCCGGCGTGCTGGCCAGCCGACGCCGTGGGTCGCGACCCCGGTCGGCCGGTGGGTAGGCGTGGCAGAATGCTCGCCCAGCACGAGCGAGGGGGCACATGGCCGGGGTCCGCATCGTCACTGACAGCGCGTGTGACCTGAGCGAGGAGCTGGCCGGGTCGAACCGCATCGACGTGGTGCCCCTCACGGTCCGCTTCGGCCAGGAGGAGCTGCTCGACCGACGAGACCTCACGGCGCCCGAGTTCTGGGCCCGCTGCCGCGACGCGGCCGAGCTCCCCGAGACGTCGGCGCCACCCCCGGGGGCCTTCCAGGCCGCCTACGAGCGGGCGGCGGCCGACGGCGCGACCGCGATCCTGTGCGTCACCATCTCGGCCGCGCTGTCGGCCACCTACCAGTCGGCCCGCACCGCCGCCGATGCCACGAGCGCCATCGAGGTGGCCGTCCTCGACACCCGCTCGGTCACCATGGGCGAGGGCCTGTTGGCGCTGACCGCGGCCGAGGCCGCGGCCAGCGGCGCCTCCCTGGCCGAGGTGCGCGCAGTCACCGAGGAGGCGATGACCCGCACCCGCGTCTTCGGCGCGCTGGGCACGCTCGAACACCTGCAGCGAGGCGGGCGGATCGGCAAGGCCCGGGCCCTGCTCGGTTCCATGCTGTCCATCAAGCCCGTCATCGAGGTGCGGGACGGCGTCGTCGACGAGGAGTCCAAGCAAAGGACGCGCTCGCGCTCGCTCGAGTACCTGGCCGCGAAGGCCAAGGGGGACGCCCCGCTCGAGCGCCTGGCCGTGGCGAGCGGCGAGGCGGACGACGTGGGCGTCCTCCTCGGGCTCTTAGAGGGGGTGGAGGTGGCCCGCCCGATCGACGTGGTCGAGCTCGGCCCGGTCGTCGGCACGCACGCGGGCCCCGGGACCATCGGCGTGTGCTACCTGCTCGGGAGCGGTTCGGGCACGCTCGGGCGCTAACCTCGAACGAATGGCCGACCAGCGCAACGGCGATGCCAGCCCGGGCGGCCGGCTGGGCGCCGATTGGCCCGCCAAGGCCGCCGACCTGGTCGAGCTGGCCGTGGACAACGTCTTCGACCGGGTCGTCCGTCCGGCGGTCGTCGCCGTCCGGGCCGTCGTCTTCGGTCTTCTGATCGGAGCCGCCGGCACCGTGGCGCTCCTGGCGATCTCGATCGCCTTCGTCCGGTTGCTCGACGTGTACGCGTTCGGCGGGCGGGTCTGGGCCTCCGACGCGCTGGTGGGGGCGGTCTTGAGCGCCGCCGGCCTGTTCGCCTGGTCGCGACGCGCGGCGCGCCCGACCGGCGACGAACACTGAGCGGGCCGTGACCTCGCCGCAGCGGGCCAAGGTGCTGATTGCCGGCTCCGGTCCGGCCGGGCTGACGGCCGCCGTCTACAGCGCCCGCGCCCAGCTCGCCCCCGTCGTGATCGAGGGCGAGCCCTCCTCGACCAGCGACCAACCCGGTGGCCAGCTGATGCTCACGACCGAGGTGGAGAACTACCCCGGCTTCCCAGACGGCGTCCTCGGGCCCGAGCTCATGATGTCGATGCGGGCCCAGGCCGAGCGGTTCGGCGCCACCCTCGTCACCGCCAAGGTCAGCCGGGTCGAGCTCAAGGAGTCCCCCTTCGCCGTGTGGGTCGGCGACCCGGAGGCCCCCGAGCCCACCTACGAGGCCGAGGCCCTCATCGTCGCCACCGGCGCGCAGTCGCTCATGCTGGGCGTCCCCGGCGAGGACCGGCTGCTCGCCCACGGCGTGTCGACCTGCGCCACCTGCGACGGCTTCTTCTTCCGCGGCCAGGAGATCGCGGTGGCCGGCGGCGGGGACTCGGCCATGGAAGAGGCCCTCTTCCTCACCCGCTTCGCCACCAAGGTGACGGTCGTCCACCGCCGTGACCGGTTGCGGGCCTCGCGCATCATGCAGGAGCGCGCGATGGCCAACCCGACCATCGAGTTCCGCTGGAACTCGAGGGTGACCGAGGTCCTGGGTGACACCAAGGTCTCGGCCCTCTCCCTGGTCGACACGGTGACGGGCGCGACCAGCGAGCTCGGCGCGACCGGCCTCTTCGTGGCGATCGGGCACCGGCCCAACACGGACCTCGTGGCCGGCCAGCTCGACCTCGACGAGAACGGCTACATCGTGACCCGCGACGGCTCGCGCACGAACATCGACGGGGTGTTCGCCTGCGGCGACGTGCAGGACCACTACTACCGCCAAGCGGTGACGGCGGCCGGCTCGGGCTGCATGGCGGCGATCGACGCCGAGCGTTGGCTGGAGGCCCGCGGCTCCTAGAGCGGGAACAAGGCCGGGGGGGCCGGGGTTTCACACAGGGACAGAGCCCGGAGGTGCCGGGCGAGAGCGGGGCCCGATGGACATCGGGGCCCTCGTGAGGAGGGCGAACATGTCAGGAAAGATCGTGGAGCTGGTCGACGCTACGTTTGACGAGCATGTCAAGGCTGCAGAGGTGCCGGTCCTGGTGGACTTCTGGGCCGAATGGTGCGGTCCGTGCAAGGTGATCGCACCGATCCTCGAGGAGATCGCCGAGGAGCAGGCCGGCAAGCTCCAGATCGTGAAGCTGAACATCGACGACAACCTGGACGTGACGCGCCGGTACGACGTGATGAGCATCCCGACGCTCCTCTTGTTCAAGGACGGCGAACCCAAGGCGCGCCTGATCGGGGCGAAGCCCAAGGGCCAGCTGCTCCAGGAGATCTCGGCCTACCTCTAGCCATCGACCCGGTCGGCATCGACGGCGTCCTTCCCCTGGGCGGCGGTGACCGCGGGCCCGCCGTCAGCGACCTCCGGGCGCGCCTCGCCGGACTCTCGCTGGAGACGCGACAGGACCCGCCGGGCACCTACGGGCCGGCGACGCGCGCGGCGGTCGAGGCGTTCCAGCACCGTCGCGGCCTCCGGGTCGACGGCGTCTGCGGGCCCCAGACCTGGCAGACCCTGGTGGAGGCCGGTTTCTCGGTCGGCGACCGGGTGCTGTGGCGACGCTCCCCCATGCTGCGCGGGGACGACGTGGCCGAGGTGCAGCGTCGCCTCGGCGCGCTCGGCTTCGACTCGGGACGGGTGGACGGGATCTTCGGCGACCTGACCGCGGCGGCGGTGGCCGAGTTCCAACGCAACGCCGGCCTCCCGGTCGACGGCATCGCCGGCAGCGCCACCGTGCGCGAGCTCCTGCGCATGCAGGCGCACCAGGAGGCGGCCGAGCTGGTCTCCACGGTCCGGGCCCGCCAAGCGCTGCGCCAGGCGCCGCCCACGCTCGCCGGTCGGCACATCGCGATCGGTGAGCCGGGGGGCCTCGCAACGGCCGTCGCCGCGCTGCGCCGTCGGCTGGGCCCCGCGGGCGCGCGGGTGACGGCGCTGCACCATCCCGACGGTTCCACCCAGGCGCGCCAGGCCAATGCCGCCGGCGCCCACGTCTACATCGGCCTGCGGGTGGAACCGCACGTCGCCGGCTGCTCGACCGCCTACTACGCCGGCTACCGCACGGAGTCGCCCGGCGGACGCCGCCTCGCCGAGCTGGTGCAGGGGACCGTGCCCGCGGCCCTGGCGATCCCCGACGGCGGGGTGCACGGGATGTCGGTGCCGCTGCTGCGCGAGACCCGCATGCCCGCGGTCATCGTGGAGATCGGTCCGGCGTCCGTCGTGGTCGAACGTGGCCCGTTGCTGGCGGACGCCCTGGCGGACGCACTCCAGTCCTGGGCCGGCGCTCGCTGGGAGTGATGGTCGGCGGTCCGGTGGGTTCCGGGCGTCCGAGTCGGTGACGGAACGGTGACGGATCGGGAGGCTACGGGGCGGTCGGGTGTCGAAACCCTCAACCAACCGTTCCAGGTAACAATCCACAATGTCATGCACAGCTTGTGGACGAAGCTGAATGACTGGTTGAAGGTCTAGGGGAGGGCGCGGCCTGGTGCCTTGCGCGGGCCGCGACCGACGACCGGAGGGTTGGCGGGCCGGGCCGGCCGGCCGGGTCGACCTGGACCAGGGATGTTCAGCCCGACAACGGTTGCGGCTCGGGCAGCGCGCTCCCCACCATCGTCCGGTAGATCCGCTCGAGATCCTCCAGCGTGGCGAAGTCGACGATCAGGCGGCCGCGGCGGTTCCGCACGTCGACCTTCACCCTGGTGTTGAGGAAACTGGCCAGCATCTCCTCCAGCTCCAGGAGGCCCGGCTCGGGCAGGCGCCGGGTTCCCGCCCGTTTGGTAGTACCGGAGGTAGTACTCGGCCCCGCGCCAGGGTCCCCCGCCTCGGTCAGCTCGCGGACCGCGTCCTCGACGCCGCGGACGGTGAGGCCCTCGGCGATGATCCGGCCGACCAGCGCCTCTTGGAGCGCCCGATCCGGCGTCCCGAGCAGGGCGCGGGCATGGCCGGCCGTGATCGTTGCGTCGGCCAGGGCCCGCTGGACGCCGGCTGGGAGCTGGAGCAGCCGGAGGGTGTTGGTCACGGCCACCCGGCTGCGGCCGACCCGCTTGGCCACCTGTTCGTGCGTGCAACCGAACTCGTCGATGAGCGCCTGGTAGGCGCCGGCCTCCTCCAGGGGGTTGAGGTCCTCCCGGTGGAGGTTCTCGACCAGGGCCTGCTGGAGGCTCTCGGCGCCGCTCGTGACCGATTGGGCCAGGACCGGGATGGTCTGGAGGCCCGCCCGGCGGGCCGCCCGCCACCGCCGCTCCCCCGCGATGAGCTCGTAGCTGTCGCGCTCCCCCTCGATCTCGCGCACCAAGATGGGCTGGAGGACCCCCAGCTCGCGGATCGAGGCGGCCAACGACGACATGGCCTCCTCGTCGAAGTAGGCCCGGGGCTGATGGGCGTTCGGGCGGATGTTGGCGATCGGGACCTCCCGCAGCGCCGAGCCCTCGTCACCGGTCGCCTCGTTCGGAATGAGGGCTCCGAGGCCCTTACCCAGACCGCTTCGGCGCGCCATTGCTCACCTCCTTGGCCAACTCTCGATAGGCCACCGCGCCCCGCGAGGTCGGGTCGAACACCGTGATCGGCTGCCCGAAGGACGGCGCCTCGGAGAGCCGGACCGTGCGGGGGATGATGCTCTTGCACACCCGGTCCTTGAAGTGCTCGCGGACCTCCTCGGCCACGTCGACCGCCAGCCGGGTCCGCGAGTCGTACATGGTGAGGACGATCGTGCTGACCTCCAGGCCCTCGTTCAGGTTGTTGGCCACCAGCGCCACGTTGCGGAGGAGCTGGCTCAGACCCTCGAGTGCGTAGTACTCGCACTGGATGGGGACCAGCACCTCGGTGGCGGCCGCCAGGCCGTTCACGGTCAGGAGGCCGAGGGACGGCGGGCAGTCGATGAGCACGAAGTCGAAGTCGTCCACCACCGAGTCGATGGCCCTCTTCAGCTTGAGCTCCCGGCTGAAGGCGCTCACCAGCTCGATCTCCACCCCGGCCAGGTCGATGGTGGCCGGCGTCAGGAACAGGTTCTGGACGTTGGTGGGCTCGATACAGTCCTCGATGGGGGCGTCGCGCATGACGACGTCGTACATGGAGGACTCGAAGTTCCGGGTGTCGATCCCGAGACCACTGGTGGCGTTGCCCTGGGGGTCGAGGTCGATGACGAGCACCCGGTACGACAGTTCGGAGAGCGCGGCTCCCAGGTTGACGGTGGTCGTCGTCTTTCCGACCCCGCCCTTCTGGTTGGCGATGGCGATCACGCGGGGCAGGGGACGGGTGCGGCCCACCGAGCCGTTGCTCTCTGGCAGGTCCCGCAGCGACCGGGACACCGACGGTTGGCGGTCCGGGGACCCGGCACGCGCTCGCACGGGCTTTTCGGCGGCCGGGGGAGTGGGCGCCTCCACCACGACGGCCGCCGGCTCGAGTTCGGGGGGATCGAGGTCCGGCCCGAGGTCGGCGCGCGAACCCTCAAGTACCTGCTCAGGGGGCTCCGGCGACGCCTCCGGGTCTGGCCCATCGCTCGCGACCGGGTCGACCGGAGACCGCGAGATCTCGGTGGGCTCCGAGTCCTCCCGGTCCTCCGGACTCAGGGAGGCGTACTCCTCGTCGCCCTCGTCTCCGCCGACGTCGTCATCCCTCTCGCGTCTGCGGAATCGCATCAGTGCTCATCCTCGCTCCCGGCAGGCCCAAGGTCAAGCCTCCTGCGTACGAAGAGTGTTTCACGTGGAACCGCCGGCCGATCGGTTGGGGCCATCGCGGTCGCGGTTTCACGTGAAACACCCTCAGAACAACGGGTGCTTCTGCGGACGCCCGGACCGGCGAGCGAACCGCTCCGGGCAGGCCCAGACTTGCCGTAGTACCTGGTAGCCGGCCTCGTCTCGCCAGTGGCCGGACTTCTCCAGCCCCAGCAGTGCCAGGCCCGTTGCGTCCCACCGATCGACGAGCTCTCTCGGGGGCTCCGACACCACCACGTGCCCACCAGCCGCCAGAAACGGGGCGGCACACTCGGCGGTCACCGCTGGGCGTCCGAACGATCGCGCCACGACCAGGTCGAGCTGGTGTCGAAGCGCCGGCTGGCGGCCGACCTCCTCCGCCCGGCCCCGGACCACCTCCACACGCGCCGTTTCCCCCAAGCGAGCCGCGGCCGATGCCAGGAACTCCGTACTCCGCTCCGACGAATCGAGCCAGACGAACGTCGTCGTAGGCCACTCGAAGAGGAGGACCAGGCCGGGCAGCCCTCCACCGGCACCCAGGTCGAGGGCTCGAGTCGGATCCGAGGCGCTGCCCGTGATCTCCCGGAACGCTCGGGCAAACCCCCGCGCGTGCTGGATGTGTGCCTCGGCGGGGCCCGGGCCCAGCAGGCCCAACCCCTGCGCCTCCTCGAGGAGTGCGGAGAGCCGGTCCTCGGGCCCCTGTCCGGTTTCGGCCCGCAGGAACAGTCCTAGGTCGGCGCGATGACGACGTAGCGCGAGGGGTCTTCCCCCTCGGAGCGGGTGACCACCCCCTCGATCTCGTTCACCGTGTCGTGGACCACCTTGCGGTCGGCGGCCGACATTGGCTCCAAGACCCGCTCCGTGCCCGTCGACAGGGCCTCCTCGGCAATCTCGGTGCTGAATCGCTGGAGCGCGGCGATCCGGCGCTGGCGATACCCCGCCACGTCGACCAGGATCCGGTCCGTCCGGCTGGGGAAGTGATGCTGGACGACGGTACGGGTCACGTCCTGCAGCGCGGCCAGCGTGGAGCCGCGTGGGCCCACCAAAAGCCCCAGCTCATCGCCGTTGGCCGCCACCTCAACGGTGTCCTCATCGACGATCCGGATGTCCACTTCAGCTTGGAACCCGAACTCCTCGAGCAGGCCCACCATGAACTCCTTGGCGACAGCCGCCTGCTCCTCCAGGGTCATCCCTTCGGCCATCTCGGGCTCCTCCTTCTTTGACGCGCGAATCTCTCCAGCGGCCTCTGCTTCCACCCGGCCCGAGCCGCCCCCCTCGGCCGACCGGTTGCCGCCCGCGGGGCGGTTCCGGTTCCGGCTGCGATTGCGCCGACGAGCGTCGCCGCCCGAGCCAACGCCGTCCTTCTCCTCGTCCCGTTTCTGGTCTCGCCCATTGCTGGAAGGCGTTCGGTCGCGCGGCGTCGATTGGCGTGCGCCGTCCTGTCCCCGGCTGGCCCCATCCCGCCGCCCCCGTTCGCGTTGGCGGCTGGGGCGCTTCGGCCGGGGAGTGGCGGGACGAACCCTCGCCCGCACCCGAGCCTCGCCCCTCGTCCGGCCGAACAGGCCGACTTTCGGTTCGGAGAGCACGACGACCTCGGCGTCGGCGGCGGCCACGCCCAGTTGGTCCAATGCCACCTCGGTGGCCTCGCCAACCGTCCGGCCGGTGATCTCAACCCACTCCACCGATCAACGTGTCCTTCGGTCCCGCTTGTTCTTGGAGCGGGGGTGCTGCGGCTTCGCGGGTTCGGCGCCCTGGGCGCCCGCAGCGCCGCCCGTCCTCCCGTTCGAGGCGCCGGGGGCGCGGCCGCTCCCGTTCGTGCGCGGCACGCGGCCGTTGCCGTTACTCTGCGCAGCGCCGCCCACTCCCGGCTTGGGGGTCCGCGCCGGCCCGTTGGCCTTCGTCGGTGGCTTCGCCCCGCCCTCGGGTTCCCCTCCGGCCACCAAGCCCGCGGCGCCAGCCGGCGCCGGGCTCGCTTTCGCGCCCCCGATGGCTCGTTCCGCGTTGGCCGGTGTCACCACGCCGGTGCGGAACATGATGTCCTGGGTGGCGATTCGGATCACGGTGGAAACGATCATATAGATCACCACAGCAGCCGGGATTAAGAAGTAAATGTACCCGAAGATGATGGGCATTACTTTCTGCATCGTCTGCATCTGCTTATTGGCTTGCTGTGCCCCCGGGTTCCGCCGGGTCATCTGCGTCATCTGCACGTATTGCAGCCCGACCGCCACCACGACGAAGACGAAGAACGGGATGGCCGACGCCGCGGGCGTGTGGTGGGAGAACGGCTTCAGCGCCAGGTTGATGCCGAAGCTCTTGAGCTGGCCGTGGCTCACGTACAGGTTTGCATACATCCGATCGATGAGCGGGAGGTGCGCGGCAAGGGGGTTGGCCGGCTTCGGGATGTAGCGAGGAGAGACGTGCCCGCTCTTGGTGACCGCGGTGAGGCCACGGATGACGTCGTAGAGAATGTACAAGAAGGGCATCTGCAGGAACATCGGGAGGCATCCGCCGATGGGATTTATGCCCTGTTCCTTGTAGACTTTCATCAGCTCTTCGTTGAGCTTTTGCCGGTTCTCGGGGCCCTTATATTTCGCTTGCAGCTTCTTTATCTCGGGCTGCATACGTTGCATAGCGATCATCGATTTGGTGCTCTTCACGGTGAGTGGCGTGAGCAACAACATGATGATGATCGTGAGGACGGCGATGGCGATGGCGTAGTTGGGGATCAGGCCGTAGATGAGGGCCAGGACGTCGCCCACGACCCGCAGCACGGGCTGGAAGATCTGGCCGATGGCATGAAAGACGGGGTTAGTCGCCGCCAAGACGGGCGATCCGAACATCACGCGCTCTCCTCACGAACGGCCGGGTGGGCCGGCACGAGATCGATCCCGCGCCCACCGAAAGGATGGCATCGGAGCAGGCGTCGCACGCCCAGCCGGCCGCCCCGCCAGAGGCCGTGCTCCTCGATCGCTTCGGCGCAGTAGGCCGAGCAGGTTGGCCAGAAACGACAGGGCGAGGGCTTCCCCGTCCTGGTGGCCTGGTAGGCATGAATCAGACGGAGGGCCACGCGGCCGGGCCCCGTCACCCGCGAGCCCCCGGTCGAGGTCGTGGTCACGGCCGGCTCTCGACGCCGCGCCGGGCCGCGAGGGTCATCGCCTCGCCAACGGCCGCCACCAGCTCGGGGAAGGCGAGCGCCTGCACTCCGGGGTCCGCACCCACGAGGTAGGAGCCGGGGGCCAGCTGCCCGGAGACGACGTGGACCGCCGCGCGCAGACGACGCCGAATCCGGTTCCGGCGCACGGCGGTGCCGCAGCGGCGACCAATTGTGTACGCCACCAGGGGAAATATGGTCGTTGGCGAGGGTTCGGGAGCAACGAAGGCGACCCGGACCGCACCGCGGCGACCCCGTCCAGCGGGGCGACGCAGGGCTTGAAAGGTCTGCCGGCTCCGGATGCGTCCGGTAGCGGAATCAGCCATCGCGGCCTCAGACGGTCAGGCGCCGGCGCCCCTTGAGCCGTCGCGCCCGCAGGATCGCCCGCCCGCCGCGCGTCGCCATGCGCTGCCGGAAGCCATGGGTCTTCGCCCGTTTGCGGGTATTTGGTTGGTAGGTGCGCTTCACGCCAAACGGCCTTTCATCGCCGAGGTGCCCAGGGGGAACCGCCCGGGAAAAGCCCATCCGGATCTGGAATCCGGCCGGCGGTGGTGACGGCGGTTCAGCTCCGATGCTAGGCGCGATCGGCCAACTCCCACTAGTCGGAACGCTGCGCACGGTGTACGTTCGATCGACCAGGTACCGGTCGGTGTTCCACACCTGTGGATCACGTTGTGGACAGCCGGCTGGATGGGCGTACGGAGGGGCTGGTGGATGAGGGCAACGGGCTGTGGACGCGCTGTACGGCCTCCTTACGTGAACAGGTCTCGGACACGACGTGGCAGATGTGGCTGTCCGGCATCGAACCCGTGTCAACCGGGAATCCGAGCGCCGAGGGGATCTTCGTCCTCGGAGTACCAAACACGGCCGTGCGCGAGCGCGTGGAGTCGCGATTCGTCCCTCTGATTGAAGGCACGCTCGCCGCCTTGGTCGGCCAAAACGTCCATGTGCGCCTTCAGGTCGTCGACCACGTCCCGCCGGCCGTGACCGGTACTCCCCACGGGCACCGGGACGACTCGGTCCAGACGACCCGTGCCAATACGGACGCGATCCCAGATCCGACCGGACCTCGCGAAGCCGCCGCGGTGGCGTTGGACGGGCGTTTCACGTTCGACACGTTCGTCGCGGCATCATCCAACCGGTTGGCCCACGCCGCCGCGCAGGCGGTGGCCGAGACGCCCGGCCGCTCGTACAACCCGTTGTTCATCTACGGCGATTCCGGTCTCGGCAAGACCCACCTGCTCCACGCGATCGGTAACTACGTGCGGGAGAACTTCCCGCGCCGCAAGGTGCTCTACGTCACGACCGAGACGTTCATGAACGACTTCGTCGACTCCCTCCGACAGGCCACGACGATTGCATTCAAGCGTCGCTATCGCGAGTGTGACGTGCTCCTCATCGACGACGTGCAGTTCATGCAGAACAAAGAGGGTCTCCAAGAGGAGTTCTTCCACACCTACAACGACCTGCACAGCGCGGGAAAGCAGATCGTCCTCACCTCGGACCGCCCTCCCAAGTCGATCGAGACGCTCGAGGACCGGCTCCGCAGTCGTTTTCTCTCGGGCTTGATCACCGAGGTCGACCCCCCGGACCTCGAGACGCGACTGGCCATCCTGCGCTCCAAGGCGGAGGCCGATCACGACGACATCCCGGACTCGGTCCTCGAGTTCATCGCCACCCATGTGAAGAACAACATCCGAGAGCTCGAAGGGGCGTTGATCCGGGTCACGGCCTTTGCCAGCCTCAGCCACGAGCCGATCTCCTTGGCACTGGCCGAGCGTGTGCTCTCCGACATCCTGTCGACCGACGAGACGCGCCGGGTCACCCCCCAGATGATCCTCCAGGCCACGGCGCTCAGCTACGGGTTCACGGTGGATGCCATCTGTGGCCCGAGCCGAACCCGGCCCTTGGTCACTGCCCGGCAGGTCGCCATGTACCTGGTCCGGAACCTCACGGACTACAGCTACCCGGCCATCGCGCGCGTCTTCGGCGGCCGAGACCACACCACCGTGATACACGCCGTTGAGAAGATCACAACCCAGATGAAGGAACGCCGCCAGATCTACGAGCAAGTCACCGAGCTGCTTCTCCAGATCAAGTCGGGCACGTGACGAACTGGGGACAACCCTCCAACAACCTGTGCGACGGACCCCACTGCCTGTGTACCGCGGTGCGTCCCATCCCCAGGCCCGAACCGAATAGTGGCCGCCCCTCTGCACAACCACCGCTCACCGACCGGAGCCGGTGGACAACTTTCTTCGCTGTCATCAGGAGAACGTGTCACCTCGTCCACAATCCCCAACCCCTATTACCGTTACTGAGAATTACTTAATTCTCTACTAACTCTGAGCCGACCCAACTCGATCCAGGGTTACCGAAAGGACCGACCGATTGTGAAGTTCCGATCAGAGCGCGACTCGCTCGTCGAGGCGTTCTCCACCACGAGTCGCGCGGTAGGTGGACGCGGCACGTCTTCGGTCGTCTTATCGGGGCTGTTACTCGAATGTTCGGGAAATCGGCTGATAGCGACCGGCACCGACCTGGATCTCACGATTCGGGTCGAGCAAGAGGTGATCGGTCTCGAAGATGGGGCGTGCGTGGTGCCGGCCAGGCTGGCCGCGGACATCGTGCGGTCGCTGGAGCCGGGGGCGGTGACCGTCGAGGCGATGGACGAAAAGGTGGAGATCTCGGCGGCTCGTTCTCGCTTCGGCCTCCGGACCTTCCCCGTGGTGGAGTTCCCCGCCGTGACGCCGGCCGAGTCGAGCGAGAGTTACCCCATCGGGGCGAGTCTGGCCGAGGCGCTCCGCCAGGTGGTTCGGGCTGCCTCTAGTGACGATGCCCGGCCGCTGTTGACCGGCGTGCTCATGACGGCCGACGAAGGGACCATCCGCCTTGTCGCGACGGACTCCTATCGTCTGGCGCTACGCGACCTGAAAGATACGAAGGCATTGCCCGGCGGCGAGGACATCCTGGTCCCGGCGCGGGCGCTGGCCGAGATCCAGCGCCTCCCGCTCAGCTCGTCGGGCGAGGACGGTTCCTCGGGGGTGGCGGTGCGGGCCAGCGCCAACGAGGTGACCTTCACGGTCGGGGCGGTCCAGGTCACAACCCGTCTGCTCGACGGGTCATACCCCGATTACCGCAAGCTGATCCCGGACCAGTACGCGAATCGGCTCCACGTCGGGAAGGAGTCGCTGGCGGGTGCCCTTCGACGGGTGCGTCTGCTCGTCCGGGACAACACGACCCCGGTCCGGCTGTCCATGCGCCAGGGGGGAGTGGACCTGTCGGTCGTATCCCAGGAGGTCGGCGACGCCAACGAGACGGTGGACGGCGATTTCACGGGCGAGGATCTGGTGATCGCCTTCAATCCGAGCTACCTGCTCGAGGGAGTCGAGGCGGTGGCGGGCGACGAAGTCATGATCGAAACCGCCGACGCGTCACGGCCGGCGACGGTTCGGGCCGCCGACTACGACGACTACCGCTACCTGCTCATGCCGGTTCGGGTGTCCTGATCGGCCACCCGGATCTGCCTGCCGGCACCAGCCCACCCAAGGTCGGGTCCCCGCCGTGAGCCTGGCGGAGCTGACGCTGGTGGACTTCCGACTCTTCTACGACCTGTCCTTCGTGCCTTCGATCGACGGGACCACCGTGATCGAAGGTCCGAACGGCGGCGGGAAGACGACCATTCTCGAGGCGGTGAGCTATCTCGGAACCCAGCGGTCTTTCCGACGGGCCCCGCGTGAGGCGATGATCCGAGCGGGTGCCGACCGCGCCATCGTCCGGGGCGACTTCTGTCGGACCAACCGGGTCTTGGTGGAGGCGGAGTTGACGCGGACGGGCAGCTCCCGGGCCCAGGTCAACCGCCAGCCCGCCCGTCGCCAGGAACTGGCTGCGGCCGCCCCGGTCACGGTGTTCTCACCCGATGACCTGGCCATCGTCCAACGCGGACCGTCGGGTCGCCGCGAGCTGCTGGACGACGCGCTGCGGGTGGTCGACCGGCAGGCCGGCGCGACCATCGACGAGGCCGAACGGGTGACGCGGCAGCGGACCGCGCTCCTCCGTCAATCAGGAGGGCGTTTGAAGGAGGACATCGCACCCACGCTCGACGTGTGGGATGAGCGATTGGCGCGCGTGGGCACCGCGCTCGCCGTCGCGCGCGAACGGCTCCTCGAGGAAGCGACGCCGACTATTGCCGCGGCCTACCACGCGTTGGCCGGCAGGGATGACGCGTTGCAGCTTTCCTACCGACGATCGTGGGAGGGGGACCTCGCGGTCGCGCTCGCCACCCACCGAACCGGGGATCTGCGGGTCGGCGCGACGACGGTCGGGCCCCATCGCGACGACCTCGCGATCACGCTGGCTGGACGGGACTCGCGTCTGCAGGCCTCCCAGGGCGAGCAGCGCAGCGTCGCCCTGGCGTTACGACTCGGGCTGCATCAACTACTCACCGAGCGGTTGGGTGAACCCCCGATGCTGTTGCTCGACGACGTGTTCTCCGAGCTCGACCCCAACCGGTCGCGGGCGCTGGTGGCCCAGCTGCCCATCGCCCAGGCCCTGGTCACGACCGCCGTTCCACTACCGGCGGGAATCGAGGTGGCCCAGGTCACGGACGTGTTGACCATCGGTCGCCGGACAGCCCCGGCGTCGGAGCCGGGGGGCCGCCCGTGAGCGACAAGGGCCGCGGGCTATTGCCCGGAGCCCCCTTTCGACGTCGTCGGGCGCGTTCGGCGCCCGGGCCCGATCCCGGCCCGCGTCCACTCAGCGACGCGCTCGACGTACTGGTCGGGCACTTCGGACAGGGTGACGCCGGCGCGTTCGGCGCGGTGTTCGCGCGGTGGGAGGAGATCGCGGGACCGGCGATCGCGGGTCATGTGCGGCCGCTGCGGATCTCCGGAGAGGTGCTCGTGCTTCGAGCCGATCACCCGGCCTGGGCGACCCAGGTACGGGCCCTCGGACCGACCATTCTGGCCCGGGTGGCGGAGGTGACCGGGGGGGCGCCGAGCCGTCTCGAGGTGGTCGTTCGGCCCTCCTAGAACGCGGGGTGGCGCGCAGCCATCGGGTAGAATGTGTAGTCGTCACCGGAGCACAGAACGCCGCTCGTTCAGGGTCCGGGGCGCGCACCGAATTGGGTTCTGGTGGGGGAGACGCGTCCGTGGACGTGAGGGTGGAGAGGTTCGTTGGCTAAGGGTGACCCCTCCTACGGGGCCAGTGACATCACGGTTCTCGAGGGCCTCGAGCACGTTCGGCTGCGACCCGGGATGTACATCGGCTCGACGGGTCCGAGCGGCCTCCATCACCTGGTCTGGGAGGTCGTGGACAACGCGGTGGACGAGGCGATGGCCGGCTACTGCACCCGGATCGACGTGACCCTGCTGGCCGACGGTGGCTGCCGGGTCGTCGACGACGGCCGTGGCATCCCGACCGACCCGCACCCGACCGACAAGAAGAAGTCCGCGGCCGAAATCGTGCTCACCAAGCTGAACGCCGGCGGCAAGTTCGGCGGCAGTGGCTACAAGGTCTCGGGCGGCCTCCACGGGGTGGGCGTGTCGGTCGTGAACGCGCTGTCCAGCCGGCTCCTGCTCGAGATCGACCGGGACGGCAAGCACCACGTCATGGAGTTCCGCAACGGTGGTGAAGTGGTGGGGCCGCTGAAGGCGACCGGACCGGCGCCGCGTGGGCGCACGGGGACCACGGTCACCTTCTGGCCGGACGGGTCCATCCTCGAAGAGGTGGAGTTCCGCGCCCAGACCGTCACCGAGCGCCTGCAGGTGTACGCGTTCTTGAACAAGACCTTGGAGATCCGCTTCGTCGACGAGCGCGCGGGCCATGGCCCGCCGGTCACGTTCAAGTACAACGGCGGCATCGTGGACTTCGTGAAGCACCTGAACGCGTCGCGCGAATCTCTGTTCCGCAAGGTGGCCGCCTTCGAGCGGGCGGAGCCCGACCACGAGGTCGAGGTCGCCCTGCAGTGGAACACCGGCTACTACGAGAGCATCCACTCCTTCGCCAACGGGATATCGACCACCGAGGGGGGCATGCACGAGGAGGGCTTCAAGAAGGCCCTGACCAACGTGGTCAACCGGTACGCGAGGACGCGAAATCTGCTGAAGGAGAAGGAGGACAACCTCCTCGGGGAAGACATCCGCGAAGGCCTCACCGCCATCGTCTCGGTCCGCCTGAAGGACCCCCAGTTCGAGGGCCAGACGAAGGCCAAGCTGGGCAACGTGCCGGTCCGATCCCTGGTGGAGCGGGCCACCAACGAGAAGCTGGCCGAGTGGTTGGAGGAGAACCCGCGTGAGGCCAATCAGGCGGTGCAGAAGGCGACGGTGGCCGCCCGCGCCAGGGTCGCCGCCCGCCAGGCCCGCGACCTCACCCGCCGAAAGTCCGGGCTCGACGGCGCCGGGTTACCGGGGAAGCTTGTCGACTGCTCCTCGCGCGACCCCCGCGAGTGTGAGCTGTTCATCGTGGAAGGGAACTCGGCCGGCGGATCGGCCAAGGACGCCCGCGACCCGCGCACCCAGGCGATCCTGCCGATCCGCGGCAAGATCTTGAACGTCGAGCGGGCGCGCATCGACAAGATGCTGAAGAACCTCGAGGTCCAGGCGCTCATCGCCGCGGTTGGGGCCGGCCTGGGGGAGGACTTCGACGTCGAGAAGATCCGGTATCACAAGGTGATCCTGCTGGCCGACGCCGACGTCGATGGCTCCCACATCCGGACTCTCCTCCTGACGTTCTTCTTCCGGCAGATGAAGCAGCTCGTCGAGGGGGGATTTGTCTACGTCGCCCAGCCACCGCTCTACTCGACCCTCGTCGGGAAGCAGAAAACCTACCTGAAGGACGACAACGCCAAGGACGCCTTCCTGGCCGCGCATCCGGACCACAAGGCGGACTTCCAGCGCCTGAAGGGTCTGGGGGAGATGGACTTCGGCGAGCTGCGCGAGACGACCATCGACCCCACCAAGCGCTCGCTCCTCCAGATAAGCGTGGAGCAGGCCGCGCTGGCCGACGACGTGTGCGCCATCTTGATGGGCGAGGACGTGGAGTTGCGCCGACAGTTCATCCAGGCCAACGCCAAGGACGTGCGCTTCCTCGACATCTGAGGGGCGCGAACAACCCATGGCAGGCGACGAGGAACCCACAGCGGCACCCGGCGGAGACACCCCCGGGGACGGCGGCTATGTCGAGCCCATAGAGATCCAAGAGGAGATGGAGCGCTCGTTCATCGAGTACTCCATGTCCGTCATCGTCTCGCGGGCCCTGCCCGACGTGCGCGACGGCCTCAAGCCGTCGCAGCGCCGGATCCTGTACTCCATGTTCGACCAGGGCCTGCGGCCCGACCGGCCGCACGTGAAGTGCGCCGAGGTGGTCGGTCGCGTGATGGGGGTGTTCCACCCACACGGCGACGTGGCCATCTATGACGCGCTGGTGCGCATGGAGCAGGACTTCAGCATGCGCCACCCGCTCATCGACGGGCACGGCAACTTCGGCGGACCCGGGCCGAACGAGGGTGCGGCCGCCATGCGCTACACCGAGTGTCGGCTGGACGCGCTGGCCCTCGAGCTCATGGGTGGGATCGACGAGGAGACCGTCGATTTCGTCCCCAACTACTCGAACAACGCCGAGGAGCCAACCGTCCTGCCGGCGCGATTCCCCAACCTCCTGGTCAACGGGTCACAGGGCATCGCGGTGGGGATGGCGACCAACATCCCGCCGCACAACCTGGGCGAGGTGATCGACGCCACGATCCATCTGCTCGAGCACCCCGACGCCTCCCCAGACGACCTCATGGAGTTTGTGAAGGGTCCCGACTTCCCGACCGGCGCGCTCATCTTGGGACGTCAGGGAATCCTCGACGCCTACCGCACGGGCCGCGGCTCGGTGAAGATGCGCGCGGTGGCCGAGATCGAGGAGGGTCGCAACAGCACCAACATCGTGGTGACCGAGCTCCCCTTCCAGACCTCGGTGGAAGCGATCGAGGAGAAGATCGACGACCTGGTGCGCTCGGGCGATCTGGACGGCATCGCGGACGTCCAGAACGACTCGGCCGCTCGACGTACGCGCCTCGTCATCCGCCTGAAGCGCGACGCCAACGCCAACGTCGTCCTCAACAAGCTCTATAAGCACACGCCCATGCAGACCAGCTTCGGCGTGAACACCCTGGCTCTGGTCGACGGTGTTCCGCGCACCCTCAACCTGGCCCAGGTGCTCGGCCACTACGTGGCCCACCAGGTCGAAGTCGTCACCCGGCGGACGCAGTTCCAGCTGCGCAAGGCCCAGGCCCGCGCCCACATCGTCGAGGGCCTGCTCCGGGCCATCGACATGCTCGACGCCATCATCGCGGCCATCCGGGCGTCGGCGGACCGGCCGGCGGCTCGCACCGCGCTGCAGGCCGAGCCCTTCTCGTTCAGCGAGGAGCAGGCCAATCACATCTTGGACATGCAGCTCGGTCGCCTGACCCGACTCGGCCGGTCCGAGCTCGAAGAGGAGATGATCGCGCTGCGAACGACGATCGCGGAGCTGGAGTCGATCCTGGCCGACGAGTCCAAACTGCGGACGGTGATCGCGACCGAGATGGGCGAGATCCGGGAGCGGTTCGCCACCGCCCGGCGCAGCGTGATCACCCACGACCCGGGTGAGCTGGGCATGGAGGACCTGATCACCGACCAGGAGATCGTCGTCACCATGACCGCGGCCGGCTACGTGAAGGCGGTCCCGGCGGCGGCCTTCCGCGTCCAGGGTCGCGGCGGCCGCGGGGTGCAGGGCGCCCGCCTGAAGGAAGAGGATCTGATCACCCACGTCGTGCACACGTCGTCGCACGCGTTCTTGCTGTTGTTCTCGGACCGCGGTCGCATCTACCGGCTGCGGGGACACGAAATTCCGACCAAGGAGCGCACCGCCCGGGGCACCGCGCTCGTCAACTTGCTGCCGCTCGAGACCGGCGAGACCATCCGGGCGATCGTCCAGACGCGCGACTTCCCCGACGACCACTACCTCATGTTCACGACGGCGCAGGGCCAGGCCAAGAAGACGTCCTTCTCCGAGTACGACAAGTCCCGACGCGAGGGCTTCATCGCCATCAGCCTGCGTCCCGGGGACTCGCTGGTTCGGGTCGTGCCCACGAGCGGGGCCGACGACATGTTCATCGTGACGCGCAAGGGCATGACCATCCGCTTCTCGGAGAACGATGTGCGCCCCATGGGTCGGGACGCCGCGGGGGTCCGCGGCATCCGGCTCCGCGAGGATGACGAGGTGGTCTCTTGCGACGTCGCCCGGGACGACACGGACATCCTGATCGTCACCGATGCCGGCTACGGCAAGCGCACGAAATTGGACCGGTTCACGCGCCAGGCCCGTGGGGGGCAGGGCGTGCGCGGCATCCGGCTCACCGCGCGGCGAGGCGGCGTGGTTTCGGCCCTCATGGTCAGTCTGGACGACGAGGTCCTCCTCGTGTCCTCTGGGGGCGTGGTCATCCGCACCGCCGTGCGGGAGATCGCCTCGCAGGGGCGAGACGCCACGGGGGTGCGGGTCATGAACCTCGACGAGGGCCAGGCGCTGGCCGCCGTCGCCCCGGTGGCGGCCGAGTGACCGGTCAGCCGGTCGAGGTGAAGGTCATCGAGAACGGCGCCCTCGGGGGGGCGTAGGTCCCGATCACCTGGTGCCCGTGCAGGACGGTGATGCGGGCCGCCGAGGACCCGACCACCATTGTGAGCTGGCTCTGGCCGGAGAAGTCTTTGGTGCCGTTGGCCGGGACCACCTGGGCGAACACCGGGGTGGGCGTCGCCCCCGACACCTGTACCCAGGCGTCACCGCCGACGCAGTGGACCCGCACGACGAAGCTGGCGGCGCGCACGGCGAAGGTGGCGTGGTCGCCCGACACCGAGGTGAGCCGGAGGGCCTTCCCGGACCCGGCGCGGCCGTGCGTGACCGGTGCCGCGGTGGTGACCGGTGCCGCGGTGGTGGTCGACGCGTGCCGGGCGGTCTTGGGCGGCACCGAGGTGGCCGGGCTCGACCCGTGGGCGGTGGGCGTGGTCACCCCGTGGCCGGCGCCGGCCGGCGCCGGCAGCGGCTTGGAGGTGTAAGGAACGTGGATGGCCCGCAGCCACTGTGGACGCCAGTGGTTGACGACCAGCCACGCCGAGCCGATGACGAGGAGCACCAGCACGAAGCCGATCAGGGATTCGATGATCAACGAGTCCACGCCGGCCGCGCCCGGCCGGGGTCGCCAGGCGCGGACCGCGGGCGTGACGCCGGTGTCCGCCATGACGAGCGGAACCTGGTCGGTGTTGGCGTTGCCGTTGGCCGAGCCGTTGGCCCAGGCCGGGACGCCGTTGGCCGCCGTGCCCGAGTGCGCCGGGATGGTGGCGGTCGTGGTCAGGTTGTCGGCGACCAGGAACGGCGCACTCGGCTCGGCCAGCGTCTCTGCGGGTGCGGGCGCCACGGAGGGGGTCGCCACCGCGCCGCTCGCCGCGCCGACGGCTACGACCGAGGAGGTCACGACCTCGTCCTCGGGCCAGTGCTCGACGATGGTGAGGATGTAGCGGTCGCCCGGCAGCTCGAGGAAATTGGCGTAGCGGCGGAGTGCCTTTAGGACGGCGACCCGGTCCGGCAGGCGGGACACGGTCCCGGCCTCGAAGTCCTCCAACTGGGTGACCGAGAGTCCACAGGCGTCGGCGGCCGTCTCCAGCGTCAGGCCCCGTTGCAGGCGCGCCTGCCGGAGCGTCCTCGCCAGGTCGGGGACCGACGCAGGCTCGACCGGGTCGACGCGGCGAGGCGAGCTGTCCCGGCGCAGGATCACTCGTCACCTCGTTCCGTCACGCTCGCCGACTCCTGTGCAGGCATGAGCGTATCGCTTGACCAGCGATTTCGGCAGCCAACTCGCTCCTACCCGGCCCGGCGAGCGTGATGTTTCGGGGGGGTTGGACTCGGCCATCGGGAGGGCTCGAGACGATCCGATCGAAGTTGTAATCACCCTTCGCCATGAGCGTTCCTGAGATCGGTCAGCATCCTGCTGCAGTGGCCGACCGCCAGCACAGCCATGCCAGATAGGAGTCGGAAACGATCAATTGGGCCGCCCTCCAGATTCCGGCGCGCTGGTTGGGCCAGACCACCGGGGATTCGAGCCTTGCTGGCTCGTAAAGCACGGCGTCGCCGAGGACTTTGGCAAGGGCTTCCTTGGCACACCACAGCGACGTGAGGTATCGGTCGGGGTCATCGATCGCCGCTCGGTCAGCCCGTTCCGTCGGCGTACAGATCAGATCGGCGAAGGCCTGGTCACACGGGCCGATGCGCTCGACGTCGATCCCGAGTTCCGAGTCGTGCCAACCGATCAGTGCGAAGGGGTACCGGTAGGAGCGCGATACGTAGGGGGCGCCGCGTTCGGCGCTCATCCGGCGCGCTCGCTCTCGCAGCCCGGCCGGGTCGAGCCCGCACACCCGGGCATCGAGCAGGTGCACCTCGGGAGTGTCCTCACCCTCGAGAGGCACCTCGAGGCGGGTCACATCGAGGCGACGGGGACGCCGGCCCAACGGGTGCGCGGCGGCAGCCGCTCGCCCCGCAGGACGACCGAGCGGGCTCCGACGGCGCAGCCCTCGCCGAGCTCGGTGTCGGGCAGGACTGCGCTATTGGGCCCGAGGGTCGAGTCGTCACGCAGGAAGGCTGGCGCCATCCGCAGCAGCCGGTCGTGGAACAGATGCGTCTCGATGCAGGCGCCCCGGTTGACCGCGCTGCGGTCACCCAGGTGGACGAGGTCGAACTCGGTGACCGCCATGGACTCGAACCAGACGTGCCTGCCCACCCTGGCCCCCATGGCCCGGAGGTACAACGGGACCACGGGGGACCCGAGGGCGCTCAGCAGCAGCCACGCCCCGGCGAGCTGCTCGTGGAGGGTGTTCACGAGCTCGTCCCGCCAGACGAAGGACGACCAGAGCGGATACTCGGCGCGCCGGTACCGACCGATGAGCACCCACTTGGCGGCGACGGTGAGCCCGACCGCGCCCAGGGCGGCCGCCGCCAGGGCGAACGGCGCGCCGAGGACCATCGCGGGCCAGCCGCCCTCGCTCGCGAGCGACTGCAAGGCGAGGAAGGCGAGTGCACCGAGCGCGACCGAGAGCGTGGCGGGGAGCAGGATGCGAGCGATCTCGACGGCGCCTCTCGCGGCGACCAGCCATGGCGAGGGCTCGGTGGTCCGCGACGGGTCGGAGCGCTCCGGGACGCGAGGGAACTCGATGGGCGGAAGGCCGAGCCAGGAGGTGCCGTCGGCGCTCGTGAGCGGCGGCGAGGAGAGCACGCCGACGAGACTGTCGTCGCCGAGCCTGGTCGTCGCACGCAGGACGGCGCCGTTGCCGACGAAGCTGCGGCTGCCGACTTCGATCGGACGCACCTCGATCAGTCCACCTCGGGCCCTCGTGCCCGCGAACACGACGTCGTCGGTGACGAAGCTCATCTCCCCCAGCCGGACCAGCGGGTTGAGGCCGACCGCGGTCGAGACCTCGGTCCGGCGGCCCACACTGATGCCGAGCAGGCGAAGCCAGGCCCGCGTGAACACCGTCGAGTAGAGCGGGAAGAGCACCCCGCGCGACTGCTCCATGAGCGCGCCGCAGAACCACAGCGCCCACGCCGTCGGGCCGCTATCGGAGTGCCACCCCGGCCTGATCAGGCGGGCGGCGCGGCGCGTGGCGACGGCCACCAGCGTCCCGTAGGTCACGAGGAAGAGTGCCGCGACGAGCGGCGCCGTGACGAGCATGGACTGCACCGCGCCGCCCAGGGTACCCAGGGAACCGAGCGTGTTCAGGACGAAGAAGCTCGGCACGGCTGCGGCGATGGGCAGGAGGGTGAGGGCTGCCAGCCCGAGCGCGAAAGCGAGGTGCGGGCCACGCCCGGGTGGGGTGTCCTCGGCCCCTTGCTCGGGCCAGTGCTCTCCGGCCGGTCCCTCGTGCCGCGCCGGCGACCCCGACCAGCGCTCATTCGCCGGGACCAGTCCGTTCACGACACTCCCGGGCTCGATCTCGGCTCCTGCACCCACCACAGAACCGGGCATGAGCAGGGCCCGGGTGCCGATCCGGGCCCCGTCGCCCACGACCACCTCGCCCACGACGAGCTCGCTCCCCTCGATCCACCATCCGTGGAGGTCGACGTCGGTCTCGAGCGTGGCGCCGGCCCCGATCCGGACCAGGCCCGAAGGCGACGGAAGGGTGGCCAGGCGGGCGCCGTCGCCCACCTCGATGCCCAGCCAACGGGCGTAGCGGACCGCCCAGGGGGTCCCAGCGATGGTGTTGAGGTGGTGGGTCTGGGCGAGCCTCTCGACGAACCAGATCCGCCACGAGACCCAGCCGTCTCGCCGGTATCGCCCGGGCCGCAGACGACCGAGCAGAGCGCGCCGCACGACGATGACGAGGGCGGCACGGCCCGGCGCGCTCGCGATGAGTACCCACGCCACCACCACGACGAACCAGCCGACGCGTAGCCCGACCCCGTACCACTGGTTGTAGGCGAGCACCCCGACCAACCACTGGATGCTGCCGAGCCCGAGCAACACCAACACACCCAGGATCTGCAGCGCGCCGAAGCGCCGGCCCTGCACCGGCGGCGGTGCCGGCCGCTCGGCCACCGAACCGAGCTGGTCCAAGCGGGCGGCCAGCTCGCCGAGCCGGCGATGGTGGTACACATCGGCGATGGCGGCGCTCGGGAAACGGGTGCGCAGGGAGGAGACAAGCTTCGCGGCCGCCATCGAGGTTCCGCCGAGTTCGAAAAAGTCGCTGTCTCCGCCGATGGTCTGGCAGCCCAACTGCTCCCTCCAGCGCTCGGCGAGCCACCTGGCTGTCTGGCCCAGCTCGGTCGAGGGGCCCACGGGCTCGGTTGATCCCGGCGGAGGCGGCCAGGGCAGCGCAGCCCGGTCCACCTTGCCCGAGCTCTTGAGAGGGAGACGCTCGAGCCCGACGATCGCGGGGACGACGCCCGCGGGCAGCCGCTCGGCCAGCGACCGCCGGACGTCAGCCGGATCGGCGTCGCCGACGACGTAGCCAACCAGGATCGAGTTGCCGGCCGGGGTGCGACGCACCGCGGTGGCGGCGGCTCGCACGCCGGGCACCGAGGTGAGCTGCGCGTCGATCTCGGCCAACTCGATCCGGCGGCCGGACACCTTGACCTGGTCGTCACGGCGACCCAGGAACTCGAGCCCGTGTTCGCCCGCCCGTACCATGTCCCCGGTGCGATAGGCGCGGTCCCAGCCGAGAGCAGGCAGCCCCGCGAACCGGCTGGCGTCGAGCTGAGCGTCGAGATACCGCCCGAGACCGACGCCGGCGACGACGAGCTCGCCAACCTCGCCGACCGACACCGGCTGACCCTGCTCGTCCACCGCGGCCACGCGGTAGCCACCGAGCGGCGTCCCGATACCGACCGGCCGGCCCGGCAGCACCGGCGCCGCGGTGGTCACGACCGTCGCCTCGGTGGGGCCGTAGGTGTTCCACACCTCCCGACCGGCGGCCAGGGGCCAGCCCAGTTCCTCGGAACAGGCCTCACCTCCGAGAATAATCAGCCGGACGTTCGCTAAGGCGTTGTCGTCCCACATCGCGGCGAGGGTCGGGACGGTCGACACCACCGAGATGCGGCGCTCCGCGATCCAACCACCGAGGTCGCCGCCCGATTGCACGACCGCCCGTGGGCACGACACCAGGGCGGCGCCGTTGCGCCATGCGAGCCACATCTCTTCGCAGCTGGCATCGAAGCCAACCGACAGGCCCGCCATCACTCGGTCATGCGGCTCGACGTGCCACAAGGCCGCCTCCGCGTCGACGAACGCCGCCGCCGACCGATGTCTGACCGCGACTGCCTTCGGCACCCCCGTCGAACCCGAGGTGAAAATGACCCAGCACTCGTCGTCGAGGCGGGCCGGGCCGATGAGGCCCTGGCCGAGCCGTCGCTGGGTGATCGTGAGGTTGGGCCCGATCACCGCACACGCGTCCACGTCACGCCAAATGAGCTGGGCCCTCTCCTCGGGATCTGCGAAGTCGACCGGTATGTACACGGCCCCGGCCAGAAGGACCCCCAGCACGGCGATGTACAGCTCTGCGGTGCCGCTCGGCACTCGGATGCCGACGCGGTCACCGCGGGCAATGTTCGAGGCGCGCAAACGGTGGGCCACCGCGGCGGCCTCCGCCCGCAGCTCATCGAAGGTCAGTCGTCGAGCGCTGTCCTCGAGAGCAACGTTCGTCGGCCAGGTCGACCGCGTCGCTTCGAACACGTCCACGAGCGTCCGTGGCGCAGGAGGGTCACCCCCGTCAAGAACCGTGCCGAAGGGCGACGGGGGTTCATGGAAGGTCCCGCCTGCCGCGCCCCGGATCGGGCTGCGCACGACCCCCTCGGGAATGGGACAGAAACGGGCACTCCGTCGGACCGGGGGAGCCAAAAGCCCTGCTCGATTGACCATCCGTCTCCTCGGGCGCTCCAGCCCAAAAGCTGAAAATCACCTGAGATTTTACGGAAGGTCTCATGAAGAGTTCGTGACAAGAGCCGAGCCTTACCAGATTCTTAGGGTCACCCTCGACGACGGGACGCAGACTCAGGCGCGCCATGGCGTCGACTCGATCTGAAGCAACTGCCTGGGTCGAAACTGTTGGCCGCGGCCCACGAGAAGCGGCCCGCGAGGGGTTTGGATGGCGAAACGAACCTGACCGAGCGAGCGGACACGAAGAAGGCGCCCTGACCAGACCAAACGTTGTGAATCGGACAACGGGTGGGCGAGGGGGGACTTGAACCCCCACATCCTTTCGGACACAGGAACCTGAATCCTGCGCGTCTGCCAATTCC
>Ga0209415_10003095_pt1 | contig 30998 bp, 28 predicted proteins | sample PeaSoiSIISIP2007_FD_187696 | JGI IMG/M metagenome (GOLD analysis project Ga0209415, IMG submission 187696) | Peat soil microbial communities from Weissenstadt, Germany - SII-SIP-2007 (SPAdes) (version 2) | ecosystem: Environmental > Terrestrial > Soil > Wetlands > Peat | place: Germany... | reverse complement strand
AGGGGCGGGGATCCCGATTCGGAATCGGGACTTCCTGGCAGCCCGTGGGAAGAGGAAGCGGGGACGAAGCCGTCCCCGCCCCTTTCATGAATTGGCGTTGTGTGGCGTCGGCGCAGCGTTTTTCGGGCATGGACAAACCGAGGGGGTGTGCAATGGTAGTTCCATGTACAATGCCAAAGCTTATTCTGCCCTGACGCAAACCTCGCCCCTCGCGCCGTTCGCCATCCAACGGCGGGAGCCCGGGCCGCACGACGTGCAAATCCAGATTCTCTATTGCGGCATTTGCCATACGGACGTCCATATCGCCCGCAACGAATGGCACGGCACCACCTACCCCTGCGTGCCCGGCCATGAGATCGTCGGGCGGGTCGTGAAAGCCGGCGCGCACGTCAAGCAGTTCAAGGAAGGCGACCTCGCGGGGGTCGGTTGCCTGGTGGATTCCTGCCGCGCCTGCGACAATTGCAAAGACCACCTCGAGCAATTCTGCCTGAACGGTCCGACCTTCACCTACAACTCTCCCGACAAACACACCGGCGGCACCACCTACGGCGGTTATTCCGACAGCGTCGTGGTGGACGAGGCCTTCGTGCTGCGGATGCCGAAGAATCTAAACCTCGCCGCCGCGGCTCCGCTGCTGTGCGCCGGCATCACCACCTATTCGCCCCTGCGCCACCACCGCGTCGGCCAAGGCCAGAAAGCAGGCGTCGTGGGGCTCGGCGGCCTCGGTCACATGGGCGTCAAACTAGCGAAGGCCTTTGGGGCGCGCGTGGTCGTCTTCAGCACCTCGGCCCATAAGGTGCAGGACGCCTTGCGCCTCGGGGCCGATGAGGTGGTTCTTTCCAGGAATCCAGACGAGATGAAGAAACATCTCAGCAGTTTCCATTTCATCCTCGACACCGTGGCTGGGCCGCACGACATCAATGCCTACCTGGTGCTCTTGAAACGCGACGGCACTCTCACGCAAGTGGGCGTGCCCCCGGAGCCGCTCGCCGTTCGGGTGGAGAGCCTCGTCTTTGGCCGGCGGAGCTTCACCGGCTCGCTCATCGGCGGCATCAAAGAAACGCAGGAGATGCTCGATTTCTGCGGCCAACACAACCTCACGTCCGACATCGAGCTGGTCCCCATCCAGAAGATCAACGAGGCCTATGAACGCCTCCTGAAGAGTGACGTGAAATACCGCTTTGTGATTGATATGGCGTCGTTGAAATGAAAGAACTGTGAGCGTGCGTCGGTCGAGCACCCACATCATACTATGCATACTATGGAAACCTACTCTTCCGGACGACGGCGGGTCAGCGTTCTGGCAGGCGCCTTGCTGGCCGCAAGTCTTGGCCATCCAGCTTTGGCCCAGGTCTTCACCCTCGATGCCAATCAGAGCACGATCACCCTTTCCGGCAGTGTTCTGGGGTACGCCCTCACGGCGCAAGGGCCGGGGAGCCTGACGACCAGCTACCAGGGCACCGTGCAGACCGCCTTGGCCGGCGGCACCATTCAATTCACGGGGCAGAGCCTCATCCAGGCGCAAACCAATGGCAGTTGGCAGCCCAAGGCCGATGGCAGCGCGGGCAGCCAGCCCGCCGACTACGGCGCCATGGCGAGCGCCGGCCTTGTCGGTGCGGTGACGGCGGCCCTGCGCAACGTCCAATTCGACGCCATTAGCCCGGTGATCAACGTGGCTGGCGGTCAGTTCGACGCGCAGAGCCTGACTTTCTCGTTCCCGACGAACGCGGCCAGCACCCTGGCCTACAACCTCACCGGCTTGTTCAGCATGTCTGGCGCCAAGCCGCTGAGCGGCTATGCCACCAACGCAGTCGCGAGCCAAGCCACGCTGGCCACGAGTGGCGCCCAGCAGACGCTGACGATCCCCATCGACGCCACCTTTGTGTTCACCCTGGTCTCGGCGAACGACACCACGGTGAACGTGAAGGGGCAGTTGGTCGCTACCCGCGCCACGACTGCTCCCCTCGCCATACAGTCCATCAAGGTGCAGGCACACACGGCGATGCTTCAGTGGCAGAGCGCTCCCGGGGAACAGTTTCAGGTTCAGTCCTCCACGAACTTGAGCACCTGGCAGACCAATGCGGCCAACGTGACCTCGGCCACGGGCACTTACACGTGGAGCGGCGCGGCGACCGCCGTGCAGCAGTTCTTCCGCATCGCGCAGTGATCGGCTACAAGACCGCTTCGGCAATGGCATCCCCCATTTGTGAGGTGCTGACCTTGCGAAGCCCGGTTGCGCCGGGAGTGAAAACGTCCGCCGTGCGGTATCCGGCGGCAATCACTTTTCCGACCGCGGTTTCGATCGCTTCGGCGGCTTCCTCCAATCCGAAGCTATAGCGCAACATCAAGGCGGTAGCGAGAACCTCGGCGATGGGGTTGGCCACATTTTTTCCCGCGATATCGGGCGCCGTGCCGCCCGCAGGCTCGAATAAACCGCAGGTCTGCCCGTCGCGCGAATAACCGAGGCTGGCGCTGGGCAGCATCCCCAACGACCCAACGAGAGCCGCCGCTTCGTCACTAAGGATCTCTCCGAAAGTGCTCTCACAAAGTATCACGTTAAACTGCGTGGGCCGCAGCACCAGTTGCATGGCGGCGGTATCCACCAACATGTTTTCGAGGCTCACCTGCGGATATTGATGACTCGTTTCCGTCACGATGTTGCGCCAAAGGATGCTGGTTTCCAGGAGGTTGGCCTTGTCCACGCTGGTCACCTTCCTGCGCCGGAGCCACGCCGCGCGAAAGGCCACGTGAGCGATCCGTTCGATCTCGGTTGCCGTCAAAGCCATGGTGTCCACGGCCCGCAAGACCTCTTGGGGTGCGGTCCCCGCTTCTTTGATTTCCATCACCGGCTCGGTCTTCTTGGGGTAGGCATAGTATAGACCCCCCGTTGATTCTCGCACCATGAGAATGTCAATCCCGTCACCCTGACGTTCCGGCCGGAGAGGGCAGGCATCGGCCAATTCAGGATAGAGTTTGACCGGGCGAAGATTGGCAAACAACCCGAGTTGCTTGCGCAGCCGCAACAAAGCCCGCTCCGGCCGCTTCTCTTTAACCACTTCGGGATCCCGGTAATACAACCCGGCTGCGCCGACGAGAATGGCACCGGACCGCTTGCACAGAGCCACGGTGCTATCGGGCAACGCCTCCCCTTCCTTGTCGATGGCCGCCCAACCTATCCGCCCTTCCGTAATCTCGAGCCTCAAAGCGAACCGTTTTTCAATGGCCCGCAATACCTTGATCGCCTCTTGCATGATTTCCGGGCCGATGCCGTCACCCGCCAAGGCGGCGATCTTTAGCCCGGTGGTGGTTGGTGGGGTTGCGCTCATAGTAGTCTGCCGGAGATTATTCCCCCCTTCGCTGAGAAGCAATGGTTTTCTTTTCCATTGTTCCCGAGCCTGGCTGCGGCGCGCTGCTCCTCCTGGGCGGCCTCACGCTGTGGGCCGCGCGCTCGGGCCGGAAACCATAGCCGGCTGGCGCTGGCAGCAGCTCGCCTCGCCGCGCCGCCCCAATAAGCCGCGCGCCGCGTTCATCCGCAGGTCCTGTCAGATCGGTAACGCGAGCAGGAGGTTAAGACCCTTCACGGAAAAAAGCGGCAAATCTCCCGCCGGTGCAGCACCCGAGCGAAGACCAGTTCATCTCCGGACCAGAAAAACCCAATGCGGTAATCGCCCGCCCGGATGCGATATGCCTTTTCGTGAGCCGATAGGCGCTTGATCTGGCTGCGGCCCGCGAGACCCTTCCAAGCGGGCATCTCCTCGAATGCCAGGCGGCGAATGCGGCTGTATTCCGAGTGTTGGCGAAGCCGGCGCAGGTCCTTGATGAAGGCGGGCAGGTAGGTTGTGTTCACTTGGCGTCAAGCAACGTCAAGGCAGCCTGCCGGCTGAGCGGTTTTTCCGCAGCCACGCCTTTCATGGCACGGTAGAGCCCGGCGTCCTCGACGGCATCGATCAGTGCTCGATAGTCTCGGAGATCGAGGATTACTTTGGCGATCCGCCCTCGCCGATTCGTGATCAGTTCCGCCGCAAACGGGAATTGCAGAGACTCGGATTCCGCCCTCTTACTCATAGGCAAAGGCTAGCCGCGCGGCCCTCTTGTGTCAATGAGATCGTTTCAGTCCGATGGTGTCAGTCCGGCCTTGCGCTCACCGGTCCTCTCCCTGTATGTTCGGGGCGACCGGCACGAGTCTGCACAAGTGCCTGGTAATCAGTGTGGCCGATGTGGCGGAATTGGCAGACGCGCTAGACTCAAAATCTGGTATCCGTGAGGATGTGTGGGTTCGACCCCCTCCATCGGCACCACTCCCCCGTTTTTATCCCTGCATGTGCCTGCGCCTGGTGCCCCGGCCCCTGCGTTCAGCCCGGGCTGATTTGGCGTCGGGAAACCCTCAAAACTCGTTCCAGCTCATTACCACGTACGCGCCGCTGCCGCCGCCGGCATTGGCCAGATGTTCGTCATAGTGGACCGCCCCGCTGTTGCTGACGGTGACGGTGTTGGCGCTGACGCCGCCGGAAACGCCCCCTGCCCCGCTGACCGTAACCGCAGCTTCCGGCGCGTAGATGGTTCCAATGTAAGCGCCGCTGTTGCCGCAGGTGATGGTCGTGCAGCCGGGCAGCCCATAGATGGTACATTGGCTCGCCGTCTGGGTGCCGTTGACCACCCCCGCGCCTGAAATGCTGACACTCCCATTCACGTACATGGTCAGCGAGGCGCCGGCGGCGATGTAAATAAACGCGCTGTTGGCGGTACTGACGCTCCCGGTGACGTAGAGGGTGGTGGTGCCGGTGATGGCCATCTTCTGAATTCCGGAGAGGTTAAGGCTGGACATGTTGTAATTTCCCGACCCGAGCAGGTAGTTGTAGTTGGTGCCGCCATAGCTATAGCTTCCGCTGGAGGGGGTCGTTCCGCTGCCGTAGGTGAAGGGCGCGGCCACGTCGTTGAACTGGACGTTGGCGTCGTTGGCGCTGTGTCCGGATTCCATGCCCGAGTGGACGCCATCCCAGGCAATATCTCCCACTGCGGTGACGCCGCTGAAGGTCACGGTCCCGCCAGGGCCGGTGGTTACCGACCCGTAAACCAGACCGCTGCCAGCCAGGCTCACGGCGCCGGACGCGCTCGCATCGGTCAGCGCCAGGGCGTTGGCCTTGCGTTTGCTCGACACGTAAAGACCGCCGGTGCTGTAAGTCGGGTTCGAGGAGTCGAAGCTGTCGATGTAGCCGGAGCCGCTAATGGTGATCGTCCCCTTGGCGTTCACGCCCCCCGGAGTGACGGCCTGCGGTTGCGCGATGACCTTCACCTTCCGGCTGAGATAGTTCGTGGTCGAGCCCGAGCGATACATCACCGGGACGGAACCGGTCGAAATGATCACGGGGTTGGTGGCGGGCTGAATGCTGGCGTTGAAGTAACTGCCGTTGGGGAAGGCGCGCGTCTTGTGATACAGTCCGTCGGCGCCGTACGTCCAAGCGTTGGAGGTCAGCAACGAGCTGTTGGTGCCGGCGTAATACAGTTGCGTCAGCGCCTCCTCGAGGCCGCTTTCAGCGACGGGAATCGCCTGGTTCCAGCTCTGCGAGCGCGCTACCGAGGCGTTGATCCCCTCGACCAAGGTGAGATAGCTGGTCAAAATGACGGCAACGATGAACACCGCCATCATCGTTACCACGAGGACGATGCCACAGGGCCGGTGACAAGATTTAACTTTCATGCGATCTATTGCCTAGACCACGGGGAGCCGCTCAGGGCTCGCTAATCGGGCTTCAAGCTCGTAAGCCGTCACCGCGTCCTGGCCTCGGAGGCTGGCAGTCTGTCTGCTTTGGGAGCGGTATCGATGCTGGAGCCGCTCGTGCGTCGCCTGGCTGACGGTAATGCTGCCGGCCTCGCCGGCGGCCGCCAAGTGGCAGGCGAGATTGACGGTGTCGCCCCAAAGATCGTAAGCCAGCTTCTTGCGCCCGATTACTCCCGCGACCAGCGGGCCGGTGCTGATGCCGCTGCGAAGGCGCAGAGAAGTCCTATACTCGCAGTTAAGCCGGCCGACCTCGGCTCTCAAGTCGAACGCCAGTTCGGCCACGGCTTCGGCGTGGTCCGGCCGCGGAAGGCTAATCCCGCCAGCCACCATATAGGCGTCGCCGAGGGTCTTGATGGTTTCCAGGCCGTGCTGCTGCACCAGGCTGTCAAACGCAGAGAAGATTTCATTCAACCAGCAAACCATCTGCGGCGCGCCAATGTGAACGGCAAGCGTCGAGAAATCGACCAGCTCGCTCACCAGCACGGTAACGTCCGAGTGGTGGTCGGCGATGTTGACCTCGCCCGCTTTCATTCGTTGGGCGATAGCGCTGGGGAGGAGGTTCAGCAGCAGCGCTTCGGAGCGTTGGCGTTCGGCGTGCAGTTGTTTGAACAACTGGCTGGTGTAAACCGCATTGCGGACGCGCAACGTCAGGTCCTCGAGATCCACGGGTTTGTTCAGAAAATCATTGGCGCCGGCGGCGATGCCCGCCATCCGCTCCCGGCGTTCGGACAGGGCGGTAACCATCAACACCGGGATGGGCGCCGTCCTGGGGTCGCGCCGCAGGCGGCGGCAGACTTCGAACCCGTCCATGCCGGGCAGCATCACGTCGAGCAGAATCACATCCGGCGGACGTTCCGCCGCTTGCCGAAGCGCCTGCTCGCCATTTTCGGCCTCCGCGATTTCATAGCCCCGCGCCTCCAACGGATCGCGCAACAACATTCGATTTGCCTCTTCGTCATCGACGATGAGGACGAACCCGCGAAAGGGCTTTAGCCGGGTTGGGGCCGGAGCGGAGTTTGCGAGGTTAGTCTCCATGATCGGTTGGGGAGGGCGGCGTTCGGGTTTTCCGTGAGCGCGCCGCTTCGATGAAACCCGCCACGCGGGCGGGGAATGTCGCGGTGTCGATTGGCTTGGACAAGTAGCCGTCACAGCCAGCGTCCAAAGCGCCTTGTTCATCCCCTCTCATGGCGTGCGCGGTGAGCGCGATGACCGGCAAGTGCCTGGTGGCCGGGTCGGCTTTGAGGGCTTTGGTGGCCACTAACCCGTCCATCCCCGGCAAACTCAGGTCCATGAGGATTACATCCGGCGAAGCCCCTTTCGCCAGCCGGAGGCCTTCTTCAGCCGTTCGCGCCTGGTAAACCACGTGGCCGTTGGCCTCCAGGATATCGGTCGCCAACTCCAAGTTGAGCGCGTTGTCTTCGATGACCAGTATTTTGTTACCCGACTGAGTAATCATATATCTGCCTTTTCAACCTGCGGCTCATCCAGGCGATGAAGGTCGGCAAACAGGCTCTCGCGATCGGTCTTGGAAGTAATCGAATACACGTGCCCGGCCAGCCGTTGTCGCTCCTCCTCGTCAAGCGCGATGCCCGTGTGGATCAAAACCGGAATCTTCTCGGTCGTCCGGTCGTGGCGAAGGCGTTCGACGACTTGAAGTCCGTCGCATTCCGGCATGCTCAGATCCAGAATGATGACGTCGGGATGGCAACGGTTGGCCAATTCCAGCCCTTTGAAGCCGTCGCCGGCTTGCATTACCCGGAACCCTTTGTAGAGGAGTGTCTTGGCCAGCAATTCCGACAAGGCTGGCTCATCATCGACAACCAGCACCGTTTTGACTTCTTTGCCGCGAGACGTATTGGTTTGGCGAATCGCGTCGATGAGACGCGGCCACGAATGCTGAGGAGGCTCGCATTTGTCAGAAAATAAATGGAATCCGAGGCCGCCGTCGGGCGTCATCGAGAAGAAAACCAAAGGCACTGTGGCCGGGAAACGTGAGCGGAAGTCTTGAAGCTCCTGCCGATCACAGAAGGTGACCACTTGATCCTCTATAACGACGGCATAGGGCCGTTTGCCCTTGGAGGTCGTAGCCAGGCCCTCGACTTCGGCGATAACTGCCAACTCATACCCAGCCCCGGTAAGATACTCGCCGAGCACCGCTTGCTTCCGGGCATCGGTGGTCAACGCCACGACCTGCGGCTTGAGCAGCAACTCGGCTTCCGGCTTCTGTCCCGGCAACGCGGCCGGCTTGGGTTGGGTGTCGGGCAGCGGGAGCAGGAAACTAAACCTCGAGCCTTTGCCTTCGACCCCCTCGCTTTCGACCCAGATCCGGCCTCCATGCAGTTCGATCAGCCTCTTGGTCAAGGCCAATCCCAACCCGGTGCCTTGCTGCTGCCGCGCGTAGGAAGAGTCCACCTGCTCGAACTCGACAAAGATCCGCCCGTGGTCCCGCGGGTGAATGCCGATGCCCGTGTCGGCCACGACCACCATAAGACATTGGCCCGAGGAGGCGAACAGAGGTTCGAGGCCGGGATGCGCCTCGGGGTCGGTCTCGCGCGTCGCTGCTACGGTGACCTTTCCTCCCTCGGGAGTAAACTTGACGGCGTTGCTCAGCAGGTTGTAGAGGATCTGCTTGAACTTCGCCTCGTCGGCCATCACCGCCGAGAGGGAGGGGGCGGCCTCGACTTCCAAACCAACTCGCTTTTTGTTGGCCAGCGCCTTCACGATGGTCTGAACGTTGACCAAGGCATTGGCGGCGTTGAAGCAAGTCCGGGTGAGTTCCAGGCGGCCAGCCTCCACCTTCGACAGGTCCAAAATGTCATTGATCAGTTGGAGCAGGTGGCGGCCACTGGTCAGGACGTTGGCGACGTATCTGGACTGCCGCTCGGTGAGCTCGCCAAAGGTCTTGCCGGCCAGCAGCTCGGAGAAGCCAATAATGCCGTTGAGCGGCGTGCGCAGCTCATGGCTCATATTGGCCAGGAATTGGCTCTTGGCTCGGCTGGCGGCCTCGGCCGCTCCTTTCGCCCGCTCGAGCGCCTCTTCGGTCTGCTTGCGCTGGGTGATATCCTGGATCACCGCCTGGAATTCCGGAGGCGCCCCGTTTTCCGGAAACAGGCGCCGGACGGTGTACTGTTGCCAGCACACTCGGCCGTCAGGTTCGATCACCTTATGATCGAATGACACCGTGGGCTGTTGCTGGGGCAAGGCTTGAAAATAGCTTAACGGGACGTCGCGGTCTTCTGCGACCAGCGTTTGCAGGAAATCGGTGCCTTGAAGCTCGGCTCTGGTTTTGCCCCGGAAGCGACAATAGGCCCCGTTGACGAAGGTGAGCTCACCGCTGGGCTTGAAACGGCAAATCAGGTCCGTTTGGTCTTCCACAATTGCGCGATAGCGCTTCTCGCTTTCGGACACGGCTCGTTCGGCCTGCCGCCGTTCCGCCGCCGCCGCCGCCAACAGCATATTCGTAACCGCGAGGACCCCGATGTAGCTGCCCATGAGCATCAAGCTTTCCCTGAGCGCCGCGGTCACAAACGGCCCGCGCCCGCCCAGAAGCGAATGGATCGCCAAGGCGCTCACCAGCAGGGTGCCGGTCGCGGCCCCGCGCTGCCCGAAACGCAAGGCGCCCCAAACCAGGAAGGGGAAGGGCAGGTAAGCCAGCGGATAGTTTTGAATCCCATAGACAAACCAGGAGTGAAACGAAACCAGCGTTCCGGCCGCCAAACCGAGCCCGCAAATGGCCGCCTCGGCGATCAGGGGCGGATGCCACCGCAGCGCCGAGGGCACGGCCCAGGTGATAATGAAGGGGGCCACCACCAGGGCGGCCAGAGCATTAGGCACCCACCACACCACCACGGCCGGGAACAGCTCCGCCCAGCGCACGGCGCCCGCGTAGGCGAGACCTACGACGTTAAAGGCGGCGTTGACGGTCGTCCCCAGAAAGCAGGCCAGCCCAATGTACCAAACCGCGTCGCGGGTCCGCTCCATGGCATTGTCAAAGGCGGCCAGCCTTTTCAGAAGGAAAGCGCAAACGATGGCGCCGACGGTGTTGCCGATGGCCGTGCCGAGGGTGAAAAAGCCCAAGGGCACGCCGTTCATCAAGGAGAACAGGACCGCGCCCAGCGCCACGCCAGGCCAGAAGCGATAGCCAAACAACAATATGGCAGCCAGCGCGATGCCGGCGGGCGGCCAGACCAGCGCGACACTGCCCGAGAGGAAGGAGGCCTCTTTGCCGAGCAGTCCTCCCAGGAAATAAACCGCCGTGAGGAGGACCACACGGGTGAACGTCGTCAGTTCCTGGTTTTTATTCAGCCTCATACCTGGGGTTGTGGCTTCAGGCGGCGGTTAGCGTGGGGTAAGCCACACCCGGGTAGTACTTGCCCGCGCACTCCGGACAGAGCCCGTGGGTAAACTTGGCCTCGGAATGCGCGGCGATGTAGGATTCGACCTGGCTCCAGAAGCCGCGGTCATCGCGGATCTTTTTGCAGCCGGAGCAGATCGGGATTAAACCGCTCAAGGTCTCGACGTTGGCCAGGGCCAGCGTGAGCTTCGCGTTGGTTTCCTCGAGCACGCGGGTTCGCTCCCGAACGAGGGTCTCGAGGTGTTCCAACTCATGCTTGGCTTCCTGCTGCAAGCGCCATTTCTCGGTGAGCGCGCTGGCCAACTGCAAGACCTCGATGGCTTCGAACGGTTTTTTGAGGATGACCAGCCGGTCGGTGGCGCCCAGCTTGTCCACCATGTCGTCCCAGGAATAGTCCGCAAACGCCGTGCAAATAACGATCTGAAGGTCCGGGTCCACCTGCCAGATACGGGCGGAGGTTTCAATGCCGTCCCAGCCGGGCGGCATACGCACATCGACAAAAGCCAGCGCGTAAGGGCGGCGGCTGCCGAGGGCAGCTTGAACCAAATCGAGTCCTTCCCGGCCCTGACAGGCGGAATCGAGTTCGAACGGCTGGCGTGACGCGCGAGCCGCCGATGGACCGAACAATTCGCTCTCTGCCTCTTCGAGAGCGCCCGGCCGAACTGGCGCCCAACACAGGACCCGGCGGAAGGAGTCGTGGATGTCGCGATTGTCGTCAACGATAAGAATTCGGGGATTTCGTTCCATAAGCGGGGGAATCAATCTGGTGCTTTCCTGGCTGGCAGGGGCAGTTCCAGGACAAAGAGGGCGCCCTGGCCCGGGCCGGCGCTTTGCGCCGTCAAGGCGCCGCCCAGTTGCCGGGCGGCCAGCGCCCCGTTATGCAAGCCAAACCCATGACCCTGCTTGCGCGTCGTAAAACCGAATTGGAAGATGCGAACCAGGTTCTCCGCGGGGATGCCAATGCCGTTGTCCTGGATCGAGATGCGAAGCCGGTCCTCCGTGGCTTGGGTCCGCACCACCAGGCGCTTTTCCGGGCCTCCGCCCTCATCCATGGCGTACTTGGCATTGCGGAGGAGGTTGACCAGGATCTGGAGGACCTTGTGTTTCTCGGTCTGCAGCAGCGGACATGGGGCGTATTCGCGCACGACCTGGACCTGGTGGCGGTCGAAGGCGGCGGCGTTGAACTGCAGCGCGTCCTCAACGAGTTGCTCGAGCGCGACCTGCTCCTGGACCCCGACCACGCGGGCGTAGTCTTGTTGCATCGCGACCACATGCTTGATGTGGTCGACGTGCTCCTGGAGCGACGACAGATCCTTGAGGATCTCGGCGTGCTCCTGCGCCAGGCGAGCGGCCAGGCCGGACAGGTAGCCGGGCAAGCGCCGGCCCTTGGGATCCGAGGCCAAAAACCCCGCGAGGTCCTCCTGGTGGCAGTCGAGCAACGCCACGGCCTTGGCGAGGTTGGGCGCCTTGGAATTACGGACCCTTTCGATGACCAGCGAACTGGTAATGTTAACGCTGTTCAAGACGTTGCCCACGTTATGGAGAATGCTGGTGGCGACCTCGGCCATGCCCGCTTGCCGCGATGTCTCGAGCAACTCGCGCTGCAACTCGGCCAGCTTGGCTTCCGCCTCCTTCATGGCCGTGATATCTCTGGAAATGCCAAAGGTGCCAACGATCTCGTTGGCTGGATCGCGGAGCGGAACCTTCGTGGTCAGCACCCAGGCAATCCGGCCGTCCGGGTAGATCTCCTGCTCCACCTTGCCGACCAGGGGACGCCCGGTGCGGATCACGGTTTGCTCATCTTCAAAGGCTGGCCGCGCGTGGGCTTCGTCAAAGAAGTCAAGATCGGTCTTGCCGATGGCGTCCTCCGGGCTCGCCAAACCAAAGCGCTTGGTGGTGGCACGGCTGCACATCAGGAACCGCGAGGCGAGATCCTTGAAATAAATGAAATCGGGCGAGTGGTTTAGCAGCGTTCGCAACAGATCGCGCTCGTAGGTTAACTCCGCCTCGCTGCGCATCCGGTCGATGCCGAGCGCGATGGCGTCCGCGATTCCCGCCATCGCCTGGACGGTCGCGTCCGATAGCGAATGGCGGGCAAAAAAGGCCATGACGCCGACGACGCGGTCCCCGACCACGAGCGGATAGCCTGCAAAAGAGATCATCCCCTCGCGCCGGGCCCACTCCTGGTCTCCAACCCGCGGATCGCCCAGCACCTGGTTGGTCACGTGAGGTTTCCGGTCCTGCGCGATGCGGCCAATCTTCAAGGTGCCGACGGGAACGCGGCCGTGCGGCCCATCGAGGTGCGTGTACATGCCGGCGCTGGCCTGAAGTTCCAGTACGTTGGTCTGCTCGTTCAAGGTCCAAACGCGGGCAAAAGCCGCGTCCAGATGCCGCACGAGCGCGGCGGCGCAACTGTGGAGCATGTCGCCGAGCGAGGTGCCACGCGTCAGCGCCGACCCGACCTCGGCGGCCAGCGCGGTCGCACGGGCGCGTTCGGCGAGGGCAAACTCCACCGCTTTGCGTCCCGTGACATCGCGGACAATGCCAACAGCGCTCCAACGCCCGCTCACTTTCACCGCGGAAAGAGACAACTCTATTGATAGCTCCTGGCCGTCCCTTCGCAGCGCAGTTAACTCGGTGGTTTTGCCCACGATCGCGCCCTCGCCGGTCTGGCGCCACCGCTCGAAACCTTGGCGGTATCTTGGGAGACCAGACGCCGGCGCTAGCAGGTTGTGCAACTCCTTCCCAATCGCCTCTGATTCGCCGTATCCGAAGATCCCCTGGGCGGCGGCGTTCCAAAACGAGATACGCCCGGCATCATCCATCATAATGATGGCGTCATGGGCGGCCGCGCTCATCGCCCTGAATCGTTCCTCGCTCTCGCGCAGGGACCTCTCAACGCGTTTGCGCGCGGTGATGTCGTGAGCGATCACTTGCGCGCCGGGCTTGCCCTCCCAGGTCAACGGAATCGCCGTTACCTCCACATCCACGGCGCTGCCGTCCAGTCGCAAGAATTTCTCTTCCATGGGCGGCGCCGGCCCTCCTGCGGCAATCCGGCCGGCCACAATTCGGTGATAGTCGGGATGAATGAAATTCAGCACGGGCTGGCCGACGACCTGGTCGGGGGTTCGGGCTCCGAAAAGCCGCAGACCGGCCGGATTGGTGTACACAATCTTGTCTTCACAGCCAATGAACACCGTGTCCGGGGAGTCCTCGACCAGGCGGCGGTAGCGTTCCTCGCTCTCGCGCAGCGCGGCTTCCGCGGCTTTGCGCGCTGAGATGTCGCGGACGACGCCCTGGATGATCGGCTGGCCGTTCAGCTCGATGCGCTGGAGCAGGACTTCCGCCGCAAACAGGGTGCCGTCCTTCCGTTGGTGCAGATGCTCAAAGAACTGACTGCCGGTACTGACGGCAGCCTCGAGGCGCGCTCGCAAGTGGGTCAGGGACTCCTGGCCGTCGGCTTGCGTTGGCGGCGAAAGGTCGGCAGGATGCTTGCCCAGGATCTCCTCCTTGCTCGAGTAGCCGAACATCCTGACCGCCGCCGCGTTGCAGTCCAGAAATCGTTCCGGGTCCGACAGCATGATCGCATCGCGGGACAGCTCGAAGAGCGAGCGGAACCGCTCTTCGCTTCGGCGCAACGTTTCCTGCGCCCGCTTGTTTTCACTGATGTCACGCTGGCTGGCGACCCAATGGGTGATCGAGCCGGATTCGTCGTGAATCGGACCGACCGTCCATTCCAGCTCCATTTCCGAGCCGTCTTTGCGGTAGCCGACCGACTGACCCCGAAAGACCTCCCCGCGCGCCAGGGATTGACAAACCCGGCTTAGGAAGTCTGGATCGGACGTTGGCCTCAGGAAGATGCGGGGCGTCTTGCCCAGGACCTCCTCCGCGGCGTAGCCTCTCATCCGGCCGAAGGCGGGATTGACAAAAACGATTTTCGCATCCAGGGGGTCGGCTGCGGCCTCCGCGATCATGATCGATTCGCTGGATTGTTCGACGGCCGAGTTGAGCAGCGACATCGACTCTTCCGCGTGTTTGCGCGCGGTGATGTTCTGAATCGTGCCGATCAGACGCAGAGGCTTGCGGCCCCGGTCGTAATAAGCGCGCCCAACGCTGGACAGCCAGACGACCTGCCCGTTGGGCCGTCTGACCCGAAACTGGGAATCGAAGGCCGAGCGATTGGCCAGCGCCTGGTCCAGAGCCTGCATCAAGCGTGGCAGGTCCTCGGGATGGACCAAGTTGGTGAACGAGCAAAATGTGCTGCCGAAACTGCCCAGGCCCAGGATTCGATAGCATTCCCGCGACCAGAGAACGCCGTCGGTGTGGATATTCCATTCCCACACACCCATGGCGGCTGCTTCCAAGGCCAGGCTGAGGCGTTCCTGGCTCTGGCATAGCGACTCATGGGCTCGCTTCTGCGGGGTGATGTCGCGGAAATACCAAATCCTGCCGGCGTTCTCTCCCGTTCGGAGGACGAGCGGCGCGGAGTAGCGGTCCAGCACCCGGCCATCTTTGAACTGGATTTCGTCCCGGCTTTTTTCCTCCGGGTGAGCATAAAGCCGCCTGACCTCCTCGAGAAACTTCTCGGGCGACGTAAGCTGATCGAGCACGCAGGCCAGCAGCTTTTCGTCGTCCTTCGACGCCAACAGCTCCGCAGGAATGTTCCATATCTGCTGAAACCGGCTATTGCTAAAGATGATTTGCTGGTGGCGGTCAATCACCAGGATTCCATCGAGGGTGGTTTCCAACTGCGCCTCAAGGAGGCTGGTCTTGAACGAAAGCTCCTTCTCGGCCTGTATCCGGTCGGTGACGTCGCCCGCATAACAATGCACCGTGCCGTGAGACTCGACGGGGAAGAAAGACCACGAAATCACGCGCGGGCCGCTCCGCGTCTCTACGCGGAGCTTCGGTCTGCCGGTGGCCAGGCATTCGCCGACGATCGCGGCGGTGTCGGGCGGCAGCAACTGCGATGGGTGCTCCAGCCCCAGCGCGCGCGCCGTTTCGCCGGCCGCGTCGTTAGCGTAGATGATCTCCGCGGCGGCAGACAGCTCCATCACCGGGTTGGGATTGAGGCGGGGGAAGGCCGCCAGATGTTGAATTTCCCAATCGGGCCGCGCTTGCACAGGAGCGTCTCGCAGGCGTCTTTCCCTTGCCTGCGGATGCTCTTCGGCCCGGGTGCTTTCTTTGAGGAGTGGGTTCATTTTTCTTGCGCATTCGGCGTTGCGTCTTCATCCAGGCGGCGGCGGACGGTTTCCAGGATCGTCCAGGCGGGGCAGGGCTTCTGCAGGAAACAGCCGTTGACCCGGGAAATGAAATCGCCGCTGCCGCCGCCGAAGCCGCTGCTGTAGCCGCTGGTGAAGATGACCTTGAGCTCGGGTTTTTCGCGAAACAACCTTTCGGCCAGTTCCCGCCCGGTGAGGCTGCCCGGCATGAGGATATCGGTCAGCAGCAGCTTCACTTCGGAAGCGTGCGCGCGCCAGATCTCGAGCGCCTCCTCGGCCGACGCGGCTTCCCAGACGCGGTAACCGCAGGCTTGGAGCACGCTCTGGGTCATGGCGCGGACGGCATAATCATCCTCGACCAGGAGGACGCGCTCGGTGCCCCTCCGCAAGCCGGCTTTGGCCTCCGGTGCGACGGTGGCCGGGACGGCAGCCGCAGAGGCCGGCAGGAAGATGTCGAAGCGGGTGCCGGCGCCGGGCTGGTTGCTGACTTCGATCCAGCCCTCGTGCTGCTTGACGATGCCATAAACGATCGCCAGGCCCAGGCCGGTGCCCTTGCCGAACTCTTTCGTAGTGAAGAACGGCTCGAAGATGTGCGGCAAATGCTCCAGCGCAATGCCCGTGCCGGTATCGCTGACGGAGAGGAGGACAAACTCGCCGAGGCGGGCGTCGGGGTGGCTCCGCGCCGAGGCCGGACCGAGGCTGACCCGTTCGGTCACGATGCCCAGCTTGCCGCCGTGGGGCATGGCGTCCCGGGCGTTGACGACCAGGTTCATGAGGACTTGCTCGATCATGGCGACGTCGCCGCGAATGAACATCGGTCCGGGCGCGTGGTCGCATCGCAGTTGGATATCATCGCCGATGACCCGTTTGAGCATTTTGGCCAGGTTGACGATCGTGTCATTGAGGTCGAAGGGCTGGGCCTGCATGACGTGTTTGCGGCTAAAAGCCAGGAGCTGCCGGGTCAGGTTGGCGGCGCGCTGGACGGCCCCAAGGACCACATTGAGAGCGGTCTTGGTTTCCGCTGAGTGCTGGTCCTCGTCCATCAACAGCAGTTCAATGTTGCCGCCCATCACCGCCAGGAGGTTGTTGAAATCATGGGCCACACCCCCGGCAAGCTGGCCGATGGCCTCCATCTTCTGCGCTTGCCGCAGCAGTTCTTCCAAACCTTTGCGCTCGGTGCTATCGAGCCAGGTGCCCAGGATTTCGACCGGCCGGCCGCTGGCATCGGACACCAGGCGCTGCTCCTCCCGCACCCAGCGGTACTCGCCATTTTTGTGCCGGATGCGAAAATCGTGGCTGATGTGGCTCCGGGCCAGCAGTTGCGCCGGGGCGCCATCCAGGGCCGGCGCGTCCTGGGGATGAACCTGGTTGCTCCACCACTCGGGAGCGCAGGCCTCGGCGGCGCTGAAGCCCAGCAACTGTTCGAGGTTGTCGCTGAGCCAGGTGAAAACGCGCCGCCCCTCCTCGGGGCGGAGGGAATAGGTGACCGCGGGGCTTTGAGCCAGCAGGTAGTACAGCCGCCGCTCGGTGGCCTTGAGTTGCTCCTGGACGCGCCTTTCTGCGCGCCGCAACCCGACCTCGCGCAAGGCGCGGCGGACCACCGGGACCAGGCGCTCGAGGTGGTCTTTGAGCACATAATCAGTCGCTCCCATCCGCAGGCTCTCGACGGCCCGCTCCTCGCCAATGGTGCCGGAGACGAAGATGAACGGGATTTCCGGCTGCAGCTTTGCGGCTGCCGCCAAGGCCTCGGTGCCGCTGTAGAGGGGCAGCGTATAGTCGCAAAGGATCAAGTCCAAATCCGGCCGGACCAGGGCGGCTTCAAACTGCTCCTTGGTTTTGGCCTGAATGATTTCGCAGGCGAGGTTCGCCGCCGCCAGGCTGGCGGCTACCAGTTCGCAATCCTGCGGCTTATCCTCGAGGTAAACGATGCGCAGCCTATTCTGGCTTGAGTGGTTCATCAGCTTCGAGTGTCCGGGTTTCGCCGTGCAAGGCACGGTCCACGGTTTGCAGCAGCAAACCGGTTGGGCAGGGCTTCTTGAGCACCGCGCGGTAGCCCGCTTCGCCGGGGCTCCCGCTCGCCGGGAGGGCGTCCAACCCCGTGGCCACCACGATTTTGACGTTGGGATTCATGGTGAGCAAAGCCGCGGCCGCCGCCTGGCCGCCCAAGGCGGGCATGTCCAGGTCCGTTACTACCAGGTCGATCTCCGGCCCCCGGTCGGAATAGAGCGCGACGGCCTCGGCGCCATTGCGGGCGGTCAAGGTCCTGTAACCGCTGGTTTCCAGGGTGCGTTGCATGACCGAGCACACCGCCTCTTCATCATCGATAATCAGAATCATTTCCCCCCGGCCCTGGAAGAGCGGGGGCGGGGCCGGGGAGCCGGGAGCGGGCTCTTTATTTGCGCTGGCCGGCAGGTAAAGCCTGAATTCCGTCCCCTGGCCGGGTTGGGTGGTGAACAGGATGAAGCCGCCATGACTCCTGACAATCCCCAGCACCGTGGATAAACCCAGGCCGGTGCCTTTATCCGGGCCTTTGGTCGAGAAAAACGGGTCAAAAATGCGGTCCGCGATCTCCGGGGCAATCCCCGTGCCGGTATCGGCCACGCGTAATTGGACGTAGGGGCCGGATTTGGCTCCGGGCATGAGCCTGGCCGCGGCTTCGTCCAGGCGAACATTCCCGGCCGCCAACCCCAGCCGGCCCCCGTCGGGCATGGCATCGCGCGCATTGACGGCGAGGTTGAGCAGCACCTGGTGGATGTGCGCGGGGACGCCGGATACGGCCCACAAATCGGCGGGCGCATGGCAGCTCAACGCAATGGACCTGGGGAAGGTCTCGGTCACGATTTTGCCGATCTCCTTAAGCAGGTGGCGCGGTTGGAACAGGCACTTCTTGCCCTCCAAACCCTTGCCAAAGGTGGTCAACTGCCGGATCACGTCGGCGCCCCGCCGCGCACAAGCCGCCAGCGTGGCTAACACCGCCTTGCCCGACGGGGATTCGACTTCCCGGCTGAGGATGGTGCCGGCCAACATGATCGGCGTGAGAATGTTGTTCAAATCATGGGCCACGCCGCTGGCCAGCGTGCCGATGCTCTCGAGGCGTTGGGCGCGCAGGAATTGCCGCTCCAATTGCTTGCGCTCCGTCAGGTCGCGAAAGAGCGCCAGGAACAGCTTGCGCCCGTGGAGTTCCAGCCTCGACGCGCAGACATGCACCGGCACCTCCGTCCCCTCCTTCCCCAGGACCAGCGCCTCGCAGCCGCCGCGGGTTTCGCAGGCCTGCGCCACGGGCCGTCTCCCCGGGACGGGCCCGCTCATGCGCGGGTAAAGCTCCGCCTCGGTCCTTCCGAGGATTCCCGCCCGCGAGCGGCCCAGGAGCGCTTCCGCCTGGGAATTCGTGTCGAGGATTTTGCCCGTGTCTTCGCTGACCAGAAACGCCGCGTCGCCCAGGTTCTCGAACAATTGCCGGTACTTGTATTCCGAAGCGCGCATCGCCTCCTCCGCCTGCCTTTGCTGGCGCTGCGTCCGGGCCTCGTGCAAGGCGCGCCGCACCACCGGGCTGAGCCGCTCGAGATGGTCTTTGAGCACGTAATCGGTGGCCCCCGAGCGCAGGCTCTCCACTACGCCCTCCTCTCCGACCGTCCCGGACACAAAAACGAACGGGGTGTCCGGCCGCAACCGCCGCGCCAGGGTTAGCGCCTCGGAGCCGCAAAACGACGGCACACTATAATCGCAAAGAATCAACTCGAGGCCGCGCTGCCCCAGGGCGGCCTCAAACTCCGCCTTGGTCTTGGCATAGGTGAATTCACCGGCGAGGCCCTCGGCCGCCAGCCGCTCGGCGATCAGCTCGCGATCCTGCGGTTTGTCCTCGAAGTGGACGATGCGCAACTTACCGCCGGTGGATGGATAGTTCATTTGGGCTGATGGATTGGCGATGGGCCTTGCGTTCGCAGGTCAGGATCGCGTGGGGAGGAGCGGGCCAGGGGGTTGGCCTTGGGCAATGAAAAGTAAAACGTCGCGCCGCCATTGACTTTTCCTTCGGCCCAGGTGCGGCCGCCGTGGCGCGCGATGATCCGCCGCACGCTGGCCAGTCCAATCCCCGTGCCTTCGAACTCCTCGTCCGAATGCAGCCGCTGGAAAACGCCAAACAGCTTGTGAGCGTGGGTCATGTCGAAACCCACGCCATTGTCGCGGATGAAAATCACCACTTCTTCGGCCGTCTCGGGGGCGCAGCCAAACTCGATCTCAGCCGGGTCGCGCGGCCGGGTATATTTAACGGCGTTGGACAGCAAATTGAGCAGGACCTGGCGGAGCATCGCCCTATCGGCTCGCACTTCGGGCAGGCGGGCTTTGCGCCAGCGAATGTTCCGCCCGTTGAGCTCGCGCTCGACTTGGCGGACGGCCTCCTCCATCAAGCCGCTCAAGTCGAGCGGCGCTTGCCGCATCTCGACTCGGCCCATCCGGGAGAAGGCGAGCAAATCATCGACCAGTTCGCCCATCTGTTTGACCGACCCGGAGATTTCCTCCATATAGTGCCGGCTCTTCCCCGGCAGGTGCCCGCCGGCCGCTTTGTCGAGGAGGTTCACGTACCCGCCAATGTAACGGAGCGGCCCGCGCAAATCGTGGGACACGGAGTAGGCGAAGGCCTCGAGCTCGTGATTGGCGGCCTCGAGTTGCGCGGTGTGCTCGCGCATATGCTGCTCGAGTTCAGCATTGAGTTTGCGGGCCTCCGCCTCCGCGCGCTGGCGCTCTGTCATGTCAGCCTCCATCCGCCTTCCCAGGCGATGGCGTTCGGCGGCATAGCTCAGGGTCCGGGTCAACAACTCCACCGTCAGGCCCGTCTTAGGGATGAAGTCCTGCGCCCCGCGGCGGACGGCTTCGAGGGCGGTGGCCGCGTCATTCAAACCGCTCAAGATGACGATCGGAAACTCGCCGCCGGCCAGGGCTTGGGTCTTGGCCAGCGTCTCGAGACCTTGGGAATCGGGCAGACCCAGATCCAGCAGCAGCACCTCCGGGGTTTGCTCGCGCAGCGCCAGCAAGGCCTCGCTCAATTGCCCCGCGCGACGGAGCTCGAACGGGCCGCGCGGCGCCCCTTTGAGCAGCTCGGTGATGAGCCCGGCACAGGCGGGATTATCTTCCACCAGCAAGACTTTCATATCAGGCCGGGGTCTTGACGTTGGGCGGAAAAGTGACTGCCGCCAGCCAAAACTCCTCGAGCGCGTGAATGACGCGGAGGAACTCCTGCAAGCCCACCGGCTTGGTGACGAATGCGTTGGCCCGCAGGTTGTAAGCGCGGACGACATCCTCCTCGGCTTTTGAGCTCGTAAGAATGACGACGGGAATGCGCCTGAGCGCGTCGTCCTGTTTGATCTCCGCGAGGACCTCGCGCCCGTCCTTGCGCGGCAGATTCAGGTCCAACAGAATCAAATCCGGGCAGGGCGCCTGGGCATAATTCCCCTCCCGGTGCAGATAGGCCAGGGCTTCGATGCCGTCTGGCAACACCTGGAGGGTGTTGACCACTCTGGCGACTTTGAGCGCCTCGCGGATGAGCCACACGTCGGGCGAGCTGTCTTCCACGAGCAGGATGACGATGGGACGAACTCTGGTTTCCGGCTTCATGGTGGCGGTTTCATGCAATCAACGCGGCGCGCCGCCCGCTTTGCCCGGCGCCTCCGAAGGCTGCGGGGCCGCCACACCCTTCCCGGCGGCGCCGGAGAGCCCGGGCGCGTTCCAGTGGTTTGCCGCCTCCGCTTCGGCGGAGGCGCCGACGGGCAACGGGCTCTCTATTTTTGCCAATCGTTCTTCGATTTTGAGAAGGGAGTCCGAGACCTGCTCATGCCGGCGGGCGGAGAAGGCGGGGTGATCCACCCACCAGTCCACGCCGATCTCCCTGGCTTTGTCCACCGAGCAGATCAACAAGCGGATCTGAATGGTGAGCAACTCGATGTCGACGATCTTTACCTTGATGTCGCCGGCGATGACGATGCCTTTGTCCAGGATGCGTTCGAGTAGATCCGCCAGGGTGGCGCCGCTGGTCGAGTGCTCGATGTGGTTTGAGATGGTCATGGCGTCACAGGAGTTTGCCCAGGGGGCCGAGGTCCAGGTTCAGGTCTTCCGGCGTCAGACCGAGGTCGTTGGCCAGCCGCTCGATCTCCCGGGCCTGTCGCATGAGGGTTACCCCCAGCCTTTCCATCTCGGCAACACTCAGCGAACCGGCCTGCATCCGGCGCAGGGCCTGGCGCTCGAGCAGCTCGTGCAGCAGTTTGACCAGCGCGAGCACGAGTTGGCCGAGCCCGTTTTTTTGGCCGGAGCGGACTGGAGCGCCGGCTTCAGCCGGCAGCAACCCCGCCACCCGGGGCGGCGCGGCAACGTCTGCGGCCGGCTCGGCCGGCACCGGCCAGGACGGGCCTGAGGCCGCGGTGAGCGGCGTGAGGCGGCCGGGCTGGGAGGTCAATTCCGGACCCGGGCCCCCGCGCAGCGTTCGAGCGGGTCCCGGCCAGTCCTTGGCTGAGGGCGTCGGTGCGCGACTGGTTTCGATCGAGGTGATGACCAGTTGGAGGCCCAGGTAAAGCAGGTCCACGTCCGCCACGGAGACCGTCACTTCGCCGAGCGCGACCACACCGGTGTGCAACATGCTATCCAGCGCGTCGCAGAGGGAAACTGGCTGCCGGTATTGAGGCCCGAGGTCACGCATAATTCAAGCACATCCCGGCCGGTGTTTTGTACAGCGCATGAGCGAGCGCGCGCAGCGCATCCAGGCCTCGAGGTTCTCCGCTCCGGCAGACCAGGACGTGGGAGATGCCGGGGAAGGTCTTCTGGAAGGCCTCGAGCACCACCGATTCCCTTTGGCGCAGGGCCGCGCAGAGGGGACAGGCGCTCGGGGGAGTCGCGAGGTTGAGAAAGAGGGTCGGCACCGGGATGTTCATCCTTTGGCAGGCCGCCATCAGGTCTCGGGTTTCATCGAAAGCCATGACCGTGGGGATGCTGACGGCCTGGAGGGCGCAGCGGTTTGAGTCGGCCAGCAGGGCTCGCCAGTGCTTCAGTTGCTTTGAAATCTCGACCATCCGCTGAGCCACCCGGGGCAGCCGGAAGACTTGCCGGTATTTAAGGAACAGGCCAAAGAAGACCTTGAGCCAGCCATCGATCAGGTCCGGCATTTCGAGCAAACGAAGAAGATGGCCGGTGGGCGCGCAGTCGAGCACCAAGGTTTGGTAACGATGCTCTTCGAGAAACTCCATGGCTTGCGTCAGGGCGATGACCTCGTCCAAGCCGGGCGGGGCCAGGTCGAGGATTCGCTCCATGGCCTGCCGGTCGAAGGCCAGGTCAACGCCGGTTAAAATGGAATCGAGGAACGACTTGAGTTCCTCTGCGTAGAGCCGCTTGAGGGCGTCGAACTCGGCTGCCGCATCGATCTCGAGCGCGGCCAGGCCCGGGCACACGGGCGTCGGCAGCGGGCCGACCGGCATTTGCAGGCAAGCGGCCAGCGAGTGGGCGGGGTCGGTGGAAAACAGCAGCACTTCCCGGCCGGGGTACTCCTCGGCCAAATGCAAGCTGGTGGCGCAAGCCAGCGTGGTCTTGCCCACGCCCCCTTTGCCGGCAAACAGCAATAGCGTTTGGGCAATCAAGGGCAGCTCCACTGCCCCTTGGACGCAAGCCGGCGGGGTCTTGACCGGCGCCTGGGAAGCGGTGCGAACCCGCGTGAGACGGGCGGCCCCGGCCCAAAACGCCCGCAGCTCCCCGGCCCCTCTCACCTCCTCGCGGTAAAGCGGCACTCCCCACACGGCCCGCCGGGTGAACTGGGGGTCATCGAAAACCTTCCGCAGGGTCAGCGCCTGCAGAGCCCGTCCCTCGCCACAGACCCGGCAGCGGTTCTCAGGGTAGAGGCGGTTAATCACGATGTCGGTCACGGCAACTCCGAAGCGTCTGAGTTGAGCCAGGACGCTGCACGTCTCTCGGTAACTGATCTCCTCCGCCAACATGACGGGCACGAACCGGCAGCGCGCCCCGTCCCGGAGCAGCGATTCCAGGCGGTGGTTCGCCGCGGCCAGATCGGCAAGGAACCCCTCGATTTCGTCGGGTTGCTCGGAGCCGGTGTAGAGTTTCTTGAGGTAACGATGCTTGGAGAGCAAGGCGTTCAAGGCGCCGAGCCACCGGCGAAGCAACAGGGGCATGGCCAGCAAACGGAGCGTGTGGCCCGCTGGCGCCGTATCCACTACGATGTGCAGTTCCGGGCTGGCCTCGAGCCAGTGGGCGATTTCCAACACCGCCATCAACTCGTCCAGGCCGGGCACGGAAAGCTCGACGAAGCGGCCGATATCCTCCCGATCCAGGAAGGTGCCCCTCGCGGCGATTTCCTGCAGCTTCGCGCCGTGTTGGCGCTTGAAGGCCGCGAGGCATTCCTGGGCGTCCAACTCCGTGACTTGCAGGTTCGGCGGCGGGTCGCAGCCCGCCAGGCAGTCCAGCACTGAGTGCGCCGGGTCCGTCGAGACCAGCAGAAAAGTGCGGCCAGGGGAGTCCTGGGCCAGTTTCAGCGCGGCCGCGGTGGCGCAGGAGGTCTTACCCACCCCGCCCTTGCCTCCGAAGAGCAAGAGCCTGAGTCCCGCCGCAAAAAAAGATGGGGCTGGCACGCTGATTTCCTCTCTTTTCCGATCACGGCCCGCTGGGACTCATCGGCGGCGCCCCAGTCGCCATCAGGTCAGTCAACGCCTGTCCTCGTCCTTCCGCATGGGGCTCGGTTCTCGCCCCCAGGTTCGAGCCCGAACGACCAGCGCGAGCCGCAACGGTCTTCTTCGGCGCGCTCTGGGCTCTCTGAGCGCCGCGGCGCTCCTCCTCCTGCAGGCGGTCTAGCCGGTCGAGCAGTTCCCTCTCCCGCGCGTCAAATTCCACCTCGGTCAAACGGCCCGTCTCGAGCATCATGTAAAGCTCGCTCAACTCGGCGGTGATGCGCGCCGGTTCCGCCGCCCGCTCCTGCTGGATAGCATTGTGGACCTGGCGGGCCGCCCAAACCGCGCCGTGAATCGGGGAGAGCAGGAGTGTGTCAATGAAGAACATGGTGTTCGAGGCGGTTGGAGCGGCCCAACTCGAGGTTCATTTCCACAAAGTTATGTGGCGCCCAGGGGCCGTTTACATCGAAGGCAAAGTTGTTGTCGAACCGACGCGCCCCCGCCAGGACGGCCTCGTCGAACTCCTTCAGGCGCTCGCGCTCGACGAGCAAGCTTAGGTTCATCACTTCCTGGACCTGGCGCGGAGGGGAGCGTTTGATGGCGTCGCAGCACGGGGCCAGCGCCTCTTCGATCTCGCGGAAGCGGGTTTCCCGGTCTTCGGTGAGGAGTTGCTCGAAGAACCGCCCCAATTCCAGCTTCTCTTCCTGCCGCGCCTCGCGGTTGCCCCCGAGCAAGCGATCCCGCGCCGCCCGCAGGTCCGCGTGCTGGTCCACGAAATACTCGAAGATGTTGGGCACGTCCCACACCACCCGCAACCCCATCTCGACCTTCCCGGCGACGCGCTCGAGTTGTTCGCCGAAGGCCTCCAGATTCACCTCGAGCATTCGCCGCACCGCCCGGAGATCGTCGGCGATGATGCCAAAGGCCATCGGCAAAATCGTGCTGTCCAGCATGAGCCGCCGCAGGACTTCCTTGTGGGCCGCCAGGTGCGCGCGTTCCGGGCGGAGCCGATCGCGGGAACACTCGCTGACCGCGGCCGCCACCGGGCCGCAACTCACACTGTAAACGGCCTCACCGTCGATGCCGGCGACGTCGTAACGGCGGTCCTGGCCATTTCCGATGATCGCGTAAAGGTACTTTCCATTCGGGTGAGAGGCGTGGTCGGGCGTGGCGTGCATAGGAGTGGGAGTCGGCAGCAGCGTATGTCCAGGGAGTGCTAGTACTGAAACTGGAACCCGCCCGCGGACCGGGACGCGGGTGCGCTCACGCCGGAGAGGCGGCGGGCACCGGCCTGGGGCGCCGGCAGCGCCGCGAGCCGCGCCAGCAGCGCCGCTTTTTCCGCGCCGATGCGCCGCAGCCGCGCGCGCACGCTTTGCAGGCGCGTAACCAGGTTCCGGCGTTCCGTTTCGCGCCGGAAGGTTTCCATCTCGAGCGCGGTAATCGCCATGTAGGCCTTATACGGAACGATGACTTGCTCCGGTTTGCCGGCGTGAGTGCGCAAGTCGCTTACGCCACGGATAATTCGGTTGGGAGGGGGCATGGGTGGGATCCTTCCTGGGTTGCGCCGGGGGTTTGCCGGCGAGGGGAGCGGTTTCGCGGGGTGGCGGCTTCGGTGTGCAGACCTTGGAGCAGGGCTTCCTCGACTTTCCCGGACATAATGGACTGGCCGCCGCGCGTGACCTTCGCGCTTTCGGAACTCAACAAATCGCGGCAGACCCATTGGAAGACGGGTTCATCCGGCCGGGCGTGGACCGCGCGCAAGGCCAGGACCCGGGCGATGGCGATGCAGGCTCGGATCGTGGGGCGGCTGTTGTTCACGCCCACCTGGCGCAAGTCCCGCACCAGGTCGACGATGATTTCCGCGTCCGCGCGGCCAATGCCGGAGCGGGCGAGGGTGATTTGAATCTCCGTCTCCCGGTCGTAGTGGTCCAGGGGAATGGTAATCAGGCGATCCAGCAACGCATCCTGAGTCTTGTGGACGCCGGCGTACTCCTCCGGGTTGGAAGTGAAAATGGCGCGGAATTCCCGATGCACCTGCAAGTACCCGCCGTTGGAGCGACGGAGCTTAGGCAGGTTGAGGATCCGTTCGGAAAAGATGCTCAGGAAAGGGTTGTTCGCCTCGGGCCGAGACCGGTTGAACTCATCGTAGATGAGCGTGTCTCCATTCTGGCAGGCCGTCGTCAGGCGGTTCTCGAGCCACACCGACTTCATCTCCTCCTCGGTCTTGACCACCGAATGGATGTAATTGTCGATGAGCGTGTGCTTCCGGTAACCGCTGTCCTGTCCCACCAGATCCGCGCTGCCGAAATCGTCGTCCCCATGAATCAAACTCACCGCCCGGCCGAGTTGCGCCGCCACGTGAAACGCCAGCGTGGTTTTCCCGGTGCCCGCCGCGCCGGCAAAATGGACCGGATAGCCCGCTTCCAGATACGTCAAAGCCCGCTGGCTGATCTCCTCCACGTAAGGCGTCTTCACGAACCCGGCGCTCGGCTCCGGAAGAAACGTGTCCTCCGTCCTCTCAGCCGCCTCGCCTTCCGGCAACCGAATCTTCGAACCATTGTTATTCATATCAAAAGGCCCATCGCTCAGCTCCTCGGGCGGTGTGCTCTCCGCCCGGATAGTGTCGTCCCCGCTCGCCGGCAGGTCTGTCGCGCCCCGCTGATGCTGAACGCGGCAGACCCAGCCGTTCCTCGACCCTTCCGGGTCAATGCTTCCGCTTCTTCGCTTTTGGGGCGAACTCTCTGGGCTGTTCCCCCGCCGACATATGGGAACCCAGGGACATCGAGTGGTGGCCGCACCAGGCGCGGCGGGCGCCGGCCAGGTCGCCCACGAACTCTCCCTGGAACGCCGCCACGCCCTGCTTCAACTCGGTGACCGTCTCTTTGACGGCCGCCACAAAGCTCCGAAGTTCGCTCCGGGTCCGCTCCGCCATCGCCTGGCGCGAGTCCCGCAACTCAGCCTTCGTCCGCGAGTTGCTGTCGGCGAGATCCTCTCGGCCTTGCGCCAGGTTGCTCCGCAACGCCGCCCGGCTGTCCCGCAGGGCCGCGATTTCACCGCACAATCGCGTTATATCGTTGGTCAAATTACCGATCATGATTTTCCTTTTGGGTTGAGGGTTGGAATTTCGTTTGCGTGGCCCGGCAGGAGATTCATCGAATCTCCTGTCGGGCACCCCTTGGCCCGCTGGCCGCTTAAGCCGGCGCCGCGGCAGTCGCCGTCAAGCCGATGGCCTCGGCGTACTTCAAATACGTCTCCACGGACGCGATGACGACGCGCGCTTCGATGGACACCAGCTCGATGCCCACCAGGGACACCTTCGCCCAGACGTCAATGACGATGCCCTTGTCCAGAATCCGGTCCACTACTTCCGCGAGGCTCGAGGAGTCCGTTGATTTTGATATCTTTGCCATAATCTATCCTTCTATCCTTTTGTTTGTTTTGTTTGTTTACTGTGACTTTCTTCTTCTCCGAAGCACTGCCTCGAAGGTCCGTCAGTCGTTGCCCGCCTCTAAGCTACTAGCGTGCCAAGCCTTCGTTGAACCCTAGCCTCGCAGGCTCCCGAGGCCTTCGGGTTAGCGAACCGCTGTGAAAAATCCGGGCCAGGGCCAATGCCCTTCGGAAACTCCCTTGTCCTGGTTCGCGGTCGTTGTCCCGAAGGGACATTCGAGAATAGCCCAGCGTTTTAACGCTGGGTTCCACGGCCAAATGACCCCAAGTCCCGAAGGGACGGCCGAGAGCCGGCCTGAAAAGCACGTGCTCGGCACTCGACGGGTTCAACCGTCCCTTCGGGACGGGGCAACACAAAACCGGTCTGTCCCAGCGTTGAAACGCTGGGCTATTGTCGTGGTGTCCCTCCGGGACAAAAGGCCGCTTGAATCTCCGGAGCGCATTGGGGCTAGGGCGATGGCGCCAGGTAAGCCATTCCCTATTTGGGGAAACCCGGCCTTGCTCTTGGCCAGGCCAGCCGCGCTCTTGGTTGCCGCTTCCGGCCCCCTCAGTGAAACGGCGCAAAGACCGGCTGCGTCACACGGATGTCTTTCGCCAGCCAATCCCGCACCGCATGGAGCATCCCTAGAAACAGGAGGCCGGTCTCTCCCGGGCCAAGCGTGTGGTTGATGCGCTCGGCGATGGCCTGGTCACGCGCTTTGAGCAAGGCCTCGCTCAGGGGTTTGTGCCGTGCCTCCAACCGCGCTGCCTTCGGCGAGTCGCCGGCAGCCAGGCTCGCCTTTACCATTTTATACTCCCGTACCAGCAAGTCGGCGGATTCGGTCCCCATCAGGGTGGCCCCCTTCTCCTTCAGCCGCAGCAGGAGCCGGTGATTGCGACTGCCGGCCTTGGCCAACTCCGTGACGATCTCGAGTTCCCGCCCGCATACGGGCAAGCCATCCTGGTAGAGCCGGACACGTGAGTACGGCAAAGCCCAACTGTCAATCGCCTCTTCAATGCGCGTCCAAATCTGGTCGATGAGATGCACGTTGCGCTCCCAGCCCTGCTGCCCCAGTTTCTGGATCGTCAACTCCTTGATGGCGCCGCTGAGCGCCCCCATGTCCGCTTGCGTGTGGATGATGGGCAGGTGAATCAGCGCCCGGAACCTCTCCCTCTCCCCGGGGGAGAGGGCTGGGGTGAGGGCGAGCCTCGCTGGTTCAATCATCGGCGTAGCGCGCCTTCAACATGGCCGAGAAACGGGCGGCCTTCTCTTTTCGACGCTTCCGGGCACTGGGCTTTTCGAAGCGCCGGCGGAGCCGAAACTGTTGCAGCGTCTGCTCGCGGTCCAGTTTTTTCTTAAGGCGGCGGATCGCCCGTTCGACGGGTTCACCCTTTTTCAATTTGACCTCAGACATAATTATAGCGAGCGAAGGTAGCCGCCCGGCGGCAAGAGGCAAGAAGCAAACGACTAGTAACGCCGGCCGGGGCCGGAGCGCGAGCCGCGGTCATGTCCACCGCCGCCGCCGCGGGGGCCGCCTCTCGGGCGGTCGGCCTGGGGGCGCGCCTCGTTGACCGTGAGATTGCGGCCGTCGAGCGTGGAGCCGTTGAGTGAATCGACGGCCTTCTGCGCCTCTTCCGGGGTGCTCATGGTGACGAAGGCGAAGCCGCGCGGGCGGCCGCTGGCGCGGTCCATCATCAGGTTGGCCTCGACCACCGTGCCGTGGGCGGCGAAGGCGTCGTGCAGATCATTTTCCGTCGTGTTGAACGAGAGGTTCCCTACGAATAACTTTGTATTCACGTAACCATTCCGTGTCGCTAGACTCATGTTGCTTCCTCCGAACTGTTCCCGACCATCGGGTTTCAAATCATCCGTGAACGGGGGTTCACCTGAGGATCCACCATGTGCTGGAAGCGACAAACCATCTATTGACGCACTTATTGACCGGCCCAATATCCACTTTGGCCCCCGAAGATCAAGCTCAAATTAGAATTATTTGCCTTCGGAGGCGGGGGCTTGGATGCGGTAAAGGTGGGTTTTGGTCCTGAGAAACAGGGAGTTCCCAGCCACGGCGGGTGACGCCATAAAACCGCTCGCCAGAGTATTGGTCGCCAGCGTCTCGAGGCCGCTCCGGCCAGGCTTGATGACGGTAGTGGTTCCCTGTTGATTGAAAAAGTAGAGCCGGCCATCCGCGTAAATCGGCGAGGCGGCATAGCGGCCTGGGATGCGAGCCCGCCAGACTTGTTTCCCGCTCGCCGCTTCCAGGCACGTGAGCAACCCCTCGTCATTCACCATGTAGATCAGGCCCTCGACCAGTATCGGTGAGGCGGTCTTGGCGACCATGGCGTCTGACCTCCAGGCCACCTGTGTATCGGTAACGTCTCCCTGCCCGTCGGCGCGGACCGCCAGGAGTTCCGTCTTGCCGCCGAAACCCGAGATGATAAAGGCCAACCCCTGGTCATAAACCGGGACCGCGGCGGCCGACCAGGCATCATACTGAACTCGCCAAAGCTCGCGTCCGGTGCGGGGGTCGTAGGCATAAGCGGCTTTGGCGCCGGCGCTGAGCATTTGGACACCGCCCGGGGTCCGGACGATGAGCGGGGTGCTGTGCGCCTTGCGCCGGTCGCCTTCGCGGGCCATCTGCTCGTCAATGTTCTCGTCATTCCACGCGACCGACCGCGCGGTCTTCCAGACCGTTTGCCCGCTCTGCTTGTCGAGCGCCGCCAAATACTGAACGTCCACCCCGTCCAGGGTGAGAATCAAGAGGTTCTCGAAAAGGATCAGGGACGAGGACGGGCCGCGGTAATGACGGCACGGCAGGTCTTGGCGCTTCCACAACACCTTGAAATCACTCGTGTCCAGACAGGCGGTCCCGTAACTGCCGAAATGCACATAGACTCGTCCGGGCTCAATCGCCGCCGAGGGCGTGGCATAGCTGTTCACCGGGTTGCCCAGCGGCTCGGGCTTCTCACTATGAAACAGTTTCTCGTTGTAGCGGACCTGGCCGGTCTCGGCATCCACGCAGATGACAAAAAAATCGTGGCCCTCGGGCGTGGCCGTCGTCAGCCAAACCTGGCCGCCCAGGACTACCGGCGTGGACCAGCCGCGATAGGGGATTTCCGTCTTCCATTTGACGTTGTTCGTCTCGCTCCAGCTCCGCGGCAGCCCCAGCACGGTCGTGTCGCCCGGGCCGGTCGCATGTCCATCGCCCCAGGGGCCGCGAAACTCCGGCCAATCGGCTCGGGCCGGTTCCACGCCGCCGGCCCACAGGCCCGAGACCAGAACTGAAAGGCGCCCCAGCCGCACGAACCGGCCCGCCAGACGGGCCAGGAGCGCGACTCGGCCGGCGCGCGCTTCGGCAGAAAGGAGCCGTCCGGCCCGGCCCGGTGCAGGGCGGGGATTCGAGCAATCGATCTCTAGTCTCATGCCGTCAGCATAGACTGGTCGCAACCTTTGTCGCAACCTTTGTCGCCGACCTTTGTCGCGATCCTTTGTCGCAAACCTTTGTCGCAAACCTTTGTCGCAAACCTTTGTCGCAAACCTTTGTCGCAAACCTTTGTCGCAA
>Ga0209415_10003094_pt1 | contig 30998 bp, 30 predicted proteins | sample PeaSoiSIISIP2007_FD_187696 | JGI IMG/M metagenome (GOLD analysis project Ga0209415, IMG submission 187696) | Peat soil microbial communities from Weissenstadt, Germany - SII-SIP-2007 (SPAdes) (version 2) | ecosystem: Environmental > Terrestrial > Soil > Wetlands > Peat | place: Germany... | reverse complement strand
GCCGACCCGCCGACCTTGAGCACCGCCAGGAACGCTTCCTGCGGGATGTCCACTTTCCCGACGCGCTTCATGCGGCGCTTACCTTCCTTCTGCTTCTCGAGCAGTTTCCGTTTGCGCGAAATATCGCCGCCGTAGCACTTGGCCAGCACGTTCTTGCGCATTCCTGAAATCGTCTCGCGCGCGATCACTTTGCTGCCGATGGCCGCCTGCAGCGCCACCTCGAACATCTGCCGAGGAATCAGCTTGCGCAGCCGCTCGATCAGCATCTTCCCACGCTCATAGGCAAAGTCCGCATGCACGATCATGGACAGCGCGTCCACCGGCTCCCCGGCCACCAGGACATCCAGCCGCACCATCTTCGAGATGCGAAAACCAGCCAGGTGATAATCCAGAGAAGCATATCCTCGCGATGACGACTTGAGCCGGTCGTAGAAGTCCATCACGATTTCGTTGAGGGGCATCTCGTACATCAGCATCACGCGGCCCCCGCCGATGTACTCGAACTTCTTCTGGTTGCCGCGCTTCTCTTCCATCAGCTTGAGAATCTCGCCGATGTACTCTTCGCGCGTAATCACCGTGGCCTCGATGATGGGCTCCTCGATCTTCTCGATCCCGGACGGATCCGGGAATTTGGACGGGTTGTCCACCTCCGCCACCGTCCCGTCCGTGAGAGTGATCTTGTAGCGCACGCCCGGCGCCGTAGTAATCAGGTTGATCCCGAACTCGCGCTCCAGGCGCTCCTGCACGATTTCCAGGTGCAGCAAGCCCAGGAATCCGCAGCGAAAGCCGAAGCCCAATGCGGCGGAATTCTCAGGTTCGAAGCTGAAGGCACTGTCATTCAGCCGGAGTTTTTCCAGCGCGTCGCGCAGCATGCCGTGCTCGTGCGATTCCACCGGATACAGGCCCGCGAAGACCATCGCCTTGAGCGGCTCAAATCCCGGCAGCGGCTCGGACGCCGGATTCGCGTGATCGATGATCGTGTCGCCGATCTGCGCATCCGAGACGGTCTTGATGTTGGCGAACAGGAATCCTACTTCGCCGGCGCTCAGCTCATCGCAGGGAATCGGCTTGGGCGATTGATACCCCAGCCCGTCCACCTCAAACACTTTTTCGCTCGACCACAGGCGGATTTTCTGGCCCTTATACAGCCGCCCCTCCAGCACGCGCGTCAAAATGATCACGCCGCGGTACGGATCGAACCAGGAATCGAAAATCAGGGCGCGCAGCGGCGCGTCCGGTGAGCCTTTAGGCGGTGGAATGAGATGCACCACCGCTTCCAGCACGTCCTCGATGCCGATGCCTTGCTTGGCGCTCACCAGAATGGCGTCCTTGGCGTCCAGGCCGATCAACTGCTCAATCTGCTCGCGAATCCGCTCGGGCTCGGCCGACGGCAGATCGATCTTGTTGATCACCGGAATGATTTCGAGATTGTGGTGCAGCGCCAGGTACGTATTGGCGAGCGTCTGGGCTTCGACGCCCTGTGACGCGTCCACCACCAGCAGCGCGCCTTCGCAAGCTTGCAGGCTACGCGACACTTCGTACGAAAAATCCACGTGGCCGGGCGTGTCGATCAGGTTGAGCTGATAATCCACACCGTCCTTGGATCGGTAATTCAGCCTCACCGCGTGCGCCTTGATCGTGATTCCGCGCTCGCGTTCCAGGTCCATCGAATCCAGCACCTGCGCCATCATCTCGCGCTGGCTGAGCGCACCGGTCACTTCGAGCAGACGGTCCGCAAGCGTGGACTTGCCGTGGTCGATGTGTGCAATGATGCTGAAATTCCGGATTCTCTGGGGATCCATGCTTACTTACTGTCGTTTGAGCGCGGTATGATTGAAGCCGAACCGGTTCTCCTGATTATCCCACGATGTCTCGTGAAACCCTGAATTGGAGTGGCGACGCACACGGCTTGAAGTTCGCTGTCGTGGTGGCGCGCTTCAACTCCGCGATCACTGAAAAACTGCTGGAAGGCGCGCGGGAGGCGCTCGCCAAAGCCGGTGCCGGTGGCATCGAGGTGTTCCATGTCCCCGGCGCGTTCGAGTTGCCGCTGGCCGCGAAATGGCTCGCCCACGGCGGCTACAGCGCCATCATTGCGCTGGGCGCGGTGATCCGCGGCGAGACGCCTCATTTCGATTACGTCGCTGGCGAGGCCGCGCGCGGCTTGCAGCAGGTTGCGCTCGAGTGCAACATCCCGGTGGCCTTCGGCGTTCTGACCACCGATACCCTGGAACAAGCCGAAGCCCGCGCCGGCGGCAAGCACGGCAACAAAGGTTACGACGCGGCCATGACCGCGATCGAAATGGCTCTCTTCGGTAAGGCGCCCGGAAAGTAATCATGCCCGCACGCCATCGTTCCCGCCAGCGCGCTCTCCAGGTCCTGTTCTCCTGCGATTTGCGCAAACAGCCTGTGGATGACGCGATCGCCGCGTTCTACAAAACTCTCGACTCGGAAGACGAAGATCCAAATCCTGGGCAACCGGACGAATTCATGGAGGCGCTGGTCCGTGGCGCTACGGAACAGGCCGCCGCGATCGATCAGCGCATCACCGCCAAGTCCGAGCATTGGCGTCTGGATCGCATGCCCGCCGTGGACCGCAACATCCTTCGCCTGGCCGTCTACGAAATGACCGACGTCGGCACGCCCGCGCCCGTCGTCATCGATGAAGCGTTGGAGCTCGCGCGGAAGTTCTCTACCGATGAGTCGGTCGCGTTCATCAACGGAGTGCTCGACGCCGTTCGCCGCGATGGAGCATAGGAATTCCTTACGCGTGGTTTTGGTTTCTCCGCGCAATCCACTGAACATCGGAGCGGCCGCGCGAGCCATGAGCAACTTCGGCTGCACCGAGCTGCGGCTCGTGAATCCTTACGAAGTCGCCTTCCGGGAAGCCCGCTCGGCGGTAAAAGCTCACAAGGTTCTCGAAAAAGCGAAGGAATTCCCGACGCTGGGCGAAGCCGTAGCCGATTGCGGGCTGGTGGTGGGGACCACGTCTATCGGCCATCGCGCGCTGGAACATCCTCTGAAGCGGTTGGAACTGGGCGGGAAGCTCATCGCGCGGAAGCTAGCGAGCGCTCCGGTGGCGCTACTCTTTGGGTCGGAAAAATTCGGGCTGTCGAACGCCGATATGAGCCACTGCCACTGGTTGATGCGCATTCCGACGCGCGAAGAGCACGGGTCGATGAACCTGGGCCAGGCCGTGGCGGTGTGCCTGTATGAGATCGTCCGCAGTCCGGCCGCCGCGAAGGCCGAGCCGGAAACGAAACGCGCCGCCAAGGCTGGCGATGTCGAGCGAATCACGGCCATGCTGGAAGAAATCCTCGAGCAATCCGGCTACGTCCACGAGCGTGTCGAAGGATCGACCGAGTTGAAGCTTCGCCGCCTGGTACGCCGCATGAAACTCAACGCTCACGATGCCGAAGTCTGGCTGGGAATCCTGCGGCAGATTCGCTGGAAGCTGTTATCCTGAATTTTTCATCAACATGACTAAGGTCACACTCCACTACGATCTCGAGCGCAAGCTCACCGAGGAAGAAGACTACACCAACATTGCGGCGATACATAGCGTGTACGGAATGGTGCGGGTCCAGTTGGCCCCATCGCTCGACAAGATCACGGTGGACTACGACGCGTCGCGGCTGATGAAGAAGGACGTGGAAGCTGCGTTAGGTCGCTACGGCATCCCCCTGGCGCAACGGGCCGCGGCCTTGGCAGGCTAATTCTTCAAACCAGGGATGCCCCCCAGCGTCCGCGTCTCGCGCACCGCACGAAGAATCGCTTCCGCTGTCGCTTCCGCCGCCGCCACGCCCAGCGCGTCCACCGGCGCAGTCATATTGCCGATCGACAACGCAATGGTCACGTCGCCGTCCGACATCGTGTTCACCGGGTCGATCGCCCGCGCCACACCCAACTGCGCCAGTTGCGATAGCTTCGTCGCCTCCACTTTATTCAAGCGCGCGTTGGTCGCGACGACCAGCAGCGTCGTGTTCGCCCGCGAGAATCCCGATTGCACCCCGTTTTTCATCGCCCGCGCGCTATCGGCGAATTCCATCGAGTTGCGGGCAATCCGCGCCCCCGCAACAATCTTTCGCGTGGCCGGATCGCGCACATCGCCCACCGCATTTACAGCGGCCAGGGCGGCCACTTTCACGCCCGCGTACGACCCCGTGAGCTCCACCGTCCACGACCCGACGCCCGATTTCATCGCGCGCTCCAGCCCGAACAATTTCCCGACGGTCGCTCCGGTGCCAGCTCCTACCGCGCCTTCCACGACAGCTTCGTCGGTAGCTGCCGAGGCCGCGGCTTCGCCCATTTCACGCGTGGGCCGGGCGCTGCTCTTCCCGACATTCAGGTCGTACAGAATCGCGCAGGGAACCAGCGGCACGCGCGCCGCGCCGGTTTCGAATCCCACGCCCTTGTGTTCCAGATAACGGCGAACGCCACTGGCGGCTTCCAGGCCAAAGGCGCTCCCGCCCGCCAGGACCACCGCATGAATCCGCTCGGTCACGTGGTGCGGATGGAGGAGGTCCCACTCTTCCGTGCCCGTAGCCGAGCCGCGGATGTCGCCCCCGGCCGCCGCGCCGGCTTCGCACAAGATAGCCGTGCAGCCCGTCAATCCGTCATAATCGGAAGCGTGGCCGACCAGGATGCCCGCAATGTCGGTCAAACCCTTCATCGCGCGAACCTAATGGTAGCATCTACTTTATCGGGGGATCGGGATTGCTCAACCTCCTAAAACCGCCCATCGAGGCGTTTCAGGAATTTGTTTTGCTGGGTATCCGGGCGTTCCGGAATATTTTCCGGAGCCCCCACTACGCCGACGACATCTTCATCCAGATGGACGTGATCGGAGTCGGATCGCTGTTCATCGTCTCCCTGATCGGGCTGTTCAGCGGCATCGTCATGGCCTTGCAGATGGCGCGCGCCCTGACCCAGTACGGCGCGCAAGGCCAGGTCGGCCAGATCGTCTCCGTCACCCTGGTCCGGGAACTCGGCCCGGTGCTGACGGCCGTACTGGTGGCGGGCCGCAACGCCAGCGGTATCGCCAGCGAGCTGGGCTCCATGAAGGTCACCGAGCAGATCGACGCCATGCGCGCTCTGGGCACCGATCCCATCCAGAAGCTGGTGACGCCACGGTTAATCGCCACCGCCGTCGTGCTGCCTTTGCTGACCATCATTTCGGATTTCATCGGGCTGGCCGGCGGCTATTTCATCGCCACCACGATGCTGGGCCTGACGTTTTCCGAATACTGGACCTCCGCTTGGCAGGTTCTGGAATACAACGATATAGCCCAGGGGTTGCTCAAGCCCTTGGTTTTCGCCGTGATCATTGCCCTGGTGGGATGCTTCTATGGGATGAGGACCAGCGGCGGCACCCAAGGCGTGGGTCGGTCTACAACCAGCGCCGTGGTCAGTTCCTCCGTCTGGATCTTCGTGCTGACGGCGTTCATCACCTACGTTTGGAACCGAGCTTTCGCCGAATAAGCGACGCAAAAAAGTGACACCCGGCGATTCCAATATCCTGCGTTTCGAAGACGTCAGCCTGCATTTCGACGCAACCGTGGCACTCGATCACGTATCGTTCGAAATGCATCCCGGTCAGACCTTCGTGGTCCTGGGGGCCGCCGGCAGCGGAAAGACCATGCTGCTCAAGGTGGCGGTGGGGCTGGTGAGGCCCGATTCCGGGCGCGTGTCGCTGTTCGGTCAGGAGATCACTCGCCTGCGCGAACAGGACCTTTTCGATATGCGGGCGCGAGTCGGAATCCTGTTTCAGGAGGGAGGCTTGTTCGATTCGCTCACCGTCGCCGAAAACGTCGCTTACCCTCTGACCAACCAGCGAGTCCTGCGGCAAGCGATCTTAGCGGGTAGCTCGAACGGCAGTGGCGCCCGCACGATTGAGGATCGCGTGCGCGAATCCCTGCGCTTCGTGGAATTGGAAGAAACCTTGGATAAGTTCCCGAATGAGCTATCGGGAGGGATGCGGCGCCGGGTCGGGATCGCCCGGGCCGTGGTCTCCGAGCCCGCTCTGCTGCTCTACGATTCGCCCACGGCCGGCCTGGATCCCATCACGGCCAACACCATCGTCGCCCTGATCCTCAAGGAACGCGACCTGCGCAATGCCGCCACCATCATGGTCACGCATCGTTACCAGGACGGGCACCTCATGGCGAACTTTCGCTACAATCCCAACAGTGGCCAAGTCGAGCGCGCAGGCGGGGGAGGGGACGTCAGCCAGGTGAGCACCAAGTTCCTGGTTATGAACGAAGGACGCCTGGTTTTCGAGGGGACCGAACCTGAGCTGCAGGCCAGCCAGGACGCGTACGTCCGCAAGTTTCTGCGCGTGGGAGGCGCCTGAGCGCGATGCCTACAACCAGCAAATCGAAGTGGGCCCAGCTAAAAGTCGGCATCCTGGCCATGTTCGCGTTGCTCCTCCTGGCCTTCCTGATCGTCCTCATGACCGGCATCAACCCGTTGTTCCGCAGAACCACGGACGTCTTCACCTATCTGGACGATTCGGTCGCTATGACCGAGGGCGCGACGCCGGTCCGCCTGAACGGCATCCTGATCGGCAAGGTGAAGAAGATCGAGCTTTCCGGCTCGACCGATCCGAACCGGATCGTGAAACTCACGCTCAGTATTTATGACGATGCCCTGACCCTGGTTCCCGTCGATTCGCAGGCTAAGCTCGCGCAGCAGAATCTGCTCGGCAGCCGCTACGTCAACATCAAGAAAGGGACCAAGCCCCAGACCATCCAGGCCGGAGCGGAACTCCCCAGCGCCGATACTCCCGAGATCGAGGATCTGTTCCAGCAGGGTTCTTCGACGCTGGCTGCCATGCAGAAAATCATGGACCGGGTCAACGGCATGCTGGACGACATTCAAAGCGGCAAAGGCACCCTAGGGGCCCTCCTGGTTGATCGCACTCTCTACAACCGTGCCGTCGAAATTGTGGACGACGTGAAAAAACTGACTGAGTCCCTGAACGCGCCCGATAGCACGATAGGACGCCTGATCCACGAAGACACGATGTATCAGGAGGTCCGGGGAACCATCGGGAAGATTGACACTCTGATGGACGGTCTCAACTCCGGCCAGGGAACCGCCGGCAAGCTCCTCAAGGATGACGCCCTGTACGACGAGCTGCGTGCCACCATCGGCGATGTGCGCGACACCATCACGCGCATCAATAAGGGCGATGGCACGGTCAGCAAGCTGCTCAACAGCAGCGAATTGCACGACCAACTGGTCACCTCGATGGGCAAGCTCGATAGTGTCCTGGACAAAGTCAATAACGGCGACGGGACGCTTGGACGGTTAATGAACGATCCGTCATTGTTCGAAAGTATCGATGGGACTTCGCGCGAGGTACAGGGCCTGCTCAAGGACTTCCGTGCCAATCCCAAGAAGTTCCTCACCATCCAGCTCAAGCTGTGGTAACGAAGCAGTTGATCGTGAATGCCGATGACTTCGGCTTTACGCGCGACGTCAACGCCGGAATCGTCGAGGCGCATCGCAACGGCATCCTGACCGCGACCACGTTGATGGCCAACGGAGACGCGTTCGAAGACGCCGTACGGCTGGCCAGAGAAACCCCCACACTCGACATCGGCTGTCACCTGGTGCTGGTCGGGGCGCCCGGATTTCCGCTCACCATCCCGCAGCTGGTGTGCGCCGTGGCGCTCGGGCGGATTCCCATCTACGACGAATTGCTCAAACAAGTCCGCCGCATCGTCGACGCCGGGCTGAGCCCGACGCACCTGGACACCCATAAGCACACGCACCTGTTGCCTCCTGTACTCGAAGCTGTCGCCCGTCTTTCCGAGGAGTTTCGGATCCCCTGGGTGCGTCGCCCGTTCGATTTTCAGCTCCAGCCGGGCGGTGTGGGCGGGGCGAAAAGGGCATGGACCAATAGACTGATGCGGCTGATGAACGGGCGTTTCCGTTCCGCGCTTGCGCGTCATCATTGCCGCTCCACGGATTGGTTCGCGGGATTCCGGATCACGGGCCGCTATCGCAGCGGCGATCTGGCCGAGGTCATCCGCGCGCTGCCGGAAGGCGTGACCGAGTTCATGTGTCATCCCGGCCATTGCGGGGATGAACTGCGTTCGGCGCGCACCCGCCTCAAGGAAAGCCGCGAAGAGGAGCTGCGCGCGCTGACCTCGCCCGAGGTTCGCGCGGCGCTCGCTGAGGCCGGAGTGAAACTGGTCACGTTTCGGGATCTGCAGTAATGCACCGCTCCATCACTGTCGCGGCTCTGCAGACGCCTTTTTCCGAGCCGCGACAGTAATGGAGCGGTTCTGAGGCTCACCGAACCGCGAACGCCAGTGAGCGGCCGCTACCTCGTCTGAATCAGGTATCCCACGAAGAACGTGAGGTTGTAGCCGCCATGCAGCAGCGCGGCTGCCGCGGTGGATCCAGTCTTGTAACGCGCGTAGCCGAAAGCCACACCCGCTAACCCCACCACCAGCAGCTGTTGCCAGAACCACTGATATTCCTGGCCGTGCAGAAGTGCAAATCCGGTTGCCGCCAGCAGGATGGCAGGCCACGGGCCTAGCGCGCGCTGCAGCAACGGTTGCAGGAACCCGCGAAACAATAGTTCCTCGAATACGGGACCCAACACAACCGCGAAGGTCGCCACCATCAACAAAGAGCCGCGACCCGAAATAAGGCTTTCGACGGGCGTCGGAATCGCCGGCGTACGAAGCACAACGCCCAACACAGAGAGTCCGATGGCCAACGCGGGTCCACCGAAAATGCACCACCACTTTCCCCGTTCCGGCGCCACCCAGCCAATCGACTGCCAAAATGGCCGCCGATGCCGGAAGGCGATCACCATGTACAGCGCGCCTACCAGAAGCGCATAAATTGCGCTCTGGAAAACCAATTGCCGCACCGCATTGTTCGAGAAAGCGTTGGGGGTCAACGTCAGCCCCAATCGGACAACCCGCGTGCCCAGCCACCAGGCGGGAAGAATGGCGCCCAGGAACAGCGCCAGATCCTCGAAGCCCCAGAAGGCGCGGCTATCGCGGGAGGGTGTCATCTCGTCGAAGTTAGTCAGCTTAATTCTACTAGCGCGGCCGCCAGCAGAGGGATCATGATCTCATGGTGCCCCGTAATGGCGAACCCGTGTCCGCCCGAGCGGGCATGCGGCCGCTCCACTACGTTCACCTTCGGCCGATAATGCTGCAGAAAATCGAAATTCACCGTCGTAAAATCGGCCAGCGGGTGCCCCAGGTTGCGCACCACGGAAACCGCCTTCAGGAATACCTCGGGCAACACTACCGCCGATCCAAGGTTAAGGTAAACGCCGCCATTGTCAAGCCCGCGCACCAGCGAGCACAGAAGCCGGAAATCGCGATGAGTCGTCTCCCCAATGGCTGCGGCGTCCGCGCGCGGATGCGTATGCGGCGTGTCCGTGCCGATGGCGACGTGAACCGTCACCGGTAGGGCCGCCTTGTAGGCGGCCACAAGCACGCTGTGCGCCGCGAACTCCGGTTTCGCCAACGTTTCCAGACGCTTGCCCAACGCTTCGCCCATCCCCAACGCTTCACGATTCCCTTCCGCGATCGCCACATTCATCTCGCGGCCGGTCTCTTCAGACGCTCCAAAACGTCCATCCGGCAGGACCGCCTCTACGTCTTCGCTGGTTTGGCCGGCAATGCCGATCTCGAAGTCGTGAATCGATGCCGCGCCGTTCATCACGAAGGCCGTAACCCAGCCGCGCCGCATCAGGTCCAGCAGCACGTCGCCCAGGCCGCATTTGATAACGTGCCCGCCCATGCCCCAGAGGATCGCGCGCGACTCAGCCCGGGCCCGCTTCAGCGAATCCAGCACGCCACGAAAAGCTTGTCCAGCAAGAATATCCGGGAAGGAGTCCACCAGCTGCTGGACGCCGCCGCCTTTCGGGAACGGCCGTGCGAACTGGTCGACGCGCACCTTGCCGCCGCGCTCCGCGATCGGGACCGTCTTCAGTCCTTCGAACGACAGCGGCTTCTGCGAATACCGGCTCATTGTCTTTTTGAATGCATTACGCAGCGCGTCCTTTGGCCAACATCTTACGAAGCGCCTGTGCCGTGTAGCTCTTGTTATTCCGCATGATCTGCTCCGGCGTCCCGAACGCCACCACCGCCCCGCCCCGCTCGCCGCCCTCGGGTCCCAGGTCGATGATCCAGTCGGCTGTCTTGATCACGTCCAGTTGATGCTCGATCACCACCACGGTATTTCCCAGATCCACCAGGTTCTGGAGCACCTGGAGCAGCTTGTTGATGTCCTCGAAGTGCAGCCCGGTGGTCGGCTCATCCAGAATATAGAGAGTCTTGCCGGTCTGCCGCTTGCTGAGTTCCTTAGCCAGCTTGATCCGTTGGGCTTCTCCGCCCGATAGTGTCGTCGAAGACTGGCCCAGGTGCAGATATCCCAGCCCGACGCGCACCAGCGTTTCGAGTTTCGCCTTGATCTGCGGAATGTTTTCCAGTACCTTCAGCGCGTCTTCCACCGGTGATTCCAGCACGTCCGCGATCGACATTCCCTTGTATTTCACTTGCAGCGTTTCGTGATTGTAGCGCCGGCCGCGGCACACATCGCAGGTCACGTAGACGTCCGGCAGAAAATTCATCTCGATGCGCTTCAGCCCGTCTCCCTGGCAGGCCTCGCAGCGCCCGCCCTTGACGTTGAAGCTGAACCGCCCCGGCTTGTAGCCCCGTTCCCGCGATTCCGGCAGCCGCGCGAATAAATCGCGGATCAGCGTGAAAACCTGCGTGTAGGTCGCCGGATTCGACCGCGGCGTCCGGCCGATGGGGGATTGGTCGATCTCGATCACCTTGTCGATCAGATCCAGGCCGCTGATGGAGGCGTGCGCGCCCGGCTCGGCGCGCGATCCGTACACCACTTTGGCTGCGGCGCGGTACAGAATATCGTTGATCAGGGTGGACTTTCCGCTTCCGGACACGCCCGTCACCAGGATGAAGAGACCCAGCGGAAACTCTACGTCGATGTTTCGCAGATTGTGTTCCGTCGCGCCCTTGATGATCACGCTCCCGGCGCTGCTCTTGCGGCGCTTCTCGGGCGTGCTGATGACGCGCGTTCCCGTGAGGTATTGGCCGGTGAGCGAATTCGGATTCCTGGCGATTTCGGCCGGCGTGCCATGCGCCACCAGTTCGCCTCCCAGGCGTCCCGCTCCGGGTCCCAGATCGATCACGTAATCGGCGCGCTCGATGGTATCTGCGTCGTGCTCTACCACCAGAACCGTATTACCCAGATCGCGCAGCTTGCTCAGCGAGTTCAGCAGGCGATCGTTATCGCGCGGATGCAACCCTATGGAGGGTTCATCCAGGACGTACAGTACGCCGCGCAACCTTGACCCGATCTGGGTCGCCAGCCGGATGCGCTGCGCCTCACCGCCGGAAAGCGTCGCCGCCGAGCGCTCCAGGCTCAGGTACTCCAAGCCCACCTGCATCAGGAAATCCAGCCGGTCGCGGATCTCATCCACCGGCCGGCCGCCGATCTGCTTCTCGCGACCCGTGAGGGTCCAGGTTTTCACGGTTTCGAGCGCCTGCCGGATGGACATCCGGGTCAACTCGCCGATGGTTCGGTCCTTTACCTTCACCGCGAGGCTCGACGGCTTCAGGCGTTGGCCTCCGCAGTCCTCACAGGTGTGTGGCGACATGTAGCCCATGAACCAATCGTGATACGCCTCGCTCGCAATCTCTTTCTTATAGAACTTGTCGAGGATGCCGAGCACGCCGGGTTTCCCGGGCACGCCTTCCAGGAGCATGGTCTGCTGCTTATTCGAAAGATCTTCGAATGGTTTCTGGATCGGGATCTTCTGCTGCGCGGCCAAGGCGTTGATTGCGTGGATCACATAGCTGTGACCGCCGCCGGGACCGAGTCCGCCGTCCAGCAGCGGCCGCGAAGGATCCACAATCACCTTCACCGGATCGAAGGTCCAGCGATTCCCCAGGCCATTGCAGGTTTCACACGCCCCAAACGGGCTGTTGAAGGAAAACGATCGCGGCTCGAGCTGCGGCACGCTCGATCCACAATCCGGGCACGCCAGCTTGCTCGAATACAGTCGCTCCGGACCATTGACGACGGCCACCAGTACCAGGCCGTCCGCCAGCTTGGTGGCGGTCACGATCGAAGCTTCCAGGCGTTTCTCGATTTCCGGCTTGATCAGCAGCCGGTCCACCACCACCTCGATGGTGTGGTTCTTGCGCCGGTCGAGCGTGATCTCCTCATCCAGCTGCCGCAGCACGCCGTCGATCCGCGCCCGCACGAAGCCTTGCCGCGCCAGTTTGTCCAGTTCCTTCTTGTACTCGCCCTTGCGCCCCCGAACAATCGGCGCCAGGATCATCACCCGCTCTTGCGACCCCAGCGTCATCACCTGCTCCAGGATCTGGTCGGTGGACTGGCGCGAGATCTCGATGCCGCAGTTGGGACAGTGAGGTACTCCGATGGCCGCGTACAGTACGCGCAGGTAGTCGTAGATCTCGGTGATGGTACCCACCGTCGACCGCGGGCTGCGGCTGGTGGTCTTCTGCTCGATCGAGATCGCCGGGCTCAAGCCGTCGATCGAATCCACCTCCGGGCGCTCCATCTGGTCCAGAAACTGGCGCGCATAGGGGGAAAGTGTTTCCACATACCGGCGCTGACCTTCCGCGTAGATGGTGTCGAAGGCCAGCGAAGACTTGCCCGAGCCGCTCAAGCCTGTGATTACGGTGAAGGTATTGCGCGGGATCTCGACGTCGATGTTCTTAAGATTGTGCTGCCGCGCCCCGTGGACGGTGATGCTTTTTAGCAAGCGATCTTCATTTTCCCACACTCCCTTTTGAACATCCGTTTGCCGATTCCGCTGGACCTAAACGGTGGAAGTACTAATACAGTAGGGCCTTTACCCGAGTCGACCGCCTATTGACCTTAGGCATACTTAGCCGTACAGTCGATAAAGACCATGATCGAACAGAGAAAGCACCAGCGCTTCGAACTCCGGCTCCCGTTCGAAGTGGTCCGCAACGGATCGCCGATGATCGTGCGGGGAGAGACCAAAAACTTGAGCTCCGCTGGGGTGCTTTTCACCGCGGAAAGCCAGCTCCCGCTGGGCGAATCGATCGAATACCTGATCACCTTGCCGCGCACGCCTGGCACGCGCAAAGACGTTCGGCTGCGCTGTGTCGGGAAGATACTGCGCGAGGATGCCGAATCGGCCTTCGCTGCCTCCCTGGAGCGCTACGAATTTCTCCGCGAATCCGCCTCGGAAGCCAGTCGTTAAATCTCGCGGTTCGAAATTGCCCAACTAGTTTTTCCCCTCACGCTGCGCTAGACTAGCGAAGAAAGGGCGAAGAATGAACCTTAGTCTGGGTTTACCCGAACCGGCCCAAGAACGGATTCTCGCGCGGCAAAGCGGCCTCTCCGGAGCGATTGAGCGCTTCGAGCAATGGATGGCCGACCCGGAATCGCCGGTTCGCGCCGTCCGCCGCCAGGCAGCCAAACCGGGCGAATTCGCCGAGTTTCCGGAAACGCTGGGACTTTCTCTCCAAAAAGCTTTGGTTTCCCGGGGAATCGACCGTCTCTACACCCACCAGGCCGAAGCCTTCTCGCACGCCGCGGCCGGACGCAACGTGGTGGTCGTTACGCCCACTGCCAGCGGCAAGACTCTCTGCTACAACCTGCCGGTGCTGAATGGCCTGCTGGCCGATCCCAACGCTCGCGCGATGTACCTGTTCCCGACCAAGGCTCTCGCCGGGGACCAGTTGGTCGAGTTTCAGAAGGCCGTGGACGCCATGGGATCCGACCTTCGTGCGTTCACCTATGACGGCGATACACCGCAAGACGCCCGCCGCGCGATTCGCGAACGCGCCAACGTCATCTTCACCAATCCCGACATGCTCCACTCGGGCGTCCTTCCGCACCACACCAAGTGGGCCAAGGCGTTTGAAAATCTGCGCTACGTGGTGATCGATGAGCTGCATTACTACCGCGGCGTCTACGGCAGCCATCTAGCGAATCTCCTGCGCCGGCTGAAGCGCGTATGCGAGTTCTACGGATCGTCGCCGCAATTCATCTGCTGCTCGGCGACCATCGCCAATCCCAAGGAACTGGCCGAAGCGCTCACCGGGCTCCCCTTCGAGCTGGTGGACCGTGATGGCGCGCCCTCCGGCGACAAATACGTGGTGTTCTACAATCCGCCGGTGGTGAATCGGGCGCTGGGCATTCGCCGCAGCTATCTGAACGAAACCCGTCGCATGGCCCGCGAGCTTCTTGATCGGGGACAACAAACGCTGGTGTTCGCCAACAGCCGCCTGGCCACCGAAATTCTGCTCACGTATCTGAAGGACGACTATTCGGGTGTCCGGGGCTACCGTGGCGGGTACCTCCCCAAGGAGCGGCGCGAGATCGAAGGCCAGTTGCGCGATGGCGACATTCGCGCGGTGGTGGCCACGAACGCGCTGGAGTTGGGTATCGACATCGGTTCGCTGGACGCCGTGGTGATGGCCGGATATCCGGGAACCATCGCATCGACTTGGCAGCGTGCGGGCCGTGCAGGCCGCCGCCAGACCGCATCGCTGGCCGTGCTGGTGGCCTCCAGCGCCCCGCTCGATCAGTACATCATCGAACACCCCGAGTACTTTTTCGACCGCCCTCCGGAGCATGCCTACATTAATCCGGACAACCTGGAAATCCTGCTGTCGCATTTAAAGTGCGCGGCCTTCGAGCTGCCCATCCGCGACGGTGAACGATTCGGCCAGCACGATACGGGCGATCTGTGCCGCTTTCTAAGTGACTTGAACTTCCTGCATCATTCAGGAGCCTCGTGGCATTGGACTTCCGATACCTACCCCGCTGATGCCGTGAGCCTGCGGTCGGTTTCAAGCGACAACTTCGTGGTGGTGGATGTGACCGGCGATCATCAGGTGATCGCCGAAGTATCGTTCACCGCGGCCTTGACGACGTTGTATGAGAAAGCGATCTACCTGCACGATGCGCGTCAGTACCAGGTGGAGCGCTTCGATTACGAAGGCCGCAAGGCCTACGTGCGCCGCGTGGATTCCGACTATTTCACTGACGCCATCGACTACACGCAGGTTAAGGAGCTGGAGGAAGTGGAATCGGCACCCGCCGGCGGCGTGAAAGTGGCTCACGGGGACGTGCGTTTGAACCGCCAGATCGTGGGCTTCAAGAAGATCAAGTTCTACACCATGGAGAACGTCGGCGCCGGGAACCTGTCGATGCCCGAGCAGGAGATGCACACCACCGCGTTCTGGCTGCATTTCCCGGCCGAGTTCCTGGCGCGCTTCCCCGATCTCTCACCCACGGATCGGCAAGGAGGATTGGTCGCGTTGGCTGCGCTGCTACGAACAGTAGCAGCTCTAAGTGTCATGTGCGATCCGCGCGATCTCGGAGTATCGATCACGGAAGATATCGCCGGCAGCCTCACTGCCTTCGAGCCGAATCTGTATCTCTACGACAACTACCCGGGCGGCATCGGGCAAAGCGCCGCGCTTTTCAAGCTGGCTCCGCGTCTGCTCGACGGCGCGGCGAAGCTGCTGGCGGCCTGCCCCTGCGAAGCTGGCTGCCCAAGTTGCGTCGGCCCCATCGGCGAGGTTGGCGAGCGGGGCAAAGAGGTTGCCGGGCGGATATTAAAAGAGCTTGTTTTCCGAGAGCTAAAATAGACCGCCCGTACCGGTCCGTACCCATCCGAAGCCCCTAATACGTCTATTTGTTTATAATGACTTGCGGTCGTAGAATCCGGCTGGGGGTGGGGGCCTTCTCATTACGGGATTTTAACGGCTCTACACGCTCGGAATCTGCGTCGGCAATGCCAAAATAGATATACAGGGTGTACCCGCTTGGTTAATAGCTTGTTTCAAAAAAGCTCGTGGAGCGCTCCGACTGTCTTCCTCACTGGGGTGACCGGCTTCCTAGGGGGCGCATTTCTTTCCGATCTCCTCCAGTCCTCGTTTGATGGAGAAGTGGTTTGCCTGGTGCGGGCCGACGACGACGATACTGCGGAAGAACGGGTTCGCCGCTCGCTGTCTCGGTTCACGACGGCCCGGCTCGGCGCGCCGGATCGATTACCCAAGAACGTCAAGGTGCTGCGGGGCGATCTTCTTTCTCAGGACTGGCATGAGTCGCGGTACCTGGATGGCGTCACCCACGTCCTCCATCTGGCAGCCAGCACATCCTTCGGCAACAGCCGCGCCATTCGCACGACCAACGTCGGGGGCGCCCTCTCGGTCGCCACGGCCATGCGCGGGCGTCGCCTGGAACGCTTTCTATACACCGGCACCGCAGCGATTTGCGGGGCATCTCCCGCGCCGCTGGTCCACGAAGACGATTACCCCGATGAGCGCGCCACTCACCTGGTCGCCTACACCCGCAGCAAAGCGGAAGCCGAGCGGCAGCTCACCGAGCAATTTACCGATCTTCCCCTGGTGGTGGCCCGGCCATCGATCGTTGTCGGCCATACCGAGCTGGGCTGCAGGCCCTCGGGAAGCATCTTTTGGGTTTTGCGCGCCGTGGAAGCGCTGCGTTTCATCACCTGGGATCCGGACAACCACATTGACGGGGTTCCGGTTGACTGGGCCGCGTCGGCGCTGAGGCGCCTGCTCTTCGCGCCTCGCCTGAAACACAAGCGCTATCATGTCTCGGCGGGAAAGGGCGCCTCGGTACGCTGGAAAGATCTGGCGGCCGAATACGCAGGCCTGTACGGCGGAGCGTCGCGGGAGAGGTATGAAGTCGGCGGAATGCGCCAGCTCACCGCCAAGCGGGTGATGCAGGCCGTCGGCGAGGGCCACCCGCGCCATCTTTTGCACGCCCTGGAGCTGTACTACCGGTTCTGTTCGCGGGACCTGGTCTTCGACAATTGCCGCCTGTTGAAAGAAGGCATCCCCGCCCCGCCTCGGTTCACCGATTACATGCGGGTTTGCGAGGAATCCTCCACTGCCAGCATCTATGAACAGATGCGCAGCGATCTCGAGCTTTCGCTGACATTGGCGTAGCCAAGAATCTCTGGTGCCCGGGGTGGGACTTGAACCCACACTCTCCTTGCGGAAAAAGGGATTTTAAGTCCCTTGCGTCTGCCAGTTTCGCCACCCGGGCTCGATTGATTATAGACTGCTCACGGCTCACGCCTCGGTTTCAGGATGGCAATCCGCGTGCTTCTCAAAGGGCATGGAAAACGCACGCACCATCGATCGGGAGCGAGGCCAACGCGACGTTATTTGCGCCCGTTGCGGCGCGGACGCGGAATGGATCTTCCTCGATACCGAGCAAACCCGCGTCGAAGTGACCTGTCCGGACTGCGGCAAGTTCGAAATGTCGCGCGCTGAGTTCGACCGGGCCGAATCGGAGATCGTCGAACCAAGCGAACCGCGGTAAACCGTTGCCGGCCCAAGATGACCAGTTCTGCGCGAGGCGACCCACATCCGCCGCGTCCTTTTGCGCAATCCGGCTCCGCCAGTTCACAAGTGTCCCCGGGATAACGGCCATGCTCGTGCTCCAGGTATTTCCATGGACCACTCCTTCTCGCTGAAAATTTTGAACGAGCACCGCCTGCTCAAGACCTCGGCGTGGAAGCACATCCGGAGTACGCAAGCACTCGTGCTGCTGTCCGTGCCGTTGATTTACGCTTGCGCAGTTCCCTTTCTGCTGCTGGACCTCTCGGTGGTCATCTATCAGGCGATTTGCTTTCCCATCCTCGGAATCCCCAAGGTGCGCCGCAGAGATTACCTGATCTTCGATCGGGGATTCCTGGCGTATCTGAATGCGATCGAGAAGGTCGGGTGTGTCTATTGTTCCTACGCCAACGGCTTGCTCGCGTATGTCACTGAAATCGCGGCGCGCACGGAGCAGCACTTCTGCCCGATCAAGCATGCACATCCCCAGGCGAAACCGCACTCGCGGTATAAGCATTTCTTGCCCTATGGCGACGCGCGAGCCTACCGGGCGGAATCCGAAACGGTGGCCCGGGCCTATGACGACGTGCCGCGCCCCAAGTAAGTGTCAGAAATTTGGTTGCTCCGTCGGGAATCCGCCCCCTGCCGAATGGCACTTCTCCCATAATTTCAATAGCTTGCAATGTGGAAAAAGCGGCGACCCAATTGCCCAGGAAGGAAGCATGGGTTTTATAAATTCTCTTTCCAGCAACTATCTACAGTCGATTCTCTCTAACGCAGTCCAGAGTTCCGGCTTGACCACCAACCCCACCGCAAACAGCTCGAGTGCCATTGGGGCGTCTTCCATCGCACCGACCGACAACCAGCAGCTTTCCCCGTTCGCGCAATTGCTGGGCACGCTGCAACAACTCCAGCAATCCGACCCGTCCAAGTACCAGCAGGTTACCCAGCAGATCGCCACGAACCTGCAGACCGCCGCGCAAACCGCCCAGGCCGACGGCAATTCGATCGCGGCGACCCAGCTCAACCAGCTCTCGACGGACTTTTCGAACGCCTCCACCAGCGGCCAACTTCCCAACATCCAGGATCTGGCCCAGGCCACCTCGGGTCATCACCATCATGGCGGTGGTCACCATCACCATGCAGCCGCCTCTGACCCCGATAGCAGCAGTACCGACCCTTCGACCACCGGCACATTGAACCAGACGCTGAGCCAGCTCATGTCGAACTTGCAGGGCACTGGGACTACGAACGGCTCGCTGGATCCGATGGCGATTATTCTCAACACGCTGTCCGGCGACGGCATTACCGGCTCGAACAGTTAGCCCCAGACTTTGAGCGCGGTATCGGCGACCAGCGCCAGCTTGCGCCATTGTTCGTCGATCGACAGAAGGTTCCCGGCCGCTATCGAGGCGAAGCCGCACTGCGGGCTCAGGGCTAGCCGCTCTAACGGAACATAGCGGGCCGCTTCGTCGATGCGGCTCCGCAAGCCGTCCTGGGATTCGAGCTTCGCGTCCTTGGTCGTGACCAACCCGAGGACGACGGTTTTGCCGGCTGGCACCCATCGCAGCGGCTCGAAACCGCCGGAACGCTCGTCATCGAACTCCAGCAGGAACCGGTCCACGTCCAGCGAGCCGAACAGCCGTTCGGCGATCACGTCATAGCCGCCCTCGGTGAACCAGCGGCTACGGCTGTTGCCGCGGCACACGTGCGTGGCCACCGTGACCCGATCCCGGGGAACATCCTTGAGCGCGGCATTGTCCCCGGCGATTCCTTCCGCCAGCTCCCGATCCGGATCGCGGCCCTCCGCCTGCATCTGCGCCCGGTGCTGCGGATCGAGATAATGCGTGTAATAGGGCGCATCGAACTGGATGTAGGTGACGCCTTGGGAAACCAGCCATTGCACTTCTTCGCGAATAATCGCAGTTAGATCAAACAATAGCTCGGCGCGAGTGGAGTAGATCGCCTCGCTGACTCCCGGCCGATAGCTGTACACCACGAAGTTCGATGGCGCCGGCAAGGTGACTTTGAACGGCCGTTTCGCGGATTGCACCAGAAACGGAACCTCGTGCGCAGTCAGATTGCGCGTCTTGTGCAGTTTCGCGCCGACCGCGTTCGCACTGCTGACTTGCGGTCCACCGCCCGGCCCTTTCCAATCGAGCACCACGCGGTCCCGAACGAACCCCTCGACCGCGTCCGCCATATCGGTCAGCCAGGAGCCTCGCCGGAATTCCCCATCCGTGACCCGATCGAGCCCTGCCGAACTCTGTTTTTCGAGCGCGTCAAGGATCGCCCGATCCTCGATTTCGCGCAGATCCTCCTCGTCGTATATGCCTTCCGCGAAGGCGGCGCGGGCCTGCAGGAGTTCCGGTGGACGCAATAAGCTGCCGACGTGCTCGGCGCGATCGGATGACTTCATTCGAAGTCAGTATATTACCGGAACATTGCGCCCGTGGCGGTCCACTCCGCGGCGAAGCGCTCAAACAACAAGCCTTGGTCCAGCGAGAAGCCCTCGAATGCCAGCGGCGGAATCTCGCCGTTGGGGAGCGCAGGCAACAGGGACATGCCCGCGGCGTTCACCACGGCATCCACCTTCGAGACCGCCATCGCCAGCGAGATCTTGCCCAAAACAGCCGGCGCTTTTTCGGGTTCGTGGTGATACGCGGCAGCCGCGCGGATCGGTTCACCCAGCCCCCAGTAGTCCACCGCCAGGGCCGACAGTTCCGCATGGTCGATTTGCAGCATACGGCGTTCACTTTCGAGGAGCGACTCGCCTGTCACCGCGGCGGCCGTCAGGATGCCTTCATATTGCTCCGGCATGGCGACCGCGATCACGAGTCTACCTACATCGTGGAACAGGCCCGCCAAGAAGGCTTCCTCGCCGTACTCGAGTGGCACCATCTCCGCCAATAACTCCAGGAACATCCCGGTCGCAACGGAGTGAAGATTGAATCTGGTGACGGAAAAGCTCGGAGCGATTTTACGTTTCCCGAACAGGTTGGAAATCGACCGCGCCAGGGCGAACTTCCGCACCGCTCCCAGGCCGATCATCGCGATAGCGTGCTGGATGGAGCTGATCGGCTGGGCCCGGCCGAATGCAGCGGAGTTGGCGATGCCCAGAATCTGCGCTGAGAGCAGGGGATCGCGTTCGATCAACATGGCAACTTCGTGGATTTCGCAATTGCGCCGCGCCAGGCGCCCGAGGATCTGGGTGGCCGTCGGAGACAAGGCTGGCAACTTGGCCAAGCCCAGGAAGGCCTGTTTCCTGGTGTAGCTCCGTCGATCTTGTTTGTTTAGAGTTGCGGAGGACATTCGCTCCTCTTCATATCGCCGCGGATTCGGAGATTCGAACAAATATTTTGGAGAGTCCCCGGGGCTTCACCGCACTATTTTGTACCCCTACAAGGGCTAAGCATGGCTAAGGCCTTGATCGGATTCATTTTGGGAACGCTGATGCTAGGTGCAATGACGCTGGACGAGGCCTATACGGCTCTTCGAGCGAAAAACTACGAACAAGCGATCCGCGGGTTCGAACAGGCCGCGAAGCTCGATCCCGGGCGGGCTTCCATCCGCAAAGACTTGGCCTACACGCTGCTGAAGATCGGCGAAACCGAAGCGGCGCGCGATCAATTCGCCGAGGCCATGACGCTGGACCCGGCTGATAATCAGGTTGCGCTGGAATATGCCTTCTTGTGTTATGAGACGAAGCAACCGATCATCGCGCGGCGCGTGTTCGACCGGCTGCGCAAGTCGGGGAACCCGACGGCTTCCGAGGCCTTTGAAAATGTGGACCGGCCCTTGCGCGAAGGGATCGCGCGCTGGACGCAGACGCTGGAGCTGGCCCCCGATAACTTCAGCGCGCACGAAGAGCTCGCCCGGCTGGCCGAGCAGCGCGACGATCTTGATCTGGCCGCCGAGCATTATCAGGCGGCTTGGAAGCTGCGGCCCGCGCGGCGCGACCTGTTGGTCGATTTGGGCCGGACGCGGCAGGAGCAGGGCCGTAGTGAGGACGCACATGCGGCCCTGCTCGCGGCGTCTCGAGGTGCCGAGCCGCGCGTGGCGGAACAGGCTCGCGAGCTTTTGCCGTCGCGCTACCCGTATGTCTACGAATTCGAGAACGCGCTGGCGCTCGACCCATCGAACGACGCGCTTCGCCGCGAGCTCGCGTACCTGCATCTGGAAATGGGCAACAAGTCCGCCGCGGAACAGCAGTTGCAGTCCCTCCCGCCCGTGCCCCAACCGGTTCCCCCGCCGCAAGAAAGCAAACCGCCGCAAGATAACAAATTGCTGGGTGAACAAAGCCTGGACAGAGGATATCTGAACGACGCTCTCAAATATCTTCATGCGGCCCACGAGAACGATCCCATGGATTTCGAAGTGATGCTGAAGCTCGGCTGGGCCTACAACATTCTCAAGGACGATTCCGATGCCGTGCGCTGGTTCAGCCTCGCGCGCTACAGCCCGGATGCGGCAATCGCGGCGGAGGCCTCGCGCGCCTACGGGAACCTAAGCCCCTCGCTCCGGTTCCTGCGAACCACCGTGTGGGCGTTCCCCACCATCTCGACGCGCTGGCGGGACACCTTCGTCTATGCGCAGGCCAAAACCGAGCTGCGGCTGGCGTTTCCTATCCATCCGTACCTCAGTCTGCGGTTCATTGGGGACGCGCGCGGCGCCGTGGTCCTGGGCGCCAACATTTCGCCCCAGAATCTTTCCGAACGCAGCGTGATCGCTGGCGTGGGTCTGGCGACTTCCACGTTTCACGGCCTGATGGCCTGGTTTGAAGCGGGCGAAACGCTGCGTTACCAGATCCCGCACGGCCAGACCGGTCTTGCCCTGCCGGATTATCGGGGAGGCATTTCCTTCACCAACGCCCTCCGCGGACCACACCGGCTTTTTGCGGAAACCAACGACGATGGGGTTTTCATAAGCCGTTTCGACAACGATACGCTGCTGTATTCGCTGAACCGCACTGGCCGGACCTTCGGCGAAAACCTCCAGCTGTACTGGAATTGGAACGCCACTGTCGACGCCAAGGGCGAGTATTGGGCCAACACGGTCGAGACCGGTCCAGGTGTGCGATTCCGGCTGAATCCCCTGCAGTTCACGGTGAACTTCCTGCGCGGGGCTTACCTGGTGAGCCAGTCCAATCCATATCGGCCCAACTTCAACGATGTACGCATCGGGGTTTGGTATGCGTTCACACGGTAGCCGGTTGGTTTTTCTGCTGGTGTGGCCTTGCGCCGCCGCGACCCTTACCTTCCACGTCGCCGGCGATGACCCCGGCGGATGGCCCGCGATTCTTTCCTCCATCGGTTTGCAGAACGCGACAGTTAAGGGAGACATCGAAGTCATCCCAGCGGGCGCAGGATCGGCTGAAACCGCTTGGACCCAGCGCGTCGAGCACGGGACGATTCTCATTTTGGAGGGAGCTTCTCCTCTGGCAGCTTCGTTCGGCTTTCGAGCCACAACGCAACACATCTCGGTCCAAAGCGTCGAGGATCTGCGCGCGCCGCAGTTGCGCATCATATGGGAAAAACCGGTAGAAGTGCCGGTTTTCGAAGTGTCGGTCGTTGGAAGTCCGAATGCCGCGCGCATTTTCACCCGCGAGCGGCATGAAAAAGCGCCTCTGGTGGCCGGATTTCGCCGCGGCTCGGGCGCAGTTCTGTGGGTCGCCGCGCCGCCCGGACCGCACGGTTACGATCATTTCCCCTACCTGCCGCAGGCGCTCGCCGATCTCGGTTTAACGGCTCCCTTCCGCTCGGCACGTCTGTGGGCGTTCTTCGATTCTTCCTACCGCGCGCGCGTCGATCTCGACTACTTCGCTCCGCGCTGGCGGCAGGCCGGTATCGCCGCTCTGCACGTGGCCGCCTGGCACTATTGGGAACCAGATCCGCAGGCCGACGAATACCTGCGCCGCCTGATCGACGCCTGCCATCGCAATGCCATCCAGGTCTATGCCTGGGTCGAGCTGCCGCACGTCAGTGAACGCTTCTGGGAGCAGCATCCGGAGTGGCGCGAGAAAACAGCCTTGCTCCAGGACGCCCAGCTCGACTGGCGCAAGCTCATGAATCTCACCAATCGCGCGGCCTCCGCGGACTCGTTGACCGTTTCGACTGGGACGGCGTCAATCTGGCCGAGCTGTACTTCGAATCGCTCGAAGGTCACGACAATCCTGCCCGCTTCACACCCATGAACAGCGACGTGCGCGCAGAATTCCTGGCCGCCTCCGGTATCGACCCATTGGATCTGTTCAAACCAAATCCCAGCGCGCCGGCGATGGCGCGCTTTCTGGAGTTCCGCGCGGATCTGGCCCGCCGCCAGCAGGCCGAATGGATCGCCCAGGTGGAAGACATCCGCAAGACGGAATCCTGGCTCGATCTGACTCTCACGCACGTCGACGACCGCTTCGACACCAGCATGCGGGAGAAGATCGGAGCCGACACTTCGAAAACTCTGCCGCTTCTCGCGCGGCACGATTTCACATTTCTTATCGAGGATCCGGCCACAATTTGGAATTTGGGTCCGCAGCGCTATCCTCAGATCGCCGCCCGTTATCAGGTGCTCGCGCCTCGCACGGAAAAGCTCGCGATCGACATCAACATCGTCGAGCGGTATCAGGATGTGTACCCGACCAAGCAGCAGACCGGCTCGGAGCTGTTCTCTCTGCTGCACGTCGCCGCAGCCGCGTTCCCGCGGGTGGCCGTATACTTCGAGAGCTCGATTCTGCCGCCGGACCTGCCCCTGCTCCCATCCGCCGCTGCTACCGTCCAGCGCGCCGAACGCGCGAGCGACAAACTAGTGGTCGATTCGAGGCTAGGCGTGGGCGCCATATGGACCGGTCCGGCGCTGGTCGATGGACGACCCTGGCCGGTGGCGTCAGATAACGTCGTATGGCTTGCGCCCGGGGCGCATGCAATTCAGCCGGCAACCGTAAAACCCGTGCTCCGTCTTGTCGATCTGAATGCCGAGCTTCACTCCGCGGCGGTGATCGCCGGCGGCCTCGAGTTCACCTACCGCAGCAGCGCCCGCGCGCTGGCCTACTTTGATACGCCGCCCGCGAGCTTCCAGATCGATGGCGCCCCAGCGCATCCGGTCATGGTCGGCAACGTGGTGATGCTGCCGCGCGGCCAGCACGTGATCACGGCGATCAAATAGATTTAGCTGCTCCCCAGATAAACGAACCGTGCGATGAACAGCGCCGCAAGCAGGTACACCAGCCAGTCGCTGCGCCGGAACTCGCCGCGCACCAGCTTCAGCAATGCGTAAGCCGTGAAACCGAAGGATAGCCCGGTGGCGATGCTGAAGGTCAGCGGGATGGTCAGAATCGTCAGGAACGCGGGCACCGCGATGCCCGGCGTCGACCAGGGGATCTCGGCCACGTGGGACATCATCAGCGACCCAACCACGATCAACGCCGGCGCCGTCGCTGCGGCCGGCACGGTGCCTACGATCGGAGCCACGAACAGTGCGGCGGCAAACAACACGCCGGTGACGATCGCGGTTACGCCGCTCCGTCCGCCCGCCGCCACGCCCGCCGCGCTTTCGATGTAGCTCACCACAGTCGACGTTCCAGCCAGCGAGCCGGCGACGGTCGAGGATGCGTCCGCCAGCAGAATCCGTCGTAGACGCGGAATGCGCTGCGATTCGTCGAGCAGTCCGGCTTTCTTGCTCACCGCCATCAGGGTGCCGAGATTGTCGAACACGTCCACGAACAGAAACACGAACACCACCTCCAGCAGCCCCAGTTTCGCGGCGGCCCCGATATCGAGCTTGCCCGCGGTGGCGGCGATATCGCTCAGATGATAGGACTGCGGCGACCAGCTCACCAGCCCAAACGCCGCGCCCACCAGCGTGGTCGTTAGGATCCCCAGGAGCATCGCCGCGCGCAAGCCCCAGACCAGGAGCGCCGAAGTCAGCACCAGCCCGAAAATCGCCAGCAGCGTGTTCTTGTCGCGCAGATTGCCGAGCGTCACCAGCGTCGACGGACTGGCGACGATGATCCCCGCATTGCGCAGTCCGAGCATGGCGATGAAGAGCCCGATTCCGGACGCCACTGCGGCATACAGCTCCCGCGGGATGGCTTCGGCAATCAGGCGGGTTGCGCCTGCCAGCGTAAGAATCAGGAACGCGACGCCGGAAAGAAACACGGTGCCCAGCGCGGTTTCCCAGGGAACGTGCATCCCCTTGACCACCGTATAAGTGAAATATGCGTTCAGCCCCATGCCCGGCGCCAGCGCGATGGGATACCGCGCGAACGCGCCCATCAGCAGGCTGCCCAGGGCTGCCGAAAAACACGTGGCGGCGACCACGGCCTGGAACGGCATCCCCGCTTCCGCTAGGATCGACGGGTTGAGGAAGACCACGTACGCCATGGTGACGAACGTAGTGATTCCCGCCAGGATTTCCGTGCGCCAGGTCGTGCCCAGGCGTTGGAACTCGAAATAGTGCTCCAGGCGTTGGCGCATTGCTGCCAGTGTAGCTATTGGGCGAGGCTTCTGGCCTGCTCGAAGACCTGCCGCAGCATCGCCGCTGTCAACTTCCCGGTCGACGTGTTCTGTTGGCTGGGATGATAGGACGCGATCAGTGCCGGCAGCCCCGGCGCCGCCAGCTCTGAAGTAAAGTGATATAGGCGATCGTGCCCGAACGGAAACGCCGCCAGGCTCTTAATTGCTCCGCGATCGCGCAGGATGCCGAGATAGGTCCGAAGCGCCACGCCTCCCAGCGCCACCACTACCCGCACTTCTTTCAATAGATCCAGCTCGCGCTCCAGATAGGGACGACAACGGGCGAGTTCCTCGGGCAAGGGCTTGTTATCGGGAGGCGCGCAACGCCCCGCTGCCGTGACGTAGGCGTTACGCAGCTCCAGCCCGTCTTCGCGCGAACCGCTCTCGGGTTGTGATGCAAACCCGGTTTCATAAAGTGCCCGATACAGAAAATCGCCCGAACTATCGCCGGTAAACATCCGTCCCGTACGATTTGCCCCGTGCGCTCCGGGCGCCAGGCCGATCAGAAGCACCCGTGCGTGCGGATCGCCGAAACCGGGCACCGGCTTGCCCCAATATTCCCAATCGAGATAGGCACGCCGCTTCACCCGAGCCACTTCGCGGCCGTACGTTCGCAGCCGCGGACAAAGTTCGCACGCGACGATCTCGCGGTTCAAAATTCTCAGTGAGTTGCTCAAGACGTCATAATAAAGCCAATGGCAGCCAAAGGGTTTCGAACACCTGAAGTGGTGCTGATGGTGGTGGCCGGCGTCGTCGTCGCGATCTTGGGGCCTTACTCGCTCTATCTCCTGATGCCGCACGCGCCTCGGGTGTCTACGCAGGAAACGCAATCCGGCCCGCCCGGGATCGATCTCGACATCAGCGAATTGAACACCCTTCCAGATGCGCTGCGTGACGGGGCCATGCTGCTGCTGACCACCGAAACCCCCGAGCCTCCCGACTCCATCGCGAATCTCGGTGTGGCCAGTGGACAGAATGTTCTGCGGCCGGTTTCCGAGGCGGTGGAGGAGACCCAGCCGGTGCTGTACTGGTCGGCCGCCTTTGGCGAGCCGCCCTACTCGGTGACCCTCACCGACGAGCGTAGCCAGGTGATCGCGCGGGCGCAGGGGATTCAGAACACCACCTGGATGGTGGTCATGCCGCTGCGGCGCGGAGGCGAGTACACCTGGCTGGTCAGCTCCCCCAGCGCGAAGTTCGAGCAAGCCTCTTTTCGCGTCCTGGACGACGGTCAAGTGACGCTGTGGCGGGCCATGCAGGCGGCGCACAGGGATTCGCACCTGGTCATCGGGCTGGTCGCGCAAGAACTGGGTATGCTGGCGATCGCCGAGCGGGAGTATACAGCGCTCACCAAAGCCTTCCCGGATTCAAGCACAGCCGCTCTGTTGCTCAACAATGTGAGCGAGCTGCGCAATCGCTAAGGCTTGTGAAGGTCTAAACCGCCGCTGCGGGCGCGACTTTCTTGCGGGAGCTGCGACGTTTTTCCACTGGCGGCGTACGGTCGCTCTTCTTCAGGTTGGGGAGGACGATGGACAAAACGAATTTCTTTTCTCCATGGTCGTCCCACTTGATCACGATGTATTCCTCGTTACAGGACAGCACGCTTCCCAGGCCGAACTTGGCGTGTTCTACTTGGGCGCCTTGTGCAAAGGCTGGTTTAGTGGCCATTTTCCCTCTTAATCTATTGTAACAAAAGCACGTGTTGAAAAAGGGGACAGGCTACTCTGTCCCCTCGAGTAAAGTCCTGACCTCGCCCGCCAGCGTGGGAGTGGACAGAGCTGCCTGTCCCCTTTTTCTTTCCCTGAAGCGCCCCTTTTGCAGGCTTTTTCAACCTGTGCGCCGATTTCTAGCCGACGCCGTGCGCGGGGATTGGTCCACCCGCTACCGTGGCAGCGTGCTGAACACCCGCTTTGGCGTGTTCGCTACGTGCGATCTCCTGATGGTCTGCACGGCCGATGTGGCGATGGTGGTCGTAGTGGAAGCGGTGTCGTAGCCGACCTGTAAACTGGCCGCGGAGGGCCCATTAAACTGCAAGACCGAGACTGCGGAATAAAAAGTCCCGCCGTCCACGGTGACCTTGAAGACGCCCGTTGGCACCGACCCCGTCGTAATCACTTGCGACAGCAGCGCCCCGTAGGTCCCGCCTTGCCCCACAGTACCGTCGCTGAATACTGGAATGGGAGCAATCGAAGGTGTCGTCCCCGACCCGGCAAGATTTCCCGAGCCGTCGTAGACCCGGACCGCGTAGCTGGTGGCTGTCGTGTCCTGGTTGTAAACCACGAAGGAAGCAAAGTGCGTAGCGTCATTGACGCCCGTTGCCGACCATTGGGTCCATGCCCCCTGCGCCTGCACCGGTGACCAGAAGGTGTCCCACGAGATCGGCACGCTCAGCGACCATGGCTGGGTGGGTAGAAACGAATACAGCAACTGCGGAAGCACAGTTTCACACGTGGTGACGTCAGGACAGTAAAATACGGCGTAGACCGAGCCGGTTGCGGTGGTGCCGTAGTGCGGTGCATTACTCGTAGCACCGAGCAGGCGGAGGTCCGAAGGCTGGTTCGCAAACAAGGCAAAGTTCACGTCATTGCCGGATGCCGGAAACACGCTGCCGCCTGAAATCGTGGTGTCCAGCGATAGATTGTTTCCGCTCGGGTCGTAAAAGGTGTAATCGACGCCAATGGCGCCCGACGCGGGCGCAGCCACGCGGATCTCAGTGCTCCAAGACCCAGGCGTGGGCCCACCCGCGGCGAGCCACAGGAATGTTCCGCTCACAAAACAGGAATAGCCAACAGTCGCCCCCGCTGCGTTCGTAATGGTGACGGCATTCTCTCCCAAGCTGGAGCAGTCCGGCACCGTAGTGGACCAATACTGAGCTCCGTTGGTCGGCTGGCCGTGCAGCGCCACAGCAGCTAGAGCCATCAGTCCAAAAAAGTGAAGCGATTTCATGCGCACAAACGGTTCCTCCAAAATAAGTAATTCTCTGTTTTTCGCGACGCTGGGAATGGTACCTGGCCCTGCGCCTTCGATCCGCGTCGGAGAAGGGACAGCTCGCTAAGGATTTGGGATCTCTGCATTCCCCTTATCTACATTCTATCGACGCTGCGCCGGATAAACTTGTGTACAGCTACATTTCATAATTTGGAATCAGCAGTTTAGGGGCCATCGGGAACTTAGCGCCCCTCTTCGGTGTCTAGGAAACAGACGGAAAGCAGTAGAATTGGACTGGGTGAGTATGGCTGACTCCACCGTGGGGTTCCAATTCGAGTGTGGCACGGAGACGTTTTCCGCGCCAGTGGCGCGAGACGAAGACTCGGCCCTGGTCGCCGGATTACGCGCAGGCGACGAGTGTGCGTATGAACTTCTCATCCAGCGTTTCGAACAGCCGGTCTACAACCTGGTCAGCCGGCTGGTGGACAATCCCGCGGATGCTGCCGACGTGACCCAGGAAGTTTTTCTGAAGGTTTTTCGCAAGGTGAGCGGTTTTCGCTCCGAGAGTTCTCTGAAAACCTGGATCTACCGGATCGCGGTGAACGAGGCGCGCAACCAGCGCCGCTGGTTCCTCCGGCATCGGGGAAAAGAGATCGGGCTGGAGCCCGCCGAATCGAACGCCCAGGGTCCCCAGGACTGGCTGTCCGACCCGGGGCGCAGCCCGTATCAGACGGCTCTGGACCAGGAAACGCACGCGCTGATCGAGGCGGCGCTGCAGAAGGTGAGTCCGAATTATCGGGCGGCCGTAGTGCTGCGCGAAGTGGAGGATTTGAGTTACGAAGAGATCTCCGAGGTTCTGGAGGTTTCTCTGGGAACAGTGAAGTCCCGGATCCTTCGGGGGCGGGAATCGCTGCGCAAACATTTAGTGGACCGGCTGCAGGCAACTCCCCAGGTGGAGTGGCCAATCGCGCTCGGAAGACACGTTGGGAGACACGTTGGAGTACAAGGGAGTGACGCGGTATGAAACGCCAAGCCAGCGAAGAACACGTGAGCACGATTTTGCGGAGCCTGCCGACCCGCGTCGCGCCCACGGGGCTTACCACGTCGCTGCGCGTGATTGCTTCCAGGGAGCGTCAGCGGAGGCTCGAAGGTCAGAGTCTCGGCAAGGTTTGTAATAGATGGCTGGATCGTACCCGCTTAACGGTTCAGGACATGCTTCGTCCCTTGATGTTGCCGGCGACCGGCGGCGTCCTGTCTGCCATCGTGCTTTTCAGCATGTGGTTGGTTCCCACGTATCCGTTACGGGCGAAAATGACCGGCGATATTCCCACTCAGCTGACCACGGGTGTGCAAGTTCAGCGGTCGGTCACGGCTGCATTGAGCGATAGCGTCCTGGTGGATGTGGACGTCGACGATCAAGGCCACTTGCTGGGTTATCAGATCGTCAGCGGCGCCGACGTGGTTGCGGATCCCCTGATGCGGCGAAGGATGGAAACGGCTCTCTGGTTCACTACGTTTTCCCCCGCCACCGCCTTTGGGATGCCCATGGCCGGCAAGACACGGGTGTTGCTGCTGCCAGGACCCGAGATCTATTACGTCAAAGGCTGATGCGCGAATCCAAGTAAGCTGAATGTAAGTGGGTCGCAGGCTCGGCCAGCATTTCCTAACTCGTAAATCGACGCTCGACCGGATCGCTGAATCGGCGTGTGGTGAGCGAACCCCTCTGGTCATCGAAATCGGCGCGGGCCGCGGTGCGCTCACCGAATCGCTGCTGGAGCGGGCGGATAAGGTGGTCGCGATTGAAGTCGACCCGGTGTTGGTTCACTATCTCCGCCAGAAATTTCGCGATGCCCTGGATGCCGGCCGCCTGATTCTGGCGGAATGCGACATTCTGAAAGCGGACCTTTCCGCCTGGGGGCCGGCGGTGATCGCCGGGAATCTTCCTTACTACATCACTTCGCCCATTTTGGAGCGCCTCTTCGCGGCTGGTGCGAGCTGGAAGCTCGCTGTCATATTGGTCCAGGCCGAGGTCGCCGCCCGGATCGTGGCTGAGCCTGGCTGCCGGGATTACGGATACCTGAGCGTCATGGTGCAGTCCCAGGCCCACGCCAAACGGCTGTTCGAGGTCCCCAGGGCGTCCTTCCGGCCGCCGCCCAAGGTCGATAGCGCCGTGGTGCGGCTCGAA
>Ga0209415_10003093_pt1 | contig 31002 bp, 26 predicted proteins | sample PeaSoiSIISIP2007_FD_187696 | JGI IMG/M metagenome (GOLD analysis project Ga0209415, IMG submission 187696) | Peat soil microbial communities from Weissenstadt, Germany - SII-SIP-2007 (SPAdes) (version 2) | ecosystem: Environmental > Terrestrial > Soil > Wetlands > Peat | place: Germany... | reverse complement strand
GCGCCGCCCTTATGACAGGAGGCCATTGTGCGCCGCGCGGCATGGGCCCGTCACATGAGCTTGTAGCGCGGCCCCTCTCCACCCTCGGGCGGGTGCCAGAGGATGTTCGACTGCGGACACTTGACCGAGCAGGTCATGCAGTGCAGGCAGTTAGACGCGCTCACCACGAGTCGGTCATCGCTCCAGCGATACACGTCGGCCGGGCAGAAGTGCGTACAGGCGTGGTCGTGGTCGGCTCCGCAGGCGGCGCAGCGCGAGGGATCGACGAGCAGCACGTGCGAGGGCTCGTCCTCCCGGTGGGTGGTGCCAGACAGACTCACGAAGGTTGCCGCGTCCACAGGGTGGGCCCCGTCGCGCGCGAGACGCGAGCCCGGTCGCGTGGCGCGCCGATCCTCGTCCATCCCAAGGCGGACAGGGATGCGGCCGCCGACTTTCGAGAGCCCCGCCCCGACCGCGAGGTCCCAGCGGAACCCCTGGCGGAAGTTGCGCGCGTGGTGCAGGTCTCCGAGGATACCTCGCTCGGCAAGAAGCGCAGGATAGCGCGCGAGCGCCGACCCTCCCAGATCGTCGGCTGCGAACGCGTCGGCGATGGCATCCCCGGCGCAGATCCCGGACCGCACCGCGTAGTGCAGCCCCTTGAGCTTCTCCACGTTGACAAACCCGGCCGCATCTCCGACCACGAGCGCCCCCGGGACGTGCACGGGCCCGAGCGCGTAGTAGCCGCCTTCGGCGATCGTCTTCGCCCCCGCCGCCAGCGTCACCGAACCGGCCAGGAGTTCCCGGATGAAGGGATGCGCGCGAAACGCCTCGAACTCCACGAGCGGATCGAGGTTCCCGTAGCGCCAGTCGAGCCCGAGGATGAGACCCACCGTTGCGCTCGTCTCGCCCAGGCTGTACACGAACCCGCCGCCGAAGACGTCGGACGGATGGGGATAGCCCACGGTATGCACCGCCCGGTGGGGGCCAAGCGGGTTGTCGCGGGGGAGCTGGACGACGGCCTTGATGCCGAGACCGTAGACCTGCGGGTTGGGCCCGCGGCCGAAGTGCTCCGCGACCTGCGTCGAGAGCACGCCGCGCGACCCATCCGCGAGAACGGTGACGGCCGCGCGCACCTCCTCCGCCGGTTGGTAATTGTCCTTCGGGGTCCCGTCCGCGGCGAGCCCGAGCTCGGACAGCCGGACGCCACGCACGGCGCCCTCTTCGACGAGGAGACTGGTGGCAGAGAACCCGTCGTGGATCTCGACACCCAGCCCCTCGGCGCGCTGGGCGAGAAACTCCACCAAACGGGACACCGAGATCGCCACGTTGCCGATATGGCGCATAGGACGGGGCACGAGGCGCGACGGCACATGGACGGCGCGCGTAGGGCGCAAGTAGTACAGGTCGTCCTGCACGATCGGGACGACGTGGTCGCGGAACTCGCTTCGCTGCTCGCTCCAGCCGGGCAGCAGCTCGTCCAGGCAGGCCGCCTCGAACAGCGCCCCGGACAGGTTGTGGGCGCCGCTCCGCGCCGCCTTGTCGATGACGACGACGCAGGGCTCGCGGGCGGCACCGGCGAGACGCTGGCGGACCCGAATGGCCGCGGCCAAGCCCGCGGGCCCCGCCCCGACCACCAGGACGTCAATGGGCCGCATGCGTCGCGTCGCCCAGCGAGCGCATCAGCTCGGGGACCACCGTCTCGAGGTCGCCGATCAAGCCTACGTCGGCGTAGCTGAAGATGCGAGCCCGGGGATCCTTGTTGATGGCCACGATGGTGGCCGCATGTTGCATGCCGGAGATGTGCTGCACGGCGCCCGAGATACCGAGCGCCACGTAGAGCTTCGGCCGCACGGTCTGCCCCGTCTGTCCCACCTGCCGGTCGCGCGACGCGAACCCATCCTCCACCGCCATGCGGGAGGCGGCCACCTCGCCATGCGCGCCCAGGCGGCGGGCGAACGCGGCCGCCAGGGGCGACACCAGCGCCTCGAAACGGGTCCGCGAGTGGAGCCCCCGCCCCCCGGCGACGATGACCGCCGCATCCCCGAGCGGGGCGGTCACACTCGAAGCAGTCAGAGGCCTGACCTCGACGCCGATCTCGGCTCCGGACAGATCGGGCAGCACGTGGATGACCTCGCCCGCGTGGGTCGGGTCACGGACCGGCAGCGGCAGGACGCCGGGACGCACGGTGGCCATCTGGGTCGGGCAGTCCTTGGTCATGATCGTGGCCATGACGTTCCCCCCGAGCGCCGGCCGCGTCTGTCGAAGGATCCCGACCCGCGTCTGGCCGCCTTTCACGTAGTCCCCGATCTCGAGGCGCGTGCAGTCGGCGGTGAGGCCGCAGTCGCAGGTGTAGGCGACGCGCGGGGCCAGCTCGCGGCCCAGTGGGGTCGCCCCGAATAGTACGGCCTGAGGGCGGTGCTCCCGGATGAGCGGCGCGACGGCCAGCGTGTAGGGGGCAGGGAGGAAAGTTCGCAGCAGGGGGTGCTCGACCAGGTAGACCGTGTCGGCGCCATGAGCGATGAGCTCGTCGGCGTCACCGCCGGGCGCGTCGCACGGTAGCAGCGCTGCAACCTGCTCGCCGAGGCAGCCCGCGAGCTCCCGGGCGGCGCCCAGCAGTTCCAGCGACACCGACCTGACGCCCTGCGGGCCGCGCTCGGCATAGACCCAGAACGGCCCGTGGTAGCTTGGCTCCCTATCGCCGAGGACATACGGCGCCTCTGCGAGCTCGGCCGACGGTCCGGGAGCCGCGTGGTAACGCTCCTCGATCAGCGCGACGAGCTGCGCGGCGTCATGGACCAGCACGCACGAGCGGGCGCGTTCCTCCGTGGGCGAGAAGAGTCGGTACACCTGGGTGCGCGAGCCGCGCAGCCCGATCCGTTCCGCCCGCGCGCCGACCGAGACCGCGCTCCACTCGCTGATGGGACCCTCGAGCGCCTCGCGAGCGAGGCGGAAGGAGCGGTACACGGGCTCCGTGCAGGCCGTCACCGTGATGAGGACCGGGTGACGCCGGGCCGTGACCTCTTCCGGGCCGGCCGGTCCGATCCGGCGGACGACGAGCGGGGGCCCGGGCGTCAAGTCCGTCGCATACGCGATCTGATCGATGCCGAGGTCCTCCGCGATCTGCGGAGGCACCTGGGCGGTGTCGCCATCCACCGACTGCATGCCGGCGAGGATCACGTAGTCCCGGCTGCCCGCGAAGAGCTCGTGCTCGATCCGGCGGATCGCGCAGGCGAGCGAATACGCCGTCGCCACGGTGTCCGCGCCGGCGAAGGATCGGTCCGTGAGCAGGATCGCCTGCCCGGGGACCCGGGAGAGGCACTCCCGCAGGGTCTCGCGCGCCTGGGGCGGCCCCATCGAGAGGTACACGACGCGAGCGCGCGGATCGTCTCCCACGATGCGGCGAGCCAGCGTCAGCGCGTGCAGGTCGAGCGGGTTCAGGACGCTGTCGAGCATGGCTCGCCGGAGCGTGCCCTTCTCACGGTCCCACGCCTCCTCGGGCACGTTCGCCACGTCGGGGACCTGCTTCACGAGGACGATGCAGTGCATCGGCGCGTCACCCGAGGTTCATGGCGCCGTCGTGACCGGGCACGTCGCCGTTGCCTGCCTAGTGCCCCCGACGGTGTGAACGCGAGGTAGCCCCAGCTCGTCGCGGGCCGTTTGCTCGTCGTCGACCGAGAACTGGAACTCGCACATCCCGTCGTGGCACCCGGCGACCAGGATGCCGGTGATGTTGACCCCGGCCCGCCCGAGCCGCTCGGAGAAGTCTGCAAGCGCCCCCGGCCGATCCTCGACCTCGACGACCAGGGTGTCGCCCTCCACGAAGGGCATCCCCATGCTCTGCAGCACCTCGCGGGTCACCTGGTCATCGTCGGTCTCGAGCATTGCGGCCATCTGCTTGCCGGCGCTGCTGCCGGCGAGGTGCCGGATGCTGATGCCGCGAGTCGCGAGTGCCCGAGCGAGATGCGCGAGCTCGCCAGGACGATTGTCGAGCTGGATCACGAAAGGCTGTGCCATCGGAGTTCCTCTGTTCCTCTACGCGAGGCTGTGCGGCGAGGCGGACATGTGACGGCGCGCCCTGGCGTCGCGCCGACCCCGACGGTGGCTGACACCGACCCGGAGTCCACCCGGAAGCGGCGCTGCGACGTCCGTGCGCATGAGTGCCGGAGGGCCATCGTGCCGCTCCTTCCCCGACGCCTGCTGGCGATGCAAGCCCGCGCCGCGCGTGCTCCCTGTTGCCCCGGCCCGGGCGGCGTCCCCGTGCCAGTATCCGCACCGTGACCCGATAGGTCCGTGCGGCACACTGCCACACTGCCCTATAAGGACACGCGACCCCTGTGCCGTATGGCACGCCACGGCCCTTGGACACACATCCATTGGCCCTACCTCGTGGCCGCAATGACGCACGGCGTTCGGGCCACCAGGAGCGCTGAGGGCGGCCGCTCGCTATGTTCCGAGCGGCGGGAAGCTTTCGACGAACGGCGCGCGCCATTCCGGCGCCTCGAACGGCGCGGCGTACCAGGTCGTGGTCTTGGCGACCTTGCCCTGACGGATTCGACGTTGCTGATCATCTGCCAGGTCTCGCCCGGTGACACCGCGCCCACGTCGTTTCCCCCCTGCCAATCATCCGGCCCGACGCGCATACTCCTCTGACCGGCAGGTAGGCAGGGAGCCGTCGGGTTCCCACCAGCGCGGCGCCCAACACGGTCGCCTCGACCGTCGCGCAGAGCCAGTGGCGAGACCGAGCCCTCCGGTCGGGCGCGTGGTGCGCCCAGAAAGGTCACGGGGGCTCTGCGATGTCAACCGAGCAAAACAAGGCCGTCGTCCGCCGGTTCATCACGGAAACGCTGGCTGGTGGCAATGTCGACGTGATCGACGACCTGCTGGCCCCGGACTACCACAACCCCATGATGGGGGGCGTCGACCGCGCAGGCTTCAAGGCGCTGTTGCCGGCGATGAGGACCGTCATCTCGGACGGGCGCTTCGACATTCAGGATCTGGTCGCCGAAGGGGATGCGGTCGTCGCACGCTTCACTTGGGCGTACACCTTCGCCAGTGGGAAGAAGATCGAAGGCCGGGGCCTGACCTACTACCGTCTCGCTGACGGCAAGATCGTGGCAGATGACCATTTCCAGACGCCGGATCCGACGCCGGAAATCGCCGCGCTGATGGCGCCGCCGAGCGCCTGACTCGTTCACTTCGTCGCCCAACCGGCAACCACCCCGCCTCGCCGCCACCCGATCCTGCTGATCCCCGTCACGAACGTTCCGACCTCCGGAGGGCCCGGACCAAACCCGGTCCTCAGGGCTCGGCCGCGGGGGACCGTTGTCTCGATCCGGCGCCTACCCACTACCCGCGTTCACCCCGAGCCTGACCCGGTCACGTCGGCGCTCCGCTCATGACTGAGGTGACGACGATGCTGCCCGAGTTCCTGGCGGTCACGACCTTCGTGGTGACGGACGTGGACCCAGCCAAGTCGTTCTACGAGGAACAGCTTGGGCTCACGCTCCTCGAAGAAACCCCAGCAGGGTGCCGATTCGGTGCCGAAAAGGGGCACGAGCTCTGGACCATCGAGGGCGAGGGGTAGTCCGACCAGCGGCTGGCCTGGACACGTGCATGGTACGGGCTGGCAGATGACCAGCGGCGTGCTCTTCCGGGCCGGGGAGTTCGCACGGCTGCGCTTCCCCGCGCGGGGCGAGGGCTCGACCCGGCGGATCGCATCCGTCCCGGCGGCCGTCTTGTCGCACTGAGGGGAGAACGAATGGCCCAGCCGTCGAACGAAGAGATCGTCCGTCGCTACCTCGCTGCGCACACGGCCCACGACTACGACACGGTCGGCGCGTTGCGCGACCCGGAGTGGGCCACGGGGTGGCCCCAGTCAGGAGAGCGGGTTCGCGGTCATGCGAACGACCGGGCGATCATGGACAACTGGCCGGGTGGCCTGCCGAGCGGCGAGGGGTTCCGCGCCGTCGGCAGCGAGGACCGCTGGGTGGTCACGCCGTTCAACACGATCCAGCGTATCGTCGGCAGCGGCGACTTCTGGTTTGCCAACGGTACCTCAGCCTACCCCGATGGCTCGACGTGGTTCCTCGCCGCGCTCCTGGAACTCCGGGGCGGCAGGCCCGTGAGGTCGCGCTCGCCTCGTCCGCGTGCGGACCAGCGAGCTGGGGTGCCCGAACGCGCCGCGCTCGGGCAGCCCCCAGCCGCACCTCCGGCGAGGGCGTCGCGAACCAGCGCCTGGGCCGCATCGATGAGCTGCTGCAGGTGCTCCTCGCCACGGAAACTCTCGGCGTAGAGCTTGTAGACGGCCTCCGTGCCCGATGGACGGGCGGCGAACCAGCCGCTTGCCGTGGTCACCTTGAGCCCGCCGATCGGGGCGCCGTTGCCGGGTGCCGCGGTCAGCACGTCCGTGATCGGCTCGCCGGCCAGTTCCGTGGCTCGAACCTGCTCGACCGACAGGGCCCCCAGCACGGCCTTGTCGGCTAGGGTGGCGGGCGCGTCGATGCGCCGGTACGCGGGGCTCCCGAACCGTTCAGTCAGCGCCTGATACAGCTCACCTGGGTCGCGGCCGGTGCGAGCAGTGATTTCGGCGGCCAGCAGACAGGGAATGATGCCGTCCTTATCGGTGGTCCAGACGGTGCCGTCGCGGCGCAGGAACGAAGCGCCCGCGCTCTCCTCGCCGCCGAACCCGAGCGAGCCGTCCAGCAGCCCCTCCACGAACCACTTGAACCCAACAGGCACCTCCACGAGCCGACGCCCCAGCGAGGCTGCGACGCGGTCGATCATCGCGCTGCTCACCAGCGTCTTCCCGACCGCGGTCGAGGCCGGCCAGTCTCGCCCGGAACCGAACAGGTAGCTGATCGCCACGGCCAGGTAGTGGTTTGGGTTGAGGAGCCCTGCTCCACGCGTCACGATGCCGTGCCGGTCGGCGTCGGTGTCCGCGGCGAAGGCCACGTCGAACCGGTCGCGCAGGCCGAGCAGGCCGGCCATCGCATAGGGCGACGAGGGGTCCATGCGGATGCGGCCGTCCCAGTCGACCGGCATGAACCGGAACGTGGGGTCGACCGTGGCGTTGGTCACGGTCAGGTCCAGGCCGTACCGGTCGGCGATGGCGCTCCAGTAGCGAACGCTCGCCCCGCCGAGCGGATCGACTCCGAGCTTGAGCCCGGATGCACGGATGGCGTCCATGTCGACGACAGACGGCAGGTCTCCGACGTAGGCCGACAGGTAGTCGTGACGGTGCACCGAGCTGGCCGCCCGCACGAGATCGGGCCCGACGCGCCGGACACCGTCGAGGTCCGCTTCGAGGAGGGCGTTGGCGTCCCGCTCGATCGCCGCGGTCACCTGTGTGTCGGCCGGGCCACCCGTGGGCGGGTCGTACTTGAACCCGCCGTCCTCGGGCGGGTTGTGGGACGGCGTGATGACGATGCCGTCCGCGAGATGCGCCGTGCCGCCCCGGTTGTGGGCGAGGATGGCGTGGGAGACGGTCGGTGTGGGAGTCCAGCCGTCCGCCGCGTCCACCATGACCTCGACGCCGTGTGCCACGAGGACAGCCATCGCGCTCCGGAACGCCGGCTCCGACAGGGCGTGGGTGTCGCGCCCGACGAACAGCGGGCCGTCGATCCCCCCAGCCGCGCGGTACCGGCAGATCGCCTCCGTCACCGCCAGGATGTGGGCCTCGTTGAACGAGCGCGCAAGCGACGACCCGCGATGGCCCGAGGTGCCGAACACCACCCGCTCTGCAGGCACGCGCGGGTCCGGCCGGTCCTCGTAATAGGCCTGGATGAGACGATCGACGTCCACGAGCATCTCGGGCGGGGCTGGCTGCCCGGCGAGCGCATGCACTTCCATGCCATCTGCCTCCCAGGTCGCTTCACGGACCGTGCCGCCGCGGTCGCCGACAGCCACGCCAAGGGGACTGTACCGCCTCGCCGGCCGCAAGTGCCCCCGGGCCCGGCCGTCCCGACGACCGTGCCGTCATGGCGCCGCACGGCAGCCTCACGCACGGCCGTCCGGCCCTGTCGCCGCCACCTCGCACATCGCAGCCTTCGCGGAGGAGGTGACCTGACCGATGCTGAGCGAGAGGATCCTGCTCGCGTACGACGGCAGCGAGCAGGCCCGGAGGGCGCTCGACTTCGCGGTCGAGCTGACGAAACTCAGCGGCGCCAAGCTCGGCGTCGTGAGCGTCGTGCCGGTCCACGCGGGGCGGCTCGCGCTGGATCCGTGGGACGACGCGAGCGTGCACACGTCGGAGCTTCGGGAAGCGCGCGACCGAATCCACGCCGCCGGCATCACGCCCACGCTGCACGAACCGTTCGGAGACATCGCTGAGGCCATCGTGCGCACCGCCCTCGACGGCGGGTACGACCACATCGTGATGGGCAGCCGACACAGCGGGCTGTTCGACCGCATCCTGCACGGGTCCGTGTCCGAGGCCGTGGTGACCGAGGCGACCACGAAGGTGACGATCGTCCACTGAGCGCCGGCGACCCAGGTCGGGCGCGCCGGCCACCGTAGCGACCGACCGGGCGAGTCGGGATGGCGCTGGATAGACTTGCCGCAATGCACCCGGCTCCCGATCCTCACGATCCCCACGGTCGGCGGCCCTGATGGCCAACCTGGTCGCACGCATGCGGCGCGTGCCGAGCTGGCAGTTCACGCTCGCGGCAGCGATGCTTGTGCTCGGCTTCGTCATGGTTGCGCAGGCGGGCGCCGAGCCATCGGTCGTCCAGTACACGAGCCAGCAGCGGCCGCCGCTCGTGGAAACCGCCACGCAGCTGCAGTCCCAGCAGGACGGGTTGAAGGCGCAGATCCTGCAGCTGCGCGCGCAGATCGAAAGCCTCGAGGCCTCCTCGGCGGGTAACAACACGCTCGCCACGAGCCTCAACCAGCAGCTGCAGCAGGCGCGTCTCGCGGCCGGGCTGGTCGACCTCCAGGGGCCCGGCGTGGTCGTCCAGCTCGAGGATTCCACGCAGCCGATTCCGCCCGGCGGCGCGCCGGGAGACTACCTGGTCGGCGCCAGCGATCTGCTCGCCGTCGTGAACGAGCTGTGGCTCGACGGTGCCGAGGCGATCGCGGTCAACGGCGAACGCATCACGGCGACCAGCGGCATGACGGACATCGGCTCGTCCATCCTCCTCAACGGCACGTACCTGCAGCCGCCGTACCAGATCGTGGCAATCGGGCCGAGCGACCTCTACGCCCGGCTGACGTCGTCCGCCAACTTCGAGCGCTTCCTCAAGGCCCGCGTCGAGGGATACGGGATCGGGCTGGGCGCCGGGTCGCTCAGCAAGGCCGTGGTGCCAGCCTATGCGGGAACGGTGGCGCTGGACTACGCGGGCGCCCTCCCATCGAGCCCGGCGCCGGCACCGACGCCCACGCACTCCGGAGGGTGAGCGGCATGCGGTCCCCGCGAGCGCAGTGGACGATCGCGTTCGTCGCGCTGGTCCTGGGGTTCCTGGCGATCGTGCAGCTGCGCGCGCAGGCAGGGGGCGTGGGGCTCGCGAACCTGTCGGAGCCGGACCTCACCACGCTGATCGCCAGCCTGAACCAGCGCAACACCCAGCTTGCCGCCGAGGTGAGCACGCTGGAGTCTCAGGCTCGCGCGCTGCAACAGGCAAGAGATCAGGGCGTCTCGGCCGTTGGGGGGCTGCGTGCCGACCTGGCCGGCATTCGTCTCTGGGCCGGCCTCGATCCCGTCACCGGGAGTGGCGTGGTGGTCGAGTGTGCTGGGCCGATCACGGCCGACGAAGCCAACGAACTGCTGAACGATCTGCGACTGGCCGGCGCCGAGGCGCTGGCCGTGGGCTCGGTTCGGGTGGTCAACGCAACGGTGGTGGCGGGACCTCCCGGCGCCCTCTCGGTCGAAAACGTCGCGCTGCCATCGCCGTTCCTGGTGTCGGCCATCGGGAACAGCATCAACCTGACTGCCTCTCTTACCCGGGTCGGGGGCATCGTGAGCCAGCTCCAGGTGACCAGCCCCGGCGTTCAGCTCACCGTGACGCCGGCGGACTCGCTCGTGCTCCCTGCCACGGACCGGTCGCTGATCCCGGCGGACGGTCAACCACGGCTGTAGGCTGGTAGGCTGTCGCCGATGGATCAGCCGGCCGAGCCTGCGTGTCCCGGGGCGTGACCCATGCGGCGGGGCACTGAAGGTACGTGCCGGATCGTCCCGTCGTCGCATTCGTCCTCGGAGACCGGGTGCGCCTGCGGAAGCCGCACCCGTGCGGTGCCGTGACCTGGCGCGTCGTTCGGCTCGGTGCGGACATCGGCCTCGTCTGCGACGGATGCGGTCGACGCGTGCTGCTGGAGCGGCGCGACCTGGAGCGCCGCCTTGCCGGGTTCCTCGAGCGCGGGCCCGACGCGGACACCGCCCCGTGAGCCGGCACTCCGGACACTCGCCGCGTGGGACAGGTCGCATGAGGGGCATTCCGCGCCGGCCATCCGCCGACGCGGCGGATGCGTCCATGGGGCAGCCCGGCGACCTGCAAGACAACGAGTTCGCGACCGAGGGGCTCGAGCCGTCGGGACTCGGGGTCCTGGCCAACCGCCGGTTCCTGGCGCTGTGGCTTGCCCAGGCCTCGACCCAGATCGGCGGAAACATGGTCATCTACGGGTTGACCATCGTGGTCTACGGCCTGACCGGGTCGAACTCGGCGGTGAGCCTGCTGATCCTGACGTTCCTCGTCCCGGCGGTGGCCTTCAGCGCGGTGGCCGGCGTCTACGTCGACCGCGTCGACCGTCGCCTGATCCTGGTCTCCACCAACCTCCTGCGCGGCGGCGCCTTCCTGGCCATGGTGCTGGTCAGCAACCAGCTACTGCTGGTCTATCTGCTCAACGCACTGGTCTCGACGGTGACCACGTTGTTCGCGCCGGCCGAGGCCGCCATGATCCCCGTGCTCGTCGAGCGCGACCGGCTCATGCAGGCCAACGGGCTGTTCACGTTCACGCTGAATGCGTCGTTCGCGCTCGGGTTCGCACTGCTGGGGCCGCTCGTGGTGAACCTGGCCGGGCCCAACGTGCTGCTGCTCCTCGTCGCGTTCTTCTACTTCATGGCCGCGGCGCTCTGCCTGAGGTTGCCGCGGACCGAGCCGGCGGCCGCCGCCGAGGAAGGAGCCCTGGGCGGAGCCGAACGAGCTCTGGCGACGCTCGTCGCCCAGCTCCGCGAGGGGCTGGCCTACATCCGCTCGAATCCGCGCATCTTCTGGTCGCTCACGTACCTCGCCATCACCGCCTCGCTGATCGGAGTCCTCGGCGTGCTCGGCCCCGGCTTCGCGACGAAAGCGCTCGGTCTGCGCGAGCAGGACTTCGTCGTGGTCGTGCTCCCCCTGGGCGCCGGGATCGTCATGGGCATCCTGGTCCTCAACGCCTACGGGCGGTACCTGCCGCGGCGGCGCGTGATCGAAGGCGGACTGGTCGGGCTGGCCGCAGCGCTCGGCGTACTGTCGATCGCGGGGCCGCTGTCGCGCTTCCTCGAGGCGAGCGCGCGGCAGCAGACGGTCGCGGACCTGGGCGGGCTCGTGTCGCTGCTCTCCATCGTGGTGCTGCTCGCGTTCCTCGCCGGTGGCGCCTACGCGTTCGTGGCAATCCCGGCCCAGACGCAGCTCCAGGAGGAGTTGCCGGAGGACGTACGGGGACGCGTCTTCGGCGTGCTCAACATGCTGGTGAGCATCGCGAGTTTCCTGCCCATCGTCATCGTGGGTCCCATCGCCGACCTGGTCGGCACGCCCACGGTGCTGTTCGCGGCCGCGCTGCTGGTCGGGGTGGCGGGCGTTGGCTCGATTCTCGCGGTTTCGCCGGGAGCGCGAGCTGCGGCGACGCCCGGCCAGCACATCGCCACGATCGACCTCGTCCCGGCCTCCCCGGCACGATCTCCGCAGGAACACCGGGAATCGCCCGGGGCCGCCCGTGGGCCGCGTCCGTCCGAGCCGACGGAACCGCTTGCGCGCCCTCCCGGGCCGGGTGAGTCGTCGTGAATACCGTGCCGCTCGCGCGGCGGATCGCGGCCGTGCTGGCCGCTGGTCGCGTTCGGTGGTGGGCCGATCGGCTACGAGAAGACCAGGCACTCGGGGGCACCCGACGGCTTCCGGCCGGAGGCCGGCGGTCCGGCAGGCTGACGGCGCGGGAACAGAGGGGGCGGGGCCGAGCCTCCGGGGCTGATTTCAGCGCGAGACGACGGGTCGCGACTCTCCCGTGTCCGGCACGGCCGAGGGACCGCCCTGGCCCGCTTCTTCCGCGGGCACGATGCGCGCGCTGCCGGCAGACGGCCAGAAGCCACCCTCGTGGCCGTCATCCCAGCGGACCCGGTAGTGGTGTCCAGTCGCGGACTCGACTACCTCGAGAATGGCGCCCTCCCTCGAGGGGATGCCCACGCGTTCCGACTCGACGACGATCCGATCTCCGGCCTTCGCTCCCATGGCAGCACCTCCGTGGCCGCAGCATGGCGCTCGTGTGAGCCGCGGGAACAGAGTCCGAGGTCACGAACCGACGAACGGCTCGAGCTTGGCGACGCGGCCAGACTGCCGCGACGCGGGGGGTGTCCGTGGTCGGCCGACCGGCCGGCCTCCCGCTCGACACTGGGGTTCCCCCTTCGTGGATGCGCCCGCCCAGAGCGATGCGGTAGCATGCGGCGTGCAACCGGGCGGTTGGCTCAGTCGGTTAGAGCGCGTGCTTGACATGCACGAGGTCACAGGTTCGATTCCTGTACCGCCCACCACATCCTGGATGCGTCGATCGGGACGCGCGAGCGGGCAGGGAGCCCAGAGAGCCCGGGCCGCGGCTGAAAGCCCGGGCGCACGCCCATCCGTCTCGCACCACCCGAGAGCGACCGGAGAACCGGTCCGGGTGCCGCCCGTTAGCGCGGCAGCCAGAGAGCGCGGACGGCGCGACCGTCCGTGAAGCGCGGGTGGAACCGCGGGGGGCACGAGGCCTCTCGTCCTGCAAGGACGGGAGGCCGTTTCGTTTGACTGGGAGGCGACGGTGAGCGAGGACGAGAGCCGGGCGGACGTGGCGGTCGATCCGGACGAGGACCTGTCGTTCGAGGCGCCCCAGCGGGGTTCGGCGGAAGAGCTGCTCGACGCCCATGCGGGCGACCCGCTCGACCCGATGCGCCACTCGGCGGCCCACATCATGGCGGAAGCGGTGCTCGTGCTGTTCCCCGAAGCTCGGCTCGGCATCGGCCCGGCCATCCGGGACGGCTTCTACTACGACTTCGAGCTGCCGCGACCCCTGACGCCGGAGGACCTGGCGGCGATCGAGGAAGGGATGCGTGCGTCCGTGGCGGCGGACCATCGGTTCGTGCGCGACGAACTCGATCCCGACGCCGGGCGGGCATTCTTCGCCGAGCGCGGGCAGCCGTTCAAGGTCGAGATCCTGGACGACCTGCGAGCCGCCGCGCGTGCGGCCGGCGAGCCGGAGCCCACCGTCTCCACCTACCGCCACGGCGACTTCGTGGACCTCTGCCGCGGTCCACACGTGGAGTCGAGCGGGCGGATCGGCCCGTTCCGGCTGCTCGCGGTGGCGGGCGCGTACTGGAGGGGTGACGAGAAGCGCCCGATGCTGCAGCGGGTCTACGGCACCGTCTGGCAGACCCAGGAGGCTCTCGATCAGTTCATCTGGCGGCGCGAAGAGGCGAAGCGCCGCGACCACCGGCGGCTCGGCGTCCAGCTCGACCTGTTCAGCTTCCACGACGTCAGCCCGGGCTCGGCGTTCTGGCATCCGAAGGGCCAGCGCCTCTGGCGCACGCTCGAAGACGCCATGCGCGAGCTGCAGGAGCGCCGCGGCTACCAGGAGATCTCCACTCCGGTGCTGGTCCACCGGAAGCTCTGGGAGCAGTCCGGCCACTGGAGCCACTACTCGGACGACATGTTCAAGCTCGAGGCCGAGGGGCAGACGTTCAGCCTCAAGCCCATGAACTGCCCCGAGAGCACGTTCGTCTACCGCAGCCGCGTCCGCTCGTACCGCGACCTGCCCCTCCGGTTCTCGGAGTACGGACGACTCCACCGCAACGAACGATCCGGCGTGCTTCATGGGCTGACCCGAGTGCGCCACTTCGTGCAGGACGACGCGCACATCTACGTACGGCCGGACCAGATCGGATCGGAGATCGAGGCGCTGCTCGGCGAGGTCACCGAATCGTACGCGTGGTTCGGGCTGGAACCGCGGTTCACCTTCGGCACACGGCCGGATAACGCACTCGGCGACCCGTCCCTCTGGGAGCAGGCCGAGTTCCTCATCCGCGACGCGCTCGACCGGTCGGGCGTGCAGTACCGGGTGAAGCCCGGGGACGGCGCGTTCTACGCGCCCAAGATCGACATCCAGGTCGAGGACGCGCTCGGCCGCGAGTGGCAGACGGCGACCATCCAGGTGGACCTGGTGATGCTGCCCGAGCGCTTCGACCTCTCCTACGTCGACGAGCAGGGCCGGGCGCGGCGACCCATCGCGATCCACCGCGCCATCTACGGCTCCCTCGAGCGGTTCATCGGGCTGCTCACCGAGCACTTCGCTGGCGCGTTCCCGTTCTGGTGCGCCCCCGTGCAGGCGGTCGTCGTGCCGATCGCGTCGCGCCACAACGAGGCGGCCGGGCACCTGGCGGATCTCCTGCGATCGCGCAGAATCCGCGTCGAGGTGGACGACTCCGACAGCCGGATGCAGAACAAGATCCGCCTCGCGCAGGAGCAGAAGGTGCCGTACATGCTGGTGCTCGGCGATCGCGAGGTCGAGGCACGGACCGTGGCGGTGCGGACGCGGGCAGGCGTCCAGGAGCCGCCGACGGGTTGGTCGAACCTCGCCGAGCGGCTCGTCGACGAGGCTGCCGCCAGGCGGCCGTGATCGCGGCAGCAGACGGCCTGCAGCATGCCGCGGAATGGGCCTGTCTCGGCTGATGGGCTGATCCGCGATCGGTTGCCGATCGTGAAACGTCCGTGCTATAGTCCGCCGGGCGACCGGGACGGTCGGGCGCTTTGGTGCCCGTCGCGTCGGCCGCCGTTCATTCGTTTCGCAGAGCAACCGAGGGGTAGAGACTGAGCCGAGACCTGCGCGTCAACCAGATGATCCGCGTGCCCGCCGTGCGGGTCGTGGACGAGGAGGGTGCCCAGCTGGGAGTGCTCCCAACGCTGGAGGCGCTCCGGCTCGCGCAGGAACGGGGCTACGACCTCGTCGAGGTGGCTCCGATGGCCGTCCCACCGGTTGCCCGCCTGCTCGACTACGGCCAGTACAAGTACGACGCCGCGAAGAAGGAGAAGGAGGCCCGCCGCCACCAGCGGTCGGTCGAATTCAAGGAGATCCGGCTCAAGCCGAAGATCGGGCAGGGCGATTTCGACACGAAGGTCCGCCGCGCCATCCAGTTTCTGGAGGACGGGGACCGCGTGAAGGTCGCCTGCCAGTTCCGAGGACGCGAGCTGACGCATGCCAACCTCGGTCGTGACCTGCTCACGAAGTTCGTGGAGCTGGTCAAGGATCACGGCGCCGTCGAGCGGCAGCCGCTGCTCGAGGGCAAGTCGATGTCGATCGTGATCGCGTCGACCCACAAGCCGAAACCGCAGCTGCCGGCTCCCGAAGCGCGGCAGCCGGTCGCGGGGCCCAGGCCCGACGGCACCGAGCCTCGCGGCGAGCCGGCGCGGGCAACAGTCGAAGCGCGGACCGAGCCAGCGGAAGCGACCATCGAAGCCGGAGCCGAGCCCGTGGGGGAGACGACCGGGGCCGCAATCGAACCCGTGGTCGCCGCGGCGGCCGCGGTCCCGAAACCCGGCGCGACACGAGCGTCCCCCGGGCGGGCCCGGCGGACGGCGCCGGCCACGATGGAGAGCCCGGCCGGCGGGACGCCGCCGCAACCCGGTTCGACAGGAGAACGATGACGTGCCCAAGCTGAAGAGCCACAAGGCGACGCAGAAGCGGTTCGGGGTGACCGGCAACGGAACGGTCGTCCGCGTCAAGGCCTGGCGTGGACATCACCTGGAGATCAAGTCGTCGCGCCGCACCCGGCGATACGCGGGCAAGGCGATCGTCGACGGCCGCACCGCGGGGCGGGTTCGTCGCCTGCTCCCGTACCTGTAGGAGCCCGCCCAATGGCACGCGTGAAACGCGGCGTCACCGCCCATCAGCGACACAAGCGACTCCTCGACGCGGCCGAAGGCCGCCGCGGCACGCGATCGCGCCTGATCAAGCCCGCGCACGAGGCGCTCCTCCACGCGATGGCGTACGCGTACGTCGGTCGCAAGCAGCGCAAGCGCCAGATGCGTGCGCTCTGGATCGTCCGGCTCAACGCCGCCGCCCGCCAGAACGGCCTCACCTACGGCCGGCTGGTCGCCGGTCTCAAGTCCGCCGGCGTGGCGCTCGACCGCAAGATCCTGGCGGACATCGCCGTGCGGGACTCCGAGACGTTCACCCGAATCACCGAGGTCGCCCGCGCCGGGTAGGCGAGACCCACGGGAGCACCCGTACCGTGGACCTGGAGATCCTGTCCGCACGCCTGTCCTCCCTGGAACGTTCCGGATTGGACGCAATCCGCGACGCGGCCGACAGCGGAGCGCTGGAGGCCGTCCAGGTTGCCTACCTGGGGCGTCGCGGCGAACTGAAGACGCTGCTCGGCGGCATCGGCGAGCTCGCCACCGAGGACCGCCCGCGCGTCGGTGCGACCGGCAACCGCGTCCGCGAGGCGCTGGAGGCGGCGCTGGATGCCCGGCGCGTGGAGCTCGATGCCGCCGCGCTGGACGCGCGACTGGCCCAGGAGGCCGTCGACGTGACGCTCCCAGGGCGTGCTGTCCGACGAGGGTCGCTCCATCCGTTGATCGAGACCAACCGCGAGATCGCGCGGATCTTCGGCCAGTTCGGGTTCGTCGTGTACGAGGGGCCCGAGGTGGAAACAGACGTGCGCAACTTCCAGGAGCTCAACATCCCGCCCGACCACCCCGCGCGTGACCTGTGGGACACGCTCTACACAGACGTCCCGGGGTACCTCCTTCGGACCCACACATCGCCCGGCCAGATCCACGTCATGCAGCAGGCGGCTCCGCCGATCCGGGCTCTTCTGCCCGGCCGGTGCTTTCGCCACGAGGCCGTCGACGCGAGCCACGGGTTCGAGTTCTTCCAGGTCGAAGGGCTGATGGTCGACGAAGGGACCACCCTGGCCGACCTGCGAGGCCTGCTCGACGCGTTCGCCCAGGCGATGTTCGGTCGCGGCCGCCCAACCCGCTTCCGCCCGGGGTACTACCCGTTCACCGAGCCGTCGGTCGCGTTCGACGTCAAGTGCGTGGTGTGCGCCGGAGCCGGTTGCCCCTCCTGCAAGCGGACCGGGTGGATGACGATCCTCGGCGCTGGCATGGTGCACCCGGTGGTGCTGCGCAATGGCGGGCTCGACCCCGAGCGGTACCAGGGGTTCGCGTTTGGCCTGGGCACCGACCGGATCGCGATCCTTCGATACGGGATCGACGACATCCGGATGTTCCTCGAGAACGACGTACGGTTCCTGGAGCAGTTCTGATGCGAGTGCCGCTGTCGTGGCTGCGGGAGTACGTCGATGTCGACCTCTCGCCCGAGGCTCTGGCCGAACGGTTGACGCTCCTCGGCATGGAGGTGCAGACGATCGAACGGCGAGGCGTGGACTGGGAGCGCATCGTCATTGGCGAGCTCCTGGCCGTCGAGCCGCATCCCGACTCCGACCACCTGCTCGTCACGACCGTGCGCACGGGTCCCGCCGAACCGCTCCTGACCATCCTGACGGGCGCCTCCAACGTGGCGGCCGGTCAGCGCGTACCGGTGGCGATCCCGGGCGCGGTGCTGCCGGGCGGGCGTCGCATCGAGGTCACCAGGATGGTCGGCCGCGAGAGCCAGGGGATGCTCTGCTCGGGCGACGAGCTTGGCCTGACCATCGACGCCGAGGGCATCCTGATCCTCCCGCCCGAGGCGCCGGTCGGTGCCGCCATGGCCGACGTGTACGGCGACGTGGTGCTGGACGTGGACGTCAAGCCCAACCGCGGCGACGCGCTCTCGCTCGTCGGCCTTGCCCGCGAGGTCTCCGCCGCGACCGGGGCGCGCGTCCGATGGCCCGAGATCGTGCTGGACGAGCAGGGGACCTCGACGGCGGACCACCTCTCGGTCGAGGTGACCGACGAGCGCCTCTGCCCACGGTTCGTGGGCCGCTACGTCGACGGGCTCCGGGTGGGCCCCTCGCCGCTGCTCGTGCAGGCGCGCCTCATGGCCGCAGGCGTGCGGCCGGTCTCGAACGTGGTCGACGTGTCCAACTACGTCATGCTGGAGCTGGGCAAGCCGATCCATACGTTCGACGCAGCGGCCGTCGCGGACGGCCGGATCGTCGTCCGGCTCGCCCGCCCCGGCGAGCGCCTGGAGACGCTCGACCACGTCGCCCGCGAGCTGACCCCCGACACGCTGGTGATCGCCGATCCGCGCGGCCCGCTGGGCATCGCGGGCGTCATGGGCGGCGTGACCAGCGAGGTCCGCGAGACGACCGAGGCGATCGTGATCGAGTCGGCCGTCTTCGACCCGGTCAGCATCCGCCGCACCGCCCACCGCTACGCCCTGAGGAGCGAAGCGAGCCTGCGGTTCGAGAAGGGCCAGGAGGTTCGGCTCGCACGCGTCGGCGCGGACCGGGTCGCGCAGCTCGTCGCGGCGTGGGCTGGGGGCCGGGTCGCGCGCGGTCGAGTCGATTCCGCACCAGTGGAGCCGGGGCCGACCCGGCTGCCGTTCCGACCGCGGCGGGTGTCGCGCATGCTCGGCACGACGATCGACCGCGACGAGATCCGTGCCGTCCTCGCGCGCGTGGACGTGGAGACCGAGCAGGCGAGGCCCGGCGACGAGGTGCGGGTCGCGGCGGGGATGACGGACGTCACGCTGGACGAGTCGACGGCGCCGGACGCGCTGGTGGCCATCGTTCCCACGCACCGGCGCGACCTCGAAATCGAGGCCGACGTGATCGAGGAGGTCGCCCGCGTCAGGGGCTACGACCTGGTCCCCGGCAGACTGCCCGAGACGCCCATGCCCGAGTACCGTCCAGACCCTCGGCGGACCGTCGACGCCATCCGCGACACGCTCGCGGGGCTCGGTCTCGACGAGGTGGTGACCCACGCGCTCGTTGGTCCCGCCGACCACGAGCGCCTCGGCATCGCGGGTGACGATCCCGCCACGATCCGGGTGGTGAACCCCATCTCGACGGAGCATGCCCAGCTGCGCCGGTCGCTGCTCCCGGGCCTGGTCCGGGTGCTGGTCGACAACGAGCGCCAGCGGCGCGACGACCTGTCACTGTTCGAGGTGGGACACGTCCATGACGTTGCCGGGGGCATTCCGCGCGAGCGGCCGATGCTGGGGATCCTGCTTGCGGGCGACCAGGCGGGCGCGTCGTGGAACCAGCCGGCGCGGGCTGCGGACCTGTGGGAGATACGCGGCATCGTGACCACCATCTGCGAGCGGCTGGGGGCCCCGATTCCCGCGGCCAGCTCACCCGCGACGGCCGAACCGTATGAGCACCCGGGGCGAGCCGCGGAGCTCACCATCGCCACCTCGAGCGCGGACGCGGTCGAGCTGGGCCGCGTCTTCGAGCCTGACCCCCGGTACCTGGACGCAGCGGGTGTCCGGTCCACGCACGTGGCCGTGGCGTTGCTCGACCTGGACGCATTGCAGTCGGTCGTGCCCGCCGCGCCGAAGTACGTGCCGTTCCCGCGCGTTCCCGCCGTCGAGCGCGACCTGGCCATCGTGATCGGGGAGGGGCGCGCTGCGGGAGACGTTGAGCGCGTCCTGCGGGACGCTGCCGCGCCGCTGCTTCGGAGTCTGCGCCTGTTCGATTTGTATGCCGGGGCGCCGCTGGTCGCCGGTGAGCGTAGCCTCGCCTTCCGGCTCACGCTCCAGGCGGCCGACCGCACGCTGACCGACGAAGAGATCGAGGACACCATGCGCCGCGTCGTTGACGCGCTCGAGTTGCGACTTGGCGCGCGAATCCGATCCTGACGGACGGGACGGGCGACACCAGCGTCTGCCTTCATCATCTGGCGGACCGCAGGCGGCGCTGGTACGCTAGGCCTCGGAGCGGGGCATCAGAGGAGGGACCGTGGATCTGGCCGGGTTCATCGGCAGCCTCACGCTGGCCGATGGCGTGCTCGTGGCGCTCTTCGCGCTCGCGTTCTTCGTCGGGTACACGCAGGGCGTGCTGCGGCAACTGCTCGGCATCGGCGTGTTCCTCGTGGCCTTCATCATCGGCGCGTACCTCCGTTCGCCGGTCGGCACGTGGCTGGCGTCCAACTGGACGTGGCTCCCGGCGGAGTTCTCGGCGATGGTTGCGTTCATCGCCAGCTTCCTCGTGGTGCTCGGCGTGCTGACGCTGACGGTGGAGGTGTACTACGAGCGCGTGATGCTGGCGCCCCGCTACGCCGTCATCGACGAGCTCGCCGGCGGCGTCCTGGCGGTGCTGGTCGCGTTGCTGGTCCTGTCCGTGCTGGTGCTCGCGTCCGACGCCTACTACCACGGCGTCGGCGTCACGCCGCCCAGCGGTGACGTGGGCTGGATGCGGAGCCTGTACAAGGCACTCGACGGCTCGGCGCTGGTGCACTTCACGCGGACCGGGCTCATCCCCGGCCTGCAATCGCTGCTCGGTCCGCTCCTTCCCGCCGCGGTCCGGACGCTCCCGGCCTGAGCAGACCTGCGCCGCCATGGGACGCCCTCCGCCGTTTCTGCGCGCCCGCTCCGCCCCGCCGCTGTCTTCCTCGTTCTTCGCCCGGCCCCCGCTGGAGGTCGCGCCTGCCCTGATCGGCGCTCTCGTGTGCCGCGAAGACCCCGACGGAGCCCTCCTGGCCGGTCTGATCGTGGAGACGGAGGCGTACCTCGGACCCGCCGACCGGGCCTCTCACGCCCGTGCCGGCCGCACCTCCAGGACGGCCCCCATGTTCGGCCCGCCCGGGCGCGCGTACGTGTACCGCCTGTACGGCATGCACTGGGCATTCAACGTGGTCGCGCGCGCGGCCGACGACGAGGCAGGCGCAGTCCTCGTCCGGGCGGCACTCCCTGTCGCCGGGATCCAGGCGCAGCGCGAGCTGCGCGGCCGGTCCCGGGATCGCGTGGAGCGGCTCGCGGCCGGACCGGGACGGCTCTGCCAGGCGCTGGGGATCAGCGGCGACGACACCGGCCGCGACCTGACGCTGGGCCCGCCGCTGTGGATCGCGGCCGCACCGCCGGCCCTGCGGCCACACGAGGATGCGCAGCTCCTGTCCGGGCCGCGCGTGAACGTGAGCTACGCGGGTGAGCGCTGGGCCGCGCTGCCGTACCGATTCGGCCTGGCGGCCAGCGGCGCCCTTTCGCGCCCATTCGCCCGGGCTCCGGTTCCCCCCGCGGGCGTCGCCTGATGGATGCCAAGTCCCTGCTCGTCCTGGAGTTCCCGGCCATCCGGACCCGCCTGGCCGAGCAGACGAACTTCCCGCCGTCCCGGCGAATGGCGGAGGCCCTGCAACCGTCCGACGACCCGGTGATCGTCGCGCGCGGCCTCCAGGAGACAGACGAGGCGCGGGCGTTTGCCATGGAGCATCCGGGCGCGGGCATCGGGGGCGCGCACGACATTCACGACGCCGTCGAACGCGCGGCCCGGGCGGGGCGCCTCGACACCGGGCAGCTCCTAGAAATCCGCGACACCCTCGACGCCGCCGGGCGCCTGGCGGATGCCCTGGCCGAGGAGCGGCGGCCCCTGCTTCGCGAGCTCGGGCGCGCCATCCAGCCGCTCCCCGCGCTCCGCGCCACGCTCGAGCGCAGCATCGACCCGTCCGGCGAGCTCCTCGACGGCGCGTCGCCCACCCTGGGAACACTGCGGCGCGCCGTCCGGGTCGCGTACGACCGGCTCCGTTCCCGGCTCGACGAGCTGGTGCACGGGGGCGAGCTGGCGGGGGCGCTGCAGGAGCCGATCGTGACGCTCCGGAACGGCCGGTATGTGGTGCCGGTACGCGCCGAGGCGCGCGCCCGCGTGCGCGGAATCGTCCACGACCAGTCGGGGAGCGGCCAGACCGTCTTCGTGGAGCCGCTCATCGCCGTGGAGCTGGGCAACGCGTGGCGCGAGGCGCAGCTGGCGGAGCAGGCGGAGGTCGAGCGCATCCTCGACCACCTGTCCGGGCTCGTCGGGCAGCAGGCGAGCGCGCTGCGCTCGACACTCGACGTCCTCGCGCGCTTCGACTTCTGGGCCGCGAAGGCACGCCTGGCCGCGACGATGGACGCGGTGCGCGCCGACACGGCGCGCGAGCCGGTGGTCCAGCTGCTCGGCGCGCGCCATCCGGGGCTCACCGGGCGCGTGGTCCCCGTCGACGTCCGGCTGGGCGGCGAGTTCACCGCCCTCGTCATCACCGGGCCGAACACCGGCGGGAAGACCGTGACGCTGCGGACCCTGGGGCTGCTCGCCCTGATGCACCAGGCAGGATTGCACGTGCCGGCGCAGGCTGGCAGCCGCCTGCCGGTCTTCCGGGACGTGTACGCCGACATCGGCGATGAGCAGTCCGTGGCCCAGTCGCTCTCGACGTTCAGCGGCCATCTTCGCTCGATCGTGCGGATCGTCGAGGCGGCGGGCCCCGGCACACTGGTGCTCCTCGACGAGCTGGGTGCGGGCACCGACCCCACGGAGGGCTCGGCGCTGGCCCAGGCGCTGCTCGACTATTTCATCCGCTCGGAGGCGCTGGTCGCCGCGACGACGCATTACGCGGAGCTGAAGACGTACGCCCATAACGCGGCCGCGGCAATGAACGCCTCGGTCGACTTCGACCTCGAGACACTGAGCCCGACCTACCACGTCACGATCGGACTCCCCGGGACTAGCCAGGCGTTCGCGATCGCGGAGCGGCTGGGGCTCCGCCCGGACCTGGTGGCGGACGCGCGCTCGCGGCTGACGCGCGCGCAGGTCGAGTTCGAAGAGACGCTCGCCTCGATCCGGCGACAGCGAGCCGAGACGGCCGATGCGCTGGAGCGGGCTCGCGCCGCCGAGGCGCGCGCGAAAGAGGCGCAGCGACAGGCGGAGCAGGAGCGCGCGCGGACGCGGCGGGAGGAGACGGAGCGCGCCGCACAGGTGCGCGCGGAGGCCGAGCGGCTGGTCGAGGAGCTGCAGGCGGAGTTGCGCGCGCTGCGGCGGTCCCTGGAGCGCGAGACACTCACGGCCGGTCGGCTGGAGGCTATGGACGTGTCGCTCACCGACCGGCTGGGGCGGATCCCGGCGCCGGAGCGGCCCGCCACCGCCGGCCCGCCGCCGGTCCGGTGGCAGGTCGGCATGGAGGCGCAGCACGCGCGCGGCGGTTGGACCGGGCGGATCTCTTCCGTGGACGAGGCAAGGTCGCGGGCCACCCTCGAGGCGGGAGGGCTGCGCATCGAGACCGACCTGGACGACCTGGTCCGGCCCGGCACGCCGACGAAACGCGAAGCTGGCGAACCGGCTGCCGGGGGCCTGCCACGGACGGGCAGGCGCGGCGCCTTCGGCCAGGAGGCTCCGGGCGCCGTCCGGCCGGCGACGCGCGGCGTGCGCGGCACCGGCGCCCCGGTGGCGGTTGCGTCTGGGGGTCCGCGGACGCCCGGCGGATCCGCGGCCGGGACCGGGCGTTCCGGCACGCGGACTGCGCCGCGCGTCGTGCCCAGCACCCTCGACCTGCGAGGCGCGCGGGTCGACGAGGCGCTCGATCTGCTCGACCGCTACCTCGACGACGCCTCGGTGGCCGGCGCCGGACGCGTGACCGTGGTGCACGGCCACGGCTCGGGCGCGCTCCGCGACGCCGTGCGCGCCGTCCTGTCCGGTCACCCCCTCGTGGAGTCGTGGCGTCCGGGCGAGCGAGGCGAGGGCGGGGACGGCGCCACGGTCGTCACGGTGTAGGGTCCGGGCGCCGGCGCGCTATGTCTGCAGGAGCACCTGCGCGCCGATTGGCACGACGGTCCCGGGCGGCGGCGACTGGCCGATCACTACGGGGCCGGTGCCGGACACGACGGGGTTGAGCCCCGCGGCCCGGACCTGTCGCTCGGCCAGCTGCAGTCGCTGCCCCATGACGTCGGGCATGGTCGTCATCGGCAGCGTGGGCGGCGTCGGGAACGGCGACGTGCCGGGCGGGAAGCTGCTGCCGGGCGGGAACGCGGGGAACCCGCTCGGGGACGCAAGTTGCTGCTCGCAGGTCTGCGTGGGTGGGAACGGTGCGCCCCATGTCTTCCCGTACGGTTCGTAGACGAGGTTATAGAACGGCGTGGTGCGCGTGTTCTCGGGTCCGCCGGCGACTGCGGCCCCTTTCGCTGCGCGGGCGGCCCAGGCCAGGTCGGCAGCGTGCCAGTCCGGGTGATCGGTCTCGACGTTCGAAAAGTCGAGGAACCCGAGGGTCTGGGGGGCTGGGTCCGTCGAGCAGCCGGCCTCCCACAGCAGGTACCCGCCCTTCGTCGACGTCGGATCCGGGATCACCTGGAGTGGCTGCCGCAGGTTGTCGGCCTGCGTCGGCTGGGTGCCGTCGATGAACAGCTCCGGCACGGTCCGGGTGGTGAACGGGCCCGGACGCAGGCCGCTGTACGCGTCGACGGACATGGTCGTGATCCCGGCCGGCTCGGCGAAATCCTGGATGGGCCACGTCCGCGTCACGTCGTCCAGGAACCCCTGCCAGACATACGTCGGCACGTCCAGGGAGGCGAGCGGGGACTGCACGGTGCTCACAGGACTGTTGTCGCTGTTGCCGTTCCACGCGACGACCGCCAGGGCGTACTCGCCGGCCTGCCTCCCGGCCGCATCGGGCGGAGCCGTGTAACCGGCTGCGATGAGGTCGTTGGTGTCGTTGTTGGTGCCGGTCTTCAGCGTTGCCGGCCGGAGCTGACCCTGCGCGTTCGTGAGCTTGAACACGCCCCAGTACGGGTTGACGGCCGGGTTCGTGTTGCCTTTCAGGATGTCCGTGATGATGTAGGCCGCGCGAGGATCCACGACCTGCTCGCCGGCCGGCGGCACGTACGGGCTGATCACGTTCTGGCCGTCCGGCCCCACGATGCGCAGAATGGTCGTCCGCCCGACGTAGCGACCGCCGTCCGCGAGGGTCGCGTAGCCGGTGGCCAGGTCGACCGGGTGGATCACCTCGGTGCCAAGCGTGAGTGAGAGCCCGGCCGTGGGCGTGTCGGCCTGGAACTGCAGCCCGAACTTCTCGGCCATGTCGAACACGTGATCGACGCCGTTGATGTCGAGCGCCTTGACCGCCGGGATGTTCAGCGAGAACTGCAGGGCCTGGCGCAGACGTACGGGACCGCGCTCCAGCAGATCGGCGTCGGTCGGGGTGTATCCGCCGCCGAAGTCCGTGGTGACGTCCATGAACATGGTGGCGGCCGTCATCGTGCCGTCGTTGATGCCTGTCACGTAGTTGAACGGCTTGAACGATGATCCGACCTGCCGCCACCCGTCTGACAGCACGTCGAACTGCGGCTGGAACTGCGGGCTGGCGTTGGTCGCGTAGTAGTTGGCGCTGCCGACGTACGCGATCACCTCGCCGGTCTGGTAGTCGACGGCGGCCAGCGCCCCGTTGTGAACGTTGCGCCCCTCCAGGTACTGCATCCAGGGCTGCAGAGGCATGCCGAGCTTCTTCGCCGCAGCGGTCGGGTTCTTCGCCTGGGGTACGACGGCCGCCGCCTGCACCCACTTCTCCGCGACCTGCTGGACCTTGTAGTCGAGCGTGGTATAGATCTTCAGCCCGCCCGTCTCGAGCACAGGGCACGTGGGGACGCCCACCCCGCACAGCTTGTCTGCCAGCTCCTGGCGCACCTGCCAGACGAACTGGGGCGCCTTCCAGGCCGGAGGCTTCTGCGAGGCGAGCACCACCGGCTCCTGCATGGCAGCCTCGAACGCCGCCGAGGTGTACTGGGACCCGGTGATGGGCAGGGGCAGCCGCTGCTCCATCAGCTGCAGGTAATAGTTTCGCCGCTGCACGATGGGGCTGGTCATGGGGACCACGAGCGTGCCGTCCGGCTGGACGACGGCGTTGCGGACCAGGTCGTACTCGGTCGGAGACTGCGGGATGGCGGCCAGGATGACGGCCTGCGCCAGGGTCAGCCTGGTCAGGTCAGAGACACCGAAGTAGCTGCTGGCGGCGGCCGCGATCCCATAGCTGTTGTTCCCGTAGAAGTTGCCGTTGAGGTAGTCCTGCATGATCTGCTGCTTGCTCAGCGTCTGCGTCAGGCGGATCGACTGGATGATCTCCTTGATCTTCCGCTCGACCTTCCGGTTGGGGTCGGCCACCAGGGCGGGGTCGAGCAGGCGCTGGCGCACCAGCTGCTGGGTGATCGTGGAGGCGCCGCGCTGTGTGCCGCTCAGGGTGTCGCGGATGGCGGCCAGGATGCCGGCGGGATCGAAGCCGCTGTTGGTCCAGAACGTCTTGTCCTCGATCGACGTGGTCGCGTCGATCACGATCCCAGGAACCTGGTCGAACTGGACGACCTCGCGCTGCTGGCTGCCGAAGGTTGCCAGCTGCACGCCGTTCCTGTCGTAGATCACGGATTCCTGGTTCAACTGCAGGTTGTCGAGGACGTGCGGATCCGCGAGACCCTGGCTGAAATAACCGTACGCGCCGAGCGCCCCGAGGAAGGCGACGAAGCCCGCGATCAGCAGGGAGCCGAAGAGGAGTAGGGGGAGCGCGACGGCCACGCCGGCGACACCGCTGCTGCCGCGCCCTCTCCGGCCGCCGTTCAGGCGCCGGGCCTGGCGACGCGTGGCGCTGGTGTGCATGTCGCCGGCACTCTAGCATAGGAAACGACGCTCCCAGCCGTTCCCGGAGTCCACGCAGGTAGCCATCGCCGATGCCCGTGATGACCGACTTCCTCGCCGAGCTTCGCTGGCGCGGCATGCTCCAGGAGATGACCGACGGCCTGGAAGCGCGGCTCAGCCGCGGGCCCATCAGCGCCTATGTCGGCTTCGATCCCACCGGCGATTCGCTGCATGCCGGCCACCTGATCCCGGTCTTCGGCCTGCTGCACCTCCAGCGGGCGGGGGGGACGCCGGTCGCAGTCGTGGGCGGCGGAACCGGCATGATCGGCGACCCGTCCGGGCGCAGCGCCGAGCGAAACCTGCTCGACGAGGAAGAGCTGGCGGCCAACGTGGCCGCGATGCGCCTTCAGCTCGGGCAGTTCCTGGACTTCTCGCCGGGATTGCGAGCGGCGCGCATGGTCGACAACCGCGAGTGGCTGGGGCGCTACGGGCTGATCGAGTACCTGCGCGAGATCGGCAAGCACTTCACGCTGGGGTACATGCTGGACAAGGATTCGGTGCAACTGCGCATGGGGGCCGGCATCTCGTTCACCGAGTTCAGCTACATGACGCTCCAGGCAACCGATTTCCTGCACCTGTATCGCGACCACGGCGTCGAGCTGCAGATGGGCGGCGCCGACCAGTTCGGCAACATCACCGCCGGGCTGGAGCTGATCCGGCGGGTGCACGGGACGGCGCCCGATGGCGGACCGCGGGCCTTCGGCCTGTCGTTTCCGCTGCTGACCGCGCCGAGCGGCAGGAAGTTCGGGAAGAGCGAGGGAGGCCAGACCGTCTTCCTCGCGGCGCATCGGACGTCCCCGTACGACTTCTACCAGTACTGGCTGAACAGCGACGACCGCGACGTGCCGCTGTACCTGCGCACGCTGACGCTGCTGGAGCGCGACGCCGTGGAAGCGCTGGAATCCGACCAGGCGGCACATCCCGAGGACCGGCCGGCGCAGCGGGCGCTGGCCTTCGACCTGACCGCGCGAGTGCACGGGACCGTGGAGGCCGCGCTCCAGCGGCACGTGAGCGAGGTGGCGTTCTCGGGCGAACCGCTCACCGACCCGGACGTGCTCCAGGTGCTGCACGATCATGCCGGCGGCTTCGAGTTCGGACCGGGGGCGGCGACTGCGTTCGACGTGGCGCTGGCGAGCGGCCTGTTCGCCTCCAGGGGTGACCTGCGGCGCTCGATCGCGCAGGGCGGAGTCACGGTGGACGGCACGCGTGTCCCGGACGCCGAGTCGCCGGCGGGACCGCCGGTGGCCGGCACGTACCACGTGGTTCGTCACGGACGCCGCCGATTGGCGGTGGGATCTCTCCGGTCCTGACCCCGGCGGTCAAAGCCCTGCGGAAGCGTCGGGCCCTGCGGAAGCGCCAGGCCCGCCGGCGTGTCGGGTCCGGCGGCGCTCCTGCAGCACCCCGAGCGCCGTCGCGGGGTCGAGGCGGCGTTCCGCGCACAGCACCAGCAGGTGATACACGAGGTCGGCCACCTCCCCGGCGAGGGCCGCCTTGGTGCGCTGTCGCTCGCCGGCCGCAGTGGGGCCTCCGCGCTCCGCCTCTGCGTCGTCGCGCGCCGCCAGGAGCACCTCCGTCGCCTCCTCCGTGACCTTGCGGCCGCACGAGTCGACACCGCCGGCCAGCAGGCGGGCCGTGTAGGAACGGTCGGGATCCGCCGCGGCCCGGCGCTCGCGGATTGTCTCCCACAGGCCCTCGAGCGACGCGAAGCCCTGGAGCGCCTCCGCGACGTCGAAACACGACCGCGCCCCGGTGTGGCACGCAGGACCGGCCGGGTCGGCGGACACGAGGATGGCATCGCGATCGCAGTCGAGCGCGAGCGTCCGCAGGCGCAGCACGTTGCCGCTGGTCTCGCCCTTCCGCCACAGCCGGCCGCGGCTGCGCGAGTGGAAGTGCACCAGGCCAGTGTCGCGCGTCGCGGCGAGCGCCTCGCGGTCCATCCAGGCGAGCATCAGGACGGTGCCGTCGGTCGCGTCCTGCACCACCGCGGGTACCAGCCCGTCCGGGCCCCAGGCCACGATGTCCGGGTCCACGGCCGGCGCATCGGTCGCGCGAGTGGCGGATTGCTCGTCCGCGTCCGCCGCGTCGAGCGCGGCCCGGTCGGTCCCTCCCGTGTCGCGTGCCATCAGGCGGCGCCCGCCAGTCGCACCGGCACGCCCGCCGCCGCCATCGCCAGCTTGACCGCGAGGATCCCGTGGAGGTCCCGATGGAAGATCGAGGCAGCCAGGACCGCGTCGGCCCCACCTTCGACGATCGCGGCGACGAGGTCGGCCGGGCGCCCGGCGCCGCCCGAGGCGACCACCGGCACCCCGACGCTCGAACTGACCGCCCGCAGCAGGTCCAGGTCGTAGCCGGCGCGCGTCCCGTCCCGGTCGATCGAGGTCAGCAGGATCTCGCCGGCACCACGGCCGGCCGCCTCGACCGCCCACGCAACCACGTCGCGCCCGGTCCCGTCGCGGCCGCCGCGCACCACGACCTCCCAGGTAGGCGAGCTCGCCTCGCCATCCCGATCGCGCATCCGCCGTGCGTCGATCGAGACGACCACGCACTGTCGTCCGAACCGGCGGGCGCAGCGATCGATCAGCGACGGATCGGCCACGGCAGCGCTGTTGACCGCCACGCGGTCCGCCCCGGCGCGGAGCACGGCACGCATGTCGGCCGTCGATCGCACCCCGCCGCCGACCGTGAGCGGCACGAATGCGCGGCGCGCCGTCCGCTCGACGGCGTCGAGGAGCGTTCGGCGCTCCTCCACGGCGGCGGTGATATCCAGGAACACGATCTCGTCGGCCCCGGCCGCCGCGTAGCGCTCGGACAACTCGGCCGGATCGCCCGCGTCCACGAGGGACACGAACCGCGTGCCCTTGACCACGCGACCGGAGCGGACGTCGAGGCACGGGATCACTCGTCGGAGCAGCATCAGGGGGCCACTAGCCGAAGGACGTTATCAAGCACACGCAGTCCGTCCGACCCCGACTTCTCGGGATGGAACTGCACGCCCAGCAGCCGATCCTGCGCGACGGCGCTCGCGAAGCGGCCGCCGTGCGAGGTCTCGGCGATCACCACGCTCCGGTCGCGCGGGACGGGTGCGTACGAGTGGACGAAGTACATAGGGACGCGCGCCGCCAGGCCCGCGAGCATCGGGTGCGGCGCGGTCGTCTCCACCTCGTTCCAGCCCACGTGCGGCAGCGTCGGCGCGGACGGCACGCGGCGGGTCTCGCCGGCGATCCACCCGAGTCCGCGGGATCCGTCCTCCTCCGACGCCTCGAACAGGAGCTGCATGCCGAGGCAGATCCCGAAGTACCACGCGCCGGAGCCGACCACGGCTTCGATCGCATTCACCAGGTGCGACCTGCGCAGCCGGCGCATCGCGGGACCCTGGGCGCCCACGCCCGGGACGACCACGAGATCGGGGGTGCCGAGCTCGTCCCCGCCTCGGACCACCCGAACACGTGCGCCGAGCACCTCGAGGGCCCTGCCGATGCTCAGCAGGTTTCCCGCCCCGTAGTCGACGAGCGCGACGCTGGTCACGCGCCGTCCCGGCGGCCGCCATCCCGGCTGCTGCCGTCCCGGCCACGGTCGTCCCGGCCACGGTCGTCCCAGTCCAGCCGGCCCTTGGTCGACGGCACGTCCTCGCGGCGGGGATCCGGGGCCACGGCTCGCCGCAACGCCCGCGCGAGCGCCTTGAACGACGCCTCGGCGACGTGGTGGTCGTTCGCGCCTTCGGCGCGGAGGTGCAGGGTGATCCCTGCCTCCCGGACGAACGACTCGAGCGAGTGGGCGATCAGCTGCGTCGGCAGGGCGCCGATCCGCTCGCTTCGGAACGCGATCGAGAGCACGGTATAGGGCCTTCCCGAGCAGTCGACCGCGGCGTGCGCCAGCGCCTCGTCCATGGGCACCCACGCATCGCCGAAGCGCTCGATCCCGGCCGGGTCCCCCAGCGCCTGGCGGAACGCCCGCCCCAGCGTGAGCGCGACATCCTCCACCGTGTGGTGCTCGTCGACGGCGAGATCGCCCGTCGCATCGATCTCCAGATCAAACAGCGCGTGGTGGGCGAGCGACAGGAGCAGGTGGTCGTAGAAGCCGACGCCCGTCGCCACGCGGGCCCGCCCGCTGCCATCCAGCTGGATCGAGACTCGCACGTCCGTCTCGCGGGTAGTCCGCCGCACGTCCGCCCGCCGCGGCGGAGCCGAACTCGCCTGCGGGGCACGCGGCTCCACCGAACCTGCCTCGGACGGACCCGGCTCCCGTTCGTCCATCACGTCGTCCCCTCCGCGAGTGCTGCGACCAACCGGTCATCC